>Ga0187867_10000738_pt1 | contig 28943 bp, 26 predicted proteins | sample June2016WEW_13_1_FD_132976 | JGI IMG/M metagenome (GOLD analysis project Ga0187867, IMG submission 132976) | Peatland microbial communities from SPRUCE experiment site at the Marcell Experimental Forest, Minnesota, USA - June2016WEW_13_10 | ecosystem: Environmental > Terrestrial > Soil >... | reverse complement strand
GAATATTCAGTTCAACGTCGCCATCCGCACGATGATCGCCAAGGCCGGCCGGATTCACATCCCGGTGGGCGGCGGGATCGTGGCCGATTCCGATCCGGCGGAGGAATATGAGGAGACGCTGGTCAAGGCGAAGGCGATGATGGCGGCGGCGCAAATCAATATGGACTGATTCTTAATCGTTGATTGAGACTCAGAAGATTTTTGGCAGGCGCTCGACTTTTCCCCCTCGCCCGTTACTCCGGGCGAGGGGACAAGGCGATCGGCCGCTGATGATTACGGAGAGAATTTTTCTCACGTTCAATCGCTCAAGCGGTATCATTGCCGGACGATGCAACTTTCAACCATCATCGCGGCCATGGAACGGATCGCTCCCACATCCCTAGCCGAGGCGTGGGATAATGTCGGGTTGCTGGCGGGGGATCCGAATCAGGACGTTTCGCGGATTCTGCTGACGATTGATTATTCGCCGGCGGTGGCCCAGGAGGCGAGGACGAATCAGTGCGATCTGGTGATCGCGTATCATCCGCCGATCTTTCAGCCGCAGAAGCGGGTGGTGGCGGGGAGCGCGGTGTTCGACGCGGTTCGCCGGGGTGTGGCGATTTATTCGCCGCATACGGCCCTGGACGTCGCCGAGGGAGGCACGAACGACATGCTGGCGGACGTGCTGGGGCTGGTGGATCGGCGGGCGCTGAAGTCGGGGGAAGCGAAGGCGGGGCAATACAAATTGGTGGTGTTCGTGCCGATCGAGGCGGTGGACAAGGTGGCCCGGGCGATGTTCGATGCGGGGGCGGGGCGGATTGGGAAGTATTCATCGTGCAGCTTCCGGTCGCCGGGGACAGGAACGTTTTTCGGGGGTGAAGGCGCTCAGCCGGCCGTCGGACAAACGGGGCGGCTGGAACGGGTGGACGAAATCCGGCTGGAGACGGTGGTCCCCGTCGGCAGCGCCGAGGCGGTGATCCGGGCGCTTAGGGCCAATCATCCATACGAGGAGCCGGCATTTGATTTGAACCTGCTGGCTCCGGCGCCGGGAGACCGGGGGCAGGGACGAATTGGGTCCATCTCCCCCGCCGTTCGCGGGGAGTTGTTTGATCGGATCAAGCGGGGATTGGAAATTGAGCATCTGCTGGTCGCCGGACCGACGGAGGGAACGGTTGCGCGGGCGGCGGCTTGCGCGGGGTCGTGCGGGAACATGCTGGATGATGCGATCGAGGCGGGAGCGGAGCTTTATTTGACGGGTGAAGTGCGCCATCACGACGCGGTGAAGGCGGCCGCGGCTGGGATGACGGTCGTTTGCACGCTGCATTCCAACAGCGAACGCGCGGTGCTGAAACGGCTGGGTAAGCGGCTGGAAGAGACGCCGGGGATGTCGCCGATTCGGATTAGCTCGGCGGATCGGGATCCGTTTTCCATCCATTAGGGCAATCGGCCTATGGGGATGAATTGCCAATGCTCTGCCGCTATAATTCCGCCGGATCAAGAGGTGGAGCGCATATATGACAATCGCCACGAACCATCTCTACGTTACCCGCGACGACTCCATCCTCAGCGGCGAGCCGATCATTAGGGGAACTCGAACGCCGGTACGCGCCATCGTGGAGATTTGGCGCCTTGGGATTGCCCCGGAGGAGATCACGTCGCATCTGCCGCATTTGACACTCGCTCAGGTGTTCGACGCACTGAGCTATTTCGCCGATCACCAGGATGAAATCGCGCATCACATCGAGCGGAACCGCGTGGGCGATGAATTGATTGATCCCAGGTCGAAGAACGCGTGAGCCGATTATTCATCAGTCCCTTTCTCGATGAGGACGTAAGCGTTGTCGTTGCCAAACTCCTGCGGACAAGGGGATACTCCGCCTTGACTACGCAGGAGGCGGGGCAGGTTGGCCGAAGTGATGCCGAGCAATTGGCGTTCGCCACGGAACGGCAGATGGCGATCCTGACGCACAATCGTGACGACTTCGCGGCGCTGGCCGGTCAATACCACTCGGTTGCGAGAATTCACTGCGGAATCATCATCGCCGTGCGGCGACCGCCCTATGAAATTGCCCGCCGATTGCTTGCATTGATGGATCGGGTAACCGCGGAGGAGACGGATAACCAGCTGTTGTATATTTGACGATTTCCTGGTTCTAATGCATTTTCGTGACCAGCCTGGGTTGAACTGCCTAAAACGGCGGGCGGAACAGCCGCCGATTCGGATTAGCTCGGTGGATCCGGATCCGTTTGTAATCCGGTGAGCGGCCCGCGGGAGAAATCTCCCGCGGCTTTGGTTACAGGTCGAGGAGCCGGTCGGTTGGAGGAGGCGGCGACGGCGCTGTTTGCGGCGGCGCGGTAATGGGCGGCGCCGGGGGAGGCGGCGCGGCGGGCAACGGGACCGCGGGGGGCGCGGGGGCGGCGGGCTTGGCCTGGAGGCGAGCGACGTCCGAGGCGGACAGAATCAGCTTGTCGATGATCGCGCGGCGCACTTTTCGAGTGCGGCCTCGCTTGTCGCGAGTCATTTGGATCCGGGCGACGATCAAGGTGTTGAATTCCTTGCAGGCGGGGCATTGATAGTATTCCCAGGCGAGATATTCGCCGGCGATTCCGCCGAAACGGGGGAGTTGGGGAACGAAATCGTACTGTCGGGATTCCAGTCGCTGTTTCAGGTCCGTGGCGTCGAGGACGGAGGTGGAGGCGATGCCAAGGGGGCCGGCGGCCCATCGGCCGCAGTTCTCGCAGAATGGGCGCTTGCGGGCCATCTTTCGAGATATGGCCGCGGCGGTGGCGAAGATGATGGCGGCCTCGAGGAGCCAGACGGACCAGAGAAGATCGCCCTTGACGGGCGAGCCGCGGTCCATGCCCCACACGCCGAGCTCGTTGAGTCGGAGAATGATCCGATACATCCAATGCGGCGAAGCAACCAGGCGGGTCGCGGAAATCGGTATGTTCACGTCTTGATAGAGCGCGCAGAGCCAGGCGATCCAGGCGACGTAATACCCGGCCAAAGCGGTGAGTAACGAGAGCAGGACAATCGCGCCGTTATTGCGGACGTTGGTCACAAGCATAGCCCGGGCGGTCGTCCAGCCCAAGAGTGCGCCGAAGGCGAAAGTCATGACCACGTGAAGGTAGATGAATCGGAGGTAATGATCGGCATAGCCGTAAGCCACGCCGCCGACGATCGCCGCGACGGCGCCGACAACGACGCCGGCGAACAACCCTGCCGGGGGGACCTGACCGCTGTGAGAGTAGTATTGATTGGTGAATGGTTGAGCGGTCGATTGAGTCACGGCGCCTCCGGTCATTGTGCGTAAGGCCCTTCGACCACGTCCCAATCCGGGGGAACGGGCGGTTGGGCGAAATCCTTGTCGGTCGCTCCGGCATTGATCTTCACGTCGGAGAGATCGGTCGTGCGAGTGGTGGTTTGATTGATGTCGTCGGTCTGAATGCGCCGTGGCATGTCGGTGGCGGTGTCCACCCAGACATCGATCGTCTTGAATCGGCTGGCGAATTGAGCGCCGTCCTTGGGAGTCAGGCGAACGTGGATCGTGCCGGGCGGATCGTCCTTGACGGGATCGATTTTGGCCACGTCGAATAGCTTCAGGACATCCTCCTTCTTTTGCCCCAGCGGCAAGGGGAACGGTCCTTCGCCGAGCTTGAACAGATCGAGCTTTTGTCCGGGCTTGAGGACCTGGGTGCGGTTTTCGTGTTTCTTCAGGTAGTCGCGGTCGTCGAGGATGCCGTTGTCCAGGGTGTATTGGTGGTCGGCGCGGAAGGTTTTGTCGCCGAGGCGTCTTTGGGTGAACGCGACGCGGATTCGGGCGTCGTCCGGACCTTTGCGCTGGAGGATAACGGTGCCGGTATTGACGGTGGAGTCGCCGGAACTGTCATCGGTATCGGTGAGGATCACTTTGGCCGAGAAATCGCGGAGGCTTTCGCCGCGGGCGTCGAGGGCGTCGAGGATTTGATCGACGCTGGATTGGGCGGATAGGGCAGCGGATTGAGTGGATGGGCCCGCCGCCACGGATGCACAAAGCAAAAAGAATATTGGCCACAGATGTAAATCAGATAGACACGGATGAATTCTCCGTCCTATCTGTGTCCATCTGGTTTTCATCTGTGGCAAAAGTTGTTTTTTTTGAATCATGGTTTGCATCCTTGCTTCAGAATAGCAGTCAATTCCGGCAGGCCGGTCACGGTGAGCCAGGGTTCGGCGGCGAAGGGGCGCGGCTTGCCGTGACTGATCCAGACCGAGCGGACCTGGGCCGCGCGGGCGGCTTCAATATCATATTGTCCATCGCCCACCATCCAAACCTGGTCAAAGCCCAACCGCAGCCGCCGGCAGGCCCATTGCAGCGGGATCGGACTGGGCTTGAAGGGGCCGTCCTCGCGGGTGATCAGAACGTCGATGCGGAGATTGTGGGTGCGCATGACGGTGTCGGCGCTGAGCCGGCTGTTGCGGGTGACGACGGCGCTGGGGATTTTCTCGGTCGCCAGCCACGCCAGCATTTCCCGGCATCCCGCGTTCAGCCGGGAACGGCTGGCGGCAATCTCTTCGTGGCGAAGAAGGATGGCCTCGGCCTGGCGGCGCCGTGGTTCGTCCATTTGGGCAAGGGATTCCAGGATCGGACCTTCCGCAATGCCCATGTCGGCCTTGATGCGGGGGAAATCGAGCATCGGTTCGGTGAGCGTACCATCCATGTCGAACAGGATGGCGCGGGGAAGATGGAAAGGCGGGTGGATCATTGGGCGGAGGGTGCGTCGTCGGGCTCGCCCGGGTTTGGCGGAGCGGTCGTCAGGTCATATACGTCAATCGAGTCGCCGATTTGAGCGACTGGGCGATAGCGAGACAGCCACGGCAGGGAGCGGTCGATGAGACGGACATTCTTGCTGATGAAAAGCATCCTGCCATGCGGTGAAGCGACGAGGGAGTCGGGATTTAATCGCAATTGGCCCAGGAGCGGCGCATTGCGTTGGCCGGCGAGGCGGATGGCGCAGGGTCGGCCGGGGGCGTTGGCGTGGATCCAATCGGCGAGGCGGTAGACGTCCTGGTTCCAATCGAGGTTGCTGTCGAGGGCAATGCGGTCTGGGCGCGACGGGCCGCCGGCGGCGAAATTGAAATAGCTCAGATAGTCGGGATGAACCGCGGCGGTTTCGACGGCGGAGCAAAGCATAAGACAGGCGAGAAGCCAGACCCAGCCGGGCCGCGCCAGTTGGATCGCGGCGAAGAGATAGAGGAACCCAATGGCCGGCAGGACGTAACGGATGCCGATGTCGATATTGCTGGTCATGGCGGCGGCGAGGAAAACCGCGGGGGGAAGAAGAACGTGGCGCATCCGCCAATCGCGCCATTGCCGGCCATGGAGAAAGAGGCCCAGGGCGATGAGAAAAGCGGCCAGGAATCCGATCGGGCTTTTGAGGGCAAGAACTTCGGGAAAATAGTACCACCATCCCTGCGAACTCACCTGGCCGTTGAGATAGGCCAGATGTCCGAAGCGGTTATGAACGGACTGGCGGGCCAGGGCCAGGAAAAAGCTGGGCATGGGGATGGGCGTTTGGCGGATCCAGCGGGGAAGGCGCTGCCATTGTTGGCGCATGGATTGCGCCTGAGGATTGTCGGCGGCATCGTGTTGGGCGGGAGCATTGAGGCCGGCCTGATCGCCGAGGGGGCCGACGTTAAAGAAATACGTGGCCCACAACGTCGTGAATGCGATCAGCGCCATCAGGGGCAATTGTATTATGAGGGTTCGCCAGGGTGAAATTCTGGTCAGAGCAACCAGTGCGACGGCGGGAATGACAAGCAGACAGGAGAATTTGGTGGAGAAGGCCAAACCGCAGACGGCGGCGGCGAGGGCGGCCCGCGGCCAGGCGGGTTGGTGGAGCCATAAGAATGCGTAATAAGTTGCGGCGAGATATCCGGCGCAGGCGGCAACGTCGTTCCCGATCCAGAATCCGTGACCGAGGAGCGTGGGATCGAAGCTGAAAAATGCGACGGCGGCGGCGGCGGCGGCCGGCGGACCGGCGAGCCATCGGGCCAAGCGATACAGGTAAAACAGTGAAATCGCCGGGAACAAGAGCATTGCGAGCCGGGCGTGGGTGAGCAGAGTTCCGGCCGGTTTGACGCTGTGGTATAGGACTTGAGTGCCCAGGGAGTATCCGAGGTCCTCAGTCCCGATGGTGGTTTGTCCGCGGCATTGGGGGAGTCGCGCGCCGTCCAGGTACAGGGGGATCGCGGCTAGGAGCCTGGCGAGCGGCGGATGGCCGCCAGGCGCAATCAGCTTGTGGGCTTCGATCATGGAAACAGCCGCGCCGACGTGGGAAGGTTCGTCGGTTGCGGGGCTGAAAACACCGACGGAAACGGCGAGCCGGAGGATCATGACGACGCCGGCGGCCAGCGCCATCCAGGGATAGATGCAACGATGAGTTGATGGAGCTTGGGCGCGGTCGTTCATTAAATGCTCGATTGGCGAGTATAACATTGCGGATATGGGACAGATAACCGATTGGCGGCGGCTGCACGGCTCGGCGTTTGACGGGCAAACGGTCCTGGTGACGGGCGGAGCGGGGTTCATCGGGTCGCACCTGGCGATGGCATTGCACGAGCTGGGAGCAAAGGTGACGGTGCTGGACGATCTGTCGGGCGGGGGCGATCCGAAGGTGTTGCCGAAAGGCATTGAATTCGTGCTGGGATCGATTCTGGATCGGGAGTTGCTGAAGAAATGCACGCAAGGATGCGGGGTGGTGTTTCATCAGGCGGCGTTGGGATCGGTGCCACGGAGCTTGCGGGAGCCGCGAAAATACCAGGAGGTGAATTCGGGCGGCACACTGAACGTGCTGGAAGCGGCCCGGGAATGCGGGGTCGGGCGCGTGCTGTTCGCGGCGAGCAGCAGCACGTACGGGGACGCGCCGGAGTTGCCGAAGTTTGAAACGATGCCCGTATCGCCGCGAAGCCCCTATGCGGCGACGAAGGTGGCGGGCGAGGCGATGGCGGCGGCGTACAGCGCCGCGATGGGGCTGGATACGGTGAGCCTGCGGTATTTCAATATCTTCGGGCCAAGGCAGGCGGCGGACAGCGCATACGCGGCGGTGATCGCGGCGTTCGCCAAGGCGATGATGGCGGGCAAGCGGCCGACGATCTATGGCGACGGCGAGCAATCGCGGGATTTCACGTACGTGGACAACGTGGTTCACGCCAATCTTCTGGCGGCCCGGCGGAAGCAACGGTTGGAGGGAGTGGCGATCAACATCGCGTGCGGATCGCGCATTACGATCAGCGAATTGGCCAGGCGGATGGCGCGATGGCTGGGGAGGGACGATCTGACGCCGATTCACGCGCCCGAGCGGGCCGGGGACGTGAAGCATTCGCTGGCAGATCTGAGACGGGCAAAGGAGATTCTGGGATATGAGCCGATCGTGGATTTTGCCACGGGGCTGGATGCGACGATGCAGTGGTATCGCGGGGCGATGGGCGGGTAAGATGGGAGTTTGCGGCCATGACGGTGGTACCCGGTCCATTTTCGTTGGAGCGAATGGTGAATGCCGTTGAAAAAGTTCGGCTGCGGCTGTTGCGCGCGGCGGGAGCGTTGGAGGCGGCCAAAATCGCGTACGCGGTGGTGGGAGGGAACGCGGTAGCGCTGTGGGTTTCGCGCGTGGATGAATCGGCGGTGCGGAACACGCAGGACGTGGATATCCTGCTGCGCCGGGCCGATCTCGACGCGGCCAGACGGGCGATGGAGGAGGCGGGATTCGTGCATCGGCGTTCGGCGGGGATGGAGGTTTTTTTGGACGGCCCCGGCGCCAAGGCGCGGGATGCGGTGCATATCGTCTTCGCAAACGAAAAAGTCCGCCCCGACGAGCCGGCGGCGAATCCGGACGTGAGCGAATCGGAGGCCGCGGATCGGTTTCGGGTGCTGTCGTTGGAAGCGCTGGTGCGGATCAAGCTGACGGCGTTTCGAGACAAGGACAAAGTCCACGTCCGCGACCTGATCGAAGTTGGACTGGTGGATGAATCGTGGATGGCGCGGCTGGGGCGGGAGTTGGGAGCGAGGCTGCAATCGCTGCTGGATACGCCCGAGGGATAGGGGTCATATTCCGGGGCGGTTTCGGTCTTGGCGATGCGGGGGTATGATTGAAGACATAAGGAGCCTGACGTTGGCCAAGAGATCGCCGCTGGCGGAAAAGCTGGATGAGATTCGGGAGCGGATCGCCGCGGCCGCGGTCAAGGCGAAACGCGAACCGTCGGAAATCACGCTGATCGCGGTGACCAAGACGGCGGCGCCCGAGCAGATTCGGGAGATTCTGCAATTGGGTGTGACGGACCTGGGGGAAAGCCGGGTGCAGGTGCTGGCACAGCGCGCGGGGCAACTGAACGAATTTTTCCAGAGGCGGGCGATTCATGGGGACGGAGTTCCCGGGCAAAAGATCCGCTGGCACATGATCGGGCACTTGCAGCGGAACAAGGTGAAGACCGTGTTGCCGTTGGTGCACATGATCCACAGCGTGGACAGCCTGCGGCTGGCGGAAGAGCTGGACAATCAGGGGACAAAGAGGGGCCGGAAGATCGCGGTGTTGCTCCAGGTGAACACGTCGGAGGAGAGCACGAAATTCGGGGTGGCGGTGGGTGCGGCGGTGCATCTGGCGGAGCAGATGGATTCGATGCCGGGCCTTCAGATGACCGGGCTGATGACGATGGCGCCGCTGGACGCCCCGGAGGAAAAGATCCGGCACACGTTCGCGCGGGCACGGGAAATTTTCGAGGAAATGAAGTGGCACAAGATCGGGGGGCCGGCGCTGCGGCACCTGAGCATGGGGATGAGCCATGATTTCGAGCCGGCGATCGCCGAGGGTTCCACGATGGTGAGGATCGGCTCGGCGCTGTTCGGAGGAAAGGTATTCGAGCCGGACGAGATGGGAGAATGAGCGGCATAGGATGCACGTCGATTTTTTCAATTTCTTCCGGTGGGCGCTGGGAACGGTGGTGACGATTTATGCCACGGTGGTGACGTGGCAGTCGCTGTACGGATGGTGGGTGTATTTCGGGGGCGAGGGACGTTACCTGTCGCTGATGCGGCGGTACGTGATGGTGCAGGGGCTTCGGCTGAGGATCAAGACGTTCGGGGGGGACGTGTTGGTGTGTATTTTGTTGCTGGCGGTTTGGGTCCTGCTTTTGCGGGCGCACCAACTGTTCGCGGAGATCGATTCAATATATCGCGGCGATGGGCGACATCATTCCACAATCCGATGAGGGCGGCGCGAGCCGGGACATCGTGCTGGCGGAGCCCCAACCGGTTTCGGGGCAGGCGCCGGACCGGCAGCTTTCGGAATTGCCGAAGGACGAGTTGGCGAACCTGGCGGAAGGGCTGGGTCTGGACTGGACGCGATACAAGACCCAACAGCTTCTGGTAAGCGCGGTGCACGAGAGGCGGCAGCTCATCGCGGGGCTGGATCGGCAGGCGATGCTGGACGTGGTGAGGTGGGGAAGAAGGCCGGTAACGATCAACGCTGGCAAGGAGCAGATCGCGCAGGAGATCGCGCGGATTCGGGTGATGAAATTCGCGGGGCTGTCGCATCGGGGCTTGGTGGCGCTGGCGCGGCTGCGAGGCGTGGAGGCGGCGGAGGACGACCCGGTCCCGCTGCTGGTCCGGAGGCTGAAGAAACAGGAAGGGTTTTTCAGCCGGTTGAACCGCAAGCGGCGGGCCATGCTGGGGGGCATCGTGGCGACGATCGTGGGGGAAAGCAGTTCGGCGACGGATTACAAATATCTTCCCGAGCCTGGGAACGACGCCAATCCAGCGGCGGGGCCGGCGAAGGCAACCTCGATCAGGGACGAAATCGAGGAATCGGGGCTTTTCGGGGGGATCAGCAACCGGCTCAAGAAGAGCGCGGACATGTATCTGAACCAGAAATTGGACGAGATCGAGGCGCGGATCGACCGGAAACTGGACGAAATCGACCGTCGGCTGGCGGAATGGCGGGACAAGGAAATCGCCAACCGGATCAAGATTCTGAAGATCACGCTGTGGGCGAGCGTGATCGTGGGCGTCGTGTCGCTGATTTATGCGTACGTGACGGAGTATCTGATGCCGCCGCGATAGCCGCAAAAAAGCCCCGGCATGGCCATGCCGGGGCTTGGGTTGGGGATTCAATTCTTCATTTGATAAACAGCATTTCACGGTAGGTCGGCAGCGGCCAAAGATCGTCGGGAACGAAGGTCTCGATCTTGTCGGCAATCTTGCGCAGCTCGGCCATGGCGGGGAGAACGGAGGCTCGCATGTGCTTGGCGTGAAGGAAGGCGTCGCCGTCGCCTTGATGGGACAGGGTTTTTTCCAGCGCGGCGGTGGCGCGGGAGAGATCCGAACAGGAACTGACGACGGTGGAGAGCAACTCGACGCCGGCGGGGTTGGCCGCGCCGGCCGCCTTGGCGGCGGCGACGGATTCGCCGACTTCCTTCTGGAAGCGAAGCACCGCGGGGAGAATGAAGGTCTTGGCCATGAGCAAGGCGGTCTGGCCCTCGATGTTGACGGCCTTGACGTAGGCTTCGGAAAGGATGTTGAATCGGCTGTTCAGTTCCTTTTCGGTGTAGACCTTGTACTTGGTGAACAGGTCGATGGTGTCCTTGCGAATGACGACGGGGAGCACCTCCACGGTGCTCTTGAGGTTGGGCAGGCCGCGCTTTTCGGCCTCGACGTGCCAATCCTCGGCATAGCCGTTGCCGTTGAACAGGACCTTCTTGTGTTCCTTGATGATGGAAGGGAGCAGTTCCTGAACGGCCTTGTTGAGGTCTTTGCCGGCCTTGATGTCGGCTTCGAGCTTGGTGGCGATGTAATCGAGGCTTTCAGCGACGATGGTGTTGAGGACGGTGTTGGCGCCGGAGACGTTGGCGCTGGAGCCGACGGCGCGGAATTCGAACTTATTGCCGGTGAAGGCGAACGGGCTGGTGCGGTTGCGGTCGCCGGCGTCCTTGGGAAGCTTGGGAAGGATCGAGACTCCGGTTTCGAAGAGTCCGCCCTGCTTGCTGCTGCGGGCAGGTCCCTTTTCGATCTGCTCGAAAATATCGGTGAGTTGTTCACCGAGGAAGATGGAAATTATCGCGGGTGGGGCTTCATTGGCGCCGAGGCGGTGATCGTTGTGTGCGCTGGCGATGGAGAGGCGCAGAATCTCGCTGTACTTGCTGACGGCGCGGATCACGGCGGCGCAGAAGACCAGGAACTGGGCGTTGTCGTGCGGCGTATCGCCGGGATTGAGAAGGTTTTCGCCCTTGTCCGTGGACATGGACCAGTTGTTGTGTTTGCCGCTGCCGTTGATGCCGGCGAAGGGCTTCTCGTGCAGGAGACAGACCAGCCCGTATTTGTCGGCGACGCGGCGCATGATCTCCATCACCATGTTCTGGTGATCGGTGGCCAGGTTGCTGTTTTCAAACAGGGGCGCCAGTTCGTATTGGCTGGGCGCCACTTCGTTGTGGCGGGTTTTGACGGGAACGCCGAGTTTGATGAGTTCGTTTTCGGAGTCGGCCATGAACGCCAAGACTCGTTCGGGAATGACGCCGAAATAGTGGTCTTCCAGTTCCTGTCCCTTGGGTGGCATGGCGCCATAAAGGGTGCGGCCGCAGGCAACGAGGTCGGGCCTGGCGTAGTAGAAATGCTTGTCGATAAGGAAGTATTCCTGTTCCGCGCCGACGGTGGTGAAGACCTTGTGAACGTTGGTATGGCCGAAGAGTTTCAGGATGCGGAGCGCCTGGGCGCTGAGGGCATCGATGCTCTTGAGGAGCGGGGTTTTCTTGTCGAGCGCTTCGCCGGTCCAACTGAGGAATGCGGTGGGGATGACCAGGGTGGAGCCGTTGGGATGCTCCATGATGTAAGCGGGACTGGTGGGGTCCCAGGCGGTGTAGCCGCGCGCCTCGAAGGTGGCGCGAAGACCGCCGGAGGGAAAGCTGCTGGCATCCGGTTCGCCCTTGACCAGTTCCTTGCCGCTAAAGACGGCCAGGGCGCCGGAGCCTTCGGGGGTGAGGAAGCTGTCATGTTTCTCGGCGGTGATGCCGGTCATCGGCTGGAACAAATGGGTATAGTGGGTGGCGCCATGCTCCAAAGCCCAATCGCGCATGGCGGCGGCAACGGAATCGGCGACGGCGGGATCGAAAGGCGCTCCCTCGTGAATGGTCTTCATGAGGCTCTTGTAGGCCGTCTTGGGGAGACGGGCCTGCATTTCGGCCTCACTGAAAACGTTGGACCCGAAAACGTCCTTCAAGTGGATGGTCTTGAAATCCACGTAGGCAAGCTTGTGCTTGGTCAGGGCGATAGCCTTGATCGCCTCTTGGCGAGCATTCGACATGGAAGGTCTCCAGTTGTAAAAAGCGGTTGGTTACACCCGAAAACGGTTGGTTCTACCGTGAAGGCGGCAGATCATTGCAAAATGTCGGTCGAATGTCCAGTGAGAAATTGAAAAAATTGAAGCAGACCGGGCCGGAGACTCCCCCGGCTCAGGCGATAGGTTTAATGCGGGGCTTTATGAGCGCAAAAACGGAGCTTTTTGAGGGCATTTTGCAGCACGCGGCCGGGATCGATCCCGGCGTTGTTGCGGCATTCCTTGGCAGAGTCGAAGCGGATTATTTGGAAACTTTCGAGCCGGCGGCGCTGGCGCGGCATCTGATGGCGCTGGCCAAACTGTCGGGGCACAATCCGGCGGAGGTGTTGCTGGAGAACCGGCCGGACGGGCTGATCGATTGCGTTGTGCTGGCGTTCGATCATCCGTTCGAGTTTTCCAGCCTGACGGGGGTCATGGCGGGAACGGGGTACAGCATCGAACGGAGCGACGCGTTCACCCTGCGGCGCGTGAAATCGGCCGGAAAGAAAAGATTGTGGGACCGGCGGCAGTTGCTTGGGCGCCGGCGCGATCCGATGAGCGATGCAGTGATCCTGGATTATTTCCAGGGGAGGTTGCTGGGTCCGCTGGAGAACTTCGCGGCGTGGGCGACGGTCTTCAAGCCGGTCATCGTGGAAACCATGGGGCTGCTGGATCAGGAGCAGGAGGAATCGACGGACCGCGCCAAGCGGCTGGTGAACGAGCGGGTGACGCAATGGCTGAAGGCGCGGCGGAAGGCCGATCCGCGCTTGCCGGCGCTGGTGTCGCTGGAGGTGGAGGTGGAGCAATTGGAGGGGGCGACGCGGTTGCGGCTGCGTGCGCCGAATACGCCGGCGTTTCTGTACGCGCTGAGCACGGCGCTGTCGCTGCACGGTTTGCAGATCGACAAAACGCGGGCGCGAATGGCGGAGGGAAACGCGGTCAACGAGATCGACGTGGTGGACGAGTATGGGAAGCCGGTGAGGGACGCCGATGCGGTGCGGCAACTTCAGAGGTCGGTGTTGCTGACGTTGCAGTTTTCGTATTTTTTGGACCGCGCGCCCGATCCGTTCACGGCATTGCAGCGGTTTGAGGAATTGTCGCGGCAGATCGTGCGCATTCCGGAGGCGGGGCAATGGCTGGAATTGCTGGTGAATCCATCGAGCATGGCGGATTTGGCGAAATTGCTGGGGGCGAGCCATTTTATCTGGGAGGATTTCATTCGCTTCAACGCCGATGCCCTGTTGCCGGTGCTCCAGCGGCGCGTGCGCGGCGAGGACCTTTGCCCGCCGCGGGGGAGCCTGCCGCGGAGATTGGAGAAGGCGCTGGCCGGGGCCCAGGACTTCGAGGAACAGCGCAAGCGGCTGAACGAATTCAAGGACCGGGAGCTTTTCCTGATCGACCTGGACCATATCCTGGGGGAGGAGAACCCGGATGCCGCGTTCCAAATCCTCTCGGAGCGGCTGGTGTTTCTGGCCGAGATCCTCGTGGCGGCGGCATGCCGGCTGGCGCATGCGGAGTTGGTGCGTCTGTACGGCCTGCCGCGGGATGAGAAGGGGCGAAACACGGGATTCGCGGTGTTCGGGCTTGGGAAACTCGGAGGCGTGGCCCTGGGATATGCCTCGGACATCGAGCTTTTGTTCCTGTTCGACGAGGATGGAGATACCGGCGGGGGAGACCGGGGATCGCTGAAGAACGGGGAATTCTTCGCGATCCTGGCACGGGAAACCTGCGCCTACGTCCAGGCCAAGCGGGAAGGGATCTTTCAAGTCGATCTGCGTCTGCGGCCGTTCGGCAAGGGCGGCCCGCTGGCGAACAGCCGGAATGATTTCGCGGCGTATTACGGGCTGGGAGGACAGGCGCATTCGTTTGAGCGTCTGGCGCTGGCGCGGCTGCGGTGGATCGCGGGAGATTCGAAGCTGGGGTACGAAATCGAGCGCATGCGGGATGAGATGCTGTACGAGGGCGGGCCGCTGGATTTGGCGGCGGTCTGGGAGGTCTCCGGAAAGATGCGCGCCCAGCATGTCAAGGGCGGGGCCTACAACTCCAAGCACGGCGAAGGCGCGCTGGCGGACCTGGAACAGACGGTGCAGTTGTTGCAGGTGATGCATGCCAAGGAAGCGCCGCAACTGCGGACGCCGAGATTGCACGATGCGATGGACAGCCTGCGGCGAGCCGGAATCCTGTCGGCGGAGGAATTCGAGGAACTGATGGGGGCGTATCAGTTCCTGCGGCGGCTGATCAACGCGCAGCGGATGTTGCGGGGATCGGCGAAGGATTTATTCCTGCCGGCCAGGGGATCGGATGAACTGGTGCATCTGTCGCGGCGGATGCGCTATCCGTCGGACGATGCGGGGGCAGCGCTGGTGAGCGATTTCCGGCGGCATACGGAGCGGGTGCGGAAATTCATCAAGCGGCGGTTTGGGGTGGGGAAGTAAAAGAAAAGCCCCCGGACAGCCATCCGGGGGCTTGGGTTTTGCGGAAGTGGAATTCCGATCAGATGTCGTAATACATCGCGAACTCATAGGGATGAGGCCGCAACCGCAGCGCGTCCACTTCATTGACCGTCTTGTATTCGATCCACGTGTCTATCACGTCGGAAGTGAACACCTCCCCTTTCAGCAGGAAGGCGTGGTCCTTCCTCAGCGCCGCCAGTGATTCCGCCAAGGCCCCGGGCGTCTGGGCCACTCCCTTGGCTTCCTCCGGTTCCAGGTCGTAAATATTCACGTCCAGCGGCTTGCCCGGATCGATCTTGTTCTGAATCCCGTCGATCCCCGCCATGAGGATCGCCGAAAACGTGAGGTAGGGATTGCAGCTTGGATCGGGACAGCGGAACTCCAGCCGCTTGGTCTTGGGGTTGGTCGAGTACATGGGGATGCGGATGGCGGCGGAGCGGTTGCGCTGGCTGAGCGCCAGGTTCACCGGCGCCTCGTAGCCGGGGACCAGCCGCTTGTAGCTGTTGGTCGTCGGCGCCGCGAACGCCAGGATCGCCGCCGCGTGCTTGATGATTCCACCCGCCGCGTACAACGCCATCTCGCTCAATCCCGCGTATCCCTTGCCCGCGAACAGCGGCTTGTCCCCCTTCCACAAACTGAAGTGCGTGTGCATCCCGGACCCGTTGTCCTGAAACAGCGGCTTGGGCATGAAACACGCGGTCTTGCCGTACCGCCGCGCCACCATCTTGATGATGTATTTGTACAGCGTCACCTTGTCGGCCATTTGGATGAGCGGCGAGAACTTCATGTCGATCTCGCACTGACCGCCGGTGGCCACTTCGTGGTGCTGGGCCTCGATCTCGATCCCGCATTCCTCCATGAGCAGCATGCACTCGGTGCGGATATCCTGAAGCGAATCGCTCGGCGGGATCGGGAAATACCCTTCCTTGTACCGGAGCTTGTTCCCCAGGTTTGGCTTGTCGCCGTCACATTCCCGCCCGGAATTCCAAATGCCCTCGGCCGAGTCGATGTGGTAGTACCCTTCGTGCTGGTTTTGGTCATAACGGATCGAGTCGAAAATGAAGAACTCCAACTCCGGGCCCATGTAGGCCGTATCCGCCAGTCCCAGGCCTTGCAGATACTTCACGGCCTTGCGACTGATATTGCGCGGATCGCGCGTGTAATCCTCCTTGGTCACCGGGTCCTGAATGTTGCAGATCATCACCAAAGTGGGTTCCTTGGCGAACGGATCGACAAACGCCGTCTCCGGCGCGGGAACCACCAGCATGTCGGATTCGTTGATGGCCTGCCAGCCGCGGATGGACGATCCGTCGAAACCGAGGCCGTCCTTGAAGGTATCGGCTTCGATGCAATGGACGGGCACGGTGAAGTGCTGTTGCATGCCGGGAAAATCCATGAACCGGAGGTCCACGGCCTTGATTTTCTTGTCCTTGATGAGCTTGAGTACGTCGGCGGGAGTTTTTGCCGCATTCATCGAGTTTCCTCTTTCTTGTAGTTAGCGGTTTGGTTTAGGAGGATTTATCCAGAAAACTACGCGGAGTCAACTCGACTGGGCGCTATAAACAGGCTGGCCGCAGTCGGTTTTGACGCTTGTCGGACCGATGGTTAGCATACCCCCCTCATCCGAACGGCTGACCGGTTTATCGCGAGGAGAATTTCCATGTCCCCTGCCGACGTACTGAAGCTTTGTAAAGAAAAGAAAGTCGAGTTTTTCGATCTGCGATTCATGGACTTTCCGGGGCTTTGGCAACATACCACCTGTCCAATCAACGAGTTAACGCTGGAGAGCTTCGATCATGGTTTTGGATTCGACGGCTCATCGATCCGGGGATGGCAGGCGATCAACGAATCGGACATGCTGCTGGTTCCGGTGGCGAGCACCGCGAAGATCGACCCGTTCATGACGCACACCACGCTGTCGATCATCTGCGACGTGCGGGACCCGATCACCAAGAAGGAATACTCGCGCGATCCCCGTTCGATCGCGCGGAAGGCGGCGGCGTATTTGAAGAAGACCAAAATCGCCGACACGGCGTATTTCGGACCGGAGCTGGAATTCTTCGTCTTCGATCAGGCGTTCTACGATCAGGGGATCAACTTCGGGAAATATTACGTCGGAAGCCGGGAGGGAATCTGGGACCGGGGAAGCGAAGACCCGGGCAACCTGGGATACAAGGTGCGCTTGAAGGAGGGATATTTCCCGACGCCGCCGATGGACACGATGCAGAACATTCGCAGCGAAATGGTGGCGACGCTGATCGAGCTTGGGATTCCGGTGGAGGCGCACCACCACGAAGTGGCAACCGGCGGACAATGCGAAATCGACATGCGGTATCAGGACCTGGTGACGATGTCGGACAACGTCATGATGTACAAATACGTGTGCAAGAACGTTGCGGCGCGGCACGGGAAGGTGGTGACGTTCATGCCCAAGCCGCTGTTCCAGGACAATGGATCGGGGATGCACGTGCACTTCAGCTTGTGGAAGGGGGATAAGCCGCTGTTCGCGGGGAACAAATATTCGGGATTGAGCGAGATGGGATTGCACGCGATCGGCGGGGTGCTGAAACACGCCAAGGCGCTCTGCGCGTTGTGCAATCCGACGACCAATAGCTACAAGCGCCTGGTGCCGGGATACGAAGCTCCGGTGAACCTGGTGTACAGCAGCCGGAACCGCTCGGCGGCGATCCGCATCCCGATGTACAGCGAGAATCCGAAAACCAAGCGGATGGAATTCCGCTGCCCGGATAGTTCGTGCAATCCGTACCTGGCGTTCAGCGGGATCGTGATGGCGGCAATCGACGGGATTCAGAACAAGATCGATCCGGGCGAGCCGCTGGACAAGAACATGTATCACCTGACGACGGAGGAATACGAGCAGATCGACTCGGCGCCGGGGTCGCTGGAGGAGGCGCTGGCGGCGTTGGAGGAGGACCACGAATTCCTGCTGAAGGGCGACGTGTTCACCGCGGACGTGGTTCACTATTGGGTGAAATACAAGAGGGAAAACGAGGTGGACGCCATCCGGCAGCGGCCGCATCCCTATGAGTTCTGCATGTATTTTGACATTTGAGGGGCATGCTTCACGCGCTGTCTCTGATTCGCTATCCGCAAATCGATCCGGTCATGTTCCAGATCGGACCGCTGAAGATCCGCTGGTACGGCATGGCGTATCTGACGGGATTCGTGCTGGCGTATTTTGTGCTGGGCCGGCTGGTGCGAAAAAATGTGCTGCGGATATCCAAGGAGGCGCTGTCTGATCTGGTGGGCTGGCTGGCACTGGGCGTGGTGGCCGGGGGACGCACGGGGTGGTGGATATTCTATCATCGCAACATGCCCGGCCAGCACGAGCAGTGGTGGGAACCGATAGCGATCTGGCACGGAGGAATGTCGTTCCATGGGGGACTGGCCGGGGTGCTTATCGTGCTATGGATATGGTCCAAGCACCAGCGCGCCCCCCTACTCAATGTCGCGGATTGCCTGGCGCTGGTGACACCCATCGGATTATTCCTGGGCCGAATCGCCAATTTCATCAATGGGGAATTGGTGGGCCGCGCGACGACCGTGCCCTGGGCGATGATTTTTCCGGGATATCCGGAGCCGCGGCATCCGTCGCAGATTTACGAGGCGATTCTGGAGGGGCCGGTGCTGATGGGGGTGCTGTGGGCGGTGAAGACGTGGAGGAATCGCCGCGACGGACAGATCGCCGCAACGTTTGTGATCGTGTATGCGGTATTCCGTTTCCTCGTGGAGTTCACGCGCGAGCCGGATTCGCAGATCGGATACATCTGGCACGGCTGGCTGACGATGGGCCAGTTGTTGAGCGTGGCGATCGGGCTGGCGGGGGCGGCGGGGTGGATGGCGCTGAACTCTTCCAAATCGGCGAAGACGCCTGGGCAGACGCCACAAAAAAAATAGCCGAACCTATTGCCCGCTGGGGGCGGTGGTTTCGCCCTCGGCGTTGTGCGGCTTGTCCTGTAGATCGTCGATGAGAGTATTGGTGGCCTCGACCTCGACGCGCCGGTTGAGCGTTTGGGAATCGGCGGTGTATTGGCGCTGAGTGAGCGGCTCGAAGGTCGAACAGCCTTGCACGCGGATCATGTCGGCTTCGACGCCCTTGGTGACGAGATAATCCGCGGCGGCCTGGGCGCGGCGAATCGACAGGTCCATCTTCTGCTGATCGCTGGCGCCGGTGGGCAGATCGTCCAGCGAAGTGTGGCCCTTGACCATGACGATGTTGCGGTGGCCGCGAATCACCTCCGCGAGTTGATCGAGGTCGGCCTTGGTTGAATCGGTCAGATCGGCGCTGGCGCGATCGAAGAGCATCTTCCCGCCCTCGGTGGCGTGATTGGAGGGCCGGATGTTGGTGACCTCCGGCTCGGTGCCGACGGCGCCCTTGGGCTCATTATCGGTTTTGCCGCGCTTGCCTAGCCCCGGCGGATGGATTTTCGACAACCCGTTGACGATCATCTGCATGTCCACCGGATCGCGGCTCTGGGGACTGGGAATGTATCCGAAGCCCGCGCGGATGGAGGCGGCGATTTTGACGACGTACTCGTCGGCCTCGGCCTGACCCTTCTTTCCCGGCTGCGGTTTGAGGACCCAGAGGATCACGAAGAACCCCATCATGAGCATGACGAGGTCGGCGAACGTGAAGATCCACTCGGGGCATTCGCATTCCGGGCATTTGACCTTCTTGCATTTGCAGGCTTTTTCCGCCATGAGGGAAATCCCGGCTAGGCGGCCTTGGGAATGGCGGCCTGTTGCCCGCTGCTGAGGAAACTCATGAGCTGCATTTCGACGACGCGGGGATTGTTGCCCGCCTGAATGCTCAGGACACCCTGGAGCATGATTTCCTTGGCGAAGGCTTCCTCGTGGCTTCGAAATTGGAGTTTTTCGGCAACGGGGCCCGCGACCAGGTTCTGAAGGATGCAGCCATACAACGTTCCCGTGAGGGCGATGGCCAGGGCATTTCCAATGACGGCGGCGTCACCGGCGAGGCTGCGAAACATGGCGACCTGGGCGATCAGCGTCGCCATCAAGCCAAAGCCGGGTCCGAACTTCGCCAGGGTGTGGAAAAAATGCTTGCCGTGCATGTGGCGTTCGCTCATGGATTCGATTTCGATGCGGAGGATTCGTTCGATGATTTCCGGATCGGTTCCGTCGATGGTGAGCTGCAATCCGCGGCGGAGAAAGGGATCGGGCGCTTCGCGGGCGACGGATTCCAGCGCCAGCACGCCGTCGCGGCGGGCGGTCTCGGCGTACTGAACCATCTCCTTGATGATGTTCTCGATGTGGGACTCCTTGTTCAGGGCCCATTTCTTGACATAGGAGATCACGCCAGTGACGGAGTGCAGGGGCATCGACATCATCGCCGCGCCCACCGAGCCCCCCAGCACCAGCAGGATTTCGTTGGGCTTGGCATAGGCCCCCATCGCCCCTTCTGAGGCGTGGAACATCGACCAAAGCACGGCACCCCAAGCCAGAGCTAGACCGATCACCGTTGCCAGGTCCATATAGCCCTATTTCGGCAAACCTGGGCTGGCACGATGAGAGTTATTGGACGAAAGCGGCAATCGGCGCTTCGCATCGCTAACGCTGATGCATCGATGCGGACAGGGTCGGCGGGGCAATGGCGCGAATCACTTTTTGAAGGCGGAGCTTGCCATCCGGGCCGGCTTGCGACATGGCATCGGTGAGGGCTGGAATAGCCTTGGGCCCCATTTCGAGCAGGGCATGCTCGGCTTGAACCTCCTCGGTGTCGTCGGCGGCATTGACCATGGTCTGAGCCTGCATCTTCGCGTCATCGGCGTTGAACTGCGCCTCGGCGGCTCGGGTCGAGGTAACGGTGTATTTCGCATCTTCCAGCCCTTCGGCGCCCAAGTCGCTGGCCAATTCCAGATGGACGACCACAAACGCTTTCAGGGCATGGATTTGGGGCGTCCTTGGATCGGGCTGGTCGGCCCGGTCGCTCCAGCGAAGATCGGGTTCGGGCCGAAGCATGAGCAAGAACGATTTTCCGACCTGTTTGTCGGTGAATGCCTGTCCGCAGATCGAGCTCTTTTCCGCATCCGGACCCCAGAAGAAGCGAATCACGCGAATCTGATCGCCGATTTTTCCGGCGCCGTCGATGGGGCTGGTAATTTCAAACTCATAAATTTGGTACCCGACGCCGGGGCCGAGGTCGGCGGATGGCTGGGTGGAAGATGCAAACATCGGCTGGGGGTTTTTGATTGCCGTCAACTTTGCCATGACAATCGAAGTGGACCATTGGACTGCCCGGTCATCCAACGTATCCCGTAAACACGCCATGCCAGACGTTACAGCCACGGCAACCAGCAATAGAGTGATGTTGGCGACAGGCCGCAAATTAAGATTTGATGGCATGTTAAGCTCCTGTTTGACATGGAGTAATGCACGCATTGAGAAACGGATGAAATAGAAATTTATTGATTTTAACTGGTAAAATTAGGTAACCTAACGTCGTCCCGTCTGTCAGGAATTTTCAAATGGAAAGCACAAAGCAACCCGCATCCGGTGGGTCGGCCGTTGCCACGCCGCAAAAGGCCTCGCCTTCCAAAAAACCAAAACCCGCACAGATGCCGCCGTATCATGTGATTTTGCTGAACGACGATGATCATACCTATGAATACGTGATTGAGATGCTCAAGGTATTGTTTGCCTTCCCGGATGAAAAGGGGTTTTTGTTGGCCAAGGAGGTGGATCGGGAGGGCCGGGTGATCCTGATGACGACGCACAGGGAACGTGCGGAATTGAAGCGGGATCAGATTCATGCCTATGGGGTGGACACGCGCGTGGCCACGTGCAAAGGCTCGATGTCGGCGACGATCGAGCCGGCTGACGGGTGACCGCAAAGGTTCAAGAGTTCAAGGGTTCAAGGGAGAATGCCCTTCCCTGAACCCTTGAACCTTTGAACTCTTGACCGCCCCCCCTACCATATCATGAGAAAATGGATCGCGGCGGTTGCGGCGGCGGCTTTGGCGGCGGCGGGGTTGAACCGGGTTGGTGGCGGCGCGGCCGGACCGGCGGACTCCTGCAATTCCTCGTCCGCGGCTTCCAGCAAATCGCCATTGACGGGGACATCGGCAACGGGTTCATTCGATTGAAGATCGGCAGCCGGGGAGCGCTCGGGGGCTTGCCTTGGCGTTGATCCACCAGCGATGGGTTTGTGATTGGTGCTCAGCAGCGCCAGAAATCCGAGCCAGATCGTCACCACGATGAGATGCAGAGAGGGCATGAACGCGCTTCTGCGGCGGGGTTGGGACACGGCGACGGCAACGGCTGACGGGAGCGAAGCCGGATTGATCTGGAGCGACAGATCGGTTGGAGAGGAGGGCCGGACGCGGCGGCGCGACTGGGCGTCGTCATCCGATTCAATGCCCTGGCCGCCGCGAAGCGGCTGGCGGGCTTCGGCATAAACGGAATCCCAACTGCTGGAGGCGATGGCGGTCAGGAGTTCCTGGAGTTCCGCGTGGTCGTAGGCCGGGGGATCCTTGGGCCGAGGCTGGGGACAGGGCATGTCTTCGGGGGTTTCGGCTTCACCGGGCAACAAGAGGGAAAATCCCGAGAGGGTGCCGGCGAGGGAATCGCCCGGATCGGCCGGCCGGACCGCCGCCGAGACCCGGTCGGGAAAATCATCCCCGGGCACACCGGCATGGAAGATGATTTTCGATCGGCCGAGTCGGATGACGTCGTTGTCGCACAGGAGCCGGGGAACGCGGAGGCGTTCGCCGTCGATGACCGTGCCGTTTTTGCTTTGCAGGTCCTGAACCATCCAGCCGTCATCGCTGGGTTGAAGCCGGCAATGGCGTCGAGACAAGAGAATGTCGCGGACGGACACGTCGCAATCGGGTGCCCGGCCGACGACCACGCCGCGGTCAAGTTCGCGGCGGGCAACCTCCTGGCCGTTGGATTTGATGACGATGTAGGGCACAAGCGATATTATCGAACGGGCAGGGGTTGAAGGGTCAATTTTCGCCGTGGAGAGGAGCTTGGCCGGAGTTATACGGATGGTAGGATAAGATTAAGGCGCGTCTGAAGTTCTGTTTTCCGATCGATTGAGAGGGTTACGTCAAAATGAGATACCGAGTAAGCGGCGTTTTGTGCATTTTGCTTTTCGTTGCAGCGCAAACAAGGGGATCGGCGGGCGAGGCGCCGTTTGCGGCGCCGGCATCGCCGCGGATGACTTATAACTTCGACGCGGATTGGAAATTTATCAGGCAGGATGCTACCGGCGCGGAAGCGGCGCAATTTGACGATGCGAAATGGGAGAGCGTCAGCACGCCGCATACTTACAACGACGTGGACACGTTCAACAAGATCATTTCTCACAGCGGGGGTCAGCGCGGGGCGTACATGGGAGTGGGGTGGTATCGGAAGCATTTCACTCTGCCGGAGAACTTGAGGGGGCGGAAGGTGGTTCTGGAATTCGAAGGGATGCGGCAAGCGGGGCAATTCTTCGTAAATGGCAAAGCCATCGGGCTGTCGGAAAACGGGGTGACGGCGTACGGGCTGGACGTCAGCGATGTGCTGAACGTCGGCGGGGACAACGTCCTGGCGGTGCGCATCGACAACAGCAGCAACTACGCGGAGAAATCGAGCGGCACGGTCTTTGAATGGGAGGCCAAGGATTTCAATCCGAACTATGGCGGGATAAACCGGCACGTTTGGCTGCACGTGATGGGGCCGATTCATCAGACGCTGCCGATTTACGATGGGCTTGGGACCACGGGCGTCTACGTGTATCCGTCGAACATTTCGGCGGGCGACGGCGCGCTGGACGTGAACGTCGAATCGCAGGTGGCCAACGAATCGGGCGATCAGGCGTCGATCACGCTGTCCGCGGTGGTGGTTGACGCCGGGGGCCGGGTGCGGGCGAAATTCGACGGCGATACGGTCGATCTGGTGAATGGCGAGAAGACGATTCTGCGGGGCGTCGGGCATCTTGCGGGCGCTCGGCTATGGAGCCCGGACGATCCGTATCTTTACGACGTTTATACGGTGCTGAGCGTTGATAACAACGTCGTGGACGTGGTGCGGACGACCACCGGATTCCGCAAGGCCGAGTTCCGGGGCGGAGCGGGAAAGGGCGGAATTTATATCAACGACAAGTTCGTCTATCTGCGTGGTTACGCGCAGCGCGCCAGCGACGAATGGGAAGGGCTGGGGCAAGCGTATCCGGATTGGATGCACGATTTCACGGCGCGGCTGATCCGGGACAGCCATGCCAATTACCTTCGGTGGATGCACGTTTCGCCGCAGCGGACGGACGTGGAATCGTTCGACCGGTTCGGGATCGTCGAGGTTTGCCCGGCGGGCGATAAGGAGAAGGACGTTCAGGGCCGGCAATGGGAGCAGCGCTTGGAGGTCATGCGGGATTCGATGATTTATTTCCGCAACAGTCCGAGCATTTTTTTCTGGGAGGCCGGGAACAACGGGATCACCGCCGAGCATCTGAAGCAGATGGTCGATCTGAAGGCACAGTGGGATCCCTCGGGCGGCCGGGTCGTCGGCTGCCGAACGCTCAACGATCCGAAGGCGACGGGCGTGGCGGAATATTTCGGCGTCATGATCGGACAGGACCCCAGGACCGATGCGCTGACGAGCCCGAGCCAATTGTTTCGCGCGTATAGCGCCGAGCGGCGGGATCGGGCGCCCCTCATCGAGACCGAGGACTTCCGCGACGAGGCGGCACGCCGGTTCTGGGACGATTTCTCACCCCCCCACTTCGGGTTCAAGCCGGGGCCGAACGACGTCTACCACTGGAACAGCGAGACGTTCTGCCTGGCGGCGGCGGCGCGGTATTGGGCGTATTGGTCGAACCGCATCTCCAACGCCGATCCGCGGCACGCGAAATGGTCGGGATATGCCTCGATCTATTTCTCGGATTCCAACGCTGATGGCCGGCAGGATTCCAGCGAGGTGTGCCGGGTCAGCGGCAAGGTTGACGCCGTCCGGCTGCCCAAGGAGGTGTATTACACTTATCAAGTGATGCAGGATGATCGGCCGGCGATTCATATCATCGGGCATTGGACGTATCCGCCGGGGACGACCAAGACGATGCACGTTGTCTCTAACTGCCAGGCCGTGGAGTTGAGCGTAAACGGCAAGCCGATCGGGCGGGTGGATCATCCGACCAACGGATATGTTTTCTCGTTTCCCGAGGTTGTTTGGACGCCGGGCACAATCAAGGCCGTCGGATACGAAGAGGGCAAGGCGGCTTGCGAATACGAGCTTGCCACTGCCGGAGCGGCGCGGGCCGTGAAGCTGACCGCGATCACGGGTCCCGGCGGCCTGCGCGCCGACGGGGCGGACGTGGCGCTGTTCGACGTGGAAGTCGTGGACGCCGCGGGCCGGCGATGCCCGACGGATGAAGGGCGCATCGACTTCGCGCTCACCGGCCCCGCCGTGTGGCGCGGCGGATACAACAGCGGCATCGTGGACTCGACCAACAATCTCTATCTCAACACGGAGTGCGGCATCAACCGCGTGTCAATCCGATCAACGCGAACGCCGGGAACGATCACCCTGACCGCCAGGCGGGATGGACTTGCGCCGGCGAGCGTCGAGGTGACGTCATTGCCGATTACCGTGGAAGGCGGTTTGTCGCCTGCCGAACCGCGCCGTGGTCTGCCGGTGCAAGTTCGGAATTGAGCCGGTCAGTCCGGATCATTCACCGCGAAGTGCGCCCAGCGCGAGTTCTGCCCGCAACCCAAAGAATTTTACCGCGAAGGCGCGAAGGACGCGAAGTTGCGCGAAGGTCAAAATCAAATCTTGCCTTTTTTTTCGCGCAACTTCGCGTCCTTCGCGCCTTCGCGGTAGCGCATTTGAAGATGGGCCATGGCGGCTGCCTTGGCTTGAATCAAAACCGCTTGGTAAACGTCAGGATGAACGCCTGTCCGCGGGCGCGGTTTTCGGCGGCGAATTCGTATTCCCAGCGGAACGTGGTGATGACGTCGATCACGGGAATCACGCCGCCGATATCCGGGCCGACGGACGCCACCATGTCCAGATGGTGGTCGGCGCCGTTACCGCTGTCGGGGGTTACTTTCTGCTGATAATAGCCGGCCACGCCGACCATGAAGCCCTTGGGAAGATTCTTGGCCAGACCCCATTCCAGGGTGTAGGCCTCACCGGGGGTGATGTCGGTGCCGTGCTTGACGGAGTTGAACTCGTAGCGGTTCAGGGCCGAAAGGGCGATGGTCTTTTGTGGATCGATCCACCACGTGGCCCCGACGGTCAACATACCGCCCCAGTAGCCCAGTCCCGGATCGGCACTCGGCGCCGGCGACGACGCCCCGGTTGGGCACCAGACGCCGGGCGCAACCACGAAATCGAAATGCTCAGGGTGCCATGCCAGGATGCCGTCGACCAGGAGGTCGCCAACGCCGAAGCGGTTCTGTTCAAAAGACCCGGCCCGGACGTTTTGCTGAATCACCGGCAACAGCGCGCTGGTCCCGACGTCGGCGCCGAGGAATTTCAAAGGCGTCATCCAGATCACACGCGGCACCTGGGCGTAGGTGAAGACGTTGTAATTCGACGGAGGGCCGCTGTGGCCCGAGGTGTCGTTGAGCATGTCGGCATAATAAAAGTAGTTGTAATCGCGGAAATAGAGTCCCGGCCCTGGAATCGAAGGCGCCTCGCAAGCCTCCACCCCCGGCACGTAATGGGCCGTTGGCTGAGCCTGCAAATAACCGGTGATCAGGAACAGGGCCGATAGGACGACGGGCAAGCGCAGTCGTTTTGACATGTGACAACCTCGTTCGGGACCAAATGCCGGTTCTTCAGAACCGGGCTTCGCACGCTACGATGCGGCCCCGAAAACAGAGGTGACAAAGTCCATCCTTCCGCGTTTTGGGGCACTCCATAATTTGCGGAGCATACCGAGGTTTGGAGTGTGGAACAACGTTTTTCCTGATTCGCGGGGCGTTTCGATCATGGAATTTTCGAACGCCATCTTCACCATTTTGACGCTCCTGACCCATACTCGACGCCCCACCAGCAGTCCGGCACCGTCGCCCCGCGAAACAGGCTCAACTTCATTTTCATCCTCTGGGGGTGAGGCATCGCCTCATGTCGAACTTCGCGGTGAATTAAATGGATTAGAACCCCTGCTGGGCGATCTCGACGGCTTTGAGCATGGCCTTGGCTTTGTTCATGGTTTCTTCGTATTCGTTTTCGGGGACGGAGTCGGCGACGACGCCGGCGCCGGCCTGGACGTCGAAGATTCCGTTGTGCCAGACGATGGTGCGAAGAGCGATGCAGGTGTCCATGTTGCCGGAGAAGTCGAGGTAGCCGACGGCACCGCCGTAGGGGCCGCGGCGTGTGGGTTCCAGTTCGTCGATGATCTGCATGGCGCGGATTTTGGGGGCGCCGCTGACGGTGCCGACGGGCAGACTGACGCGCAGGGCGTCCAGGGCGGTCAGACCGTCTTGAAGTTGGCCGGTGACGTTGCTGGTGATGTGCATGACGTGGCTGTATCGCTCGACGGTCATGACGTCGCTGATGCGGACGGTTCCCACTTTGGCGACGCGGCCGACGTCGTTGCGGTGCAGATCGACGAGCATGATGTGCTCGGCGCGTTCCTTGGGGTCGGCGAGGAGTTCGCGTTCCAGGGCCTGATCTAGTTCGTCGGTCGCCCCGCGGGGCCGGGTGCCGGCCAGGGGCCGGCTGGTGACGATGCGGTCGGTGACGCGGCAGAGGATTTCCGGGCTGGAGCCGATCAGCGTGCAGGCGGGACTTTTCAGATAGAACATGAACGGCGAGGGATTGATGATTCGCAGGGCGCGGTAGACGTCGAACGGATCGGCGGTGGAATTGACGCGCAGGCGCTGGCTGGGAACGAACTGGAAGATGTCGCCGGCCTTGATGTATTCCTTGCCGGCGCGAACCATCTGCTCGAATTGCTCGCGGGTGCAGTTGGTGGAAAAGGCGAGGGAAAGCGGGGCCGTGGGATCGATTTCGCCGAGGGCTGAACTGGGCGGCTGATGCAGGCGGGAAACGATCTCGTCGATTCGGCGGCAGGCGTCGCGATAGGCGGATTCGGCGTTGCCGGCGCCGACCTCGGCGTTGGCGACGACCTTGATGGTTTTATCGACGTGATCGAAGATCACGAGTTCGCCATAGAGCGCGAAGAGGAGATCGGGAATTCTGCGGTCGTCGGGGGGCGGCGAGCGGAGCTTTTCCTTTTCGTAATAACGGATGGTGTCGTATCCGGCGTATCCGACCAGTCCGCCGGTGAAGGCGGGGAGATGCTTGTCGCGATGGCAGGATTCGGCCGGCAGGAGTTTTTGCAGATCGGCCAGCGGATCGGCGGTGGTGAATTCGTGAGGGGGTTTGCCGACGGGCTGGATGGAAGCGTGGCCATCGGCCACCTGGTAAACGAGGCGAGGGCCGGCGGCGATGAAGCTGTATCGGCCGATCTTTTCCCCGCCGACGACGCTTTCCAGCAGGAATGCGTGCTGCTCGCGGCCGAGGACCTCGAAGGCGCTGACCGGGGTAAGGCGGTCGGCCAGGAGCAGGCGATAGACGGGGACGATCCTGGCGGTCTGGGCCGAAGCGGAGAATTCGTCGAAAGTGGGGAAATAACGTCGCATGTGTGCAAATCAGAAGGTAAGAGGATTGTGGGGAAAGGTCAAAATTCAGGGAAAGGGCGATTGGGGCCTGTAGCCGCCAGGGGAGGCCGCCGGGGGCCGTCGCGTTTGGGGAAATCAGGCCTTGATATATTTGGCATCATAAATTTACAAAAACACGTTCCGGGGCGCTGACAATGAGGCGGTTTTCGATAGCGCCAGAGGCCGCTGTGTCAGCGTCAGCGCCCCAAAACGAACAAAAATTCGGCGGGCCAGCCGAACGTCGCAAGGGCAGGCGACGGAAAATGGGAAATGGGTATGGCTCGACCGGTGGAAAAACATTGTCCCTCTACATCTATAGCCAGGAGGTGAAGGTTTTGGGCGTGTTTTCGCGGAATTCTTCACGCCGACGGAAAAAATTTTCGGCGGCGGGCTCCGGCCATGTTTTGAGGCACGTCAGCGCTAGAGCGTGTTATGCACTTTATCATGCCCCGCGACGGCACGGAATCGGCCCAGATGCTAGGAGCAATGGCGAGAGCGGGGTCTGAACGACCCTTCGAGCCATTGTGACGACGCAGAT
>Ga0187867_10000734_pt1 | contig 28969 bp, 21 predicted proteins | sample June2016WEW_13_1_FD_132976 | JGI IMG/M metagenome (GOLD analysis project Ga0187867, IMG submission 132976) | Peatland microbial communities from SPRUCE experiment site at the Marcell Experimental Forest, Minnesota, USA - June2016WEW_13_10 | ecosystem: Environmental > Terrestrial > Soil >... | reverse complement strand
TATGTCGCGCACAAGAAATACGCCATGATGGCGGACCTGCTGGGCCTGGGCGGCCATACCGTAGAGGAAAAGGTGCAGAAGCTGGTGGCGGCGGTGGAACAGTTGCTCGACCAATTGGCCATTCCGCGTTCTATCGCCGATCTGGGGATCTCAAAGGAAGAATTCGAGCGGGCCATGCCCGATTTGGCGCGCATCGCCTTTGACGATCCTTCCTGGGGAACGAACCCGCGGATGCCGCTGGTCTCCGAACTGGTCGAGTTGTTTTGGAGCGCTTATCGCGGGCGAGGTCCGGCGAAGGACATTGCGTCTCCGCAACTAGCGGAAGTCGAGGTGTGCGTATGACGATGAATGCCATTTGGCTGAAAATCGACCCGGAGCGCGTCGCCCAAACCTGCACAGAGGCCCTGGGCAAGCTGGACGGCGCCGGAAGCGAAGTGGTTTTGGACTTCTCGTCCGTGCGGCGCATCGGTCCCGACGCCATCGGAGCCCTGGAGCAGTTCGCGGTTACGGCCGGCGAGAAGGCTGTAAAAGTCGCGTTGTGCGGCGTCAGCGTAGAAGTGTACAAGGTGCTGAAGCTGGTGAAGCTGACAGCACGCTTCTCATTCCTGGATTGATGTGGGGCAGGCTCGGAGCCTGCAGCCGCCTCGTAGGCGGCCCTTGGTCTGGCGGACGCTTTGGACTACTTCAGCGAGAGCCTTCTCCCCGTTGGCGTATCCCCGATTACGACCATCAGTTTGTGTCCGGTGCTCACGACTTCGCCATTGCGGCTGAATTCGGGAGCGACCGTGTAGTCTCCCACCGGGAGATCGAGTCGCTGGCTGAACTCGAACGTCATCTCGCCACTTCGCACACTGCTCCCTCCCGACAACTGGCTGACCTTGGGAACGAAACGTTGGCCGGTTCGTAAATTCGTCAGCACGAACCGCGGGTATCCGGCCTCACCCGATTCATGGAAATCCTCCCGCTCGCGATACTTCTCCACAAATGCGACGTTATCTGCACTCGCCTTGATACAGCCGCGTTCCGGTGCGGCGACGATGACACTCGCAATGGGACCGCCAGGCGGGTTCAGCCCCTCGTAAAGGGCATCACTGAATTCGAGGAACGAATCCTCTATGGCGAACCGAAGCTCTTCCGATCGGGTGCGTGAATATACCTGCCTGACAACGGCGGCTATGGCGGGCTGGTCGATTGGCATGAACCGCAAGCAGAGACTTCGAAGATAATCGTCCTGTTTGCCGTCATCGAAGATCGATTCGGCCAAGGACTGAATGTCACCCGCGGCGCCTGCCAGCCACTGGTTGTCAATCGGTAATGACCTCGAAGGGCCCACCTGCGGACCGCTATGAAACCTGCTTACATCCAGGAGTATCTCCATAGCCGCAACTCGGAGGCTGGCGTTCTTCGTGACATCCGACAGCGTCCGGAGCAGGTATTTGACGCGGGCGGCAGTGTAGTCCTTGTCTGGGTTCCCGCCGTTGTTCACGAAGGCAATGGGAGCTCGCCAATCCGGCGCGAGCGAAAAGCTCTGCAATGCGATTTCCGGATCGTTCAACGCACGCAGTTGCTCGCCCAGGCGATCGATGACTGCGTCGGAACCACAGCCTTTACGGTCTCTGGACCTGGCATCCAGCAGATCCAGCAGAGCAGTCGCATCGTCCCGTGTGGCGGCCTTGTCCAGTAACGGGCGAAGCGGCTGAACGGACTTCAGGGATGCTCGAATCCGCGAGGTTGCGTCAGCCAAGGTTGGCAGCGCCAGATCCTGTTCTTTCGTGGGTACCGACTTCTCCAGGAAGAATCTGTAACCTTCTGCTGCGTATAGGCCCGGGTTGTTCTCCTGATAATACTGATGAACGTGCTCGTAGGCATCGATCAGATACACCCCGGACGGGACTACGGCAAAAGGAGATCGAGATGCTTCGGGATTGAAAAGGTCCCCCTGGCGTGGGCGACGATCGAGAAACAAAATCACTCGCTGACCGTCTTCCATCGGCCGGAAGAAACTCAAGAACGGAGAGAGGGTCTCCAGCCTGTCGCCCGATTTTGAACTTCCGTACAGAACGTCGGTGACAGCGGCGGTAAACTGTTGCTGGGATCCGGCTGACAACGTCGCGGTGACGATGTCGGTGCTCATATAGGCTAAGGAATCGAGGTCATAGTGCGGCAGGTTCATCGCAGGAGCCGCAACCACCAGAACTACGCTCCACAGCAGCTTGGCGTGGTGCATATGTTAGAAGTCTAACAAGACGTGGGGCAGGCTCGTAGCCTGCGGCGGCCTCGTAGGCCGCCCTGTGGTAACATCCTCGCTATGCCTCTGCGCCAAGCGGTTCCGAACCGCGCCAAGAATCTCATGGCCTGGCGGACGCTATGGATCATTGCAATTGCGATCGCGTTCATCGCGGTTCTCTGGATCTCCAGAAACTGGGTAAGCCTCCTGATCACCCGGCCTCAGGTCAACGCGAATCGGGCACGATTTGTTTCCTCCGCCGATGTTCCGACGAAAAATCTGGTAGCCACCATGTGGGTGGATTCCGTGAAGTTCTACGAGGACCAGCAGATTCAGGTTGACATCGCGCTGGATAATCACAGCGATAAGAGCGTCGAAGGACTGTCGGTGCAATTTCGGGCTCCGGAGTTTGAACAGTCCGGAAGCTGTTGGCGGAACGATCGTCCGGCATGTCTCGAGGATAACAGCACCCCTGCTAATCTCCCGGTGCTGCACGCTGGCGAATCCGTGCATCTGCACGCCTCGCTGAAACCGAAACACACGGGACGTTTCGGACTGCTTGCGATTTACCGTTGGACGGAGACCGCGCCAGATCCCAAGAAGACGCCGGCCCAGACGTTCACCAGAGCGGTGAGTTTGGAACCGATCGAGGTCACCACGTACTGGCGCGAGAGGACCGGTGAAATCGCCGGGGTGCTGGCGCTGCCGCTCTTCCTGGCGGCCGGCGGCGGGGTGTGGGGGTGGGTGAACAAACGCCGTGACGATCGCCGGTTGGCAATCGAAAACGAACGCGAGAGGGGCTTCGAGGTGTGGAAGGAGCAGTTGAGCCGCGTATTCGAATACACCCAAGAGCATTATCTGCACATTTCGCGAAGCATCTTGGGAATTCAGACTGCGTCGGTCAAGGCTGTCACGGATAACAACCACCGCGAACGAATTTTCTTTCACCTCACTATGTTATGGATTCATCTGCACAACCTGCGCGAACGCAGAGGGGGATGGTTCTTAAGCGACAAAGACGGGGAGGAAATGCTGTTTACAGGGTGGCTCCTGGCAGCGAACCAGATCGACGCCAAGCTGGATTCCAAGCGCCTGGCTGAACTTGTGGACGCCATCAAGAAACCGGTGAGCCTGCCAAAATTCCGCGGCTATTTTGTGACCACTCATCCTTTACACGCGACCTTCGACGCGGCGGATAAGCAATGCCTCGATTGGTTCGACGGCAAGCCTCCGTACAACGATGAGGGCGACTCCTTCAAGCGCTGCATGTCGGTGCTGAAGCTGATCCGCATGGTCATCCGTTTTGAATGGGACCGCCCGTTCGTGGAGCACTGGTATGGCCGGAAGCCGGAGATCGACCTGGCGCTGTACGAAGAGTTGTTGAAGAATCTGCCAGTTATACCCGCGGTGGATACGGAGGGGACGGCCGCGCTGGCGAACTTCCAGGAAAAAGCCACCGTTTACTCCGCTTCCGTCAAGAGGTATCTGCGAGAGGCTGGCAATGGCAATGGCGCTCTAGCGTCGATATTGCAATTTGCTAACTTCTGCGGGATGAGCATTCTGCGGGTGATCGTCAAATTTGCCGGCAACGCGGATTTCAGGGAGGTAGCGCCAGGTCCCGAAGAATGGCTCAAGCACTTGGTCCACGAAATCAAGGAAAAGGATCGCACGCCAGCGGAAGAGGCCGCAAGGTCTGCCCATGAGCAACAGATCGTCAACCGGGATGGCCCGACCATCTGGCGCTCGCTTGGCGACTTTCTGTGCAAGTACGTAGAGGACATGAAAGCCGATTTTGGTGAGGATATCACCCTTCGCGAAGGCAAGCTAACCTGTACAGCCAATCGCCAGAACGTTCCCAATCCCAACCAAATCTCCATCCACAAGACGGCTTTCCCATTCGTGACGTTCACGGCCAATCCCAACTATCCGGGCCGGAGCGCTCAAATATCGTACGCCATCAGGAACCCCCAAGGTCCGCCGCCAGGGCAAGGCATATCGCACACGTCAATTCCGTGTCGTTTCGAGGTAAGCCTTGACGGCAGAGTGTATTTGCAACTGGACAAACGACCATTCCATCAGCCGCAGGAGGCAGCGCAGTACATCATTGATAGGCTGTTCACCATCCCGGCTTAGGCCATTAAATCCGCGAGCTTCCAGAGGGGCCGGCAACCCCAGCCTGCATCGCAGATCAACGTCCCTCTTCCTCTATCGAGTAGACCTTTCACGAACTGGGCAGGTTAAAGCACCATTACCCCGGCAACCACTACCCAGGCAATTGAACCACCCGCGGAAATATGCTAATCTAGTGGCGTGATCGTTCAAGACACTGAAGTCGTCTAACCCTCGTGTGTGCTGTGCCGCGCTCCGTCATCCCCCGGCGGACCGATCGGCACTGGCGTCTGCTCTACAATCTCAATACCAAATCCCTCCAACGCTACAATCTTGCGCGGATGGTTCGTCAGCAGGCGGATGGTGTGCAACCCCAGGTCGGAAAGAATCTGCGCGCCGATGCCGCTTTCGTGCTGCAATTGCAGTTGACCGGCGGCGCCGGTATAGTGCATGAAATCGCGGCCGTGCGGCGCCATCTGGTCCAACCCGGGCGGATTCTTCTGTAAGCGCACGCCCCGCCCGGTCTGGTGCAGGTAGACCAGCACGCCCAAGCCTTCCGCGGCGATGCGCTCCAGCGATCCGCGGATCAGCTTCTGGCAATCGCAGGAAGTCGAACCGAAAACATCCCCGTAGACGCAATGCGAGTGCATGCGCACCAGCACGCGCTCCTGGCCCGCTACATCGCCCCGGATCAGCGCCATGTGCATCTCCGGCGAGATGTCGCTGGTATAAGCGACGGTCCGGAAAGAGCCGAATGCGGTCTCGATGCACCCTTCCGCGACGCGCCGGATATAGCGCTCGTGCTGCAGGCGGTAGCGAATCAGATCGGCCACCGAAATCATCTTCAGGCCGTGCCGCCGGCAAAACTCGATAAGCTGCGGCACGCGCGCCATGCTGCCATCTTCGTTCATGATTTCGCAGATAACGCCGGCCGGCGTAAGGCCCGCCAGGCGCGCCAGGTCCACGGAAGCTTCGGTCTGGCCGGCGCGCACCAGTACGCCGCCTTCGCGCGCGCGCAATGGGAACACGTGGCCGGGCCGCGCCAAGTCGCCCGGACGGCATTCCGGCCGGATGGCCGTCAGGATGGTGCAAGTGCGGTCCGCCGCGGAGATGCCTGTGGTGGTGCCTTCGCGTGCATCGATCGACTCGCAGAATGCCGTGCCGAAGTTGGAAGTATTGATCGGCGACATCAATGGCAGCCGCAGCGCATCGCAGCTTTCCGGCGTCAGCGCCAGGCAGACCAGGCCGCGGCCATGCGTGGCCATGAAGTTGACGATTTCAGGCGTGACCTTCTCGGCGGCGATGGTCAAGTCGCCCTCGTTTTCCCGGTCTTCATCGTCCACCACGACGAGGATGCGGCCGGCGCGGATCTCCTCGATGGCCTGAGGTATGGAGACAAACGGCATACTTTATATTTTAGTGTGGCGCACGCACTCGTGTGTGCCGTATTCACACTCGTGTGAACACTTCTGCATCTACTTCGGGTGCTGGCGCAAGTTGGCGTCGAGTGACACGATCGCCTCCTCCGCCGTCTCGAACGGCCCGTAGGATTTACCAGCGGCGTACTGCTTCTCGCTTTTCGCAATGCCGCGGTCGAGGGCACGCCGTTCCACGGGCGTGTATTCGTCTTTCGCAATTCTCGGCTTCGGGAGAATCCTGATCACCCGGCCCGAGACTTTAAACTCGAGCTTGTCGCCGCTCCTCACCGCCGCCAGCCTGGGCACAGTGAACCTATTGCCTGTCGCCGCGCTGAGCGGCGGCCGCGGCGGAAGCGGCCACCGGCGCCACCGCGCTAGCCCTCTCCCCAACCTCCGGCGCCACCGGCTTGCGCACATCGTAAAACTGCACCCGGCAGTAGCGGCAATGATAAAGGTCCGCACCCCAAAGGAATTGCACGAAATTGACCATGCCCTTCTCCATCGGATCGATCTTGTCGCGCGTGCTCAGGCGCGTCAAACGGTAGGTGCCGCAGCGCGAGCAACGCGGGTAGTCGCCCAGGAACAGCGCATACCAGCGCGGCTCGGGCTTGCGCGTATGGCATTGTCCGCACTCGTACATCCCGGCATAAACCAATTTTTCGACGAAGGAACGGTGGACGCGCCGCAATCGTCCCTGGCAGGTCGGGCAGTGAAGCACTTCGTCCTCTTTTATACTACAATTGCGCAAACAACTCAACCCGCGTCACAATAGGATATAGCCTTCATCTTTCCCGAACCAGTACAATGCTCGAACGAATCTCGGTGCACGGTGCGCGACAGCACAATCTGAAAAATATCGACGTGGAAATTCCGCGCAACAGCCTCACCGTGATCACCGGGCTGAGCGGCTCCGGCAAGTCCTCGCTGGCCTTCGATACCATCTACGCGGAAGGCCAGCGGCGCTATGTGGAGACGCTATCCACCTATGCCCGCCAATTCCTGGACCAGATGGAGCGGCCCGATGTGGATTCCATCGACGGCCTCAGCCCCGCCATCTCCATCGAACAGAAGACCACCAGCCGCAGCCCCCGTTCCACGGTCGGCACCATCACCGAGATCTACGACTACCTGCGGCTACTCTACTCGTCCATCGGCACGCCGCACTGCCCCTTGTGCGGCAACCCGATTTCGCGGCAAACCACCGAACAGATCCTGCAGCACGTGCTGGCGCTGCGCCCGGACGACCGCATCATGGTGCTGGCGCCCGTGGTGCGCGGACGCAAAGGCGAGTACAAGAAGGATCTGGAAAAGTTCGCGCGCCAGGGTTTCGTGCGCGCCCGCATCGACGGCGTCTTGCGCTCGCTCGAAGACGACATCCCGCTGGACAAGCGCCGCAACCACACCATCGAAGTGGTGGTGGACCGCTTGCTGGTGAAGCCGGGGATCGAAAAGCGCCTGGAGGCTTCCATCGAAACCGCCACCAAGCTGGCCGACGGCCTGGTGTTGATCGCCGTGGTCAATGGCGAGGAGCGCCTCTACTCGCAGAAGCTGGCCTGCACCGAGTGCGGCACCAGCATCCCGCAGCTTGAGCCGCGCTCGTTTTCGTTCAACAGCCCGTACGGCGCTTGCGAAGAATGCACCGGCCTGGGCAGCAAGTGGGCCTTCGATCCGGGCAAGGCCATCGTGGATTTTTCGCGGCCGTTGCTGGAAGGCGGGCTGGGGCCGGGCGCCGGATCGGCATATATGCGTCACCATCTGGCGGAAGCCGCCAAAGCCATGCGCATCGACTTGAGCACCCCCTTCGATCAGTTTCCGAAAAAGGTGCAGACCGCGCTGCTCGACGGCGGCAACGGGTTTCCAGGCATTCTGAAGATTCTGGCGCAGACCTACGAGGAATCGTCCGAGGGCTATCGCGAGTGGCTTACGGAGTACATGTCGCCGGCCGAGTGCCCCGCGTGCCACGGCAAGCGTCTGCGGCCCGCCAGCCTGTCGGTGCGCGTAAAGAATTTCTCCATCGCCGAATTCACCGCGATGCCCATTGCGCGCGCGCTGCTGACCGTGCGCAATTGGGAATTTGGCGACCGCGAGACGCAGATCGCCGGCCGCATCGTGGACGAGATCCGCCGCCGGCTGGAGTTTCTCTCGGCGGTGGGCCTGGATTACCTGAGCCTGGAGCGATCCGCCGCCACACTCTCCGGCGGCGAAGCGCAGCGCATCCGGCTGGCGACCCAGATCGGGTCGAAGCTGCGCGGCGTGCTCTACGTGCTCGACGAGCCTTCCATCGGCCTGCATCCGCGCGATAACGGCCGCCTGCTGGATACCCTCACCCATCTGCGCGATATGGGCAACACGGTGCTGGTCGTGGAGCACGATGCGGAAACCATCGAGCGCGCGGATTACGTGATCGACCTGGGTCCGGGAGCGGGACGCCTGGGCGGTGAACTGGTGGCCGCCGGGACGCCGCAGGGGATTGCTGAAAATCCCGCGTCGTTGACTGGGCGATACCTGGCGGGGACGCTCGAGATTGCCGTGCCGCCCGTGCGGCGCGCCTCGAACGGGAAGAAGCTGGCGATCATCGGCGCGGCCGAGCACAACTTGAAAGACATCGACGTGGACATACCGCTGGGGCTGCTCACAGTAGTGACGGGCGTTTCCGGCAGCGGAAAATCGACACTGGTGAACGAGATCCTGTATCGTGCGCTGGCCCAGCAGATCTACCGGGCGCGCGAAAATCCCGGCAAATTCACGGCGATCAAGGGCATGCAACTTCTCGACAAAGTGATTCGCATCGACCAATCGCCCATCGGCCGCACGCCGCGCTCCAACCCCGCCACCTATACGGGCCTGTTCACGCCCATTCGCGACCTCTACGCGATGCTGCCGGAGTCCCGAGAACGCGGCTACAAGCCGGGGCGCTTCAGCTTTAACGTGAAAGGCGGACGCTGCGAAGCCTGCCAGGGCGACGGGCTGCGGCGTATCGAAATGAATTTCCTGCCCGACGTCTACGTCACCTGCGACGTGTGCCGCGGGCGGAGGTACAATCACGAGACGCTGCAAGTGAAGTATAAAGGCCACTCCGTCGCCGACCTGCTGGATTGCACCGTCGAAGAAGCGCTGCCCCTAATGGAAAACATTCCCACGATCCGGCCGAAGCTGCAGACGTTGAACGATGTGGGGCTGGGCTACATCCACCTGGGGCAATCGTCGACGACGTTATCGGGCGGCGAAGCGCAGCGCATCAAGCTGGCCAAGGAGTTGAGCCGCCGCCAGACCGGGCGGACGTTTTATGTGCTCGACGAGCCCACCACCGGGCTGCATTTCGACGACGTGCGCAAGCTGCTGGACGTGCTGCAAAGGCTGGTCGACCTGGGCAATACCGTGGTGGTGATCGAACACAATCTGGACGTGATCAAGACCGCCGATTGGATTATCGATCTGGGACCGGATGGCGGCGAATATGGCGGCCGGCTGGTGGCCGCGGGGACGCCGGAGCAGGTAGCGCGGTCGAAGAAGAGCTACACCGCGGAAGCCCTGCGCAAGGTCATATGACCAAATACCTCACCCAACCCATCGATCTCTCCGGCCTGAAAACCGTGCCCTTGCAAGCGCGCGGCGGCAAGGTGCGCGTAGCGGACTTCGCCTCGCCCTACCGCAAGGGTGCAGGTGTGGCAGCCTTCCTCGATTCCCTGGCCCGCATCCTGGCAGCCGAGTCTCTGCGATCCGTGGTTGCCGCCATCGCGGCCGCCCGTTCCCAAGGCCGCGCCATCGTCTGGGGATTGGGCGGGCACGTAATTAAGTGCGGCCTGGCGCCCGTCCTGATCGACTTGATGCAGCGCGGCTACGCCACCGCATTCGCCATGAATGGCGCGGCGGCCATCCACGATTTCGAGATCGCGCTGGCCGGCCAGACCAGCGAAGATGTGGAAGCCGTCCTGCCCGACGGGCGCTTCGGCGCGGCGGAGGAAACCGGTCGCGAGATGAACACGGCCATCGCGTCGGGCGATCGCGATGCGCTCGGCATGGGCGAAGCGCTGGGCCGCCGCCTCGATGAAATCGCCGCCGCAGAATTTGCGCCAGCCAGCCTGCTACTGCAAGCCTGGCGCGCGGCCACGCCGGTCACGGTGCATGTGGCTATCGGCACCGATACGCCGCACATGCATCCGTCGGTAGACGCAGCCGCCCTCGGCAGCGCCACGCACCGCGATTTCCGCCTGCTGTGCTCGCTGGTGGCCGGTCTCCACGATGGCGGAGTCTATCTGAACGTGGGGTCCGCCGTGGTGCTGCCGGAAGTTTTTCTGAAGGCCGTCTCCGCGGTGCGTAACCTGGGGCATCCGCTGGCGAACTTCACCACGGTGAACCTGGATTTCCTGCAGCATTACCGCCCCAAGCTGAACGTGGTGGAACGGCCGCACGCACAGTCGGGCGGAGCCGGCTATGCGCTGACCGGGCATCATGAGATCTTGGTGCCGCTGCTGGCTGCCTGCCTGATCGAGAAGGAGCCATGAGCCCCGACCCAACGCCGGAGATCGTACCAGCGCCCGAGGCCCCCGCACCGGAAAGCTATCCGTTCTGGGGCTACCTGGATCTGCTGGGCTTCGTCCTGATCGCCTTGCTCGGGACGGCGGTGGTGTCCTTGCTGGGTGCCGCGCTGATCGGCGCGACGCATGTCAAGCGCGTCTTCGTGCTGTTCCCTGCGCAGGTGCTGCTCTATGCCTTCCTGCTGGGCGCGCTGGCGGTGATTTTCCGCCGCTACTACGGCCGGCCCTTCTGGCAATCGCTGCGCTGGACTACGGCTCGCTTCAGCAGCCCTTGGGTGGCCACCTGCGGCGTGTCGGTGGCGTTCGGCGTAATGGCCGCCAGCGTTTTGCTGCACACGCCGGATATCGACAGCCCCATGAAGGCGTTGCTCTCGGACCCGGCGTCGGTGGTGATGATCGCGGTGATCGGCACCACGCTTGCGCCCATATGCGAGGAGATCGTGTTTCGCGGTTTTCTGCAACCGCTGCTGGTCCGCTCGTTGGGCGCGGCGCCCGGCATTCTGCTGGCGGCCGCGGCGTTCGGGTTGATGCATTTGCAGGAGTACGGCTACTCCTGGCGGCATGCGCTGCTGATCTCGGGAGCCGGCGCGGCGTTCGGCTGGATGCGGTACAGCACCGGTTCGACCAAGGCCGCCGCGCTCATGCATGCCGCCTACAATGGCGTGTTTTTTCTGCTGCTGGCGTTGCAGCAGGCGGCCTTGCACGGGCGATGGGCGGCACATGCCCGATAACAAAATCGCGCTGGTCACCGGCGCGGGCAGCGGCATCGGCCGCGCGGTGAGCCTCGCATTGCAAGCCGCCGGATACTCCGTCGTGCTGGCGGGGCGGCGCGCCGCGGAACTCGCGCGCACCGCGGCCATGGCGCACGCGGACGGCGGCCGGATGCTGGCTGTTCCCACCGACGTGGGCGATCCCGAGGCCGTGCGCGCGCTGTTCGCCCGCACGAAAGAAGCTTCCGGACGCCTGGACCTGCTCTTCAACAACGCCGGCGCCGGCGCGCCCGGCATCCCCATGGAAGACCTGACCTACCAGCAGTGGATCGCGGTCGTGAGCGTCAACCTCACGGGGCCCTTCCTCTGCGCGCAGGAAGCCATCAAGATCATGAAGGCACAGACGCCGCGCGGCGGGCGGATCATCAACAACGGTTCGATATCCGCGCATGCGCCGCGCCCCAACTCGGCGCCCTATACGGCGACCAAGCACGCCATCACCGGACTGACTAAGTGCATCTCTCTCGATGGACGTAAGTACGATATCGCTTGCGGACAGATCGACATCGGCAACGCCGCGACTGACATGACCGCGCGGATGGCCTCGGGCGTGCCGCAAGCGGATGGCTCCCGGAAGCCGGAGCCGGTAATGAACGTGCAACATGTGGCCGAAGCCGTCCTCTACATGGCGGGCCTGCCCTTGGATGCCAATGTCCAGTTTATGACCGTGATGGCGACGAACATGCCGTTCGTAGGTCGAGGCTAGTCTTCCTACTTCCGATTCTTTATCCGCAAACGCACGGCGTGCCGGGTCGAGACTAGCAAACTGATCTCGACGCCTGGCCGTCTTCATCCGGCGTGCGCCTGCAATACCCTTTCGGCCTCGGACATGCTCGTATTGGTCAGCAGAAAAAGAGCTCGGCCTGTGTTGCCAAATGCATGGTACTCGACCCGCACCGGCCTTATCGATGAGTCATCGTTCAGGTACAGCACGGTCAACGCGGACTGGCCCGACGCGGCCCTTCTCATGTGCTCCATTAAGTCTTCATCTCTCAAAGCGGCCGACCTCCGCAGCGGCCCACAAGACCACGTGAGCTTTTCATTGACCACCTCAAAGACAGTGGATCGCGCCAATTCAGCGCATCGATGGGCCGTCGCTACGAGTGAGGTCTGGAATCGCGTAGCGAGCGCAAAAACATCGGCCATGTGCAGCTCGGCAGGCAAATGCGCACGAAAGATGCGCTCTGGCATCAAGAGTTCCACCGCGATAAGGTCGCACAATCGCTCGAGTTCCTGACCGGTCCTCGGAGCATTTGGTCCGGTTTGATCGATAACGACGTGTGCCAGTTCGTGCGCGATGGTGAAACGGCGTCGCGGAACGGAGAGATCGGCTGCGTAGACGATTTCATAATCGCCGCCGCTGCGTCGCAGTTCACCCGAACCGAATATGTCCGCCGCGGATAACTTGGCGTTCAGCCGAGCTGCGATGGTAACGAGGTCCGTTGGCGGGCACTCCGTTTCGCGCAGGAGCGCCGCAGCGATTGTACGAACCGCTTCCAAGACGTCTTGTGTTCCAGCAGCAGTCAATAGCCTGTTGGCTGCCGCGCTCTTGAATTTTGTCATCGGCGTGGGTATCGAATCGCCGCCTGCTGGCGGGCATCCTTGACTAGCTGCATTACCTGTTGCCTGGTGGGTTGCCTACGGCGTGCGATTGCCTGCGGAGCGGGATACCGTTCAAGATATAGACTAAAGGCAGTGACCCGGACAAGGGACGACTCCTCATTCGCGATTTCATCAAGCAAGGCTTTCTCATCAGGAGAGCTCAGGTAGATACTTCGCCAGCGAGATCGAGCGCTGTTCTCGAACTCCTGAAGCTCAGACCACAGCGCCGCCGCACGTTCATAGTCCTCAATAGCTTGGCCCTTACGTTGCAGCCTCTCACGAAGTCTAGCTCGCTGATAATAGCCCCGAGCGAAGATTTCGGATTTCTGCACATCCGCCGCTTCCGTCAAGTTGAACGCTTGCGTGTAAGTGTTCTCTGCGGCACCGTCTTCCCCCGTCGCCACTTGGAGGTCTCCTGTCAGAATAAGCAGGTCCAGATGATCCTTGGAGCCATTTTGCGGTATCAGTTCATAGGCTCTGCGCAGCGCAACCTTTGCGTCCTCGTAAAGCCGTGCAACCAAGTATGTCCGGGCGAGCAGGCTAAAGCAGTCTCCAACTTCGGGGTGGGTTGGGCCGATGTCCCGCATGTTGCTGAACTGCGTAATTGCACGATTGATGCTGTCAGCACTTGCAGTGAGTAACTCGCCGCGCTCGGTTTTGTTCATCTTCTCAGCCTGCATGCGCATGAGCCTGCCCAGGCATTTCAGGCAAAACGCCGTGTTGAGTTCCCAGTTGATCTCCTCACCCAGTTCCAAGCTTTTTCTTGCATGACTTTGGGATAATTCAAGCTCACCAGTCCGCTGATACACCCACGAGAGGCCGCAAATGAGGGCGTGCGCCCGTGCGCGAGCGTCTTCGAGTGAACGGGGATCCCGAGAGGCTGCCGCAATCGTGAGTTCCGCCAATTCCAGCACAAGGTATTTATCTCCGATTCGCTTGAGTAACTTCTCGATCCTACGAAACACATAGATGATCGCCTTGGCGGATTGCTCGTAACAAGCTCGGGTAAGGGCGACAGCGTCGCCTACGAGCGCTCGGCCAACTGGCAGGTCTTCATTCGCGCTGATAAAATCCAGCAGCGATGTCAGCGCGCGTTCCAGCGGTCCTGCCGACTGCTGCGTCAGGTCCGGTAGGGCGACGAGAAGCCGCCACCTCTCGCCGTCAAAATCGAGTGTTCGGCTATCGACTAGGGGCTGAAGGATGGTGGCTGCGTCGGCCAAACCGCATTCAGCAACGGCTGCGATTACCTGGTTTGGAAGTCCACTGGGGCATTGGTGAAGGGCCGCCAACACGGCGCAAGTTGGCGCGCCAAGATCGTGAAATGAGAGAGTCCTGGGCGTTTCCAGCCTGACGCCCAAGCCATTGAGTTGCCGGACCAGTGACCTAAAGCTGTACGTCCGCCGAGCCTTCATGCCCTCCAAGAACTCCAACTTCAGCGTTTGCACGAGCAGGTCGGCATGCTCGGGCGCCAGCACCCGAGCCCGCACACGGATGTTGTCCTGAACAACCGGCTCGGGGAGATGCTTGAGTGCCAAGTGGTTGAGGCGCGCGGCGGCAGTGGAATCAAAAGGTGAAAGGAGGGCATCGCTATCCTTCACATTTTCAAACGCTACCAAACGCCGCAGGCCCTCGGTGTCATCGCCAGCCTCCTTAGCAAGCCGGAGCAGGGCGGCAAACGAGTTCAGGAGGATTCCCGACGCCGTGGCGTACACCAGTTCGTGTTTCTCGGTCGCCGAGTCGGCGGCGACCCGGTTGAGCCATCCCAGAATTTCCTCACGGGACGGATGCAGCTTTACTTCAGCGCTGGTTTTGGCGCCCTCGATCCGGATGTCTGATCGGGTAGCGTCCCCGCCATGCAACTGCCGCGGCTCGATCGTGATGCTGAGATCCTGGTGGGGCGAGCCGAGCTGCTCCGCGACGAGGGCGAGTCCTTGATACACAGCATAGTCCAACTGGTAGTCAACGCCGCGGGCCGTCGGCGGCCCCGGATCGCCCCTTCAAGGGCGCCTTCCCAACCTGTTTCGGCTTCCTCGGCACGTCTCTCTAATAATACCTTGATCAGCGGGGCATGTCCGCATTCATCCCAGTTCATAAGAGGATGAAATCAGTTTCTTATCTTCCCCATCATCTGGTACACCCTGATCAACGCCGTATCCATCACCACCTCCCCCGCCCCCACCGCCGCCGGCGACACCGCATTATCCGCCCCATATCCGCCTTCCGCCACCGCCTCTATGGTCGGAAAATATTGGTGATATCCATTCGCATAACCGAAGAAAAATAACTGTTTCACCCGCGCCCGCTGCTTCAACCGGATCGCATGATTGCTGAAAAACTCGCCCGACACCCCTACCAGTGCGATATCCCCATTCAGCAGTGCCACCGTCAGCCGCGGACGGATCCCGTCCGCATATTCGTCGATATAATTCGGCACCAGCTCCGGGAAGAACGCCTTCTGATACGCCGCATTCACCATCGGATTCGCGAAATCCGTGCGCGCGCTGAATCGCAGCCGCTCTTCCCGGCAGTCGAGCGACGCGTGCGCCACCTCTTGCGGAACCAGCGATTGCGCCACCTTCACCGCTTCGCGCGCCAACGCCTGCCCGAACGCCTGATATCCCTTGTCCCCCGCATTGGCCGATTGGTCCCCCGCCGCCCCTTGCATGAAGATGGCCGCCGCGCCCGTCTCCTTGGTCACCTCCGCTTTCAGCGCGCCCACATAATCCGCCGAGAACTTCAGCATGCTCGCCGGCAGCATGGTCGGATGCGCGGCGAAGTTCACCACGATCGCCACCGGCTTGCCCGCGGCATCGTCGAACCGCATCACCGCCAGCTCGCGATCGCTGGGCTTCGGCTCGATCTTGGTGTGCCGGTTGCGATTGAAGCCTTCAATCTGCGCCGACCCCACCGCCATGCGCGCCGGTGCCAGCCGCGCGTTGGCCTCCGCAATCGCCGCCACGATGCCGTCCTCCATCTCACCGTAATACCGCAGGGCCGCATCGAAGCGCCCCTTGCCCTTGCCCTCCTGATCGGTCAATTCCAGGACCGGCCCGTGGTGCGTATGCGAGCCCGCGATGATGGAGTTCTCAATCCCGGCTTGCTCCTTGATGCGCTGCCTGATGCGCTGCAGCGACGCCTCCGCCGGCGCGCGGCCCAGATCCAGCCCCACGATGGCGATCTTCTTCCCGCCGGCTTCGATCACCAGCGCATCGGCGTACAAGGGATCCAGCACGCCCACCGACAGCGCATCGTGCCGGTCGCCATAGCCCCACATCGGCACAGGCTCCCGCGGGGTGATGTCCCGCCGCCCCACGCCTACTTGCAGCCCCTGTCCCCAGGCGCAAACCGCCAAAATGAATCCCGCCAGCCAGCGCATCGCCCCTGATTCTACCAGTAGGACAGGCCTCCCGGCCTGCCCGGGAGCTTGCGCGTGATTCAGGTAAAAAACTCTGATATTCCCCCGCCCCGCGCGCACTACCGTATTGTCGTGAAAACTTTACTCGCCGCCCTGGCCCTGGCTGCCCGCCTGTGCGCCCAGGACGCCAATGCACCTAACTACACCGCCGCCGGGATCGTGAATGGCGCCAGTTTCGCCCCCGGCCTGGCCCCCAATACCATCATCTCCATCTTCGGCACGAATCTCTCCTGGGATACCCGTGGCGCCCAAGCCAGCGATATGGTGGGTGGCATAATGCCCACCAGTCTGGGCAACGTGGAGGTCTATTTCGAAGGCTGGCCCGCGTATCTTTATTACGTGTCTCCCCTGCAGATTAATCTGCTGGTGCCCAGCAGCCTGCTACCCGGCACTTTCCAATTCTGGGTGGCCCGGCAAGGCACCAGCGGCCCCATCGTCACAGTCACCCTGCAAAGCGCGGCGCCCGCCATGTTCCAGCTTTCGGCCGGCGTGGCGATCTCGACCCACCTGGACGGATCGGTGGTCTCGAGCGGCTCCCCAGCCGCCGCCAATGAGATCGTCACGCTATGGGCCACCGGCTTGGGAAACACCAATCCGGAACTCGAAGACGGTGTTCTGGCCCCAACCGCGCAATGGCTCAGTCAACTGAGCCAGTTTGCCATTCAGATCAATGGCGCAACCCTGGATCCTACCGCGACCCTCTACGCCGGCGTGGCTCCCGGCTTTGCGGGCCTCTACCAGGTCAACGTGCAACTGCCCGGCTCGCTTCCGCCCAATCCCGAGATCCGCCTGGGACTGGGCGGCATCCTGAGTCCCCCCGGCCTCATTTTACCGGCACAATAGTCACTTCCCGGTCTTACCCAAACTCGCTCCGACGCCGGTACAAAAATCCCAGCCCTTCCCCGCCAGATAGCCGGCGTAATCGCCGCAGTTGCCCGACACAATATCTCGGAATTCCGTGGTCACGCCAATCTGGCTGTACACTTCCGTGAGCTCGGCATTGGTCGACGCATAGAAGTTCCCCGCCGTATTGACGATCCCCGCCATCCCGGGCGCGGACACGCTGGTGCCGCTGCCCAACCACCACGTGCCCGCTGTCCCGCTGATCGGAATCGTATCGTAGAACCAGACCGGCGTGCGCCCGTCGGCCACCAACGCCAGGTCCGGGGTGCCGCGCTGGGTCCCCACAATGCTCGCGATACCGTTTTGATAGCTCGGTATCGGTTCATTCGGCGAAGGACCGCCCCCGGTATCGGGCCACGCGCTCTCGGCTTCGAAATTACCGGTTGTCGCATTCCGGCTAATGGTGGTTCCGCCCACGCACACTACGTTAGGAGAAGAGCAGGGATAGCTGATTCCCGCCGAATCGCCCGCCGACGAAAAGTAAACCACGCCGGACGTGGTGAAATAGCCGTCGTAGCCATTCTCGCCCGCGAAATCGCCAAAGCCCCAGCTCATGTTCACTTCCCCTCCACCAGCCGCCGCCACCAGATTGCTGGCCAGGGTCACCGCCGGCAGCAGGTCTCCGCTGCCGTTGGAGTTGGCCTCCACCAGATAAATCCTGGCGTGCGGCGCCATGGCATGCGCCATCTGGATATCCACCGATTCCTCGAATTCCCAACTGCCGCTGGAATCCTGCGGAGGCGGCGTACTGGTCGCCGTCGAACTCCCCGGAGCGACGTACACCACCTTGAAATTCGCCGCCGGAAGTCCGAACTCCGTGGAGAAGGCCGCCAAATCGCTCGCCGCATTCGGATCGTCGTAGGCGTCCACCACCGCGATGGCGTGCGAGCCGCCGTGCGATACCGCCGTCGCCGTCGACGGATTACAAGTCCTCGCGGCGGTCACCAGTTGATACACGCAGGCCAGCGACGCCGGAGTTTCGAAGAACCCGCCGGGCGTATTCGCCGTGGTCATGGGCAGCCCTCCATCCGGAATGAATATGCGCACGAATGTCCGCGCCCGTTTCCCTACGTCTTCGGGCTGCGCGATACTCGACTCCGGCACCACCACGGTCCCTCCTCCCATATGCATCTGCGGCAGGTTTTGCATCTGCGGCCACAGTGGATGCGCGAAACCCAGCGCCATCGCGCCGGCTAATATTGCCTGGTAACGTCTCGTCATAAATCCTCCTAAGTGGGGCAGGCTCGCAGCCGGGGGCCCTCTGGGCCCGGCCTCGAATGCCGCCCGGTTTACACTGGAGTTGTGCCCCGCCCCCAGTGTCTCCCTATCTTACTCCTCCTCGCGCTAGCCCTCCCCGCGGCCACCACACGCAAAACGCCGCCGCCCGCGCGCCAATCGGCCTTCGTGCGCCGCTGGATGAAGGCCCTCACCCTGCGCGAGAAGATAGCCCAGTTGATCTTCATCCCGTTTCACGGCGCCGCGCCCAACTCCCGGTCGCGCGATTACCGGCAATTCATGAAGCTGGTCCGCGAAACCCGTGTCGGCGGCATGGTGCTGGTCAACTGGAACAACGGCCGCCTCACGCAAAAGGCGCAGCCCTACGCGCTGGCCGCCTTCCTCAACCGCATGCAGAAGTTGTCGCGCGTGCCGCTGCTGGTGGCCGGCGATTTCGAGCGCGGCGCATCCATGCGCGTGGATGAGACCACCGTCTTTCCGCAAGCCATGGCCTTCGGCGCGGCCGGCGACCCGGAACTGGCCCGCTTCGAGGGCCAAGTCACCGCCCGCGAGGCGCGCGCCGTCGGCGTCCACTGGCTCTTCTTCCCGGTGGCCGACGTCAACAACAACGCCGATAACCCCATCATCAACATCCGCTCCTATGGCGAAGACCCCGCGCAAGTCTCGGCGCTGGTGGCCGCCTTCATCGAAGGCACCCGCGCGGACCCCCACTATCGCGTCCTCACCACCGCCAAGCATTTCCCCGGCCACGGCGATACCGCCGTCGATACGCACCTCAACCTGGCCGTGATCGGCGCCGCGCGCGAGCGCCTCGAAACCGTCGAACTGCCGCCCTTCCGCGCGGCCATACAGGCAGGCGTGGACGCCATCATGACCGCGCACATCGCCGTGCCCGCGCTGGCGCCCGCCGATGTGCCCGCCACCCTGTCGCCCGCCATCCTCACCGGCCTGCTGCGCGGCCAGATGGGATTCAAGGGCATCATCGTCACCGACGCCCTGGAGATGGGCGGCATTGCGCAAGGCTATTCCTCGGGCGAGGCTGCCGTGCTGGCGCTGGTAGCAGGCGCCGACGCGCTGGTGATGCCGCCCGATCCGGACGCCGCCGTCAAGGCGATTCTGGCCGCGGTCCAAAGCGGACGGCTCACGCGTGCGCGCATCGATGAAAGCGTCGCGCGCCTGCTGGCCGCCAAGGAGCGTATGGGCCTCGACCGCCGCGCTACGGTCGACCTGGAAGCCATCGGCGACCAGATCGATGTGCCCGAAGACCGCGAGCGCGCGCAGGATATCGCCAACCGCGCCGTCACGCTGGTCAAGAACGATGGCTCGCTGATCCCGCTGCACGCGCCGGCCAAGACCTGTTTCCTGACGCTGGCCGAAAGTCACTATTCGAACGAAGGTTTCGAGTTCGCGCAGGAAGTCCGCCGCCGCGAAAAGAACGCCATCATCATTCCGCTGGACGCTTCTCTACCTCCCGCCGCGCTCGACTTGGCCGTCGAGAAAACGGCGGCATGCGACAGTGTGGCTGTAGCGGCTTTCGCCTCGGTGGCCGCCTTTCGCGGCGACGTCGCGCTGGGCGGCGATTTCCCGCGCATGCTCGACGCCCTATTCGCCACCGGCAAACCCGTAGCCCTGATCGCGTTGGGCAATCCCTACCTGATCCGCAGCTTTCCCAAGGCGGCCGCCTTCCTGCTGACCTTCAGCACCGTGCCGCTATCGGAAACCGCTGCAGTTGAGGCGCTCTTCGGCGAGTTGCCCATTCGCGGCCACTCGCCCGTAACCATCCCCGGCATCGCAAAATGACGTGGCGCACGCACTCGTGCGTGCCGCGTCCCCACTCTTGGGGACGCCGTTCACCGATTTTGAAAAATATCCGCGCCATGAATTCAACAAGTTCCAACCCCCGCCCGGCGCCTCCCCCACTAACCCATGTCATCCTCAAATTAGAAAAAGCGCTGCGCAGCGTTTCATCGTCAGCGGCCGGGCCTCAAAAATCCGGCCGCCGGTAATACTGGCTCCCGGAGCCCCTCAGAAGGCTCGCCGGACGACTCCTTGAGATCGCCCGGACGGTAGCATTAGGAACCGGTTCCTGCCAGAGTCTCGGAAAAGAGGCGATCGGCCTCCCATCTGTTTCGGATTGCCCCGCACGGTTCCCTTCGTTCCGCGAAGGGACCGGGCGGTGACGGTCTACCTATCTTCAAAAAGACACCTCCTGTAAGGCCGTAGTGTCTCCGAACGCACCTACCGCTTCGTAACATCCATCCAATTATCATCCGAGTTGCGGTCGATCAGCTTATTGAACGGATCGATGCCCGCCCGCGTCGGCGGCTGATCGACGATAATCTCGAACGTCTGGCTAGGCTGTGTAAGCCACTCTTTCTTCAGATAGAGCGGCCTTTCCTCGTCCTTCTTGCCGCTAAAGACGCCGATGTCGATCAAGTCATGCAGTGGCATGGGCGACTCGTTGCCGCTGCCGTCGGACTGCAGCTTGCGCACTTGAACGCTAAGAGTGACTTTGTACTTGTGATCGGCAGTAGGTGTGACTGTAGCGGAGACGGCCTTATTGTCATACAGTACGATGTTCTCGAAGGCGTCGGAGATGTAATACTGCAGCTCCGCCGGAGTTTGCGCCCGCAGCGCTGCCACCAACTCGCGCGTGTCCGGGTACGCCTCCGACTGGGAGTCGTTGGCGTTGGCATAGCGGTATTGCATCAGAAAGTTGTGCAGAGCCAGATTGACCTTGTCTTCACCGATATAGTCGGCCAGTGCGTACATCACCTGCCCTCCCTTCTGGTACCAGACATACGGCTCGTTTTGGACCAGCACCACCGGGCGCTCGCGGCGAATTTCTCCCGCGCGGCCGCGCAGGTACCTGTCCAGCTCGTGCTTCAGGAAGCGGTGCATGTTATCGCGGCCGTATTTCTGTTGCATAACCATCAGCGCAGAATACTCCGCCAGTGTCTCCGACATCATGTTGGACCCTTCCACCCGGCCGCCGATAAGTTGGTGCGCCCACCACTGATGGCCCAACTCATGTGTCGTGACGAAGTAAGTAAAGTCGATGTCGGTGGGCTTTTCGACGCGCCCGATGAAGCCGATGCCTTCGGAAAAGGGGATGGTGTTGGGAAACGATTGCGCGAAGCCGCGGTACCGGGGAAACTCCAGAATGCGGTACTGCCGGAACTGGAAGGGACTGAAGTTCTTCTCGTCGTAGGCCAGGCCCGCTTTGGATGCGTCTATCATGTCGGCTACATCGTAGATATGCGCGGGCGTGTGATAGACCTCTATCGAGATGGGGTTGGCGGCGCCCCGGTACGTTTCGCGGGTAACGTCATAGCGCGCCGACACGAAGGAGTAAAAGTCCAGCGTCTTCACGTCGCCCATGTCGTAAGTGAAATAGTGGCGGCCGTTGGCGTGCCACTCGCGCGTAAGGTAGCCGGGGGACAGGACAATCTGGTCGTCCGACGTGCTGACGGTGGTATGGTAACCGACCCAGTCGGAGTGTGGAGTGAAGAGGTTGGTCGCCAATCCTGCGGGGTCGCCGCGGTGCGGGAGGAGTTCCTGCTCCGGCAGGTGTTCTTCGCGGCGGCGCCGGGGGTCGTCCAGCTCCGCGCCCACGTCGTAGCCCAGAGTGGGAAAATAACTGCTGTCGAAGAAGGTGCCGGAGTAGGCCAGTTCCGGACGCTCGTTGCCGTCCTTGAAGCCCCGGCTGGTATAGCCGACATTAAAAGTAAGATTCAGAGTATCTCGCGGAGCCAGCGGCGTGTCGAGCTGGTAAATGGTATAAAGTGCCCGCTGGCTCGAAGAGACCACATGGAACGGACGGTCGAAATGCACGTTCGAGACGGACTGCTGTGTGTTCGTGATGTGTATCTGGCCGATCGGCTGCGCGGTCTTATTCTGCAACACGAAGTGGCCCGTGCCGGAGAACGACCGGCGCTCGGGGAAGATGTCTATGTTGGCGTCGACGGCCACGATCTTGGGTTGCGGCAGGCGCTCGTACTTCTTGAAACTACGCTCGTAAGTGGCTTGAATATCGCGGCGGTCCTTGGCGGTCAGGTACTCGTTCAGCACATGCGCGTTGTAGTAGTACCAGCCTCCGCTGCCGGCTGCCACAAGCAGAAACAGCGCGGCGGCGGGGATCAGCCGCGGTGCGCGCTGCGCGGCCAGCCGGAAGCGCGCGGGCCAAGCCTCGTCTGCGCCGCGGCGGGCCAGCGCGATGGAAGCCGTGGCCAGCAGGCACGAGATGGAAAGCCAGTAAGTGATCGACCAAAAAAGCGCAGGCACGAAATGGCCGTAGCCGTTCATGTCCGAGTAAGTGTAGGGCGGCGTGTTGCCGAAGAGGTAGAGCGTATTCTCCCACCCGAAACTGAACAGGATGGGTACGATCACGAAGATCCCGATCACGATGCCGTGGCCGATGAACTTATTTGAGACCACGGTCTGCAGGAAGAGCGCCAGTAGCGCGAACGTCAGCACCTGGGGAAAGGTAATTACGTACAGTTCTTTGGCATACTGCAGGAATTCATAGTTGTAATAACCGGCGATAGTCTGCATGACGATACCGCAGAGGCCGGCGACAGTCAGCAGGATGATCTCGACAAAGCACAGAGCGATCAGCTTGGAGACCCAGTCGGTGGTATCGGAAATAGGCAGCGCGTCGTGGATGCCGGAAAACTGCGTGTCGCGTTCGCGCCAGATCAGTTCGGCAGCGTATAGCGCGGCGACGATATAGAGGAAAAGAATGGATCCGCCTTCCACCGATTGCAGCATCAGATAAGTGACGGGCCAGACGTTGATGTCCGCGACATGGCCCGCGTAATGCCCGTTATTCAGAGCGATGCCGGCCATCAGGATCACCAGCGCCCAGAACGGAATTTCGCGCAGGATATTGGAAATCCGCAGGCGCGTCAGCGAAACGAGCTGCGTCCAGGTGGTGGCGGGGCCGAAGACTTGATGGACCACCGGTATCTTGGCTGCCACCAGGCTGCGGCGCGGCGTCGCCGCGGTAAGTTCCTGCTCGCGGGCCAGAGCAGCGCGCTTGCCGCTGGAGCGGGCCGTCAGCGCCTCCACCGACATGGGGAAAAGCTTCCACAGCACGATCAGCGAAATGACGCCAACCGATCCCCACAGCAAGCGGTTATACAGGAACACGCCCAGCGCGGCGTGCGGCGACCAGGAGTACAACAGCGTGTTGCGTTCGACTACCGTCCAGTAACGCGTGATGGCATCGTGGTAAAGGAAACCGACGGGGTCGAGGATGCCGGACCAGAAGTGTTCCAGCGATCGCGTGGCGTTGAAAATGGTGATGCCCAGCAGGTACAGCATGAAGATCGCCGCGCCTTGCAGGTACACGATGAAAATCTTGCGCGACAGCGCGGCCACCAGGAAGAAGATCGAGCCGAGGAAGAAAATCTGGAAGACGACGATGGAGCAGAACGGCTGCATATACCACGAAAAGTGGTTGGGCCCGATGCGCGTGTGGTCGGCCCATGGGGCGAAGGTGCCCAGGAACTCGCCGAACAGCAGGCCGGAGAAGGCGAACACCGTGGCCACGAACGATCCGGCCCAGCGGCCGCCCAGGTAAGCGAATTTTGAGATGGGTTTGGTGAAAAGTATCTGAATGGTGTCGCGCTGGAAATCGCGCAGGATGGATGTGCCGAAGATCGCCGCGATAATGATGATGCCGAAAAAGCTGATGCCGATATCGTTATAGATGTTGGCGAACGGCCCGTTCAGCAGCACCTTGCCGTTGGAGTTGCCGATGGGACCGAAGTTCTCGCTGGCGATGTCCAGGAAGCTGAACGCAAACCAGACAGCGAAGTAAATATAAGTCGAGAGACTCTTGAAGCGGAACTTAAGCTCGAATGTGAAGAATTCCCAGAACATGGCCATGGGTTCGTCTCCTTTCCCGGTTAATTCGCCGCCTGGCGGGCCAGGCTAGTAAAGTAGACGTCTTCCAGATCCGAGTCCACCGCGCGGAAGCCGTCGCCGGGACTCGAATCCGCGAAGACTCGGACCTCATGCAGGCCGCCGATCAGATGCGTGGAAACCACGTTGAAGTTGGTTTCGAGCGTGCGCAGCTCGTCGTCGGTAGACACCACCTTGGACCAGATCTTTCCGCGCAGCGATTCCAGCGCCTCGGCCGGCGCGCCCTCCAGCAGCAGCTCGCCGTTCGAGATGATGGCCATGCGCGGACACAACTCGCGCACGTCTTCCACAATGTGCGTGGATAGGATCACCGTGACGTTCGCCCCGATGGAGCTCAGCAGGTTGAGAAACCGGTTGCGCTCCGCCGGGTCCAGGCCGGCGGTGGGCTCGTCGACGATGATCAGCTTCGGATCGGCCAGCAGGGCTTGGGCGATGCCGAAGCGCTGCTTCATTCCGCCAGAGTAAGTGCTCAGGGTTTTCTTGCGCACATCCCACAGGTTGGTCTGGTTCAGGATGCCGTCCACCATCTGCTTGCGCTCCGTCTTATTGGTGACGCCTTTCATGATGGCCAGATGTTGCAACAGGTCGATGGCCGAGATCTTCGGGTACACGCCGAACTCCTGCGGCAGATAACCCAGGATTTTGCGGACCTCGTCCTTTTGCGTGAGCACGTTCAGCCCATCCAGGTCGATCGAGCCGGAGTCCGGGTCCTGCAGGGTGGCCACTGTGCGCATCAGCGAGCTCTTGCCCGCGCCGTTCGGGCCCAGCAGGCCGAACATCAGGTTGCCGATGCTGAGCGAGAGGTTCTTCAGCGCCTTTACGCCGTTGGGATACGTCTTGGACAGACCGGTAATCGTTAGCGCCAAGGAACTACCCTCCGATTTCGCGATTTTGACGACGGAATTCTACGATGATACTACGGAAGAAAAGGCGGCGGGGTTTCAAAAGTTACTGGCGCAGCACGGCGAATCGGCTGATCGAATAGCCCAGCGCTCCGCCCATGAAGACGTCGGAAACGAAATGCGCCGAAAGAGTCACCCTCGAGAAACCAACCAGCGCGGCCAGTGGGTAAGCGACGTAGGGAACCCACCGGTGATTCCCATAACGGCGTGCGACGATGGTGGCAATGGCGAAGGCGTGAATCTCGTGGCCTGAGGGAAAGCTCCCGTCGGAACGTCCGTACCGGCTGTGGTCGTCGAACCAGGAGTGGGAGAAATTTCCATCCGGCGCGATCGCGATCGGTTGCAGCCGGCGGTCGATATCCTTCATCGCGGTGACCACCAGGTAAGAGTTGCCCATGGCTTCCGCCGCCAGCAGGGCGGTCTTCTTCATCTTCGAATCCTTCCGCAGCAAGCCGGTGGCATAGAGCGCGACGGGGACGGCGACGATCGAATGGAACGTGTTCGCTCCACTCAATACCCGATTGAATCCGTTGAAATAAGACGTGCGGCGAAAGTATCGCGCGTCGATCGGGTCCAGGGCAACTAAGCCAACGGTCGCGCCGACCACGGCTGCCGTGGGAATCCAATCCTGCCCATGCGCCAGGTGTACCGGAAAGAGCCAGATCTTCTTTTGATCGCTTGCCAGGTTGGGAATCAACCGCTTCCAGGAAATGGGCCTCTCGTAAGGTACGCTAGGAGAAGTACTCTGGGGCGCTACCGGCGAAGGATCCACCGGGTCCGGAGCAGGCGCCTGGGCAATCGCAAAAGCGCTCGTCGACAAAGTCAGCAGCGATATCGCTAACGGTGTTTTCTTGGTTCGCAAATCGCAGTATGACTGATGTCACCTGGAAACTCAAGTGAGACTTGGAAGGCGGTCAATCCTGGCCGCAGCCGGCTTTTAGCCGGCTCTCTGCAGCCCACCCAGAAATGGTGTACTAAAACAGAAGGGAGTTCCCATGTTCCGTCTTCTGACCGTCGCGTGCCTGATTGGCTGGATGGCCCAGGCTGCACCCCAGGCGCGCCCCACGCCGCCCACCCGCGATCCGGACAGCCCCGGTTATGTCCAGGCGAAAGCCCTGCCCGACGGCGCCAACGCTCCCGCCGGCTCCGACGGAGATTTCATTCTCGGTCCCACCCACAACCCCGCGCCGGAGATGACCGCGCAGGAAGGCGTGCCGCAAGGCGCGGTCTTCACCTTCACCATGGAATCGTCCGATAGCAAGATCTATCCCGGCATTGCGCGCGATGCCAATACCTTCGGCCAGCCGGACCCCCACGACCCGGCCAAGCTGCTAGTCACTACCAGCCATCCCGCTCCATACACCCGCCGCGTAGCCGTGTATGTCCCCAAACAATATGTTACGGGCACGGCCGCGCCGTTCATCGTGGGAGCGGACGGACCCGACCGGTCGTTGTTCACGGCCCTGGATAATCTGATCGCCGCGCACCGCGTGCCGGTGATGATCGCCATCTCCATCGCCAACGGCAGCGGCGACGCCCAAGGCAGCCAACGCGGCCTGGAATACGACACCATGTCGGGCCTTTACGCGGAGTTTGTCGAGAAGGAAGTGCTGCCTCTCGTGGAGAAACAATACAACGTTAAACTGACTAAGGATCCCGAGGGGCGCGCGACCATGGGCGGCAGCTCCGGTGGCTCGTGCGCCTTGATCATGGCTTGGTATCACCCGGAGCTTTACCATCGCGTGCTCACCTACTCGGGCACCTATGTGAACCAGCAATGGCCGCCGAATCCCCAGACTCCCCACGGCGCATGGGAGTTCCACGAACACCTGATCCCCAACACCCCACCTAAGCCGCTGCGCATCTGGATGGAAGTAGGCGACAGAGACCTGTTCAATCCGAATGTCATGCGCGACAACATGCACGATTGGGTTGCCGCCAACGAGAACATGGCCAAAGTGCTGGCCGCCCAGGGCTACCACTACCAGTTTGTATTTGCGCGCAACGCGGGGCACACCGACCGCGCCGTGAAACAACAAACCCTGCCCGAGGCGTTGGAATATCTATGGCAGGGATACCCTAAGAACTGATCCTGACGTGTTTCGCGGCCGGGTTGCGATCCCCGGCGAATTTCTGCTGATGCCAATACGGGTAAGGCAGAGGGAGCGCGCTGACTTCATCGAGGCGTTCCACTTCCGCGTCCGTCAGGCTCCAGTTCGCGGCGGCCAGGTTGTCGCGCAGTTGCCGCTCGTCGCGCGCGCCGACGATCACGGTGTCCACGCACGGTTTGCGGATCACCCAGTTCAGCGCGGCCTGGGCGATGGAAACGCCGCGCTGGCCGGCGATTTCGGCAAGCGCGTCGACGATCCTGTAAAGCCGCTCTTCGTCAATGGCGCCGGGCGCGTCCAGACTGTTCAGCCGCGACTCGGAAGGCTTGGCCTGCCCGCGGCGGAATTTGCCGGACAACAGGCCAAATTGCAGCGGGCTCCAGGCCATGATTCCTATGCGCTGGTCCAGGCCGGCGGGCACCAGCTCGTGTTCGGCGTCGCGCGCCAGCAGCGAGTAGTTGATCTGCTGCGAGATATACCGCGGAATCACCAGCCGGTCCGAGATAGCCATGGCTTTCATCAGTTGCCAGCCGGCGTAGTTGGAGCAACCGGCGTAGCGGATCTTACCGGCGCGAATCAGATCCTCAAAGGCGCGCAGGGTCTCGTTTAGCGGCGTCAGGGAGTCGAAGTTGTGGGCCTGGTAGAGATCGATGTAATCGGTTCCCAGACGCCGCAGACTCGCCTCGCAGGCTTCCAGGATGTGGCCGCGGGAGAGACCGGCCTTGTTGGTCCCGGGTTGCAGCCGGACGAAGACCTTCGTCGCCAGGACGATGTCTTTGCGGCGCGCGCCCAGCGCCTGGCCGAGCACCTCCTCCGACTTGCCGAACGAGTAGATGTCGGCGGTGTCGAACAGGTTTACGCCGGCTTCCATACAGATTTCAATCTGGCGCCGCGCCTCCTCCGCTTGCACGTTGCCCATCGCGGCGAACCGTCCTTCACCGCCCAGCGTCATGGTGCCGAAGCTCAGCACCGAAACCTCCAGACCGCTGGCGCCTAACAATCTGTATTCCATATTTTCTCCTCAGACCAGCATAGCCCGCTCTGGGGGAACCGAAGCCAATCCGGCAACAGAGTGGACCGTCGGGCACAGTGCCGGCGCACAGCATCGCGGAAAGGAAAAGCTCTTTCCCGACGGACTTCCAAGTGCAAGGACTGCCCCCATGCGGAACCGCACACGCTGTTCGGGTGTCTACAGCAACATGCATCGCGTGCCCCTGTTGCTAGTCTTTTCGTTAACCGCCTTCGCGCAACCATTGCCGCGGGAAGACCCCTTGGACACCGCGATCCAAGCGGCGTGGGAGGCAAGCGGCAACAGCCATTTCGCGGACGCCGCCGCCGCGCGGGAGCAGGCGCGCACCTTGCTGCAGCGTGCGCCCGCCGATTCGCCGCAATTCGCCGGATGGGTGCATCGGGTCGCGCAGTTGTATCAGGCGTCGAGTTTGAACGCACAGGCGCGCACCGTGCTGCTGGAGTCGCTCGCTCGCACCGCGCCAAAGGGAGACTCGCAAACGGCCTACTTTCGAATCTTGAGCGCGCTGGGAGAGTCCTGGCGGCAGGATGGCAGCCTGCTGAAGGCCGCGGGCTATCTGGAAAGGGCCGCCACCGCACAGGCATCCAAGCAGGGCGCCATCATGGCCTATACCCAGCTTGCCAATCTATATCGGCAACTCGGCCGGCTGGATGCCGTGGCCGTGATCGCGGCGAAGATCCGCGCGCTCGCCGCGGACGACGAAACGGCGTTGGCACGATTCTACGAGCAGCACGGCCAGTATGACGAAGCCGCCGCCATCTACAAAAAGCTGGCCGAACAGTC
>Ga0187867_10000733_pt1 | contig 28980 bp, 24 predicted proteins | sample June2016WEW_13_1_FD_132976 | JGI IMG/M metagenome (GOLD analysis project Ga0187867, IMG submission 132976) | Peatland microbial communities from SPRUCE experiment site at the Marcell Experimental Forest, Minnesota, USA - June2016WEW_13_10 | ecosystem: Environmental > Terrestrial > Soil >... | reverse complement strand
GGGCGGAGGGTAGAAGCGTCAGGCAGCCGACCGGGAGACGAGCCTCACGGGGCGCGACCTTCGCCCGAGAGCCGGAGCACGAAGGTGCTGACGCGGGCCGTCATAACTAGGCTCGGCTGCATGTCAACGAAGATCACGATGGCGCCGACGGGCGCGCTCCTGGTGCCGAATGACCCCATAATCCCGTACATCGAGGGAGATGGGATCGGGGTCGACATCTGGCCCGCCGCGCAGCGAGTGCTCGATGCCGCGGCGGCCAAGTACGGCAGGCACATCTCCTGGAAGGAGGTGCTCGCCGGCGAGAAGGCTTTCAAGGAGACCGGAGAGTGGCTGCCCGAGGAGACGGTCGAGGCGTTCCGGGATCACCTGATCGGCATCAAGGGCCCGCTCACGACACCAGTGGGTGGCGGCTTCCGGTCGCTCAACGTGGCGCTTCGGCAGTTGCTCGACCTTTATGTGTGCTTACGGCCGGTGCGTTGGTTCGCCGGAGTGCCGTCGCCGGTTGTCCACCCCGAGAAGGTCGACATGGTGATCTTCCGGGAGAACACCGAGGACGTGTACGCGGGGCTCGAGCTGCAGGAGGGCACCGAGGAAGCCCGGAGGCTCATTGCCTTTGTCCAGGAGGAGTTCGGGTGGACGGTGCGCGCCGACTCGGGGATCGGCATCAAGCCGATATCGGAGACCGGTTCGAAGCGCCTCGTCCGTGCCGCGCTGCAATATGCGGTGCGGCGCCACCGCCGCAGCGTCACGTTCATGCACAAAGGGAACATCCAGAAGTTCACCGAGGGGGCGTTCCGCAGCTGGGGTTACGAGGTCGCCCGTGACGAGTTCTCCGATGTGGCGGTCAGCTGGGAGGACTGCGATGGCCAGCCCGGCGACAAGATCCTGGTGAAGGACGCGATAGCGGACATCACTTTCCAGCAGGTTCTCACCCGGCCCGATGAGTTCGACGTCATCGCGGCAACGAACCTAAACGGTGACTACTTATCCGACGCGTTGGCGGCGCAAGTCGGGGGTATCGGGATCGCTCCTGGCGGCAATATCAACTACGTGACCGGGCACGGAGTCTTCGAGGCCACACACGGCACCGCGCCGAAGTACGCAGGTCAGGACAAGGTCAATCCAGGCTCGTTGCTCCTGTCCGGCGTGCTCATGTTCGAGCACTTCGGGTGGCAGGAGGCCGCCGACGACATCGTCAGAGCGCTCGAGCGAACGATCGCCGACAAGATCGTGACCTACGACTTCGCCCGATTGATGGAGGGCGCGCGCGAGGTCCGCTGCAGCCAGTTCGCCGACGCCATCGTCGAGCGCCTCTGAGCCAGGGCGCCCCGAAGGGCGCCCTGGGGGCGGGGTGGGCCCGAGTGCGGTTAGTCTGCTCGCCGTGATCGACACTGCTGCCACGACAACCGCCATGGAAGCCAGGATGCCCTGGCCGATCAACGTCACCGTTACCGGCGCCGCGGGTCAAGTCGGCTATGCGTTGCTGTTCCGCATTGCCTCGGGCGAGATGTTCGGCGCGGGGCAGCCAGTGGTGCTCCGCCTGCTCGAGATCGAGCCGGCGATGAAAGCGCTCGAGGGCGTGGTGCTGGAGCTCGAGGACTGCGCGTTTCCTCTTCTGGTCGATATCGAGGCGACGAGCAACCTTGCGATTGCCTTTCGCAGGACCTCGTTCGCGCTGCTCGTCGGGTCGGTTCCACGCAAACCTGGCATGGAGCGGAAAGACCTTCTCGGGGTCAACGCCGGGACTTTCAAGACGCAGGGCCGGGCCATTGCTGATTATGCGGCATCAGACGTGCGAGTGCTCGTGGTCGGCAACCCGTGCAACACGAACTGTCTCATCGCCCGCTCGAACGCGCCCGAGGTGCCGGCAGATCGCTGGTTCGCCATGATGCGCCTGGACCAGAACCGCGCCCAGAGCCTGCTCGCGCGGCGGGCCCAGGTGTTCAACGGGCAGGTGACAAACATGGTCGTGTACGGGAACCACTCGTTGACGCAGTTTCCTGATTATGAGAACACGCGGATCCTGGGTCGTCCGGCGGTCGATGTGATAGGCGACAGCGAATGGCTGCAGGGTGAGTTCCTGCAGACCGTGAAGAAGCGTGGCGCCGCGATCCTCGAAGCGCGGGGCATGTCGTCGGCTGCCAGCGCCTCGCATGCCATAGTCGACTCGGTGGCCAGCATCGTGCGACCGACGCCGCCCGGCGAGTGCGTGTCGCTGGCGGTGGTGTCCCGGGGGGAATACGGCGTGCCAGAGGGGCTGCAGTTCGGATTCCCGGTGCGATCGGACGGGAGAGGCTGGGAAGTGGCTGCTGACCAGCCACACAGTGATTTCGCGACCGGGCAAATCCGGGCGACGATCGCCGAGCTGCTCGAGGAGCGGGCCGAAGTGGAAGGCCTGCTCGGAGGTTAGGAGTTAGGTCGAGCCACTAACTAGTGGCGGAGAACGACCGTCCCGGCGGCCTTGTCGTGGAGCGTCTGGTTCCGGCGGTCCCACAGCGGCCAGAGGAGGTCGAGAAAAGCTGTGACCGGGACGATGGTCAACAGACCGGCGGCGAGCGAACGGATCGCTGCCCTGGCGGGTCCGATAGGGGTGCGCCCCTCGACAGCCTCGACAGCCTCGACGGCGTCGAGCCTCATCCACGCCATGCCGAGAGTGTGACCCCAGAACCCGACCAGGACGAACGAGTACACGAAGCTCACGCCCAGGTCGAGGTACAGGTAGCCGGTGCGGGCGCGGATGCCGGCGGCCAGGTCGATCACATAGGTCGCGACACCGATGACTACGGCATCGGCGACGGCTCCGACGGCGCGAACCCCCCAATTCGCAAGTGGGACAGTGCCGGGCGGAACCTGGCTCGCACGGTTCACGCGTCGTCCTCCTGGCCGAGTCGATCTCGGGTTCGTGCGAGGTAGCCGACCGTCTTCATCGAGCATCCAATGGTCCGAGTGCCGCTGCTCTCGTGGCGGTTCGCCGGGCCCAGTCACCTGTGGGTAGTTCGGATCAGGCGTTTACCTCGATGCCAAGACGCCTCAGATAGGCCAGCCGGCGGCTCATGGCCTGGATCCAGTCCTTGTAGTCGGCCTCGAAGTGATCGCCGTCTCCGTCCTCGTAGGCATGCTCGAGTTCGTCGAACGCCGCATCTTCCCGGTCAAGCAACACGCGGTACTGGGTCAGCATGTGGTCGTCGACCACGCCCGTCAAGGTCATATTCCTGGTCCCCTTTCGTGACTGCCGTTGAAGCAGCGTACCCCCGTGGGTTCGCGCGGCGGAATGCACGTCGCGTGACGATTGCGTGACCAGCCGAGGGCGACCGGCGGGGACGCCGTTCACAGGATCACGCCGCAGGGGACAGAGGAGGCCCGGGAGTGCCGAGCCAGGTCCGGAGAACTTCGGCGAGATCCGATCGAAGAGGTGTTGGTCTCGAGTCGTAGGCGCGACCGTCGGGACGGAGGAAGGTCAATGGGCCGTGCGGATCGCCGAGGATCCGCCAATGTCGCTCATGGAGCACTCGATGATGGGTGGTGCACAGCATCACGAGATTGTCAGGGTCGGTCGGGCCGCCGTCGGCCCAGTGCACGATGTGGTGCGCGTGCAGGAAGTGGGCCCGGCCACAACCGGGGAAGCGGCACCCCGAATCGCGGCGCTTGAGCTGCCGGGCGAGCCAAGGTGGCACCGTCCTCATCTTGCGGCCGAGCCCGATCGCCTTGCCGTTCTGCTCGAGAACGATCTGGAACCGACTGTCGCAGCAGATCCGGCGGGCAGTCTCAGCCGCGATGGCAGGGCCGGCGTCGAGCTCGGCCTCGCCGTCCAGACCCGACAGAGCATTGGCGTCAACATGACAGATCACCGTCGCACGTCCGGCCTCTGCGTAGTCGCCGAGCCGGACGGACGCGAGACCAACCAGTGCGTCCGCCATGCGTCGCTCGAGCGGTTCGTACATGTCGGTCTCGGGGTCGACCGGTGAGTCGTCTGCCTTCTTGAACAAGGCGTCCAGCAGGATGGCGCCGTCGAAGTCGCTTGCCTCGCCCCAGTAGCACAGCCTGCGCCGGCGCCACCTGAAACGGAAGAAGCGAGCCTCGTGGTCCACCTCTGCCTCAGCCGAGGTGACCGGCCGTGCTCGTCGCGCCAGTTGTTCGCACTGTGCCACGGACAAGCCCACGGCGCGGTCTGCGAGCAGCTCGTCGGTCTCTGCCGTCGCAACGCGCGCGAGCGGCTTCACTTGGTCGAAGGTGAGCTCGCCCGCTGCGTACTTCGCGGAGAGGGCAGGCAGTGAGCCGAGCGAGTGTGTGACGCCGACCCAGGCGGCTGCTCGCGATCCAGACACCGAGAGGCGTTCGGTCAACCATCCCGCCATCGATGCGGCTCCGTCTTCGGCAAATGCCTCCCGTTGTGCGAAACATCCGATTGCCTCAAGGAGCTGTACCTCGGTGGCTTGCCAGAGCGCGTGGAGCTGGACGATGGCCTCAGCGAGCTCGTCGTTGTCAGCGCCGCCGAAGACCTCTTGGTCCATGTGCAAACCCTACTTAGGGGGTGTATCACGCAGGCCCTCAGTGAGCCGCGAGGCGTTTGTGGTGCGACGTTCGCCCTTGAAAGTCTTGGCTAATCGCTCGTCGCGCGTGCCTGGGCACCGCTGACGCGGCCGTACAAGGTGAGAGTTCGCAAGGCTTGGAGCGTGACGACTCCCCGCCACTCCAGGGTGGCAGCTTCGCTGGGCGGTTCCCAAGTGATCGGCCATCCGCCGTCGGGCTGCTGGTTGCGCAACAGGTGGTCGAGGGCGGCGCCGATCTGGCCATCGGCGAAGAGGTTGCGCCACCGCGAGCTTGCCATCGGCGCGAAGTGCAGAGGTGACAGCCCATAACCTGGTGTTTCGGGGTCGAGATGGAGACCGGCGACCTCGTCCAGATGACGTGCCGTTTCCTTTGCGCAGCTGTCTGCCCGGTCGCGCTCGGGACGTGTTCGAGGGGAGGCAGCCTGCGAGATCAGGCCGTCGCCGACGGGGTCGCGGTCGCGGTCACGGTCACGGTCACGGTCACGGTCACGGTCGCGGTCTTACTACTCGCCCTGAGGCGTCAGTCCGAGGACGGCCTCCAAGAACGCCAAGACGTCTGTGCTCTCGGCAATGAGCTTGGCGGTCGGCTTGCCCATGCCGTGACCGGAAGATGTCCCGACTCGGACGAGGATTGGCCGGTTGTCGCCCTGCACAGCCTGGAGACTCGCAGCGAACTTGAACGAATGGCCCGGGACGACCCGGTCGTCGTGGTCACCGGTCAGAAGCAGTGTCGCCGGATAGCGCTCTCCTCGTCGCAGGTTGTGCAGTGGCGAGTACGAGCGCAGCCAGCGGTACTGCTCGGGATCGTCCGGGTCGCCGAAGTCACTCGTCCATGCCCAGCCGATCGTGAACTTGTGGAAGCGCAGCATGTCGAGCACTCCGACCTCGGCCACCGCAGCACCGAACAGTTCAGGATGCTGGGTCAGGCAGGCTCCGACCAACAGGCCGCCGTTCGATCCACCGTTGATTGCGATCCGGTCGGGGCGTGACCAACCGGAGCCGGCGAGCCATCGCGCACATGCGCAGAAGTCGTCGAAGACGTTCTGCTTGTTTACGAGCCGGCCCGAATCGTGCCAGGCCTTGCCGTATTCTCCACCGCCGCGAAGGTTTGCGACAGCGAGAAGCCCGCCTCGTTCCATCCACACCGCACGCCTCACAAAGAACCGTGGTGTGACGGGAACGTCGAAACCCCCGTATCCGCACAGGAGCGTGGGCACGTGCCCGCTCGGGGACAGATCGCGCCGCCGGCTCAGGAAGACAGGGATCCGGGTGCCGTCGTCGGAGGTCACGAAGACTTGCTCGGTGATCAGCGAGCCGGGCTCGATCCGGACGCTGGACGGCCGCACAAGGCGTGTCCCACCTGTCGACACGTCATGTTCCCAGAGCGACCCTGACTCGGTGAACGACTCCAGCTCGAAGTGTACGAGGCTGCTCGACGGCCGGCCCTCGATGCCCTCATGGTCACGCGCGCCGCCGGTCACCGACGTCATCGCGGGGAGCGGGATGTCGCGCACGTGTGACCCGTCGAACTCGTGGACGCGCAGGACCGAGGTGGCGTGGTGAAGGTAGTGGCAGATAAGTCGGCCGCCACAGAAGTACGCATCCGAGAGGCGGTCGTCCGTTTCGGCGATGACCTCACGCCACTTGTCCCGGCCCGGTTGTTCGAGGTCCACTGCAACGACCCTCTGCCGCTGTGCATTGAAGTCGGTGAGGACATAGAAGGTCTTTCCGACGTTGGTGATCACTAACGCCTTCGAGGCGAAGTCGGGGACGAGGGCCCGATAGCCGGCATCCGGGTCCTCGAGGTCGAGGACGTGGACCTGGGTCTCGGGGAAGGTACCCCGTGTGATCGAGATCACGACGAAGCGACCCTCGTTGCTCACTGTCGCGTCCGGCAGCCAGCTCGTCTCCTCGGGAGCGGCGAACACGAGCTCGTCTTCGGCTTGGCGTGTGTGAAGGCGGTGGAAGAAGATCTGGCTCAGGCGGCTTTCCTGGACGTACTCGGCTCCTTGCTGCGGTCGTTCCATGGCGGAGTAGTAGAAGCCCGAGCCGTCCTTTCGCCAGGCGAGCGATCCGAACTTCGACCACTCGACGATGTCGTCGAGGTCCATGCCGGTCACCACGTCACGGACTTGCCATGTTCTCCAGTCCGATCCCGCCGAGCTCGTGGCGTAGGCGAGTTTTGAACCGTCCTCGGTGACCTCCAGCGCGGTGACGGCTACGGTGCCGTCGCCGGACAACAGGTTGGGGTCGAGCAGGAGCCGGCCCTCGAGCTCGGGGCCCTCCATGACCCAGAGGGCCGGCTGGCTCTGGAGGCCGGCATTGCGCGTCTGGAACCAAAGCCCACCTCTTTCGAACGGAACGCCGAACTTGGGGTAGTCCGACAGTTCCGTGATCGATGAGCGAATCTCCTCACGCGTGGGAACGGCTGCGAGGAAGGCCTCCGTCAGCTTGTTCTCCGCTCTTATCCAGGCGACAACCTCGGGATCGTCGCTGTTCTCGAGCCACCGGTACGGGTCTTGGACCAGCTCCCCGTGATAGTCGTCGACCTGGTTGCCCTTGCGGGCTTCGGGGTAAGAGCGATCAAGCACGATGCCTCCTCAGTTGGAGACTAGGAGGCTTGCCCGTCCCCGAGTGCAGAAGCGAGCAGCGGCGCGACCCGTGCGAGGAGGTCCCCGGCGGAGACCAGCGCATTCGAGTCGCCCCTCAGCTTGATCTTGCCTGCACCCAGCAGATCCGGCAGGGAGGCCGTGCCCGACACGATCGCCTTTGCGGTGTACCAGTCCTCGACGAGAGTCACGTCCGCCGGTTCGGTCGGACGCGGCACCAGCGATGCCGAACCGTCACCGCGCAACAGGATCGTGTAGCGAACCTCACCGTTGTGCACTCCCGCGGCACCGGCCTCGTCGGGCACGCCCGTGATGATCTGGCCGAGAGCGAGGCCGCCGGCGGGCGCATCCGCCGCTGTAGCCGTAACCGGGAGCCTCTTCAGTGCCTCCGCGAATGCCTCGAACCATCCCTCGCTCAGGAACTCAGGCACCGTCACCGGACTCTGGTGAAGCCGCCGCGGGAGGCTGTGCATGCGCAGCGCCGGTGTGTTTCCTGGCCTCCGAGGCGCGAAGTGGCGTCGGACGTCCCGTGATCTTGCGACCTAGCCACGCGACCGGGTCGTAGTGCGAGTCGACGATGCGCTCTTTCAACGGGATGATCGCGTTGTCGGTGATGTGGATGTCCTCGGGGCACACTTCCGTGCAGCACTTGGTGATGTTGCAATAGCCGATGCCCATGTCCTCGTGGATGTAATCGCGGCGGTCAAGTGTGTCGAGAGGATGCATCTCGAGCTCTGCCAAGCGCACGAAGAAACGAGGCCCTGCGTACCGTGGCTTGTTCTCCTCATGGTCCCGGATGACATGGCAGACGTTCTGACAGAGGAAGCACTCGATGCACTTGTGGAATTCCTGGCCGCGGTCGATGTCGACCTGGGCCATCCTGTGAAGGCCGTCTGGATCCTTCGGCCCGGGCTTGAAGGCCGGGATCAGCTTGGCGACCTCAAAGTTGTACGAGACGTCGGTCACGAGGTCGCGCATGATCGGGAAGGCGCGCATCGGCGAGACCGTGACGGGCTGGTCGGTCGGCAGCGTGCTCATCCGGGTCATGCACATCAGGGCGGGCCGGCCGTTGATCTCGGCGCTGCAGGAGCCGCACTTTCCCGCTTTGCAGTTCCACCGGACGGCGAGGTCGGGCGCCTGGGTCGCCTGTATGCGGTGGACGACGTCGAGCACGACCTCGCCTTCTTGAGGTGAGACGTGGTACTCCTGGAACCGGCCGCCACTTGCGTCCCCGCGCCACAGGTGCATCGCGAGATCCTTCGGCGGCGCGCCCGATGGTGGCTCCGGCGCTGTGGAAGGGGCCGGTCCGGTGTCGATTGCCATCAGTGCGCCCCTTCCTCGAAGAGTTTCGCCAGCTCGTCTGGCATCTGAGGCTTGGGCTCCTGTGCGACGACGTATTCGCCGTCAACGAGGCGAGTGATCATGTTGACGTTCTCGAATTCCGGCCTGAAGCCCGGGTAGTCGTCGCGCGTATGGCCTCCTCGGCTCTCGCGGCGCTCGATAGCGCTCAACGTCGTGCAGTTGGAGACTGCGAGCATCGACTCCAGGTCCAGGGCGAGGTGCCAACCGGGATTGAATTGCAGGTTGCCTTCGACGGCACACCTCGAGGCGCGTTCTGCCAGCACAGCGAGCTTCTCCTTCGCCTCGAGCAGCTCGCTCTCGATGCGGATGATGCCTACGAGCGCCTGCATCGTCTCCTGGAGCTCGCGGTGCACGGCGTAGGCGTCCTCGGCGCCCTCATTGTCGAAGTAGGACGTCGCATGTCTTGTCACGTCGGCGACCTGAGTTTCGGAAATCTGCGGAGCTCCAGGGATCTTAAGGGCGCGCTCGGCGGCTGCCAGTCCGGCCCTGCGACCGAACACGACCAGGTCCGACAGCGAGTTGCCCCCGAGCCGGTTCGATCCGTGCATCCCCCCAGCGGCCTCGCCGGCAGCGTAAAGGCCCGCGACCGTGGTGGCCTCGCTGTCGGCTTCGACGCGGATGCCTCCCATGGCGTAATGGCAAGTCGGGCCGACCTCCATCGGGGTCGTCGTTATGTCGATGTCGGCCAGCTCCTTGAACTGGTGGTACATGGAGGGCAGCAGACGGCGGATCTCCTCGGGAGTACGGCGGCTAGCGATATCGAGGAAGACGCCGCCGTGCGGGCTTCCCCGGCCCGCCTTCACCTCCGAGTTGATCGCCCGGGCGACCTCGTCGCGGGGAAGCAGCTCAGGCGGACGGCGGAAGTCCTTCTTGTTCGTGTACCAATGGTCCCCCTCCTCGATCGTCTCGGCGGTCTCGGCTGCGAAGAACGGCGAGATGTAGTTGAACATGAAGCGCTCGCCATCACGGTTCTTGAGGACACCGCCGTCACCGCGCACGCCCTCGGTCACGAGCAGACCCCTAGCCGAAGGCGGCCAGACCATCCCCGTCGGGTGGAACTGAACGGCTTCCATGTCGATGAGATCGGCGCCGGCCCACAACGCGAGCGCCATCCCGTCACCGGTGCACTCCCACGAGTTCGTCGTGAACTTCCACGCCTTTCCGATGCCACCGGTGGCGAGAACGACCGCCTTGGCGCCAAAGGTCAAAAAACGTCCCGATTCACGCCAGAACCCGACCGCTCCGTTCACGGCCCCTGTGCCGTCCTGAAGGAGCCGGACGATCTTGCACTCCATGAAGACATCGATCCCGATGGACACTGCGCGGTGCTGCAAGGCCCTGATCATCTCGAGACCCGTGCGGTCGCCCACGTGGGCGAGGCGTGCGTAGCGGTGGCCACCGAAGTCCCGCTGCAGGATCCGGCCGTCCGGCGTGCGGTCGAAGAGCGCACCCCACTCCTCGAGCTCGAGGACGCGATCGGGGGACTCGAGGGCGTGGATCTGAGCCATGCGCCAGTTGTTCAGCATCTTGCCGCCACGCATCGTGTCGCGGAAGTGGACCTCCCAGTTGTCCTCCGGCCACACGCTGCCGAGCGCCGCGGCGATGCCGCCCTCGGCCATCACGGTGTGCGCCTTGCCGAGGAGGGACTTGCACACCAGTGCCGTCCGGGCGCCTTTCTCGCGCGCTTCGATGGCCGCCCGGAGCCCTGCTCCACCGGCGCCGATGACGACGACGTCGAAGTCGTACCGCTCGGTATCGGTCATCAGAAGATCCTCGGATCACTAAAGGCGCCGGATGACACCAGGTAGATGTACAGGTCCGAGACCACGATCGTCATGAGGGAGAGCCACGCGAACAGCTGGTGGTGCTTGTTCAGCGGCGTCGTGAGGTTGGTCCAGATCCACCGCCGGGCCGGAGCCTTCGAGAACTTCTTCAGATTCCCGCCGCTCAGGTGGCGGCACGCGTGGCAACCGAGTTGGTAGGCCCAGATGAGCACGGAGTTCGCGACGAGGATGAGCGTGCCCACCCCCATCCCGATGCCGCCGGGGAAGCGAAACGCCTCGATCGCGTCATAGGTCAGCAGCACCGCGAAGATGCAGGTGAAGTACCAGGTGTAGCGGTGGATGTTCTGGAGGACGAGCGGGAAGCGGGTCTCTCCGGTGTAGCGCTTGCGGAAAGCGTTGGGCTTGGTCGAGGTCGAACCGGCATCCGCGACGGCACACGCCGGCGGCGAGAGCCAAAAGGCACGGTAGTAGGTCTTGCGGTAGTAGTAACAGGTGAGACGGAACGCAAGCGGGAAGATCAGGATGATGAGTGCCGGTGAGAACCCGGAGCCCGCCGGCGTGATCGGCCCCCATCGCACCGCGGACGGGCAATTCGAGGCAAGGCACGGCGAGTAGAAGGGCGAGAGGTAGTTACGAGCTTGGTCGAGGCCGACGAAGTAGTGCCCGTTGCGGAACGCGGCCCACGTCGCGTAAACGACGAACGCGAGCAGCCCGAGCCCGGTGACCAGAGGCTGAGCCCACCAGGGATCCTTGCGGAGCACTACGGCCCTCGAGGGGCCGGCCCTCGGAGCGCCGATGCGGACCGGGATCGGCTGAGGCCGGGGTGCCGGCGACGGTACGTCCTCGATGACGCTCATCAGTTGCCTCCGTGAAGATCGATCTCGCCCGAGCGTACGTCGGACATGTCCTCACAACCTCGATGCGACGTGGCGATCATCATTGCACCGGGGTTGCACGTGGGGCGAGTTGATGACCGTAGTCTCGCCGAATGCCCGAATTGTCCGGTCCGCAAGAGACGACATCCGGTGCCGGTCACCGCGCGGCGCTCACCGGCGGTCATTCGCATGCCAGTGCGTCGCTGCCTTCGACACTCGGGGAGCTGCGCGCGTCCGGGTGGCGTTCGGTGCCCGTCAAGGAGGAGATCCGCCGCAACGTGCTCGTCCGCGTGTCCGAGGGCGAGCCCGTCGTCCCCGGCGTCCTCGGTTACTCCGACAGCGTGCTACCGGCACTCGAGCACGCGCTCATAGCAGGTCACGACGTGATATTCCTCGGCGAGCGGGGGCAGGCCAAGAGCCGGATGATCCGTTCGCTCGTGGGACTGCTGGACGAGTGGCTGCCGGTCGTCGCGGGCTCGGAGATCAACGACGATCCCTACCTGCCCGTCTCCCGGATGGCCCGTGACCTCGTTGCCGAGGCCGGCGACGACACACCCGTCGCCTGGGTAAACCGGAGCGACCGGTACGGCGAGAAGCTCGCCACACCCGACACTTCCATGTCCGACCTGATCGGCGAGGTCGACCCGATCAAGGTGGCCGAAGGCCGCTACCTCTCCGACGAGCTCACACTTCACTACGGCCTGGTGCCGAGGACCAACCGCGGGATCTTCGCCATCAACGAGCTGCCGGATCTCGCCGAGCGCATCCAGGTCGGTCTGCTCGACGTGCTGGAGGAGCGGGACGTCCAGATCCGTGGTCACAAGGTGCGCCTGCCTCTCGACATCCTGCTCGTGGCGTCGGCCAACCCGGAGGACTACACGAACCGGGGGCGGATCATCACTCCGTTGAAGGACCGCTTCGGGGCCAGGATCCGGACGCACTACCCGCAGGATCTCGAGACCGAGCTCACGATCGTGGCGCAAGAGGCTCGTGTCTTCGAGGCAGCCGCCGTCCGACTTCACTTTCCCGAGTACATGTCCGAGATCGTTGCTCGGGTCAGCCAGCTCGCGCGCCGGAACCCGAGGGTGAGCCAGCACTCGGGTGTGTCGGTGCGCCTCAGCGTGACGAACCAGGAGACCCTTGCGGCAGCCGCCATTCGTCGTGCGCTCCGCCACGGCGAGACCGAGGCGGCTCCCCGCGTGAGCGACCTCGGCGCGCTCGTATCCTCGACGCTCGGCAAGCTCGAGATCGAGTCGCTCGAGGAGGGAGAGGACGAGGAAGTTGTCGACAAGCTCATCAAGGCCGCAATCCTCCAGACTTTCCGTGAGCACTGCCCGCCAGAGACTCTCGGCCAAGTGGTCGGCGGGTTCGAGGACGGAAAGGTCGTGCACATCGGACCGGACCTTTCGTCGCAGGAATATGTAAGCGTCCTCGAACAACTGCCTGCACTCCGGACGCCGGTGAGGGTGCTGGCAGCCGAGTCGGAGAGCCCTGCGGAGATAGCCAGCGCCATCGAGCTCGTGCTCGACGGGCTTCATCTCTCCAAGCGGCTCAACAAGGACGCGGCGGGGCCCCGGGCGACGTACCGGGCGCGATAGGTCGGGCACGTGGCGACCTACCGGTATTCGAGATGGGACGGTACGCAGGCCGGGTTCGATCTCGACGCGGACGCCGTCTTGTCGGAGATCAAAGACGACCTCATGTACCACGGCGACGTTGGCTTCGCGCTTCGCCGGATGATGCAGCAGGGTTTCGGGGACCGCAGTGGCCGGCACGTCGAAGGACTCCAGGAACTTCTCGAGCGGATCCGGGAAAGCCGGCGCCAAGAACGTGACCAGCACGATCCCGGCGGCGCCTACCAGGACATAGCGAACGAGCTCAACGAGATCCTCGACCGCGAGCGCGAGGCGCTCGACCGTCTCGAGCAGGAGGCCGGCGCCTCGGGCGACCAGCAGCGCCAAGAGGTCACCGACGAGGTCGTGGGCGAGCACCGCGCACAGCTCGGGCTGCTCCCCGAGGGCCTGGCGGGTCGTATACGCGGCCTCACGAACTACACCTTCACCTCCGATGAGGCGCGCGGGCGCTTCGAGGAGCTCCTGGAGCGCCTGCGCTCCGAGACCGTGCAGACCTACCTCGACCAATTGGCCGGCGCGGCGTCCACAGCGGGTCCCGCCGAGCGCGGGCGCATCCGCAATGCCCTCGATGCCCTGAACACGATGATGGAACAGCGCGCGGCGGGAGCAGCGCTCGACCCGAGTTTCGAGCAGTTCATGCAGCAGTATGGTGAGCTGTTCCCGGGTGATCCGCAGGACCTCGACGAGCTCCTCGAACAGCTTGCTCGACGGATGGCGGCCGCCTCGGCGATGCTCGCGTCGATGACGCCCGGCCAACGGGCGCAGTTGCAGGAGCTGATGGACGAGGTTCTGAGCGATATGGACCTTTCCTGGCAGATCAATCGTCTGGCGGGAAACCTGCAGGGGGCCTTTCCGGGCGAGCAGTGGGATCGGCGGATGTCCTTCAGCGGTGGCGAGGGCATGGGCTTGGCCGAGACTGCTGATATGTTCCAACGCCTGGGCGAGCTCGACCAGCTGGAGAGAATGCTGTCGGGAGCGCCGCAGCCGGGAGCGCTCGCGGAGATCGACCTCGATCGCGTCCGGAACCTCCTGGGCGAGGAGGCTTCCGCGTCTTTGGAAGAGCTGCAGAGGCTGTCGCGACGACTCGAGGAGTCGGGTCTGGTCGAGCAGCGGGAGGGTCGGCTCGAGCTCACGCCGAAGGGGCTCCGGCGAATCGGCCAACGGGCGCTCGAGGACCTCTTCAAGCACTTGTCAAAGGACCGGCTCGGCGGGCACGGCACCGCGAAGACCGGAGCGGGGCACGAGCGCGCCGAGGACACCAAGCCATATGAGATCGGGGACCCGTTCAACTTGAACATCGAGCGGACGATGCGCAACGCGTTGCGCCGCCATGTCGCCGAGGGCGAGCTCGACATAGGCGGCAGGCCGGGTGTGCGGTTTCCGGTGCGGCTGAGCCCAGAGGATTTCGAGGTCGAGCGGACCGAGCACCAGAGTCAGTGTGCGACCGTGCTCCTGATCGACCTCTCGCTGTCGATGCCGCTGCGGGACAACTTCCTTGCTGCGAAGAAGGTCGCGCTTGCCATGCAGGCCCTCATCTCGGGCCAGTTCCCGAGGGACTACCTGGGGATCATCGGCTTCTCGGAACGGGCACGCGAGATCCGGCCCGAGGAGCTGCCTGCCGTCTCCTGGGACTACGTGTACGGCACGAACATGCAGCACGCTCTCCTCCTGGCCCGGCGGCTGCTCGGGCGCCACCATGGCACAAGGCAGATCGTGATGATCACCGACGGTGAGCCGACAGCGCACCTTCAAGCCGACGGCGGGGTCTTCTTCAACTACCCGCCCGCGGCGGCCACAGTCGAGGCGACCCTGTTGGAGGTTCTGCGCTGCTCCCAAGAGGGGATCCGGATCAACACGTTCGCCCTGGACGCGACGGGGCACCTCCGCAACTTCATCGAGAAGATCACTCAGCTCAACCGGGGTCGGGCCTTCTTCACAACTCCCGACACACTCGGTGATTACGTCCTTGTCGAGTTCATAGAGGACCGCCGGCAGCTTGCACAAAGGCGATCCCGGGGGGCATAACCCACTCCTCGAGGGCTGGACGGGCCGATCGCGGACGCAAATGAGGGTCGTGCCCTTCCCGTCTTGGGGGTAAATCGAAACTCCCTCTTGCATCGGATCGCGACAGGGTCCATGATAATCACCATCTTGTAACTACACGGTTGCGAGTTGTTAGGGGAGGGGGCGCCAAAGATGGCACTCCAAGCATTGCTCGAAGGTGGCCTCGATCGGACCTGGCAGGGTCGCGCCAACTGCATGGGCGTCGATCCGGAGCTGTTCTTCCCAGAGAGGGGCGCATCGACGCGGGAGGCCAAGGAGGTTTGCCGAGGCTGCGTGGTCCGCGGCGACTGCCTCGAGTTCGCGATCGCCAACAGCGAGAAGTTCGGCATTTGGGGCGGCATGAGCGAACGGGAGCGTCGCAGGGTCCGCCGGGCTCGTGTTCTTGCCCAGACGGCCAATACAGCCTCCTGAGGCTTCGCTGCACAGGGCCCGTTAGCTCAGCACAAGAGCCGCTCCGGCGCGCAAGAACGGCCGACGTCCGGTTGCGACCTTCGAAGCGTGAGGGGCTGCTCAGCAGCTCAGCTCGAGCGAACCGCTATGAGCCGGCGATGCCGGGCGATCCGCCTGCGCTCGCGCTCTGAAGTCCCGCCCCAGACACCGTGGTCGATGTGGTTGACCATGGCGTAGTCCAGGCACGGTTCTTTGACCGGGCAATCCGCGCAGACCCGTCGCGCTACTTCTACCCCCACCCCATCACTTGGAAAGAAAGTGTCAGGAGGCATCTCCCTGCACTTCCCCCGCCCCATCCATGAAGTATCCACGACACCATTGTGACGTGTTCCGGGACACAACGCTACGGTCGCGAGGGAATTCGCAGGAAACCCTAAGATTTTCGCCGAGGCGCTGTTCCGGTCGGGAGCACGCCGTGAAGACCCTGGTGACCGGTAGATTGGCAAGGTGCCAGGAAGCTCGGGTGGCGACGACATCGCCGGCACCGACCCGCTGCGACGGCTGCTGAGTTGGGGCGGGCCTGAGCACGCGGACGACAGTGTGCCGGCGGACGATGCGCCCGAAGGCAGCGACCTCACCGAGGCGGCAGCGGGCAACGCCGACGGTGGCGGCACCGCCGACGCCGAGGGCGAAGCGGACGCCTTCAGCCAGACCGGCTACGGCGAGCCCGGCTACGGCGAGCCCGGTTACGGCGAGCCGGGCTGGGGGACCGCCGGAGTCGGCTGGTCCGGCTATCCGCAGATTCCCTACGTCCAGGAAGGCTACGGGCCGGTTCACTACGGCCAACACACTTGGCCCGGGCCGGGCCACCCGCAGTCGCAGTGGCCGAGTGAGTGGTCCTATCGCGAGCCGTCGAGGCCCAAGGTGCCGAGGCGTCCTCCGCGCACCACGCCCGGATGGTTCGGCGTGGCCCTTGTGGCGGCGCTGGTCGGAGCGCTGGCCGGTGGCGGCCTCGTCGCTGTTTTCACAAGCCGATCTCCACAGACGATCGTCCGGGAGTACTTCCCGACGAAAGGGAGCAAGGTCCAAGTCGGCGACGTCCAGTCGATTCTCGCATCGGTCCTTCCAGCAGTCGTCTCGATCGACACGAGCAGTTTCCGGGGCGTCGGCGCCCTCGGCTCCTATGTGCAAGGTGCAGGCACCGGCATGATCATCAAGCCGAACGGCGTCATCCTCACGAACAACCACGTAATCGAAGGGGCTCAGACCGTCACGGTCACGCTGTACGGGCAAGTCAAGCAGTTTCCCGCGAAGATCATCGGGACCGATGCCCTGAAGGACATTGCGCTCGTGCAGGTCGAGGGCGCGGGTGACTCGCTGCCAACTGTCCGGTTCGGAAACTCGAACGCAGCCCAACAAGGTGACGGCGTGCTGGCCATAGGCAACGCGCTCGCTCTCGCCGGTGGTCCCACGGTCACCGAGGGCATCGTCTCGGCATTGGACCGGTCGCTCACCGCTACGACTGACAACGGCACGACCGAGAACCTGACCGGCTTGATCCAGACCGATGCTCCCATCAACCCGGGCAATTCGGGTGGCCCGTTGGTCAATTCGTCCGGGCAGGTCGTCGCGATGAACACGGCAGTCGCAACGAGCTCGCAAGGCAATGCACCGGCGCAGAACGTCGGATTCGCCATCGCGGTCGACGAGATCCGTGCCATCGTGGCCCAGATCCTGCAACATGCAGGCCTTCATTGAACGGCCGACCAAGTCTTCGCTGGAGGCCTCGCAGTCGCGTCGCCCGGTACACTTCGCCCGGTTCTGCCGCCAAGGAGAGACAATGAGCTTGATCAACCCGGATGAACACCAGCCTCCTGAGCCCCCGCGGGGGCACATACGGATGGTCTATCTCGGTCCAGTCGCGCCCCACTGGGAGGTGGAGTCGGAGTTTGGTGACCGGGCTGTCATCGAGGAGTTCCGCCAGCGCGCGCTCGCGCGCCTCGTGCTGCTGCCGCCGCACGATCCGCAGTTTCGCCGGAACCGTGAGCGGATCGTCCGTGACGCGGAGCGGGAGAACCTCATTCTGGAGTGGGACTTCGGCGTGCCCGAAGAAGAGGTCGGCCTCGCCTGATCAGGGCTAGGCGCCGCCCTCCTCGAGGTTGATGCGGGCGAGCCACAACCCGGGGGCTTCGACTTCGGCCGGCGTCGGCAGGTGCCTCTCGTCGAGCCACAGCCGTGCCAGGTCGAGCTCTCCGCAACGCTCGAGCACGCCTTGAACGAAGGTTGCGCCACGGTCGACATCTTCTTGGTCCAAGTGCAGGCCGAACAGGGACTCTGCGACGCGCTCACCTTCACCGCGGCCGACGCGACGCCGGCGCATCGCCTCGCCTATCGGCGCGTGGACACCGATGAGGCGGGAAGCGACGACGGAAGTGACGTACTCCGCGTAGCCGGCGATCGCGGCTGTCAGCGAGGCAAGCTGAGCGCGTACCTTTTCGAGCTCGGGAGACGGGCCGTGATCGGCGTCGCCGAGGAGGGAGGGGTCACCGATGATCTGGGAAAGGCCCGGAATGGACCCCGGGTCGATGCCCTGCAGCAGCCCCTCGAAGTCGCGTGGATCGGGCCGAACGAGCCGGACGTGAGCGACCACGAGCTCCTCGAGCCGCTTTGCAACATGCGGCCGAGTGAGCACCGCGTGAAACGCCATCTCGTGCGCGCACAGCCATAGCCGCAGGTCGTCGGCGGGGAGGCTCCACTCCTCGGCGACACGGTCCAGGTTGTCGACAACGACGAGGATCTCGTTCGAAGAAGGGCGCGGCAATGGCAAGTCGTATTGTCCGAGAGAGCGCCGTGCGAGGTGGCCCACCACGGAGCCGACCTGCATCGCCGCCATCGCAGGGGCCTTGGCCGAGGTCCATCGGCCGATCATCTCGGTGAGGTCCACGTCTTCGGAATCCTCATCGCCTGCAGCTTGTGCGTCCTTGAACAGGTCGCGATCTCCGAGGAAAGGATCGGGCGGCAACTCGTCCTCGCCACCTGTGGGAGCCCCCGTTGCAGCCGTTGACTCGCCCCCAGGCTCAGGGCCCTCTCCGGCGGCGCCCTTACCATGGTCGAAGCCGAGCGGCCCGGGGACGCTCGGGCCCAAGCCCGGGCTCGCGGCCCCAGCCGTGGTCGTCAATGCCGCTGCGAGGCGGTCGAGCAGCGGGCGCCAGGCCTCCAGGCTCCGCCGGGCCCATTCGACGCGCGTCGTCGGAACCAGCTCGAGGCTCGAGCCGCCTGATCCGAGCACCATGCCGGTGACGTCGCTCACGTGCAACGCGGCGATCGCGCTCAGCTCCTCGAGACGAATGCGGGCGATCGGGTCGGGGTTGGGGTCAGGCTCGTCCCCTGCGGCCACGCTGGTCGCCAGTTGAAAGGCGAGCTCCCACTGCAGCGGCCCTTCGGTTCGGATCAGCCGCAGGAGGTCGCCAAGCATGTTCCGGAGGAAGTCGCCGCCGCCTGGCGCGAGAGGATCGCTCACCTGCCCGATGCTAGGGCGGGGGCCGCCCGGGCAGGGTCCGGACCGCTCAGGCGAACAGCGACGGTTTCATGCTGCCGCTGTGAGCCGAGCGTGGGCGTCCCACGTGCGACCGCGGCGCACGACGTTGAGCACGACCGCCTGGTCCGGTGGCAACGAGTACAGCGCCGCCACGATGCCTGACATCGTCCTGATCGGCGTGCCGTTCACGGCTTCGATGAGGTCGCCCGGCTTCACCCCGGCCTTGGCGGCCGCACCACCCGGGTTGACCGACATGACTTCGACGGCGGTCTTCGAGGAGGACACCGAAGTGGTCTCACCTGTTATCCCGAGCCAGCCGTGGACGACCCTCCCGTTCGAGATGAGGTCCTCCGAGACGATGTCGGCCAACCAGCCGGGCGTCGCCACCAACGTCTTTCCCGTGACGCTCGTGATCATCCCGATCAGGCGCCCGGCGCCATCGAGGACGACGCCACCGGTCTCGACCCCTGCGAGTGGGTCGAGCGTCTCCACAGACTCTAGAAGTGGCGGGCTGCTGCCTGTTGAGGTCAGCTGGACATCGAGCTCGCTGACCGTGCCCCAGCATGTGTGGGGCCCGGCGTCGTCAACCCAGACCAGGGCGACGAACGAGCCGTACCCCATCGCCGCACCCGATACGAAACGTGCCGCCGTGAGGGTGTCCGGGTCGTGCACGCGCACGACGGCGAGCCCGGTGCCGGGGTCGACTCCGACCAGCGTCGCGACGAGTTGCTGTCCGTCGATGACGACCGATATGTCGTCCGCGTCAGTGACGAGAGAGGCGGGCACGAGAACGTAGCCCTTCGAGCCCACAACCACCCCGACGCCGCTCGCGTTGCCGTCGAGGACGACCGGCATCGCTGCCGCGACCCGGGACGCCAGCTTGTAGAGGCCAGGCTCGATTCCAAGCAGGACCGTGGTCGTCGTGGAGATGGGCACGGCAAAGGACTGCGAGCTCAGCGGCGAGTCGCTGTAGTGCTGGGTCACCGCCGGAGCCGTCGACCCTGTCGACGACGGGAGCAGGTGGGTCAGGTGACCGCCGACGAGCACGACGCCGGTCGCGAGCAACGCGCCGACTATGCCGGCCGACCAAGCCCCAGCTCGAGATGGCGTCGAGGCCATCCAGCTGCGACGCGCGGAAAGCGCCTCTGCGGTGATCGGAACGGAGTGCTCGCCCAGTTCGGAGGGATGTCGCCAGAGACGGTCGTCGGGGGGCAGAAGGGGGCCGCACGGGCCTTCATCGTGAACGTCGTCGAAGTCGTCCCCAAGTTCGACCACCGTCATCGAGGATACTGAAGGTGGGTCCGGTTGGGGCGTCGGGCACTTCGCGCGAGCCGGCCTGGCTCCGGCAGGTCGCATACCATGACCTCCGTGCTCGCGTCGGTGGAAGGTGACAACTGGCTCGAGCTGACCACCGAGCCTCTCCCGCCCGAGCGCGCGCTCACGTGGGTTGATCGGCCCTCGTGCGGCGCGGTGGCGTGTTTCGTCGGGACGGTGCGTGACCACGCCGAAGGGCGGACGGGCGTGCAAGCGATCGACTACGAGGCCTATACGTCACAGGTACTGCCCAGGTTCGAGGCGATCGTCGCGGCGGCGCGGGGACGCTGGCCCGACCTCGGACGGGCTGTCGTCTGGCACAGGGTCGGTCATGTCGATCTCGGCGAGGCGTCGGTCGTCGTGGTCGTCTCGGCGCCGCACCGGGCCGAGGCATTCGAAGCCTGCCGGTACGTGATCGATACTTTGAAGGCGACCGCTCCGATCTGGAAGCGGGAGACCTGGGAAGGCGGGACAGGCTGGAGCCTGGCGGCCCGGCCCATCGAGCCGGCACCCAAGGCCGGCCAGTAATGGGCGCCGACCTCGCAGTCGACTTCGGGACGGCGCGCACGCTCGTGGCTGTCCCCGGCCGTGGGATCGTCGTCGACGAGCCGACGATCGCCGCCGTGGACCTCCGGCGGAACCGTCTCGTGGCTTTTGGCAAGAATGCCGTTGGCCTGCGCGGCCGCTGCGCCGGTGACGTGGCGATCGTCCGGCCCGTCTGCCACGGCCAGCTGGCCGATCTCGATCTCACTTGGGCGGTGGCCAGGGAGTTGCTCCGCCTGGTGAGGAGTTGGTCCGTCAGTCAGCCGACGGTGTTGTGCTGTGCGTCGGGTGCGGCCACAGGTGTCCAGCGGCGCGCGCTCGACAGGGCGTTCAAGGAGGCGGGCGCGGGGAGCGTGCGCTTCGTGGAGCAGCAAGTCGCAGTGGCGCTCGGTTCCGGGCTGCGGATCGAGGAGCCGGTGGCTTCGATGGTCGTGGACGTCGGTGCCGGCACGACCGAGATCGGGGTGCTCGCCCTCGGCGGTCTCGTGACCCACGCGTCGGTTCCCGTTGGCGGAGGAGACTTCGACGAAGCCATTCAGCGGCTTTGCGCGCGCGACTTCGAACTTGCGATCGACTTGGCGACTGCCGAGGCCATCAAGTACGCCATCGGGAGCGCCTGGGTGGAAGAGGACGACAAGGTCGAGGTTCGAGGCCGTGACGTCTCGAGCGGAATTGTCCGCTCGGTGGTCATCACACGGACTGAAGTGGCCGACGCAATGGCGCCGCGGGTGGACCGGATCCTCGCAGCGGCCGTGTCCTGTATCACTTCGGCACCGCCCGATCTGGCGAACGACCTGCTGAACCGGGGGCTCTACCTCTCCGGGGGCGGCGCTCTCCTCAGCGGCTTCGGCAAGCGGCTCGCGTCCACGACGGGCATCCCGGTCCACCTCGTCGAGAATCCCGAGCGTTGCGCCATCGCCGGGGCCGTCCTGTGCATGGCCACGATGGGCCACACCGCCGAATCTGTCAGTCGTCGCCGGTGGTGACGCCGAGCAGGTCCTCGGCTGCTTGACGAACCTGCCAGTCCCGGTCCGCGAGGCACCGCCGGAGGGCTGCATCGGACTCTGGGCTGTCGATCGCGGCGAGCGCGATGACAGCCCGGCGCCGGATCTGCGGCTTGTCCTCCAGCCCGGCCAGGACGGCAGGGAGGCCTTCCAGAGCGCCGATGGCCCCGAGGGCGGCCACGGCCGACTCCCGACAGAGCGCGTCGGTGTGCGTCGAAGCGATCCGCACGAGGGCCGGGACGGCGAGCACATCGCACGTCTCACCGACGGCGAAGCAGGCCGCCTCGATCACCGCTGGGTCCGGGTCTTCCAGCAATCTTGCGAAGTCCGCACCAGGCAGGGTGGCGCCGAGCTCACACGCGCGCCTGCGGGTCCTCTGATCGGGGTCCCCGAGGGCAGCCGCGGAGTCCGCCGGTGTCGCACGGCCCATTCGAACGAGCGCCCCAAGTGCGGTCGCGCGTACCTCGGGATCAGGATCGCCGAGAAACGACCGGGCCGCGGGCTCGTCGCCGGCGTGCCCGGCCACAGCGGCGTCGCCCCGCCGGCGCGTCGCGTCGATCGATGCCTGGTTGCCAGTCTCTGTCACCTGCGGTGCCCGCGCGCTGCGACGCCATGGCAGGCTACGGCTCGATGGATTCGGTACAAGATGGATCGAGCGTAGAGGGCGAGCGCCAGGACGACGCGCGCAGCGTCGCCCCGAGCGACGCGCTTGGCGTCGCTGTCGAGGTCTACGGCGACGGGACCGGTGCGGGGCGCGGGCGTCGCGGCGGCGGGGACCGGTTTGCCTGGACGGCGAGCCACACGCTGGTGTCGATCCTCGCCGTCGTCCTCGTCGGGGCGATCGTCGCGTGGTTCATCCAGCTGCCGTACTACGCACTGACGCCGGGCTCAGCCCCCGCGGTGAGCAGTCTCATAAAGGTCCCGTCGGCCGACCGCCACTCGCACCGGGGCTCGGTGCTCCTCGTCTACGTGGAGCTCACCGCGATGCGTGCGCTCTACTACCCGTTCTTCTGGCTGGACCCCAACGCCGCCATCTATCCCAGCGCCTCGATCCTCGGAAGCGAGTCCACAGCCCAGTACGCGACCGAGGGCGAGATCGACATGTCGACGGCGCAACAGGCCGCCACGGTCGTCGCCCTCAAACAACTTGGCTACAAGGTGCCGGTCGTGGCTCTCGGGGCGCTCATATACGGCATCCTCCCCGGGTCACCGGCGGCCTCGGCGCTTGCGGTGGGTGACGTCATCAGCAAGGTCAACGGCTTCAAGGTGTCCACGTACCTGGATCTTCAGAACAAGCTCGAGACCATCGCCCCAGGCGCGACCGTCCATCTCGTGGTTAGCGCGTACCCGGCCGGCAAGGCGCGAACGGTGACCTTCAGGCTCGGCGTTTTCCGTGTCACCGGCTCCGCTTCCCTCGGCTGCTTCCCCGAGGGCGAGGGGACCAAGTTCAAGATCGCCCGATTCGTGACGGTCAAAGGTGTGAAGCCTCGTCCCTTCTCCTGCCTCGGCATCTACCCGCAGGGCAGCGGCGGCACCGCGGTTGACGGAACTGCCTTCAAGATCGGCCGCTTGCCTGTGAAGGTAGACCTGTCCTCCGAAGGGATCGTCGGCCCGTCGGCGGGCCTGGCTTTCACACTCGGGCTCATGCAGGAGCTCGACCCGGCCAATCTGACCGGTGGGCTGAAAGTCGCCGCGACCGGGACGATGTCGATCGACGGGACCGTCGGAGACGTCGGCGGGGTCGCCCAGAAGACGATCGCGGTGCGCGGGGCGGGGGCGAGCGTGTTCCTCGTGCCCCCGCAGGAGTATCCGGTCGCCAAGGCCCATGCCGGCCCGCATCTTAAGGTCTACGCCGTGAGCACGATCAATCAGGCGATTCACGTTCTCGTCTCGCTCGGGGGTCATATTGCACGCAACACCGCCGGGTGAGAGCAGCGTCGTAGGCTATTGGCAATGTCGGAGGATCACCAGGTCGTTTCGATCTCCTCGAGCACGCCGCTCAGTCCTGACGAGATCGCGCTCAAGTCCTTTCCCGCAGCACGCCGGGGCGTTGACGGCGAAGCTGTGCGGATATTTCTCGGCAAGGTGGCCGCCGAGCTACGCGCCGCGCTCGAGCGCGAGGCGATCCTGCGCGAGCGCGTCGCCGAAGCGGAGCGCCGGGCGGAGGACCCCGTCTTGGACGAGGCGACGCTCACGCGGGCAATTGGCATCGAAACGGCCAAGATCCTGTGGACTGCGCACGACGCGGCCGGCAACCTCCTAGCGAAGGCCGAGGAGCGAGCGGCCGAGCTGATCGAAGAGGCCGGGCAGGTTCTCGCGGAGCAGGTGGCGGCCTCCGAGGCCGAGGCGCTCGAGATCCGTGCCGCAGCCGAGCAGGAGGCTGCCGAGTACACGAGTCGGGCCCAGGCGGAAGCCGACTCCATGACCGATGTGGCACACGCCGATGCAGTCGAGCTTTTCGACGCAACGAAGGAAGAGTGCCGGCGCATGGTGGCAGAAGCGCGCGGGCTGCGAAACCGCACGCTCGCTGATCTCGTGGCTCGCCGACACGCTCTGCGCGTACAACTCGAGGAGCTCCGTACCGGGAAGGACTCGCTGCTGAGCGTCGTGGACGCCGTTGCCGCGTCGGTCGACGAGTTGCGCGAGCGCCTTGTGTCCGCCGAGGACGAGGCGCGTGTCGAGGCCGAGCAAGCTGGCCAACGCGTTGCGCAGGAGCTGGGCCACAGCGACCTCGTCGAGCTCGAGGCGGAGCTCGCCGCAGCCGGAAGTGCGGCCGGAGGCAACGGATTCGGCGGGGACGAGGAGACCTCGGGTGGCGTCGTGCCAGGCGCCGAGCGCGAAGCCGATGGCGAGGCCAGGACCGGCGCCGCGTCCGCGGCCGAGCGCGGCGTGGAAGCTGAGCAGGATCAGGAAGGGTCGAGTGCGAGCCGTCGCAGCGTCGACGAGCTTTTCGCCCGCATTCGCGCCAGTCGCGCCGCGGAGGATGCAGCTGTCCTGGCCGCGACGGGCATGCCCTTTGCAGCCGAGGCCGAGCAGGCCGGTGAGCTCACCGAGGTCACGTCCGAGGAGCGCGAAGAAGCGGAGCTCACAGGGCAGGTCTCCTCTGGGGTGGGCGAGGCCGACCAGATCGTGGAAGCGGTCGCGGACGAGGTGGGGGAGACCGCAGAGACCGTCGCTGTCGTTGTCGCCGTCGAAGTCGAGATCTCCGAGCCAGTCCGACCGGCGCCCGACGCCGACGCGATCACCGAGCCAGACGTCGAGTCGTTGGCCCGGCGTGATCACCTTCTCGGGTCCATCACGGCCAAGCTCGGCCGGGCGCTGAAGCGAGCTCTCCAAGACGACCAGAACGACCTCTTGAACGCGTTGCGCCAGAGCTCCCGCAAGCCAGTTCTGGACGAGCTGAGCCCGCGTGAGGTCCAGCGCGAGAGGTTCGTCACCGCTGCCAGCGATCAACTGGCCAAAGCCTATGAGGCGGGCGCCGCCTTCCTCGTGACCGGTGACGCAGTGGCGGGGCCTTGTGTGACAGCCCCGGCTCCGAGTGCGGCGGTTGCTCTCGAAGCCGGGGCCTTGCTCGCCGCCGAGCTCGCGGACGACCTCTCCGCAATGTTGCGCCAAAGGATCGAAGAGTCGCTTTCCGAGCTCGACGGAAGCCTGGAGGGCTCGTCGGACGCGGCCGGGGTCGCGTATCGCGAGTGGAAGGGGACCCGGGTCGAAGGGCTCGCCGGTGATTTCACGACCCGGGCTTTCGCGGTTGGCGAGCTCGCAGTGCTCAGCCCGCTCGGCGAGGGTGAGGCGCCGTTAGTGCGGTGGGCCGTCGAAGACGACGACGCCGGTGGCTCGTGCCCTGACTGCGACGACAACTCGCTCGCCGGCCCGCAGCCGCCGGGCACCCCGTTCCCGACCGGGCATGCACATCCACCGGTGCATCCGGGCTGCCGCTGTCTTCTCGTGCCTGTTCGGTCGTAGGCTCCAGCGGATGCGAGTACCGACGGATCTACCGTCCCGGATGCACCCGGGCCGGCGGTACCAAGCCTGGATCGTGGGGGCCGTGGTCTTTGTGATCGTGGCGCTGATCGTGATCCAGGGATTGGCCAACTTCTACACGGACTACCTCTGGTACCGCTCGGTCAATTTCACGTCAGTCTGGCGTTTGTTGATCGAGACCAAGCTCGAGCTTGCCGCGGTGTTCATAGGCGCGTTCTTCATCGCGTGCTGGGTCAGCCTTTGGGTGGTCGACCGCATCGCCCCGAGGGCTTTGCTCGTCTCGCCGGAGCTCGAGATCGTCCGCCGCTACCAGCAGATCGTCGGCAGGCACACTTTCGCCCTGCGCACGGTCGTGTCCCTCATCCTCGCCCTCATCGTCGGGGCGTCGACGAGCGACCAATGGCAACACTGGCTGCTGTTCCGCAGCGGCAAGCCCTTCGGGGTGACGGATCCGCAGTTCCACAAATCGGTGAGTTTCTACGTGTTCAAGCTGCCGTTCCTGTCCTTCCTCGTCGACTGGACGCTTGTGGCGCTCCTGGTGATCCTGATCATCACGGGCATCGCCCACTACCTCAACGGTGGGCTTAGGTTCCAGGGACCCTCCCCACGGGTCGACCCGCGCGTCACCGCGCACATGTCGGTGATCCTCGCTGCTATGGCACTGGTCCGGGCAGCGGGGTATTTCTACGTCGACCGCTTCAACCTCGTGCTCGCGAAGGACGCCTACGTGAACGGTGCCGGCTACACCGACGTGCACGTGCGCTTGCCGGCGATCGAGCTGCTCGCTGTCGTCGCTCTGGCGGTGTTCGTTCTAATGGTGTTCAACGTCTACCAACGAAGCCTGGCGCTTCCCGCGATCGGAGCCGGGCTGTGGATACTCGTCGCCCTGACCGCCGGCGTGATCGTCCCGGCTGCCGTGCAGGCCCTCAAGGTCACGCCCGCACAGAGCAAGCTCGAACTTCCTTACATCAGCCGGAACATCAAGGCGACACGGAGCGCGCTGGGGCTCTCGAGCATCCACGAGCGCGCTTTCGCGGGCGTCTCGAACCTGACGGGCGGAGTGGTCGCGGGGGCCTCGGCGACATTGGACAACCTTCCGCTGTGGGAGCCCTCGATCACTTCTCAGACCTACCAGAAGCTCCAGCAGAACGGGACTGGCTTCACCATCGCCGGGCTCTCCCTCGACCGATACAGGATTGCCGGCACACTGACCCCGTTCGTGATCGGCGTGCGGCAGGTCAATGCCGCAGACCTGCCGACCCCGTCATGGGTCAACATCCACCTGCAGTACACCCACGGCTACGGTGCGGTGCTTTCGCCGGCGAACCAGCAGAGCGGCGGGAACCCGGTCTTCGACATCGCGGGCGTGCCGCCCGCCTCGAGCCATGGCGCCCCGAAGATCACCCAGCCGGCGGTCTACTTCGGCCTGGGCCAATCGGGTTACGTGGTCGCGGACACCGCCCAGAGCGAGGTCGACTACTCGGACACGAACGGCAACACCGTCTCCAGCCACTACTCGGGCAAAGGCGGCGTGCCCATCGGCTCGTTCTGGGTGAAGGCGGCCTTCGCTCTCAAGTTCCATGACCTCAACCTGCTCATATCGAACCTGGTCACCAACAGCTCCCGGTTGATGTTCCTCCAGGACGTCCGTGTCCGTGTCGCCAAGGTGGCGCCCTTCCTCGTCGTCGACGACAACCCGTATCCGGTGATCGACAAGGGCCAGCTCGATTGGATAGTCGACGCCTACACGACCACGAGCTACTACCCATATGGCCAGCAGGCCAGCACGTCCGAGCTTCCCGGCGGGACCGGCCTTGCGGGCAGTTTCAACTACGTCCGCAACTCGGTGAAAGTGGTCGTCAACGCGTACACAGGCGACTTGACGTTCTATGCCGTGACCGACAGCGACCCGATCCTGAACACCTGGGAGTCGATATTCCCGAACATGTTCAAGCCCCTCAGCGACATGGACTCGGTGCTCCAGGCACACCTGCGCTACCCGCAGGCACTTCTCATGGTGCAGGCCACCATGTACGGCCGCTACCACTTGACCAACCCATCGGCCTTCTATATCGCCAACAACGCCTGGGAGCTCGCGCCGACGTCCGGCACCGGGTCACCCGAACAGTCCTTGCCCGTCGATGCGTCGGGGAACACGTTGCGCTTTGTGCCCGAGTACGAGCTCCTGCAACTCCCCGGCGCAACCGCGCCGGGCTTCACCGTCATCGATCCGCTCGATCCGTTGTCAGAGGGCGACCGGATCCAGACGCTGGCTGCGCTCATGACCGCCGCCTGTGATTACCAGGACTATGGCCAGCTCACCGCGTATGTGACGCCGACGAGGAACGCCACGGCCGGCCCCGCCGTCGTCAACTCGAAGATCCAGTCGAACACGAAGGTTTCCCAGTACGTGACGCTCGTCGGCCGAGCCGGTTCGACGGTCTCGCTCGGGACCACGCTCATCATCCCGATCGACGATTCCGTCGTGTACGTGCGACCGCTGTATGTGAGCTCGTCTCAGAACCCGTACCCGCAGTTGACCCGCTACATCGTCGTCTACGGCAATGACGTCGCCATGGAGAACACCCTTGGTGCCTCCCTGGCCGATGTCTTCGGCGCAGCGACGAGCAACATCGGAGCCGGAACTGCCCGAATCCCGGCCCAGGTCCGGGCCCTCATCGCGAGTGCGCAGACCTACTACAACCAAGGGCTCGCGGCACTGAGAAACGAGGACCTGACCACATACTCCGCGGACATGAAGATCGTCGGCGACCTGGTTGCCGAGGCGGAGTCCGACTTGATGAAGAACCAGAAGCCGGCCGCCATCAATGCGATCAAGGCCCTCCGGTCGCCCGCCTAGGGCTCAGACGGCAGGGTTCTCAGGGGTGCTTCGGCCTCGGTCTGAAGCCGAGCGGCTCGCTGATGTCGGGCCTCTTGCCGTGGACCGAGTGCCGGCGAGTGCTGCCGATCGAGCGGATGGGCAGCTCGTCCCCGGCGATGTCGTCGACGAGCCGGTAACGCAACGCCTCTGCCGCGTCGAGCGCGCGCCCGGCGCGGAAGTCGGCTGCAACTTCGGAGACGGGACGGCCGGTGGACAAGGCGACCCGCTCGTGCAACCGGTCGAGACGTCCGGTGTGGTGGTCGAGCAGAGCACCGAGCTCGCTTGTCCGCCCGGAGATCTCGAGCTCGGGATCGGTCAAGCGAAACCTGGTGTGCGGTAGGGCCGTCCGTTTCGTGCCTGCGGACAGCACGCCGACCGCTGAGCCTTCGACGCGGCCGGCGCACACGATATTGACCGGCACGCCGAGGAGGTCGATCACGTCGAGAAG
>Ga0187867_10000731_pt1 | contig 29011 bp, 27 predicted proteins | sample June2016WEW_13_1_FD_132976 | JGI IMG/M metagenome (GOLD analysis project Ga0187867, IMG submission 132976) | Peatland microbial communities from SPRUCE experiment site at the Marcell Experimental Forest, Minnesota, USA - June2016WEW_13_10 | ecosystem: Environmental > Terrestrial > Soil >... | reverse complement strand
TAAAGACAGATGAAAATGAATACCGCGGCGCCGGCCAACACCAGCGTTTTCGCCAGGGTGTGCTGCGGGCCGACGATCTTCTTGCCCAATTCCTCGGCGCTCAGCCCCACCTTGGTGATCAGCCAGCGGTCGTTCTGATACCGGTCGAATAGCTGCGGCGCCAGAAGATCGACCGCCACCGACAATCCCGTGTACGCCTGCGGCGACAACTTGTGCGTCGAGGGGAATTCCAGCGTCACGGCGCCGACCACTTCGGCGCGGCGGCGCAGCGGTAGCGTGAGCACCACGTTGCCCCCCTCCATCCGGGCCAGTTCCTGCGCCGCCCGGCTCACGTTCTGCGTGCCACCGCCCTGCGGCTCGAAATGCACCGGCTCCTCCTGGTCGACGCACTCCTCCATCGCCTTTTCCAGAACCTTCACCAACTCCTGCCGTTTGTCGAACTGCTCCGTGTGCGATAGCGCCTTGACCTGGACCTCCTGGCCCTTGACCCATCCCAAGGCCACGCGCGTCGCCCCCGTGCGCGTCGCCAATTCGTTGCACAGGTTCATCGCCGCCGATTCAAATCCCTCCGCCGTCGCCACCGCCGTCGCAAGCTGCAACACGTGTTGGTGCGATTGCGCCACGATCTGCGATTGCTCGCTCTGCCGGCGCAGCGTGTACAGGTCGAAATACCCCGCCACCAATTGCATCGACAACAACCTTTGCCGCGCCCGGCCAAGGTCCTTGCAGCGCGTGATGACCGCCGTCACGCCCACGATCACCGCTTCGCGGCGCAGCGGCGTGACGAGACAGAACTGCGGCTCGATCCCGCTTCCCCCCTCGCCGGAGTGCAATTCGATCGCGCCCCCGTCTTTCCCTTGGACCAACACCGGCTTGATGATCTCTTGGAACGCCGCCACCGCCGCGGCGCGGGTCTCGGCGCTGCTGTTGTCGGCCCTGATGTGCTCGATCAGCCGCAGCGACGGCTCCGCCGGGTCCTTCTGGGCTTCCACCAGAAATGCCGCCGCCTCCGTCCCCGCCACCGTGATCGCCTGCGTCTTCAGCAGCCCCTTGATGAATTCCGGCAAGCTGTCCGCGGCCATCAGCAGATGCTGCACCAGCCCCGAAAGGGATGATCCCTGCACCTGCAACGACTTTTCCGTACCCTGAGGCTCAACGATTCCAGATGCCACCGATCACCTGCCTGTCACGATCACGTGCCCGTCACGCGAACTTCCAATGGATTTTCGACCCCAAGGCTTCCGATTCACCGAAAAAGGAGAACGTCCGATATTCCAGCAACCCAACAAAAACGTGCTTCGCGGCTGAGAACGGTTAATGCCCGTCGGCGCCCGACGGGAACCGCACCCTCACCCACAGGCCCGACGGCGTGCCCGCATCGTTGCTCATTTCCAGCCGCACCGTCTGCTTATCGCTGGCCGCATCCACTTCCGGATCCAGATAGATCACCGTTCCCTTCAGCCAGACGCCCGGCTGAGTCTGATATTCCACCAGTGCCGCGTCGCCAAGCTTCAATTTCAGGCCCTGCGCCGACGGAACTTTTACTTCCACCCAAAGCGGATCGTTCGTGACCAACGTGAGCGCGCCATCCGGCTTGTTCGGATCGACGACCTCCCCCTCTTGAATGCTGATCTCCTTGACCGTTCCGTCGACGGGACTCAAAAGCTGCATCTTGTCGATCTTTCGCGCCTGGATGTCCACGTCCGCCAGCAACTTCTCCCGTTGCGTCAGGCTGTTGCGCAGCACGGCTTCTTTTTGCTGGAAATCGAGCTTTGCCTCCAGGACCTCCGATTCGCTGGCCCCGCCCCCCGCAAGGCTCCTTTGTTTGCTTTCGAACTCGACCTTGCGCGCGTCCCGGTCCGCCGTCGCCGCCTCGATCGCCGCCGTCGAATCCGCCTGAATCCGCAGGGAACGCAACTGCAATGTTTCCAGGTCGGTATCCTCGCGGCCCAGAAGCTGGCCCTTCTTCACCACGTCGTCCGGCTTCACCAGCCATTGCCTGACGATCCCAACCTCCATGAAAGACGGCTTGGCGATGTGCGACGGAATCGTCCGCGCCAGCAGCCCGGAATCGGCGCCGGCATTGGAGTCATCCGCGCCCGCCAACGGCAGGATTCCCAGCATGGCCGTCGCCATGACGCTCCGCCCAAACCATTTTGGAAAAATCATGGAGTCTAACTTTCTTCTCGCGACCAATTCATCGGCCCGGAGCCCCTCTTGCCCGAACACTGCCGAACCTTTGAAAATACGCGCCGCGACCGCCGATGTCCATAGAAAAGCCCCTTCCCCCCAACATTAAAAAGGCGCCTTCCCCACCAAAGCCGCGGGACGTTCATCCCGCGGGCCTCACTTTAACGTATTGCCAAATATATACTAACGATATCCAAGCCGCTCCAAATCCTCTTCGCTCAATCCGAAATGGTGCCCGATCTCGTGCAAAACGGTCACGCGCACCTGGCGGATCAGCTCTTCCGGGTTGTGGCAGACCGCCTGGATCGGCTCCTGGAAAATGTAAATCACGTCGGGAATCGTACCCGAATCCTCCACGCTGCGGCGCGTCCGCGGACGGCCGACGTACAGGCCCAGCAACAATCCTCCCCGACCCACCCGGGCACGCCGAAGCTCATTTTCGCTCGGATTGTCCTTCACCTCGATGGGAACTTCCTCCAGAAACTTGGCGAATTCCTCCGGCAACTCCTGGACCGCCGCCTCCACCAACTCCCCGAATTGCGCTTTGCTCACCCGATACGCCACCGCTAGAATCTCCTTTCGCTATCGTACCGAATTGACGCCAGGACGATATCCCTGTGCTTGGGAGGTATTTCTAACATGCGGCTAGCTATTTGTTCTTGTCTTTTGTTTTTGGCTGCCGGATGCGGCAACCCAAGCTTTCTTATCACTCCCGTCTCCAACACCTACGAATTGCAGAAAATCACGGTTGCGCCGGGCTCCAAATCCGACAAGGTGGCCATCGTTGAAGTCGAGGGCGACCTTCTCGACGAGCGCGCCGGCGGACTGCTCCAGGCCGGCGAAAATCCCCTCAGCCTGTTCGTGCAGGAACTGAACCAGGTGGCCGACGATGATTCCGTCAAGGCCGTGGTCCTGCGCGTCAATTCGCCGGGCGGCTCCGTCACCACCTCCGACACCATGTACGACGCCCTTTTGCGCTTTCGAGCCAAAACGCACAAACCCGTCGTCGCCGCCGCCATGGAAGTCGACGCCAGCGGCGCTTACTACGTCTCCTGCGGCGCCGACCGCATCGTCGTCAGCCCCACCTCCATCGTCGGCAGCATCGGGGTCATTTTCGAATCGTTCAATTTCCAAACCACCCTGGACAAAATCGGGGTCGAGGTCAATGCCATCAAAAGCGCGCCCTTGAAGGACATGGGTTCGCCCTACAAGCATCTGACTCCCGAAGCGCAAAAGGTCATGCAGGACATGGTTGACGAATATTATGCCCGCTTCAAGAACGTCGTGGCCACCAACCGGGGCATCAAGGATGCCGCGACCCTCGACTTGGTGACGGACGGCCGCGTCTTCGGCGGCGATCGGGCGGTGGCGCTGGGCCTGGCGGATCAGACCGGCCGGCTGGACGATGCGATCGATCTGGCCCGCAAGCTCGCCAACGTGCCCGCCGGCGAGGTCATCATGTACAAGCGCCCCTACGCGTATTCCGGGTCCATCTATGCCGAAATGCCCGCGCCGACCCCCAGGAGCAACGACATGAACCTCAAGTTGCCCATGGCCGATTGGTTGCCCAGCGGGTTTTATTACTTATGGCAGCCGTGACGTTGCCATGATCGTGACCTTGGCATGATTGAAATTACCTGCACAAGCTGCAAGAGAGTTTTGAACGTTGACGATGCGTTCGCCGGCGGCGTTTGCAGGTGCCAGTATTGCGGAACGATTCAGACCGTCGCGGCCAAGGGATCAGCCCCAAAAGCCGCCGCCGGCGCGGGCAAGGGATCCAAAACTCTCTTTGAAAACAAGGCCCGCGGCACGGGCGCCGGCAGCGGCAGCGGCCTGGAAGACCTGGCCGACATCGTGCAGAGCAGCAGCGGATTGTCCGACTCACGCCTGCGAAAGCCCCCTTCAACTCCTCCGGCCGTACAGCGGCAAAACCTCGCGCCGGTGCTTGGCTTGGCGGCGGCGGTCATCGTTATCCTTCTGGTGATCGTGCTCGTATTGGTCTTCCGTAACCCGGCCACGCCGGCTCCCATTTCCACCCTGCCCAATCCCGCCACGATTACCGCTGTGCCCGCCCCCAGCCCCGACAAATCCGCCACCGCCGCCAGTTTCTGCGGCATTCCCATCGATCAACCCGTCGTCGTCTACGTCATCGACAACGGCGCCAGCTCCGCCGATGTCTTCGACGCCGTCAAATCCGTCCTGTTCAAGTCGATCGAATCGCTCGGACCCGACCGGCAGTTCCAGGTGCTCTTCTGGAACCCCGACAGCGACACTTTCCCAGCCGATCACACCACCTTCGCCGTGAAGGCAAACATCGACGTCGCCCGCAAAAAATTGCAGGACGTCACCGCCGCCGGCGCCACCGATCCCCTTGCCATCCTGAAAACCGCCTTCGCCGACGATCCGGGGCAAGTTATTTTCGTCACCGCCAAGGCCGGCGATCTGGACGATTCCCTGGTCGATCAGGTGATTCAAATCCGCGGCAATTCCAAGGCTCGAATCGACTGCGTCGCGATCAACGGCGTCCCCGCCGATAAGGTCCTGGCCAGGATCGCCGCCAAAACCGGCGGCACGTTCCTCCCGCTCCCCGAAGCGCAGCTCAAAGCCTTTTCGTTCTGATCTGAACGGAAAGTCCGTTGCCGTCCATCAATTCTTCCGCCAAATCCCCGAAATTTGTGCAACGGATTGACGGGCATCTGCCGATGAATTTGCAAAGGTTTATAGTCGGTTTTTCATCGGACTGCTCGGTCGGATCAAAACCCGCAAGTTGCCTGGGCTTTATCATGCGTTCCAATCGGAAAATCGTCGTTCTCACCAGCCTTGTCGCCATGCTTTCCCTCGCCAGCGCCCTGCTGCTTTTCCTGGCGCCGCCCCCCCTGGCCGCAGAGGGGTTCAACAGCCTTTGGGCCTCCGACCACGGCCCGTTCCTTGACGAAATCTTCAAAACCTCCGTCCTTCCCAAAATCGAGCGATGGAAGTTCATCTACATCCACCATTCCGCAACCTCCGGCGGCTCCGCCCACACTCTGGCACGCCCCGGCGTTGGATTGTGCGATCATTTCGTGATCGGCAACGGCGATGGATGCCAGGACGGCGAAATTCAGATCGGCCCGCGCTGGAACGCCCAGCAGCCCCCCGCCGCCCCGCCCGGCGTCGATTCCATCCAGCCCACCTGCATCAGCATTTGTCTTGTCGGAGATTTCGACCATTCCATGCCCACTCCTACCCAGGTCCGCCGGCTTTCCCAACTTGTGACCACCCTTCAAACCCAGTTCCGCATCGGGGCCGACAAGGTCATCATGCTCAACGACACCGCCTCCGCCTCCAGCATCGGACGATACTTCCCCGTAACCGCCTTCAGGGACCAGATTTTGCCCTGAAACCGACCCCATCCGGGAAACCGCCGCAACCCATTATTCTTCTTGCTATTTGCCGCACCTTTGCTTAGCCTACCTTTAACTGAATAGTTCGCGCGGGTGACGTCTGGCGCCAAGGCTGATGCGTTCATAATCCCTTGTTATCACCGACCTTGGGCTGTGTCCCATTCTTGCCTACCGTCCAGCAGACTTGGGAAACGACGCCGCTCAGGATGGATATTTGTACATGGCTCAAAAGCTCCTCCAGTATGAGGTGTTGGAGCGCTTGGGAGAAGGTGCGCGTAGCGTAATCTACGCTGTCAGCGATCCCCGGACGCGACAAGTCTACGCGCTCAAACACGTTGTGCGCGTCGATAAGAAGGACGACCGTTTCATCGAGCAGATGGAAACGGAGTTCGAGGTTTCAAGGCACTTTATTCACCCCAATCTTCGCCGGTCATACGAACTAAAAATCATCCGCAACATCCTGATGCAGCCCCGCGAAGCTTTCCTGGTCATGGAACTGGTCGATGGCCGGCCCCTCGACGTCCGTCCACCACGAGACATGGTCGAGATCGTCGATACCTTCATCCAGGCCGCGCAAGGCCTCAAGGCCATGCACTCTCTGGGGTATGCCCATTGCGATATCAAGCCAAACAACATCCTCCGCGCCGATCAGGGCAAAGTGAAAATCATTGACTTCGGTCAGGCATGTAAGATCGGCACCGTCAAGGAACGCATCCAGGGGACCCCAGACTACATTGCTCCCGAGCAGGTGGCCCGCAGGCCCATCAGCGTCCAGACCGATGTCTTCAATCTGGGCGCCACCATTTACTGGGTCGTGACCGGCACCAACATTCCCACGCTCTACACGGTCAACAAGAAAGGCGACAACAGCTTCCTGCTCGACCAAACCATTCAAACCCCCGTCGACCTCAATCCCGCCGTTCCCCCGGGCTTGTCCAATCTGGTTATGGAATGCATTTCCACTCGCCCCGCCAAACGCCCCGCCGACATGGACCAGATCACCATGCGCCTGGAACTCATCAAACACATCATCACCAGCAAACCGACCGCAACCGACTCCAATAATTCCGACGATTCCACTCTCGGCCAGACCGCCTGAAACCAATCCAGCACGAGGAGGGACCAACTCCCTGAAACTCTATGACGACGCCTTTGCCGCCAACCGCCGCTCCATCGTCGAATCTCCCGCCCGCCCCGCCCGCAACCCAGGTTGCCGGCGACGTCCCCTGCCGCAAGTGCTCCTACAATCTGCGGACGCTTTCCCCGGCCGGATTTTGCCCGGAATGTGGAACCCCCGTCGCCGTTTCAATCTACGGAAATCTCCTTCGGTTTTCCGATCCCGCCTGGCTTCAAAAGCTCCGCAAGGGCGCTCTATACATCGTTGCCGGAGTCCTCGTCGGCATCGGCGCCGTGATCGTTGGAATGATCTTCGGTGCTCTTGCCACCCTCCAGTTGCCCTCCAGGCAAGTGCTCATTCAATTCCTCGCCCTCGGCGGCAACGTGCTCGTTGTCCTCGGCACGTGGTTCCTCACCGAGCCGGACCCCAGCGGCATCGGCGAAGATGAATACGGCACCGCGCGCAAGGTCATCCGCATCACCCTGCTGCTCGGCATCATGAATACTTTCCTCGGCTTTGTTTCCAGCTTTTCCGTCTTCGCCCCGACGGCACATCAATTGATAATGGTCATCAGCGGGCTGTTCAGCATCGCCAACATCGTCGGTCTGATCGCCCAGCTCCAGTATTGTGCAAAACTCGCCGCACGCATTCCGGACCAGGCTCTAACCAACCGGGCCAACTTCCTGAAGATCGCCCTCTCCAGCGTCTATGGTTTCCTGGTAGTGTTTGGAATCGTGGTCGAACTGACGGTTTACCTCCGAGGACTCACCGGGCCCAACGCCGGGTTTATGATCGCCGCTGGATGCTTCGCCGGCCTCGTGGGCCTCGCCGCACTTGTTTTCTTCGTCATGTATCTATTCATGATGGACAAATTCCGCCGGCGTTTCGGCGAACAAGCCGCGTACGCCGAACAGGTCTGGGCCGGACATCCTCATTCCAGCGGCCCCGCCTGAATCGATCGTGTCAGCTTCAACACTGATTCTTTCGCGCACCTTCGCTTCTATCTTCATCGGAGCCTCTTCCACCTCAGCGCCGTGGCGAACCGCCGCACCGTTCATATACTGATCCAACGTCTTATCCGGAGCATCCATGGCAACAGTTAGTGAAAATCCCCGCAAGATCGTCCTGGCCTACAGCGGCGGGCTGGACACCAGCGTCATCCTCCCCTGGCTCAAGGACCGTTATCCCGGCGTCAAGCTCGTCGCCTTCGCCGCCGAACTCGGCCAGGGCGATGAACTCAAGGGCATCGAGGACAAAGCGAAAAAAAGCGGCGCCGACGAGGTGATCATCAAGGACCTCCGCCGCGAATTCGCGGAGGATTTCTGTTTTCCCATGCTCCGCGCCCACGCGATTTACGAAAACGATTATCTCCTGGGCACCAGCATCGCCCGCCCGATCATCGCCAAGCATCAGGTCGAAGTCGCGCGCCAAACCAACGCCGACGCCGTCGCCCATGGCGCAACCTCCAAGGGCAACGACCAGGTCCGTTTCGAGTTGACGTACATGTCCCTGGCCCCCGAGTTGAAAATCATCGCTCCCTGGAAGGACCCGGCCTTCGGCCTGCGCGACCGCGAAAGCGCCATCGACTATGCCAACAATAAAGGCGTCCCCGTCGAGCAGAGCAAGAAAAAAATCTACAGCCGCGACCGCAACCTCTGGCACATCAGCCACGAGGGCGCCGATCTCGAATCCCCCGCCAACGAGCCCAAGGACGATCTGTGGGTCATATCCGTCCCCGTTTCCAAGGCCCCCAACCAGCCGCAATACGTGACGGTCGATTTCGATCGCGGCAACCCCGACGCCGTCAACGGCAAGAAAATGCCCGGCCATGAATTGATCGCCGCGCTCAACGATCTCGGCGGCAAGCACGCCGTCGGCCAAACCCAATTGGCCGAGAACCGTCTGGTCGGCATGAAATCCCGCGGCGCCTACGAAACCCCCGGCGGCACCATCCTCTACGAAGCCCACAAAGCCCTCGAGCAAATCTGCATCGAACGCGACACCTTCCATTACAAGCAGCAAGTCGCCCTGCGTTACGCGGAGTTGGTCTATTACGGCCAATGGTTCCATCCCCTGCGCGAGGCGTTGCAGGCGTTCATCGATCACACGCAGGGATCGGTGACGGGACAAGTGAAGGTGAAATTATTCAAAGGCCGCGCCACCGCCGCCGGCGTCACCAGCCCGCACAGTCTGTACGATCCGAAACTGGCAAGCTTCAGCATGGACGGCTACGACGTCACCGCCGCCCGCGGATTCATCGATCTTTTCGGCTTGCCGATGAAAGTCGCGCAGCAGGCGAAGCGGTGGTAAAAGGCTGTTGGGAGCGTGGTATGAAAACAGACGCAATCGTTGAGCAAGTACACCGAACGCGGCGCGCCACCGCGAAAAAGTTTAAGAACGACCTACATGCGATCTGCCAGGATGCACGCAAACGGCAAACCGCCGGCGGCCGTCAAGGCATTCGGCTGCCCTCGCGACCCATCCTTGCCGTTCCCCACTAAATCCAGTTAATCGGGACCGACTGGATAATGCTCGTTCTCGTATGCTTCAACCAAGCTGGTTAGCGCATAAAGATAATCCGCCTCACCAGCATCCAGTCCTTCCTCGCCGCGCACGGCCAGCCGCTGGATTATTTCAATCGCGGCGTCGTATTGCGCTTCAGAACCGATAACTCGTAGCGGAAATTTCAGCACCAATTTCAAGTAGTTTTTTGCTTCGTCCTTCACAGTCCGAAGCTTATCATTCCCTTGTGGACCTCTTCAATGAATCCCGGCAAAAGAACCTTGCCCGCGTCGCCCCGCTGGCCGTGCGGATGCGGCCGAAAACTCTCGAAGAATTCGTTGGCCAGCAACATTTCCTCGGCCAGGGCAAACTCCTTCGCCGAATGCTCGAAGCCGACCGCCTCACCAGCGTCATTTTCTACGGCCCGCCCGGAACGGGAAAAACCACGCTGGCCCAGCTTATCGCCATTTACACCAAGAGCGAATTTGTGGAAATGAACGCCTCTTCCGTCGGTGTCAAGGAGGTGCGCGCCATCCTCGACGCGGCCAAGGAGCGTCTGGGCGCCGGCGGCCAACGCACCGTGTTGTTTCTCGATGAAATCCACCGCTTCAACCGCGCCCAGCAGGACATTTTGCTTTCCGACGTGGAAGACGGCCTGATCCTGCTCGTCGGCGCCACTACCGAAAATCCCTTTTTCGCCGTCAACTCGCCTCTGGTCAGCCGCAGCCAGATCTTCCAATTCTCACCCCTCGGCGAGGACGACATCCGGCTCCTCATTCGCCGCGCCATATCGGACAAAGATCGCGGATTTGGAAATTTGCAGTTCGACATTTCGGATCAGGCGATCGACCTCTGGGCCACCAAATCCGACGGCGATGCCCGCCGCGCATTGATGGCTCTGGAAGTCGCCGTGCTTTCGCAGCGGAAGGAAGGCAATTCCGACGGCCCCATCAAGATCGACTTGGACGTGGCCGAGCAATCGATTCAGCGAAAGGCCATCGTTTACGATGGGACGGGCGACGAGCATTACGACGCGGCCAGCGCGCTGATCAAGAGCATGCGCGGTTCCGATCCGGACGCGGCGGTGTATTGGCTGGCGCGGATGCTCGAAGCCGGCGAAGACCCTCGCTTCATCGCGCGCCGCGTGGCCATCCTGGCTTCCGAGGACATCGGCAACGCCGACCCGCGCGCCATTTCCGTTGCCGCCGCCGCCTTCGACATCGTCGAAAAAATCGGCATGCCCGAAGCGCAGCTCACCCTATCCCATGCGGTCATTTACATGGCCACCGCACCCAAATCCAACGCCTCGGCCATGGCAATTTGGCAGGCCGCCAGGGACGTCAAGGACGGCCGTACCCTCCCCGTCCCAAAACATCTCAAGGACGCCCATTATCAGGGCGCCAAGCGGCTTGGGCATGGCAAGGGGTATCTTTATGCCCACAATTTTCCCGGTGGAATTGTCGAACAAGACTATCTCGGTGTCGATAAGGTATACTATGATCCCACGGATCGAGGCTATGAAGCCGAGATCAGGGAACGAATGGAGCGGCGGGCTGAACAGGGCGATACGAGCTTACCCCAGCCCGGCCCACCGGCGGATGAAACGTAGCCGACAGGTTGTTTTGAGGGTTTATGGCCGAAGCGGCCGATAAATCAGCGATTCGTCGCCAGCTTCACGAGAAACTCAAGGCGATGACCGATGCCGATCGACAGGCCAAAAGCCTGGCCGCCACAGGATTTCTCGTCGCCAGCCCCGAATTCGCCGCCGCTCGCATCGTCATGCTCTATCTCACCGCCGCCCAGGAATTGGATACCACCCCCCTGGCCCTGCGATGCTGGCAATCCGGCAAAACCGTCGTCGTTCCCAAGGTCAGTTGGGACCAGCGGCGAATGCTCCCCGTCGAGATCACCAGCCTGCAAACCCGCATGACCACCACCGGCCCCGGCGTTCGCGAGCCCGTCAGCGGACAGCCCATGCCCGTCAATCTCATCGACCTGGTCATCGTTCCCGGCCTGGGCTTCACTCCCGACGGCCATCGCATCGGACGCGGGATGGGCTTCTACGACCGCTTCCTCGCCCAGCCGGATTTCATCGGCGTCTCCTGCGGAATGGGATTTGAAGATCAAATCGTTCCCCACCTTCCGGTGCTTGACCATGACATGCCGCTGAGTATGCTGTGTACCGATCGCGGAATTCGGCGCTTTGCCACCAATTGCATCAGCCCGTGAATTCTGCGGCGGAGGGCTCGCCCTCCACCAGGCCGACCGATTTTGATTTTGAGAACATGGAGGTTCTCTTGAATCGTCAATCCCGCCGTCTCATTCGCCTCTTGCTGGCCATTCTGCTCCTCAGTTTTTCCGCCGCCGCGCTGTCGTTCATTTACAAAATGAATCATCCGCCGACGCCGACGCCCGCCGCGCAATCTCCCGCGCCGCTGGTGCCGATGGTGTCCGACGAACCGGCTTCGCCCGTCGGCCCCGCCACGCAACCGGAGCGCGACGCGGCCCCGCCCGTCTGGCCGCCCCCGTCGATCGACGCGTCCGGTCACGCCGTCGAAGCCGCCGCGCGCCTTTCCCTCCCCACCACCGAGCCGAGCGCCTTGGACTCTTCCCTGCTCGCCCGCGCCCAGGCCAAGGCCGACGCCGGACGTTTCCTCGAAGCCCGCGCCGAACTCAATGACGCCCTCCAATCCGCCGACCTGGACGCGTCACAAATCGATTCGATCAAGGCCATGCTCAGCGGCATCAGCCAGACCGTCGTCTTTGGGCACCGCCGATTTGCCGATGACGCCTACGGCGGAGTTTACGTCGTCCAGCCCGGCGACAGCCTGGCCAGAATCGCCATGGCCCACGATTGCACCTGGGAACTTCTCAGCCGGATCAACGGCATCGAGCCCCGGCGCCTCCGCGCCGGCGCCAGCATCAAGATCATCGACGGACCCTTCTTCGCCGTCGTCGAGAAACACAAGTTCGCCATGGACATCTACCTCGGCGGTTTGCCCGGCGAGAAAAGCGCGATGTTCATCACCAGTTATCCCGTCGGTCTCGGCCGGGATGATTCCACCCCCGTCGGCACCTGGATCGTTGAGCCGCACCGCAAGCTCAAGCATCCCACCTATTACAGTCCGCGCGGCGACGGCGTCATCGCCGCCGACGATCCCAAAAACCCCCTGGGCGGATACTGGATCGGCCTGACCGGCACCGATGGCCAGGCCGTTGGAAAAATCTCCTACGGCATTCACGGCACCATCGACCCCGAGAGCATCGGCAAACAATCCAGCATGGGCTGCATCCGCCTCCGCCCCGACGACATCGCCGTCGTTTTCGACATGATGGTCGAAGGAAAGAGCCTGGTCGTGGTGAAGGAGTAGTCAAGCGATTTCCGGCTCGATGAGTCCGAAACTGGGGGCCTAATGAGGTGCCTATCGACCCTTGCAGTTCTTTGGGGCGCGGGCATTGGCTACAATTCATATACGGGCGGTATGATTCACAAAGCTTCAGGCGGCCCTCAATCGCGGAGCCCTCCACAATGTTGACATCTTTGAGCCTGACCAATTTCAAAGCGTGGGCAAGAATTGAGAAGATGCGATTTGCGCCGATTACGGGTATTTTCGGCACCAATTCTTCGGGCAAATCGACTATTCTTCAATTTCTTCTCATGCTTAAACAGACGGCAGATTCGTCGGACCGGGGTCTGGTGCTGCAACTGGGCGACGACAAAAGTCTAGTCAACCTGGGCACGTTTTCTGATGTCGCGTATGGGCATGTAGAAAAGTCGTCAATCTCGATGTCGCTGGGCTGGACAATGTCCCAGCCGCTGGAAATCACTGACCCCGAAACCGAAAACAAAGCCCTATTCCGTTCAGACCAAATGAAATTCTCGGCGGTAATCACCGCGAACGGAGGCGGAAAACTCTCTACCGCTTCAATGAGCTACTCCCTCGGAGACGTTGATTTCACGCTCGCGCGGAAGGACGACAGGAACGAATACATGCTTGCTACCTCCTCTCCTTCGTTTAAGTTCAAACGAGCTGAGGGTCGCAAATGGCCGCTCCCCGCGCCGGTTAAGTTCTATAGCTTCGCAGACGAGGTGCGGACCTATCACCAGAACGCCGGGTTTCTCTCGGAATTGGAACTGGAATTCGAGAAGATGCTGCGAAGCATTTACTACCTTGGCCCGCTGCGAGACTATCCAAGACGAGAATATATTTGGGGCGGAGGCGATCCGGCGGACATGGGACGGCGCGGTGAATACGCCGTTGCGGCGATTCTGGCCTCCCGCGAGCGAGGCGATTCAATTGGCAGAGGCAAAGGAAGACCTAGATTTACGCTGGAGGAGTACGTCGCATATTGGCTTAAGGAACTGAAGCTAATTGACGAGTTTCGAGTAGGAGAGATAAGTCAGGGTACGAACCTCTACAGGGTTTATGTACGAAAGTCGCCGGGAGGGCCCGAAGTCCTCATCACGGACGTAGGCTTCGGGGTTTCCCAAGTGCTACCCGTGCTGGTGCTGTGCTATTACGCTCCGGAAGGATCCACAATTCTTTTTGAACAACCGGAGATCCACCTTCACCCAAGCGCGCAGTCAGGCTTGGCCGATGTATTTGTCGACGCAATGCAGACCCGTAAGGTCCAGATCGTCATTGAGAGCCATAGCGAGCATTTCATACGGCGGTTGCAACGAAGGGTTGCCGAGGCGCAGAAACTTAAACCGGAAGACGTTGCATTATACTTCTGTGACATCAACAACGGTGGCTCCAATCTCAAACCCCTCGATCTCGACCAATATGGCAATATTAAGAACTGGCCGGTGGACTTCTTTGGCAATGAGATGTTGGACATCGCCGCCACCGCCCAAGCGGCCCGGGACCGTCGCAGGAATGGGGGGACGTGAGTGTCGGTGGTTGTCGATACAAACGTGGCGATTGTCGCCGAGGAACTCGCGGATCATGCGGATCAAACATGCGTGGACGCCTGCATCGATCGCTTGCTCGCGGTCATGGACTCCGGCGGCCTATTGCTTGATGAGGATGACGCCATTGTTGAGGAGTATACAAAGACGCTCGGTCACTCGGGTCGGCCTGGGGTTGGGCGGGCTTTTGCAAAATGGGCTTTCGATTACAGATTCGACGAAGATCGCTGCAACCTCGTTGCAATCACTGTGCGGCTCAACGACGGCTGGCGAAGGTACGACGAATTCCCTGATTCGCCGGCGCTTTCCAAATTCGATCCGGACGATCAGAAGTTCGTGGCAGTCGCCGTTGCAAGCGGCATTGCTCCTTCCATCTTGAACGCGGTCGATTCGGACTGGTGGATCCATCGTGAAGCCCTTTCTGCCGCCGGTGTGACCGTGGATTTCCTATGCCGGCATCTCCTAGCGAACGGTTGAATCGTGCCCACTGATTCACGCCTTATGGGTACAGCATCGAGTCGCCGCCGCCCCGGCGTAATCCTGGCCGCGGCGTTTTCGCTCGCCTTCGTCGTCGCCTTGTTTCTGGATATTCCCCTCTCCACCTATGCCCACGAAACCGGCCTGGCCGGTCGGCTCAAGGACCACTCCTATGTCGCGTACGTCATTCGTCTTCCCGGCAATTTTCTGTTCACCGTCGTAATGTCCGCCGCGCTGTTGATCGCCGCCTGGAGGGCTGGAATCCGACGGGGGCCGCGGCTTTGGGAAAGTCCCGCGATCGTATTCCTGGCCGGAATCCTCTCCAGCTTGAACGGCTTGCTGAAAATGTTCGTGGGTCGAATCCGTCCTTATCATGGAGTGCCGCCGTTTGAGCTGCATCCGTTTCGATACGGGCTGGTGAATGCGGAGGCGAGCTTTTCGTTTCCCTCCGGCGATGCCACCCTGGCCTTCGCCATGGCGGTAAGCCTGGGCATGGTGCTTCCCCGGCTCCGCCCGCTTTGGTGGACGCTGGCGGTCATCGTCGGCCTCGAGCGGATCGCCGCCAACGCGCATTACCCCAGCGACGTCGTTGCCGGCGCCGCCCTCGGCACGGCCGTGGCCGTTGCCGCGAAAAAGATCGTCGGCCTTTTCACCAAAAATGATGCAAATCCAGCCGGAGAGATTATGATCCAGTCCTAAGCCACCCTTGGGCGGACATATAGATTCGGGGCCAATGGCGGATAAGAAATGACCGAAACCGTTGAACTATCGCTGGTCGTCCCCGCGTACAACGAGCAGGAAGTGATCCCCGAACTGCTCCGGCGCGTCGAGTCCGCCCTGCGCCTCACCGGCAAGCGGTTCGAAGTCCTCATCGTCGATGACGGCAGCACCGACGACACGCCCCGGCTTCTCCAGGCCGCCATGGCCGATCGGCCCTGGCTGCGCGTCCTGCGCATGGCCCGCAACGGCGGCCAGAGCGCCGCCTTCGACGCCGGCTTCAAAGCCGCCCAAGGACAGGTCATCGCCACTATCGACGCCGACCTGCAAAACGATCCCGAGGAAATCGGCCGACTCCTCCCCATGCTCGACGGTTACGACATGATCACCGGCTGGCGCAGCAAACGCGCCGACAGCGCCTTCCGGCTCTGGCAAACCCGCATGGCCAACCGAATCCGAAACTGGATCAGCCGGGAAACCATCCAGGATTCCGCCAGCAGCCTCAAATTATACAAACGCCATTGCCTTGACGGCATCCATCTCTTTTCCGGCGCCCACCGGTTCATGCCGACGCTGGTTAAAATGCGCGGCTACACCGTGCTGGAAACGCCCGTGAAGCATTCCCCCCGCTACGCCGGCGCCGCCAAATATGGCTTCCGCAACCGCGCCTGGCGAGCGTTCATCGATCTCCTCGGCGTCCGATGGATGAAGGAGCGCTATCTGCGATACACTGCTTCGGAAGTGAAATGCGAAACTCGAAATTCCGTTGACCAATCAAGCTCCCAACCGAAATGAATCTCCAAGCCCACGCCCTTGCCGTTTGCAGTTGGTCGCTCCAGCCGGCCGGCATGTCGGACCTCGTTCCAATGGTGCGCGAGCTAGGGCTTTCCCATCTTCAGCTTGCCCTGGCTCCCCTGCTGTCTCTGGACGAGGAGCAAAGACGTCTGCAACTCGGCGATCTTCGGGCCAGCGGCCTTTCCGTGACCGCCGGCATGATCGCCTTTCCCCGCGAGGATTATTCCACCATCGCCCGCATCCGCATCACCGGCGGATTTTTCCCGGATGATTCCTGGCCTCTTCGCCGCCAGTTGACGCTACAGGCAGGCAAGCTCGCCCAGGAGCTTGGGTTGGCGATCCTCACCACTCACGTCGGGTTCATCCCCCAATCCAACCACGCGGATTATCCCAAGCTGCTCGGCCGCGTCGCCGAAGTCGCCGCCGCGTTGGCCGAGTTGGGCGTCACCCTGGCGATGGAAACGGGTCAGGAAACCGCCTCCGAACTCCTGCAATTCCTCAACGATCTGCCGATGCGCAACGTCGCCGTGAATTTCGATCCGGCCAACTTGATCCTCTACGGCGCCGGCGATCCGATCGACGCGATCCACACGCTCGACCGGCACATCCGTCACGTTCACCTCAAGGATGCCATCGCCTCGGCTAAGCCCGGACTGGATTGGGGCCGCACGGCCCCGATCGGTTCCGGACAGGTCGATTTCGAGGAGTTCCTGCTCGCCCTGCACGACGTCGGATACACCGGGCCTCTGGCCATCGAGCAGGAGTCCGGCAAGCGCCGCCTCGACGACGTGCGCGCCGCCATCCAGACCCTTCAAAAAATCGCCGGTTCCTAAAACCCCGCGAGCGGCCCGACGACTTCAGTCGGCAGGGTTTCCGCGGCAAATCCCCCGCTTTCCCCTACGCCGTCGCCCGAACCGCGCGATTGACCGTTTTCGCGATCACCCATTTCCCCAGCATTTGCCCCGGCTCTTCCACGAGTTGATACGTGATCGAGGAGACCGCCACCGTCAAAATCAACGCGATGAAAAACAGCATCGCAAACGATCTCGCGCCGACCGGCGGCGACGACGGGCTGTAGAACAATCTCAGCGCCAGCAGCACCACCGCCGTGTGTGTGAGATACCCGCTGTAGCTGATCTTTCCCAGATAGCGCGTGATCGGGTTGACGAAGATCGCCGCGGGCTGGAGTGCCACCGCCCACGCGCCCAGGAACAGCGCGATCGCGAACACCATGTCATGCCGCACGAACCGCGACGGCCCGGTTCCCGCGATCAACAACGCCATCAGCGCCAGCAGCAGCGCCAGCGACCGGCTCTTGCCGCCGGTTCCGCCGCGTTGCCGAAGGACGTGAAACAGCACTCCGCCCAGGGCAAAGACGGGAATCTGGCTGGGAAGCCAGTACTGGCGGAAGCTCAGGAATTCACTCATGTTCCCCGCCGCCACGTGCGGCTGGACAAAATGCAGCAGCAATCGGTCCGCCCCAACGCTGAAAAACAGCCCCAGCACCGCCAACCACACCGCCCGCCGCAAACTTATCACCCACATGAAGAACAGCGGAAGCAGCAAATAAAAGTTCATCTCCACCGCGATCGACCAGCCTCCCGGGACTGCCGCGTTGATCCATGCCGGATTCCATCCGTGCGCGAACAGCGCCGTGGCGGCGATCATGGACCCCCATATCCCATGCGGCGCCCACGCCGTCGATTCCCGTCCGAAGCAACAGCTATACAAAATGATCGCCAGCCAGAACATCGGCGCTATGCGAAACAGCCGCCGGATAAAAAACGCCGCCACCGGCCTCGCTTCACGCCGGCTCCGCGATTCCAGCGACATCAGCAGCGTCAAGCACGAAACAATGTAAAAAAGCTGAACCCCAAACCGCCCGTCGGAAACCCAATATCCCATCCATCCCGGCAAGCCGTTGCCGAGCTTTTGGCTCACGTGGCAGACCAGCACCCCCAAAAATGCCCAGCCACGCAGCGCATCGATCCATACCAGATGCGGCGGAGCCGTCGAATTATCCCGCGCCACCGCGGAATAAATCCGTTCTCCCGCTGATTCGGCGGCTATCGGTGCGACGCTGACTACCGCGGACATCCCTTTACTCCGTTCCAATTACCCAATACCGGTTACGCCGCTCCAATGTCAAAAACGTATCCCGGCATCGCCAATTGGCGAACATACACTGGCCGCGCGGGTCGCGCCCCGCCCAAAATCGCGATTTGGAAAAAATTTTTTCTGCCGCGACAACCACCGGCCTGAACCGCCGCCATCCCCGGCGTCAGAGCCTTGCTGAATATTCCCTTAGCGCCTCGGCAAATCCCAGCGGCGTCCAACCAAAATCACGCTGGAAATCCGAAACGTCGCAGGTGTTGTCCTCCTGGCTCATGACGATCTGGTCCCGGTTGAACGGCAACAGCCAGCCCGGCACGATCGCGGCCAGCATCCTGCCATACCAGGCCGGGATCGGCAGAACGGCCCGGTTTTTCCCCAGGATCGCCCGGGCCGCAGCCCTGTGCATTTCCGGCCAGCTCATTCGCTCGGCCCCGCCCAATCCATAAGTGCGCCCGACGGTCTTCAGATTAGTGATCGCATCGACGAACGCCCTGGCCACGTCCAGCACGTACACCGGCTGTAGCGTCCCCGCCCCGCCCAGGCCCAGGATTCCCGCTCCAAAATACGGCATGAACAAGTACGGCGCCGCCTGCTTCCTCACCCAGCGCGCTTCCATCCGCATGAATTCCCCGCCCGGCCCGTGGATCAGCGACGGCTGAAAAATCGTCCAATTCATTCCGCTGCCGCGCACGATTTCCTCCGCCTTCCACTTGGTCTTGTGATACTGGCTGACCGCATCCGCCCGCGCTCCCAGTGCGGACATCTGAATAAACCGCTTCACGCCCACGCGCTTTGCCGACTCGACCACGTTGCGCGTCGCCTCGACGTGAAGCCGCTCGAATGTGATCCCCGCCTTGGGTTCTTCCCTGATGATTCCGACCAGGTGAATGACCGCCTCGCATCCTCTGACGGATTCGTCCAGGCTCGCCGGTTCGAACAAATCCGCCCGGATCACCCGCACGGTTCCGCCCAACGGCGAAGCGTTCCGCCGATGCACCAGCGCGTTCACCGCCACCGAGCGCCCAGCCAGTTCCTGCACAATCGCCGAACCCACAAATCCGCTTGCCCCGGTGACGCACGCTCTTTCCAACATAACTCGGTAAGATACCTCCATGTCCCCGATTCGTCTTGGCACGCGCGGAAGCCTGCTTGCCCGCAGCCAGTCCGCGCTGGTCGCCGCCGAAATTCGCCGCCGCCGCCCTGAATTGCAAATCCAAACCATCGTCATCAAAACCACCGGCGACAAAATCACCGACCGTCCGCTCTATGAGGCCGGCGGCAAGGGGCTGTTCGTCAAGGAACTCGAACAGGCCCTGCTTGCCGGCGAAATCGACTTCGCCGTCCATAGTTGCAAGGACATCCCCGTCACCATGCCGTTGGTCGATTCATCCGAGTTGATTATCGCCGCCATCCCCGCCCGGGCCGATCCGCGCGACGTCCTGATTTCCCCGCACTCTACGATCGACGCGCTGCCTCTTCATTGCGTCATCGGCGCCGGCAGCCTCCGCCGCCGCTGCCAACTCCTGGCCCATCGACCTGATTTGCGCATCCAATCCATCCGCGGCAACATCGACACCCGCGTCAAAAAACTTCGCGCCGGCGATTTCGCCGCCACGATCCTCGCCTATGCCGGCCTGATCCGCGCCGGCCTATTCGACCCATCGCTGATGCACCCTCTGTCTTTGGAGGAAATGTTGCCCGCTCCCGGCCAAGGCGCCCTCGCTTTGCAATGCCGAAAAGACGATGCCAACACCCGCCAGGTTCTCGCCGGGTTGGACGATCCCACATCCCGCGCCGCCGTTGATGCCGAGCGATCCGTCGTCGCCGCCCTGAATTGCGATTGCCATTCCCCGATTGCCGTCCACGCCCGGATCGAAGATCAAACGCTCCATCTCCGCGCCCTCCTCGGCCAGCGCGACGGCGACCCGCCGGTCCGATCCGCCAGTTCAGATTCCCCCCTTGCCGATTCCGCCGCTGCGATCGCCGCAGTTGTCCGCAAACTTTCAGCTTAAACAAGGGCCTCTAGAAAAAATTCTGTGCTCTATTTTGCCATCGCCGGTTCCCGCGCTCCCACCCCGAGAAACGTTTGAATCTCGATCTCCCCCGACGGCTCGATCGTCACGTCGATCGCCCCACACCGGCTCGTGCGGTACACCGGATAATCCTCCGCCACGACGTCGAAAACCCGCTGCTTGTGCGTCAGCTTGTACCCATTCGAAGCCAGAATGTATTTCGGATGCACCGCCCGGATAAAATCGCCGGTGGTGATCTCTGCGCTGCCGTGATGCGGCGCCACCAGCATGTCCGCCCGCAATTGCTCGGGATGCTTGAGCAGCTCGCGCTCCGGCGGCTCCTGGATGTCCGCCGGGAACAGCACCGCCTCACCCGCGAATCTCAGCTTCAACACCAACCCGCAATTGTTGGAATTCATGTCGCAATCCACCGGCGGCCAAAGCACGTCGATGCTCGCGCCGTTGCCCAGATCGAGATGATCGCCCCGATGGATGATCGTCGGCGGCCGGCCCGCGCGATCGAGCGTGCGCAGCAGCGCCTCGGCCGCCGCGTCTCCCACCGCGTGCCGCCCAAAATGCGGGCTGGTGTAGACCACCGGCTCGTCGAACCTCTGGAAAATCTCCGCCGCGCCGCTGATGTGGTCGAAATCGCCGTGGCTCAGAAAAATCCCGTTCACGTTCGTGCAACCCTCGGCCCGCAAGCACGGCAACACCAACCCCCGCGCGATATCCGAAATCGTCGCTGATCCCACGTCCACGAACACCGCATGATTGGCCGTCGGCCGCACGATCGCCGTCTGCCCCGCGCCCACGGAGACCAACGTAATCCGAAGCGGCTGCCGCGGCGGTGCCGCCGCCGCCGGCGCCGCGCTTCCCACGTTCGGCAACAGCAGCAGCGCCGCGCACGCCCCCATCGACGCCCGCGCCAGCCATCGCAACGCCAGCCGACGAAATGGAACGAAACACAGCAGGACCAATCCGTAATACCCAACGAGCAGCCAAATCGTCGGCGGCGAAACCATCACCGTCGCGCCGGGAAACCGATCCAACGTCTCGATCGCATGCCGCATGCAAGCGATCGGCCCCATCGCCATCACCGCCCACCAATGCGCCCCGCCCGGCCAGCACAAAGTCAACACGATTTTCCCCACCCCCGCCACCAGCGCCACCACCGTCAGCGGCAAAAACACCACCCCTGCCGGAACCGACCAAAATTGCAATTCCCCGAAGTGATACGCGATCAGCGGCATCGTCATTCCCCACGCCACGCACGATGCGAGAAGGATCGCGACAACCAATCCCCAAAATGCGCGCAGCATCGCCGCCGCCGCGCTTTGTGAACGATTCCATTGCGGTGGGTCCTCGCCGCGCCACCACAGCCAAAAAGTCCGCTTCGTGATTTGACTGAATAGAATCAGCCCCAGCACGGCCGCGAAGCTGATCTGAAAACCCCCATTGCCCAGGTCCGCCGGATGAATCAGCAGCACCGCCCCGACCGCGACGGCGAACATCTGGAGCGAATCCATCACTCGCCGGCCCAGAATTCCCAGCGTCGCCGCCGTGCAAAGAATGATCGACCGCCAGCCCGGCCACGACGGCTCGGCCAACGTTCCATACAACAATACAACCCCCAGCGTCACCAGCAGCGACGTCCGCGGCGAACGCCGCAGAAGCCGGCAAACCAGCAGCGCCATCGCTCCGATGATCGCCACGTGCAATCCGCTGATGGACAGATAATGAATCGTCCCCGTGCGCACGAATCGCTCGTCCAGATCGCGAAGCTGCGGATCGGGATCGCCCAGCACAAACGCCCGCAGCAAAACGTGATCGAACGACTCGTCGTCGTTAAACCCCATCGCCAGAAGGTGCCGCGTTTTTTCCCGCAGCCAGACAACCGGCCCGGCCGTGCCGTCCCGCTCGATCTCCACGCCGTTGGCATGCCCGACGCGGAAGGTCGCCAAAATCCGCTGCTCCCGGCACCAGCCCGCATAATCAAATTCCCCCGGATTCATCGGCCCGGCCGGACGCGCCAGCACCCCCGTCACCCGCACGATTTGCCCGGCGCGCATCTCCACGTTCGGCTGCGCGACCGTCAGCGCGATCCTCCCGCTCGCGCGCTTCCACCCTTGGGTCGTCTTCACCGCGCGGACTTCGGCCACCGTCGTCTGCTTCGGCGGCAACAGCCGCAATTCTGCCGGCGACGGCATCACCAGCCGTGGCGGCTGATCGATCGCCAACTCCAACTCCGCAAACCGTTCGTCATCGTTGGTGTACCCCCAGATCGAATCCCCCGGAAACTGAAACCTCGCGATTTGCGCCGCCGAGACTCCAACGAGAAATGTGACGCAAACCAGCAACCCCGCGCGCGGAATTGCCCACCGAACAAAAATCGCCGCCAGGAGCAACCCCGCCGCCCCGCCGAGCCACAGCCCCGGCTTGATCGGCAACGTATTTGCGAATCCGATTCCCAATGCGATCAGAAATGTGAATAAGACAGCCGGTCGGCGCTGAAAAAACTGCGACAGGCGGCGAATTGGTTGCCAGCCTTGCTCCATCTCCGTGGCGAGAATATCCGCCAGCCAGCAAGTCTTGCAAATTCAATCGGTCCACTCAACCGCAATTCGAGTCGCGTGGGACGGGCGTACTCGCCCATCGTTCGTCAAGTTTTTCTTCATCACCATTACCGGATATACTTGAATAGCAGGGAGCGTCAACATGGAAGACCGCATTATAATTGATCCGGCCATTTGTCACGGCAAGCCCGTTATTCGCGGCACCCGAATGCCCGTCGCGCTGATCATCGGCAGCCTGGCGGGCGGGATGAGTTTCGATGAAGTCCAACAAGAATACGACCTCACCACCGAGGATATTCGCGCCGCGTTGCGTTTTGCCGGCGAGTTGATCGACCGTGAGCAATTTCATCCGCTGCCCACCTGACTTCCCATGCGATTTCTTCTGGACGCAAACATGCCCCGCCGGGCGGCTCCAGCCCTTCGCGGTCTTGGTCATGATTGTCTGGACGTCCGCGACTTGCAGATGCGACATGCCGGCGACGCTGAAATCGCCAAGTACGCCAAGGATCATTCCTTGACGCTGCTCACGCGCGATCGTGACTTTGGCGTCCAACGCAATTATCCGCCGCAACAGTATCACGGCATTGTCGTCATGGACTTGCCGGACCAAGCCACCGCCAACTTGGTTGTCACATTGCTCATCTCGTTCGTGAAGAACCAACCCGTTCTTGATCTGCTGCCCGGTCGTCTGGCTATTGTAAAGCCAGGCGGTATCCGGTTACGACCGGCGCCAACCGAGTGAGTTAACCCCTGCTGGGACATAAGTCAGGATGAGCCCTTAATGTCCCCCAGCAACGCTAGTGGCCAAACGCCAGCTCCAAAACCCACAGCAGCAAGCAAATTGCGACTAAAGGGAACGCAATCCATAGAGCGATCTTCGACCTTGCAATGGCCTTTCTCTGTCTCTCAAAGGATTCCTTCTGCATTTCCATCGCCCGCAATTGATCCGCGCGAATTTCCTGAAGCATCGCGAGGATTTTTTCCTCGTTTTCCATTATTCCGGTCCCAAAAGCGGAATCAGTGTCGTGACTTCTCCGCTTCGATTTGAAAGGAAGAGAAGAAAAGGGGGGGGCCTTTTTCACTCCACCGTCACGCTCTTCGCCAGATTCCTCGGCTTATCCACGTCGAATCCCCTCGCCACGGCCGCGTGATACGCCAGCAATTGCAGCGGCACCACCGTCACCAGCGGCTGCAAGCACTCCATCACGTCCGGAACGTAAATGACGTGATCGCTATACCGCTTCATTTGCGTGTCGCCTTCGGTGGCGACGGCGATCACCCGGCCGCCGCGGGCGCGGACCTCTTCGATGTTGCTGATAATCTTTTCGTATTGCAATCCCTGGGTGGCCACGAAAACCACGGGCATTTCCGGCGTGATCAGCGCGATTGGGCCGTGCTTCATTTCCGCCGCCGGCATCCCTTCGGCATGGATGTAGCTGATTTCCTTCAGCTTCAGCGCCCCTTCCAGCGCCACCGGATAGTTATATCCGCGGCCCAGGAACAGCCAGTTCTCCCGGTCGCTGAAGTTCACCGCGATCTTCTTGATTTCTTCGCTGAGGGACAGAACTTTTTCCATCCGCTCGGGCATCGCGCATAACCCTTCAATGATTTCCTGGCACTGGGCCTGGCCCATGAACCTGCGCCGTCCAAGGAACAGCGCCAGCAGCGCCAGCGTGACGAACTGGCAGGTGAAGGCCTTGGTGCTGGCGACGCCGATTTCGGGGCCGGCGTGCAAATAGATCCCGCCGTCCGTTTCCCGCGCGATCGTGCTGCCCACGACGTTTACGATCCCCAGGCACAGCGCGCCTTTTTCCCTGCCCTCTCGCAGCGCCGCCAGCGTATCGGCCGTTTCGCCCGACTGGCTGATCGCCACCAGCACCGTTCCCTCCTCGACGATCGGATTGCGATAGCGGAATTCCGCCGCGTAGGTGCATTCCGTGACGACTTTTGCCAGGTCCTCCAGCAGATAATCCCCCAGCAGCCCCGCGTGCCATGCCGTGCCCTGCCCGGTCAGGATGATCCGCCTCGCCCGCAGCAGCTCGCGCGCGTGTTCCGTCAATCCGCCCAGAACGATCCGCCCTTCCTTCTGGTCCGCTCGACCGCGCAGGCAATTCCTCACCGCCGTCGGCTGCTCGAAGATCTCCTTGAGCATGTAATGGTCGTAGGTCCCCAGTTCGTACGCCTCGATCTTGTTTTCCAACTGGCTGATGACCGGGCTGATTTCCACGTCCTCGATCGTCGACGTCCGGAAGCTGTCCGGGCGCAGCACCGCCATCTCGTTGTCGTTCAGATAGATCACGCTGGCCGTGTGCTCGACGATCGCGCTGGAATCCGACGCGACGATGTATTCATCCTTGCCCACGCCGATGATCAGCGGGCTTCCCTTTCTGGCGACGACCAGGGTATCCGGTTCGTCCTTGCAGATGACCGCGATGCCGTAGGTCCCTTCCACCTGGAGCAGCGCCGCCTGCACCGCCCGTTGCAGCAGCGACACCCCGTTCGACTGGTGGTTCTTGGCTTTCAAGTCCGCGTAAATGTCCCCGATCAGCACCGCCAGCACTTCGGTATCGGTCTGGCTGGAGAACGTGTGCCCCTTTTCGCTGAGGAACTGTTTGAGGGCGACGTAATTTTCGATCACGCCGTTGTGAACCAGCGCGATCAGACCGTTGTCATCGGTATGCGGGTGGGCATTGCACTCCGTCGGCGCCCCGTGGGTCGCCCAACGCGTATGCGCCATCCCCAAATGGGCTTTGGGCAGCGGTTCGCCGTGGATCAAACTGTTTTCCAGGACGCTGATCCGCCCAACGGCTCGGCGAATGTGCAGTTTATGGTTGTGATCGATGACCGCGATCCCCGCCGAGTCATAGCCCCGATATTCCAGCCGTTTCAGTCCTTCAATCAGCAACGGCTGGGCGATTTTCCTGCCGACGTATGCAACAATTCCACACATTCAGACCTCCGGCAAATCAAACAACCCCGTCAAACACGTCGGTTCCCGGTACAAATCACGCACCCCTTCCCGGACCGGCCAGACACCCCAGTCTATCCGTAACCCGCGATCAGGCAATACGGATGTGCTATCATCGGTAATTCTCCGGGATAACTGCTCCCGCCGGTCCGATAACGGCGCTGGTCGCTCACTTTTAGATTGACTGCGAAATGTTTCACAATCTACAATGTAACGAGCCGCCGCAAGCCGGAAACCAGGATTTGGAAAATCCGCGCAACAGAATTTTGGTCTTAGCCACGCCCACGACGGCCAACTCCGTCGCCATCGAATCCCTGAAATCGCAATGTGACGTCGAGCAGGTTGACTCGATCGACAAGGCCATTGAACTCATCAAGACCGAACATTTCACCGCGATCTTTTCCGAGGCCGCCGATTTCCTGCCCCTGGAACGCGCCCTCATCAGCCAGCAGGCCAATCTCATCCTCAACACCATCGGCGAAGGCGTGTGCATCGTCGATCGCGAGGGCCGCTCCAACTGGATGAACAAAAAGATGCAGGCCTGGCCGGCGAGGGTACACGAAAAAATCCGCCGGACCTGTCAGGAAGCCTTCGACATCTTCAGCAAGCAGGTCAGCCCGCAAACCTCCGACGCCCCCGCCTTCAGCCGATCCAAACGTTACGCCCTCAACATTGAAGACCAGCAATACATGGAACTGATCGCCAGCCCCGTGATCAACCCGCGCGGTCAGGTCGTCCAGGTCGTCGCCGTCGTTTGGGACGCCACCGGCACCCGGCGCTTGCAGCAGAAACTCGACGCCATCGACAAGGCCGGCCGCGAACTCGTCCGCCTTGAAGGCGACGCCATGTCCAAGCTCAACGTCGGCCAGCGCCTCAAGCTTCTCGAAGAGAAAATCATCAGCTTCACCCGCGATCTGATGCACTTCGATCACTTCGCCATCCGCCTCCTGGACCGCAAAACCAACAAGCTCGAGCTGGTCATCAGCGCCGGCCTGCCCCCCGAGGCCCTGTCCATCGACCTCTGCGCCGAAAGCGAGGGCAACGGCATCAGCGGCTACGTCGCCGCCACCGGCCGCAGCTACATCTGCCCCGACGTCGAACGCGATCCCCGCTACGTCGTCGGCCTCGACAGCGCCAAGAGCAGCCTCACCGTCCCCTTGCGTTTGCACGACAAGGTCATCGGCATCTTCAACATCGAAAGCCGCCAGCGCGCCGCCTTCAACGAGGACGACCGCCAGTTCGCCGAGATCTTCGGCCGATACGTCGCCGTCGCACTCAACATCCTCGATCTCATGGTCGTCGAGCGCGTCAGCACCAGCCACAAGGTCGCCGACGACGTCTGTAGCGAAGTCGCCGGCCCCCTCAACGACATCGCCTCCGACGCCAATGCCCTCATCGAGGAATACATCGGCCAGGACGATCTCCGCCAACGGTTGCAGCAGATCCTCGACAACGTCGGCGCCATCCGCAACAGCCTCCGCCAGGCCGCCGAAGGACCCAACACCATCCTGGGCGCCGGCGACGTCAAAGGTTCCGACGACCCCATCATCGGTAACACCCACGTCCTGGTCGCCGACGATGAGCCCAACATCCGCAACACCATCAGCGACGTGCTCCGCAAATATCACGCCGCCGTCACCCTGGCCTCCTCCGGCAACGAAGCCATCACCCTCATCGAGCAATCCCATTTTGACCTGGTCATCAGCGACATCAAAATGCCCGACAAGAGCGGCTACGATGTCTTCGCCGCCGTCCATAAACTCAATACGAGTACTCCCGTGATTCTCATGACCGGCTTCGGCTACGACCCCAACCACAGCATCGTCCGCGCCAGCCAGGAAGGCCTCCAGGCCGTCTTGTTCAAACCCTTCAAGGTCGAGCAATTGCTCGGCGAAGTCCGAAAAGCCCTACAGGTCGCGCCCGTCAAACAATGAACCGCTTCGCGGAAGCTCGAAATCCGAAATCCGAATGACGAATCAAATCCGAATGACGAATGACGAAATGGTCTTCATTCGTCATTCGGATTTCGCGCTTCCGCGCAGCGCGCCCTCCGTGCAACCCGCCTCAAACATTCGTAGAATTGCCCCGCCGCTGGATGAAAGGACCTCTCCATGGCCAAACGCTTCCGCGATCTTTCAGAACAGGAAATCCTGGCGCTGGCGATTTCTTCCGAGGAAGATGACGCCCGCATTTACGACGACGTCGCCGCCCGCCTCGGCGCCGAATATCCCGCGACCGCCAGAATATTCGAGGGAATGCGGCAGGAGGAACTGGAACACCACCGCAGACTGACGGAAATGTACGTCAAACGCTTCGGCGATCACATCCCCCTCATCCGCCGAAGCGACATCAAGGGATTTATATCGCGAAAGCCCGTCTGGCTCTCGACGGTTTTGGGCATCGACTCGGTGCGCAAGCTGGCCGAGTCGATGGAACTGGAAACTCGCCGCTTTTACGAGCAATCAGCCAAAAAAACGACCGATGCCGCCACGCGGCAATTGCTCATGGACCTGGCCGAGGCGGAACAAAAACACGCCGACCTGGCCGAATCGCTGGAGAAGGAACATGTCACCCCGGAGGCCAAGGCATCAGAGACCGAAGCCCACCGCCGGATGTTCGTGCTGCAAGTCGTCCAGCCCGGCCTCACCGGACTGATGGACGGCTCGGTCTCGACGCTTGCCCCGGTCTTCGCGGCCGCGTTCGCAACCCAGAATTCCCTCGACGCCTTCCGCGTCGGACTCGCCGCCAGCGTCGGCGCCGGCATCTCCATGGCTTTCGCCGAAGGCCTCAGCGACGACGGCAGCCTCACCGGACGCGGCAAACCCCTGCTCCGCGGCATCGTCTGCGGATTGATGACCACCGCCGGCGGCATCGGGCACACCTTGCCCTACCTCATCCCCAATTTCCGAACCGCCACCGCCACCGCCGTCGTCATCGTCGCCATCGAACTGCTGGCCATCAGCTACATCCGCAACCACTACATGGACACGCCGTTTCTCTCCGCCGCCTTCCAGGTCATCGTCGGCGGCGTCCTGGTTTTCCTCGCCGGAATTCTCATCGGCGTCGCCGGCTAAAAAAGGGGGACATAAGCCGAATGCCATTCGCTTAGTCCATAAGTCCGCGCCACAATTGCATTTACAACACTCGCGCGAGACGCGGCCTCCTGTCATAATGGTGATGTCTTAAAAGTCACCCAACAACAGGAGGCCACGGATGGCTATCATCGCTTCGACCCTGGCTCGAATCAAAT
>Ga0187867_10000729_pt1 | contig 29036 bp, 24 predicted proteins | sample June2016WEW_13_1_FD_132976 | JGI IMG/M metagenome (GOLD analysis project Ga0187867, IMG submission 132976) | Peatland microbial communities from SPRUCE experiment site at the Marcell Experimental Forest, Minnesota, USA - June2016WEW_13_10 | ecosystem: Environmental > Terrestrial > Soil >... | reverse complement strand
CTCTACTGGACGAGCCCCATACTCGACAGCTTGACGGCAAGCTCAGGGAGCTGCGCTTTTATCTGGCGGGCCGACCGACGAGAATCACCTATTGGATCGCGCCGGGCCGGCGGATCATTCTGCTGACGGTGTTTGCGAAGACGCGGCGCCTGGAAAGGACGGAGGTCGGCCGGGCTAAGCAAGCGATGGAGCGGTGTGTGGCCGAGGCGCACATCGCGGACGACGAGGAGTGAGGGGCATGGCCAAGCGGACGACCTGGGACGAGATCAAGGCGAGTCAACCACGCACGGAGGAGGGTCGCGTCGCCTACGAGGACGAGGCCCGCATCACCGCCTTCCGGGAACTCGTGTACCGGCTCCGTACCGAGGCTGGACTTACCCAAACGGACCTGGCAAACCGGATGGGGACCACCCAGTCGGCTATCGCCCGCATGGAGGCAGGCGGCGCCCGGCCGACGCTCGAGACCCTCGAGAAGCTCGCTTCGGCCGTCGGGGCCGAACTGGTGGTAGGCGTAGGCGAGAACCTCTCGGACAATCGCAGCATCGCAAAGCTCGTGCGCGACGGCCACGCCGTGATTCGTCGCGCGAGTTGACTGCCTCAGACCACGCGCCTCAGAACAACGCCGTGCGAAGTCCGCGATGCGACCACCTGCGCGGCGTCACAAGGCTCGTATCTGACAGGCTTGCACCGGCTTGCAACCGTTCGATCCCACCCAGCATCCACCCAAGATTGGGCTTCCGAACCCGCCCGACACCGTCCACAACCGTCCCGTCGGAAGACTGAACGGTCTGCTCAGATGGCCAACGCTGGACGCTGACAGACGGTGCGAGACGCTCCTGCACTCGACGGACTGGCCTTTTGATCCCACGGTGCCGGGTTCGAGCCCCGGGCGGCCCACTGGACAAATAGACGTGCTCGCGTGCGATTAGCACGCAATGATCTGGATTCCTGGGTCGAGACGGTGCAGATCAGAGCGGTCGCCGCTAACAATCAGTGCATGATGCTGACGTGCTGCGATGACTACCGTGGCATCCACCACGTCGGTCGTCCCAGCGTGACCACAGTACGCGCCTGCGAGTTTCGCCACATCGAGATCGAGCGGTTCGAGGATTGTTCCGTTTGCCTCTATTAGCCGGGCGATCTGTGCTTGGCGCGCTCCATCACGCCACACCTGGCCGATCACGCCTGTGGGAACGACGATTGAAGCGCCATCGACTGTCGCGATCTTGCATAGGGCCAATACCTTTCGACTGCGTTTCTCAATCGCTATCAGCGCGCCAGCGTCGAGGACTAGCGCGCTTGTAGCTGTGCGTGGGCCCACTTTGTTTCCTCCTCGGTAAGGGGGCCACCTGAGGCTTCGAGCAGCTCGTCGAGAACGTGGTCGAGGCTCTCGCGGCGCGCCTTGGCTTCCGCGGCGTCGGTGACCCATGCGCTGAGAGACGGCGCGACCCCACTTTCGACGTCACGCCGCGCAGCTTGTAGCACGACGTCAGGAACGGTGACGGTCACCCGGGTCTTGGTTTGCATACAAACATCATACTTGTCAGGTGGATCAGTCGAACTACGGCCAGGTGAGCGAGCTCATCCTGGGTCGTCCACCCAACATTCGGTTTCCCGACTCGTCCGGTACTGTCCATGAGCGTCCAGCCAGCGATCCGAACGGCCTGCTCAAGAGACCATCGGGGACGCGACCGGACGGTGCGGGACGCCACCGCACTGGTCAGCGGCGACTTTTCCCAAGGTGTCGGGTTTGAGCCCCGGGCGGCCCACCAGTTCGGAGGCAGTATCTAGTTGCTCACATCAGCGACGAGGATTTCGCCGCCGCCCTGGTCGAGCTCCGCGATGGCCTCCTGGAGGGCGGGGCGGTGACGCCAGAACATCTCCGCCCGTTGCCTCAGGCGCGACCAAACATCAGGGGTAACGTGAGGCGCCGTGCGGTGCAAGGGTGGTTTGGGCGGGTTCTTAGTAGTGCTGGCGGGGGGAGCTGCGTTGACAGCAAACGGCGTCGCTCCTCTTGCGGCGAGCGCGTCGGTCTCGGTGCCTGCATCGACGCGCCCGGTGCCGGACTTCGGCAACCCGGTCGGCCATGCGCGCGTACCGCCTGCCGGCGATGCGGTCCGCACCAACCACCCGGGCCATGTCATCGGGACCGGCACGCCCGCCAGTTGCACGTCTGCCGCGGTCGTCAGTGCCGTCGCCAGCGGTGGCGTCATTGCCTTCAACTGCGGTCCGGGCCCCGTGACCATAACAATGACTGCCACGGCCAAGGTCGTGAACACCAGCCACAGGATCGTCCTGGACGGCGGCGGGACGGTCACCCTCAGCGGCGCCGGAAAGCGCCAGATCCTCTACATGAACACTTGCGACCAGAGACAGAAGTGGACCACCTCGGATTGCTACGACCAGGAATGGCCTGAGCTCGTCGTACAGAACATGACCTTCGAGAACGGCAATTCCACGGTCAGCCAGTCCAAGGGCACCAGCTTCGGTGGTGGGGGAGGAGGCGCCATATTCGACCTGGGCGGCCAGCTGAAGGTGGTCAACTCCCGGTTCATCGACAACCGCTGCTACCACGTCGGCCCGGACCTCGGCGGCGCCGCAGTCCGCGCCTTGGCCCAGTGGCGCAACAAGCCGGTCTACATCACCAGCGACACCTTCCGAGGTGGGCAGTGCTCCAACGGGGGCGCGCTCAGCAGCATCGGGGTCTCTTGGGTAGTGCTCAACAGCATCATGACCGATAACGACGCCATCGGCTACGGGGCGAACCCGGCCACGCCGGGCACCCCCGGCGGGGGCAGCGGCGGTGCCATTTACTGCGACGGAGACACGTACTCGCTCGAGATCGAGGGCACGGTTATCCGCGACAATCATGCCCGCGAGGGCGGCGGTGCCATCTTCTTCGTCAGTGACGACAACACCGGCACGCTCACCATCGAGAGCTCGACGTTGGGCGACAACCCGAGCGCGGGCTTCTGGACGAGACCCTACCCCGGCGTCTTCTTTCAGAGCTCCGGGCACCCGAAAGTGGTCGACTCCACGATCAGCTGAGCAAGGGGGTGCCCTCACTGTAGGCAATCGCACGGGACCCGCCGCGATCGAACCGATATTCTGCGCCGTCCTCGCGAGTTGCAGGGTTCGCCGTCGCGTTGCCGCACCAGCCGGTTAACGCCGATTCTCACTCAGCGAATTGGACCCCACTCTGTGGCTCAGGCGTAGTCAAATCGGATGATCCCGCTCTGCCAGCGCCTGGGCTTGGGGCGGCCGCCGCAGCGGATCGGGACCATGGGCATCTCGATGGGCGCTAGGGGGCCATCCTGTTCGCCGAGAAGTGCCCGCACCTCATCGCGGCGGTAGCCGCGATCAGCCCAGCGATCTGGACCAGCTACGCCCAGGCGCGGGGAGCCAACGGCAGTGCGTCCGCCTCCGCTGCGGACTTCGCCGCCGACGATGCCGTCACTCACACGGGCGCGTTGTCCGGCACACCTGTTCGGGTTGCCTCGGGAGACTCGGACCCCTTCCACCCTGGAGTGGAGATATTGGCCAGGGCCTTGCCCCCCGGAGCAGTCGTGGAGTTCTCCGAGGGCTGTCACACGAGCCCGTTCTTCCTCGCGCAGGAGCCTCCCTCGCTGGCGTTCCTGGCACAGCGCCTCATTCGTTAGTGCGACCTTTACTCGCGCGTCGTCACCAAATGGTCTCCGAAGTTGGCCGCACCTGGCCAGGTCCTCATAACCAAAGGTGGAATGTGCAAGTGCCGTTGTCACTCCGCCCAAGCGATCGCCCGCACCGGCGAGCCGTCGAGGCCCGTCAGGCGCAGCGGCAGAAACGCGAAGCGATAGAGCGTGCCAGGTTCGAGCTGCTCGAGACCGGTCAGGTTCTCGACCAGCAGCACGCCGCGTCCGAGCAGCGTCTCGTGGACGTGCGTCGTGTTCTGCACTGACGAGTCGTGACTCATCGCGTCGATGCCGACGATGCCGGCGCCGGCATCGGCCAGGCCGCGCGCAGTCTCGGCGGCGAGGTAGGGGTGCCGCAGACAATGCTCGTCGCGGAAGTGGCGGTCCCAGCCCGTGAACAGCACGGCGGCCCCGCCGACGGGCAGCCGTGCGAGGTCCGGCTCGACCATCTCCCAAGTGATCGGTTGATCGTCGGCCAAGCCCGGGGTGGCCACGACCACGCCCGGCACGACGAAGCGCGTGACCGGGTAACCGTCGATCGGAGTCGCACCCGGGATGTAATGGCGAGCAGCGTCGATGTGGGTGCCTGTGTGGGTGCCCAGGTGCAGTTCACTGACCATCCAGGGCGGCTCGCCCTCGACCTGGGCGATGTGCGGCTCGGGGTCGCCCGGGTAGTAGGTCATGCCGTTCTCGACCGGCAACGTCAGGTCGAAGAAGCTCACCGCCGCGTTCCTATCACGCCGTCCTCGAGCGGCTTCACCGCGCAGCCCCCACGATGCCGCCCTCGAGCGGCGGCTCGCCCGATTCGGACGGCGTCGCCACGATCTGCTCGCGCGTCGTTCTCCCGAGCAGGTAGAAGACCACGCCGATCGCGACCAGCACGACGAGCGGGACGATCTGCGAAAGCTCGTACTGGAGGCGCTCGTGCGAGAAGCTCAGCGCGGCCAGGGCGTCGTTGGGATTGGCGTGCTGGCCGAACCAGTTCACGCCGAACCCCGGCCAGATGAGGGCGACAGTGGCCAGCAGCGCCCAGAGAGTGGTCAACACCGACAGGATCCACGCCACGGCCGCGCCGCCCGGCACTCTGTACGGCCGCTCGACCCCGGGGTACTTGTGGCGCAGGCGCACGAACGCCGGGAAGATGAACATGTACGAGATGGTGGTCGTCGAGATGGTCAGTCCGAGCACTGCCTCGAAGTAACGGTTGGCGTTGCCGCCGGTCAACGTGAAGGCCAGCACCATGAGTATCGTGGCCACCAGGCCCGAGAGCAGGTTCACGGCGATCGGAGTGCCCAAGCGCCTCGAGAAGTGGCCCAGCAGACGCGGACCGCCGCCGTCGGCCGCGGCGATCGCTTCGCTGCGGTCGGCGCCCATGATCCAGGTCGCCCCGGCCGAGGCAATCGCCCAGATGAACGTGACCGCAATCACGTCGCCGAGCACCTTGCCGGCACCGGTGAGGGTCACGGTGCCGTCGCTTGCCACGTGGCCCCCGTAGACCGTGAACACCGCCCTGGCCGCGTCGATGAACCCGGTGAGACCGAAGATCTGGCTTCGGGGCAGCACGATGAGGATGCCGAGGATGGGAACGCCGTAGGCCAGCACGGTGGCCACGCCCGACCAGAGCACGGCGAAGGGCACGTCGCGCCGCGGGTTGGTCATCTCTTCGCCGGCCGCCGAGGGTACCTCGAGGCCGGCGAAGTTGAAGAACAGCACCGGCACGGCGGCGATGAACACGGCGTAGGTCGGCGAGAAGTCGCCAAAGCCGAAGCCGTGCACGCCGTGCCTGGCGGCGTAGACGATCACCGAGATGGTGAAGAAGCCGAGCACCGCACCTCGGGCCCAGGCGCCGACCGTCGGCACCCACTTGCCGTAGCGCAGCGAGATGATCGCCGTGCCGATCGTGAACCAGATGAAGGCCAGGGCGAACAGGTACTTCGAGATGCCCGTCAGCGGCGTGAAGAACTCACCGATAGTGGCCAGCGCCACGATCGTCAGGCTGCCGCCAACCCAGATCGGGTTTGACACCCAGTAGATCACCGAGTTGACGCACGACACGAAGCGGCCGAACGCCAGTCGGGTCCAGACATACTGCCCGCCCTCTTCGGGAAACGCCGAACCGAGCTCGGCGACGATCAGCGCGTAGGGCAGGAAGAAGAACAGCGCCAGGAACAGCAGCCAGGTGAAGCCCTGAGCCCCATTGCTGGCCACGGCGCCGATCGTGTCGATCGTGACCACGGTGCAGATGAGATAGAAGAAGACGTCGAAACGGCGGAAGTGACGCTGGAGCTTGCCCTTCTCGACCTGCGTCGCCCGCGTCGTCTCGAGGATCTGGGCTGCCATGGTCGCCTCCTTGCCCGAAGAGGCTTCAAACCTATAGCGCAAGGACGATTCCCACCAGGCTGACGAGACGCAACGGAGGGGGCCAGCGCCCGGTGCAATGGCTACGGGCACGATCTGGCGGCACCGATCCCAAAGGCGACGTGGGCGACAGATCTCCGATCTGGCCACTTCCTCCCGCACCAGACCCTCAGCCGAGCGCCGGAAGCACCTCCTCGCGCAGCATGCGGAGCTGGGTCATGTCGAAGGGGTGACCGATGCCGATCACCCAGTGCGAGATACCGACGGCGGCGTAACCTCGGAGCTGGTCGGCGACCTCGGACGGCGTACCGAGCAGCCAGTTACCTCGTTGTCCTTCGAGGTCCTGGCCATGACCCGCAGCGGTCCGTGTCGCGAGGGCCTCGGCATCCTCGCGCGTTCGCGCCAGGGCGAGTAGGGGGTGCACCGACAGCTCTATCTCGTCGAAATCCCTCCCCACCTCCGCGCAGCATCTTCTGAGCAAAGCGGATCTCTCGGCGCACTTGTCCGGCGAGCCTTGCATGTTCCAGGTCGTCGCGTGCTTGGCGGCCAGTCGTAGGGTACCGAGGCCCGACCCGCCGATCGTGATCGGTGGGTGCGGCTGCTGCAAGGGCTTCGGCTCACACGGCGCGTTCTCGACCCTGTAGTGGTGACCCACGAAGGTCGTCCGCTGCTCGCGCCAGAGCGACCTGACAATCTGGAGCGCCTCGTCGAGACGCTCGTAACGCTGCGCGAGAGGAGGGAAAGGCAGTCCGTAGGTCCGGAACTCCCGCTCCGCCCATGCTGCCCCGAGGGAGAACTCCAGCCGCCCGCCGCTGATGTGGTCGACCAGCGCGGCGCTCTTTGCCAGTGTGGCCGGGTCGCGGTAGAGGACACCGTTCACCAGGACCCCGATACGCACACGGGAAGTGAGCGTCGCCATCGCCGCCAGGGTCGTCAAGGCATCGAAACAGGCCCCGTCGTCGGGCCCGGAGAACGGCAGCAGGTGGTCGCTAGTCCAAGCAGAGTCGAAGCCGAGCTCCTCGACCGATCGCAGCGCCGCGTCGTAGTCCTGCCAGCTGGTGCGTTGAGCCTGAAGCTGCACACCAAAATGCAGCGGACGACCCCGAACCTCCATGAGCTTTCCTCCTTTTCGCACCCAGATCCGCCAGCCTGAGTCCGTGGCGGCGCATCGCGCCACAGCGGATGCTAGGCCGTGCTGGATGCCGGATGGCCCTGCCAGGGAGTTGAGGCCTCTCCCCGTCTGCCGCACTCCGACCGAACGAGCGGTTAGTAGGGCTGGGCTCGCGGGCTGCTCTGAACCCCGTGCAAGCAATAGGCGCCTCCGACCCGCGAGTCCTGGGCAAGGCGTGCACCGAGACCGACGAGCGCCCAACCGAGCCGTTCGCGAATGCTCGGGTCTTGTGGAGACGAGACGATTCGTCGAGCGCGGGTTGCCGCGAGGATCTCGCGCTCATGTTCCTTGGCGAGCTGAGCTCCTTGCTCATTCTCATGTCAGGTTGCTGCCTGCTCTGCGCAAGTGCGACAGAAGCCCGTGGACTCCGCACATTGCCAGGCCGAGGACGAGCAACGACGGTGCGAGCACCCTCGCATTGAAGGCTTCTATGACCAACCCCATGCCGGCCGGCACGGCGGCGGCGCCGACAGCCGAAGCTGCGACCTGGAGGCTCACCGTCCGCGTGGTCCCTCTGACGTCCCCGGCACCTACCCGCTGCGCTGTCGTGAGGGTGAAGAGGGGGAAGATCGGCCCGGCTGCCAGGCCGAGCGTCATCATGCCGATGACGGCCACGAATCCCGGGCCTGGCACTGTCATGAGCGCGGCGCCGAGGGTGACGCCCACAACTGCACCCCCAAGGACGCGGCCTGAGCCGACACGCTCTGCAACCGTGCCGAGGACAGCCCGCCCGACGAACATCATCGCCCAGTACGCCGAGACGGCTACTCCCGCGGCCTCGTGAGATAGGCCCCGTCCAGCTGTCAGGAACACGTAGCCCCAGATGCCTGCTCCCGACTCGATCCCGGTTTCGACGGCGGTGAATGTCAGTGCGCTGAGCATGACTGCTGCCACCGGCTTTCGGCGCTCCACTCCCGAAGTGGGCTCGGCTAAGCCCTCGTCCGGGCCGGGCGGGCGCGGCGCCAGAGGGCGTGAGGGAACGTCCCAGCGCCGGTGGGCCAACGTGAACACCCAAGCGAGGGCCGCCAGCGCCACGGCCATAGTCCCGTACGTCCAACGCCAGCTGAGCCCATTGCTCAGGATCACCGTTACGAGCAGCGGGCCGGTGCTGGCGCCGAGGCCGTAACTGGCGTGCATCCAGTTGATCTCCCGCGCTCCGAAATGGCGGGCGGCGTACGCATTGAGAGCGGAGTCCGTCGCTCCGAAGCCGAGCCCGAAGAGCACAAATCCACCAGTGACCACCGACAGCGACGGCGCGAGGGCTTCCACCGCCAGTGCCACAGCGGTCAGCATCGTGCCAAGGGCTAGGAGCGGCCCAACGCCTACCCGAGACAGGATGCGCCCGGTGGCAGCGCTGGAAACCACCGAGGCAGTTACCCCGAATGCCAGCAAGACCCCGAGGGCTCCGAGCGGCTCGTGGAAGCTGAGCCGCATAGAAGGCCACACCAGACCGAGGGTGGAACCAGGCAACGCAACTGTCAGATACGCCAGGCAAGCAAGAAGAAAGGGAGGCACAGTAGTAACTCCTCTGAGTCAACTGAAGGCGATGCCTCAGGCTCGTGGCACGCGAAAAAAAGGCGCCAGGGCCAGGCCCAAGGGTGGGTTCGCTGTGCCGCACGTCGGAGCAGCACGCGATGACAGGTCGGCATGTGACCTATTGCGTCAACGCGTGCGTGGTTGCCCGGGCACCTCAGCTCCTCGGAGTCTTCGCTTGTCCGTCCGAAAGTCTAGTTGTTGAAGCCGCCATGTTCGGTTTGCCTACCGGCGTGCCGGTTGCCGGATGCGGTCCTCGCGGATCCGAGCAAGCGGTAGCGAACATCCGGGCCGCGACAATTCCGGGTGTTCCTGCAGTGCTGTTGGCAAATCACGGCGTCTTGGTGTTCCACCGCACCCCGGAGCTGGCCATTCAGGTCGGCAGCATTGTCGAGGAGGCCGCGCAGGCCGGGATCAATGCCGGCAGCATTAGCGGGCCGGTCGAGATCCCCGAGGAGCTCAGGGCGGCGGCTCTCCAGCGCGCCATGGTCTTCGAGAGCAGGGGAACCGCGCACGCGTAGTCGCTGGCCGGACTGCATGTCATTAGCCGGCGACCTCTTGGCGGAGACGCAGCTGGAGAGTTCAGCCGGCCAGCACGCGCGAGTGCACGGCCGAGCTACCGTCGGGACTTGCCAGGTGCTCAGGAGCCAGGCGCAGCGAGGTCGCCGGTCACGTCGTACACATGATGCACGACGTCGTGGAGCGCGTACTGGCCGAGGGTCTGGACGGTGAATCTCGAGCCGTCGCTTCGGGTTCCCCGCCGTTCCCACGCCGCTCCTTCAACCCTGTCGAAGTCGCCTGCGAGCCTGGCCGCGGCCTCGGACAGCTCGGCCCCCACCGTGTCGGGATCCTGGTCCTCGTAGTGGTCCTCGACGGCGGTACGGTCCTGGTCCCAGTTCCGGTAGGTCGGGTCGTCCAGTGTGAGCATGAGGTTCAGGCGCTCGTCGACGATGCGGAACACGTCTCGCACATGGCAGGCGTATTCGAGGGCCGACCAACGATCGTCGCGCACCCTGCGGCGCAGCCGCTCGGGATCGTCAGCCAGGATGCCCATCCAAGCCTGGGCATTGGCGCGGATAAGTGCCGCGATCTCGCCCCTGGGCACCTCGGAGGAGACGAAGCCGCATTCCGGGCAACGCCGTTCGAGCACCCACGTCCAGTCTTTGTTATCGGAGGCGATGGCCATGGCCCGAATCTAACGGGTGGGTCAGCCGTACCGCGGGTCCCCGGCGACGCAGGTCAGGGCCCGCCGAGGTTCCGATCGACGACCAGGCGCGCCAAGCGCAAGAGAGCGCGTGACGGCATGGAACACTGTGTCAATGCGAATCTGGATCTTCGGCGTCCGCGGCTCTACGCCGACGCCCGGGCCGGAGTTTGTCCGTTACGGCGGCCACACGTCCTGTCTTGCTGTCGCCCTCGACGGGGAGTGCCCGAGTCTGATGGTCGACGCGGGCACCGGTATCCGCCTGGCGAGCGACCTTTTCAAGGGGAGCCCTGACCTCTTCAACGGCCGGCCCTACGAGGGGGCCATCCTGCTCGGCCACATGCACTGGGACCATACCCAGGGGCTCCCGTTCTTCGCTGCTGGCAACAGCGCCGGTTCCCGAGTCGATCTCTATGTTCCCGCACAGGGTGACACCGAGAGCGTTCTCGGCCGGTTCATGTCACCTCCGCACTTCCCGATCGCGCCCTCCGGGTTGCTCGGCTCGTGGAGTTTCAACGCCCTCGAGCCCGGAGAGGCGCTCATTGCGGGATTCTCCGTCCTGGCCCTGGAGATCCCGCACAAAGGCGGACGCACCTTTGGCTACCGCATCTCCGACGGGAGGACGACCTTTGCATATCTCTCCGACCACTGCCCGACGACCTTAGGTCCCGGTCCGGCAGGGCTGGGGGAGTACCACGAGGCGGCTCTTTCCCTTGCGGGTGGATGCGATCTTCTCTTTCACGACGCCCAGTACACCGACGAGGAACTGCCGGCGCGGGCCTCTTATGGTCACGCCTCTTGTGGGTACGCTGTCGGGCTCGCAGAAGCTGCAGGAGCACGACGACTGCTGCTCTACCACCACGATCCGTCGCGGACCGACGACCAGATTGACTCGATCGTCACCAGTTACCAGGGTGCCGGCTTGCCTGTGGGGGCTGCCGCGCAGGGAACCGTTCTGGACCTGCCCTAGAGTCGCCAGGCCGACTCTTTGGTGGCGCGCGTCATGGCCGGTTGAGGCGATCGCCTCGTAGCGTCCCCGGAGCTCTCGGCTCGCAGATGAGAGACGCATGCAGGACGATACGATCGCGAAAGAGCGGTTCCACCGCCCGAGGGGGAGAGGTCAGATGTTCAAGAACTTGCTCGTTGGCGCGGACAATTCGTCGACCGCGCTGCGCGCTGTGGAGACGGCCGTCGAACTTGCGCAGACTTGGGGCGCCAAGCTGCACATCGTCACGGCCTACAAGTCGCAGGCGGTTCGTACTCCCGACTTGCCCGCCGAGTTCCTCGACGCAAACTGCCTCCCTCCGGCCGACTCGTTGCTGGATGAGCTCATCTCGGTCGCAAGGAGGGCGAACGTGGAGGCGGAGGTCCATGCTGCGACCGGAGAACCAGCTGAAGCCATCGTCCGAGTGGCGACGAGGATCGGCGCGGACCTGATCATCGTGGGCAACAAAGGCATGCGGGGTGCAAGGAGGGTTCTCGGGAGCGTCCCGAACTCGATCGCCCACCAGGCCCCGTGCTCGGTCCTGATCGTCGACACTACGAGCGCTGCTCAGCTCGCTCGGACCAGCTAGCCAGCGCGTCGCAAGGTCGGCGCTGGTCCCAGGTATCGCCTCAGGCACGACGCGCGGCGATCGCCCGTGCGATGCGCTCCCCATAATCCGGGTCGGCGTTGCGGAAGTAGGAGACGGATCGGTCGACGATTTCGCGGTGGCTCACCTGTGCGAGGCCGTCCGCGATGTTGCCGACCAGGCGTTGTTTCGCCGCCTCGTCTATCAGCCGGTAAAGGGCGCCGGCCTGCTCGAAATCGTTCGTCTCACGCTTGTCCCACTGGTAGGTACCAGAAACGCCTGCTACGGGAAGTCCGCCATAGTGCGGCTCGTTCGTCTGAACCGGACCGTCGAAGCTGTTCGGCTCGTAGTTCTTCGATCGAGCGCCGTTGTCATCGACGCGCATGGCACCGTCACGGCCGTAGTTGTCGGCTTTCGTGGCGTGCGGGGCGTTGACCGGAATGCGCGTGTGGTTGATGCCGAGCCGATAGCGGTGCGCGTCGCCATAGGCGAACAGGCGGCCCTGGAGCATCTTGTCCGGCGAAGGACCAATGCCCGGAACGAAGTTGCCAGGGTCGAACGCGGCTTGCTCGACGTCCGCGAAGTAGTTGTCGGCGTTCCGATCGAGCACGAGCTTTCCGACCTCGATCAGTGGGTAGTCCGCGTATGGCCAAACCCTGGTGAGGTCGAACGGGTTGACGCCGTAGTTGTCGGCGTCGGCGACGGGCATGATCTGAACCTTGAGCGTCCACGAGGGGCAGTCACGACGTTCGATTGCCTCGAGAAGATCGCTGTTGTGGGACTCCGGGTTGGCACCCGCGAGCGACCCCGCGTCCTCGGTGGTGAGTGTCGCGATGCCCTGGTCGGTCTTGAAGTGGTACTTCACGTAGAACTGCTCGCCACGGGCATTGGTCCACGAGAAGGTGTGCGACCCGAAGCCGTCCATCTGCCTGTAGTTGGCGGGGATGCCACGATCACCGAACAACCAGGTGAACATGTGTGTCGCCTCGGGCGAATGCGAGAAGAAGTCCCAGACGTTCTCCGGCTCCTGGCGGTTGGTGAACGGGTCCGGCTTCTGGGAGTGGATGAAGTCTGGGAACTTCAGCGGATCCCGGATGAAGAAGATCGGTGTGTTGTTCCCGACAAGATCGTAGTTGCCGTCAAGTGTGTAGAACTTGACCGCGAACCCGCGGGGATCACGAACTGCCTCGGGCGCACCCCGGCCGCCTGCGACCGTCGAGAACCGCACAAACGTCTCCGAGCGAGTGCCGGTGCCGTTGAACACCTTGGCCTTGGTGTAGGCGGACATGTCGTGGGCGACCTCGAAGTACCCGTAGGCGCCCGAGCCCCTGGCATGCACGACTCGTTCCGGGATCCGCTCCCGGTTGAACCGGGCAAGCTTCTCGACGAGGTGCTGGTCCTGCAGCAGCACTGGGCCGCCGGGTCCTGCGGTCTGTGAATTCTGGTTGTCGGCGACGGGTGCGCCGGATTCCGTGGTGAGAGTGCGGCGGTCAGGCATGATCGGGCTCCTTCTTTGCTCTTGTTGCTTTCATGAGACGGACTGCTCGCAGTCGGGGCAGACCCCCCCGAAAGTGACCTCGGCCTCGTCTATCACGAATCCGCCCGTAGTCGGCGACGGTTCGAGGCACGGGGCCGAGCCGGCCAGGCAGTCGATGTCGGCGACGGTCCCGCACACACTGCAGACGAAGTGATGGTGATTCCGAGTCGGCGCAGTTCAGCCACTGAGCGTCGTCAGTGGGCCTCCGGCGACGCTGGTTCGTAGCGATACTTGCCCGTCGCCGTCCTGGTGCTGTCGCCGCCGGCAGCGGACACGGTGACATAGACAGCGCCCGAGCCAGGGGGTGCCGTCGCAGTGATCTCGGAGGATGAAAGCACCTGCACCCGCGTCCCCGGCTTGGACCCGAATTGCACTGACACCTTGCCGACGAAGTTGCTTCCCCGGATCGTCACCGTCAGGTCGCCCTCGGTGGGCCCGCTGGACGGCGTCAGCTTGACGACCGTCGGCGCTGCCTCGAATGTGAACCGATCACGCGCGATGAGCGGACTGAGGGTCAGGCCTGCGACCGACATCACGAGATTGTCCGTCCCCGGCTTTGTCGCCGGGAGAACACCGGTACAGCGAGTGTCTGTCACGCAGGAGACCGTGATCCACTTCGTGCCGACCTCGAGACGGTCCGCTCCTGGCTTGGCAAGGAAGCCCGAGCCACCAACGGTCACCCTGGTCGGGCGGCTGCTCGGTCCCACCTTTGGCGAGACACCCGTGACGAGGCTCGTGGTCAGCTTGGTTCCGGTGGCGAAGCACGTCAGGGCGGCCAGCCCGGGGTAATAGTTGCCGGGATAGGCCAGCAAGGGCGTCCCCAACCCCGTTGCCATGTCGTAACCCTTCGTCGCGTGGTAGAGAGATCCTGCATAGCTCGAAGGTGCGTAGGAGTTGCTCCCTCTGGTCACGTCGGAGAGCGCGCTGGAGTAGTAGTCGCCGCCGGCAATGGAGTAGAGAGTCGCAGGCAGGGTTCCCGTCGCATTCGTGGAGCCGTAGTCGGCGCAGTACGGGGATGAGTCGATCAGGGCGGCGGCTGCGGCCCACAGCGGCGCGGCGGCGCTTGTGCCGCCTTCGCCCCCTTGCCAGGACCCGTCCCAATAGGTGACGTACCCGGTTACCGGATCGGCGTCGGCCGAGACATCAGGAACCTCTCGCATGTATGGCTTCTTGGTCCCGCAGTCGGTCGGGGCGGCCAGTGAGTTGGGGTTGATCAGCCCCGGTAGGCCTGGCTGGTCCTGATACGAGGGCATGCACCACTTGGCGGAGACCCCGCCGCCACCAGCGCCGTTCACACTTCCGGAGTCATTCCATGCGGTCTCTGACTTGGTGCCGATCGAGGTCCCGCCGACCCCGATCACGTTCTGCTGGCTGGCAGGATCGTCGACGGAGAGCTGAGCGCCGTACGCCGTGCTTTGATCGCCATAGCAGTCGGTCGAGCCGGTATCGCCTGCAGCGGCGAAGACCGTCTGGCCCTGCGCGGCGGCCTCGGAGAAGAGGTTGTGCTCGGCGTCGATGAGTGCCGGGTCGCTGTCGGGCTCGCACTCCCCCCAGCCCGTCGAGACGACCTGATCGGTGTCGGCGTTCACGATGGCCGAGTAGACGTCCAAGATCTCGCTCGAGTCGGTGTTGGTCGGTCCCTGGTAGACGTCGATCGTCGCCTTCGGGGCGAGGCCGATGACGTCCTCGATGTCGAGAGCCGCCTCGCCGCTGCCGGACGCGCCGTAGTTGGGGTCAGGACTGGCGCCGCCATCGACCGGGATGTAATTCACGGTGGCGTTCGTCCCGTAGCACGACTGGTAGGCGGCGATGTCGCTCGACGAGTCCTGCTCGAGCTCCACCAGGGCGACGTGGACACCCTGGCCGAAGTCGCCGAGGGCGTACAGCGGCGTCATGTCGTAGTAGCTAGCCAACTGGTCGGCCGTGTAGCTCCCATAGGTGTCGCCCACGAAGGCGGCGGCCGCGCACGGCGTGGGGCCCGTCGATGTCGCGTGAAGGGCGAGCCTCCCTGACGGGTGAGCCTCGCGTACCTCAGTCGAACGGACGGCAAAGCTCTGGAGCTGAGTGAGATCGCTCAGGCCGATGACCCCCTGTATGTCCGCGGCCACCGATGCCGAGATGCTCGGCGCCGACAGGGTACTGAACACGGCGCGCCCGTTGGGCAACCGGTAGCGCAGGAGGCTCACATGAAAGGCTCGGTCGATCGCCGAGGCCGGTGCCGTCACCGGAATCGAGAGCCGGTTCGAGCTCACCGGGCCGGGGCGGAGCCCGTCGGAGCGAAGCACCGTTTCGACTGCGGCCACTTCCGACAAGGGCGGTCCGAAGAGCTGACCGAACTGTCCTGGGCGGAGGAAGTGCTGGAAGTTCGGCGAGCTGCGATCCGACAGGGATGTGATGAAGGCCGTCACGGCCGAGGGGTCCGGCAGCTTCAGCGTGACGGCGAGGTGAACATCCGCCGAAGGTGCGAGCGCTCCGAGCACGGACGAGTGTTCTGGAACCTGCGGGCTTGCGCTCGTTCGCAGCACCGTGAGCGCGGACCTGACGGTCGCTTGCGCCCTCGAAGGGGCAGCCCAAACAGCAAACGATGAAGATGCTGCAAGCACGGCCACCAACAAAGCCACGGACCGGCGTCTCATTATGATCCCCCCGCTTGCTCAAGGTCCTTGCGCAACCATAGACCAGCATCCGGATGGCTTTTCGTCAGGGGCGCGGGGATCGCCCCAGCGTAGATCCGCCGAGAGCCACAGCTCACCTCGTTGACATCGCCTACGAACAGAGCACGGCGGACGTGCGCTGTCACCGCTGATCGCCGCCCGTAGCACCGCGTCGGCGGCAGGCTGGGGCGCTCCTGGCGGTAAGCACCTATCGTTGTCCTGATCCTGAAGAGCTGGCTCTTGGAGACGATCGTGCCGCGGAATCTCTCTTCTGTCGGTGTCTACTGTGCATCGAGCCCCGGGGTCGACCCATGCTTCGCCGACGCGGCCGAGTCGTTGGGGCGCCTGCTCGCTCGCCGTGATATCCGGCTGGTGTACGGAGGTGGCCGTGTCGGGTTGATGGGAGTGCTCGCCGACGCGGCGTTGGCTGATGGCGGTGTCGTGCACGGAGTGATCACGCAGGCACTGAAGGACAAGGAGGTCGCCCACCTGGGCCTGACGACGCTGCAAGTCGTCACGACGATGCACGAACGTAAGGCGGCGATGGTCGACCAGTCCGACGCCTTTGTCATGCTGCCGGGCGGATTCGGGACCCTGGACGAGTTCTTCGAAGTGCTCACCTGGTCCCAGCTCGGCCTTCACTTGAAGCCGTGCGGGATCCTCAACGTGAGCGGTTTCTTCGACCCGTTGCTCGAGCTGTTCGAGCTGGCCACCCGACAGCGTTTCTTGCGCGCCGAGCACCGCGACATGGTCGTGATCGAGGCCGACCCCGAGTCGATGATCGACCGGCTTGGTTCGTGGGCACCGATGATCGTCGACAAATGGCTCGACCGAGACCAACCTTGACCCCGACCCCGCGCTCGACCTTGCACCTCACGGAGCCCTCGAACGTGATGGAATACGCCCAATGATGCTCTCCAAGCTCGTGGGGGCGCTGGGCATGGCAGGGTTGCGGCCATGACCGGAGAACGGCCGGCCGGTTCCCCGCACGAGGCCAGGGGTCTGGAGGAGGCCGCGGAAGGGCTGCGCGAGATCCTCGAGGTGGCCCGCGCGCTCGGGAGGATCTCCGATGAAGCCGAGCTGCTCGACCTGATCAACACCACCGCGCGCGACAAGCTCGGGTGCAATGTCTGCGCGATCGCGATCAAAGGCGACGACGGTGTCTTCAGGTACTCGGCGACATCGGGGTTGAGCGCTGAGGAGGACAGCGCCCTTCGCAGCCGGGTGCTCAGCCTGTCTGCGTTCGAAGCGCTCCGATCGGCGGCGGTGCCCATTGGCGCAGTCTGCTGGGTCCCGCCCGGGCATCCGGTGCGCGACAGGCCCGATGTGATCGCCGGCGTGCTCCCGTCCGGCTCATCGATCGCGCCGGGCGCCTCGCAGTGCGGCCCGCTGTTGTTCGCGCCTCTCATCGGCGTGGACGGCGAGCCGCTCGGGCTCTTGAACCCAGCTGACCCGCTGAACGGGCCCTTTCCCGGACCGCACCAGACCCTCTTGCTCGAGACGCTCGCCGAGCTCACCGTCGTCGGCCTCGAGATCGTTCGTGCCCGAGCCGTCGAGCGTGCCGCGGTTGCGGTGGCGGAGGCGCAGCGCCGCCAGCTCGAGGACCTTCTCGCTGCGAGCGCGCAGGTCCGTGGGTACTACTCGTTGGACGAGGTTCTGCGCGAGATCGCGCTGGCGATGACGACTGCAGGAGGATTCAGCCGCGCCGCCATCTACCTGCGGATGCCCGACGACGCCCTGGCGGTCGGCGCGACTGTCGGGCTCACCGAGGCCGAGAGCAAGCAGCTGCGGGAGACCCCGGTGACGCTCGAGGAGTTTGCCCGGGTCATGCGACCGGAGATGCTGATGAGCCGCTCTTACTTTCTCGACCACCGCAGGTTCAAGATCCCGCCGGAGCTCAACGACAAGCTGAACACTCCGGCTGGCGACCGGGAGTGGTCAGACGGCCAATGGCACCGGGAGGACATGCTCACCGTGAAGATCGTCGACGTCGACGGCGATCTGCTCGGTCTCATCTCGGTTGACGAGCCGGTGAACGGACTGATTCCCGATCGGGCTCACGTCCAGGCCATCGAGTTCTTTGCCGACCAGTGCGCAGTGGCCGTCACCCACGCGCGCCGGTACGAAGAAGTGAGAGCGGAGGCGATGACGGACTCGTTGACCGGGCTCGCGAACCGCCGCGCGCTGGACGCTGCCGTGGTTCGTGCGATCGCCCGTGCGCGCCGCGATGCCGCATTATGCACGGTGCTCTTCATCGACATCGACCATTTCAAGGACATAAACGATTCGCTCGGCCACGCCGTGGGCGACGGCGTTCTGCAGGCCGTCGGGAGAGGGCTTCGGGACCGTCTCCGTCGTGGCGATCTGCTGGCGCGCTACGGCGGTGAGGAGTTCGTCGCACTGCTTCCCGACACCGACCTCGAGGCCGCGGTGCGGGTCGCCGAGGTTCTCCGCAGCCGCATCGCGTCGCTTGACTTCGACCCCCTGACGGGCGGGCTGCCGGTGCGCGTCTCGATTGGCGTGGCGCAGCTCTCCGACAAGCTCATGAGCGCGGGGTCACTGGTCGCCGCTGCCGACGCGGCGATGTACGAGGCCAAGCGCCAAGGGCGCAACCGGGTCGTGGTCAGCCTCTGAAGCCGGTGGCGGCAGGGGCCCGGCCAGCACTCTGAAGCCCCTACCATGGCGGCTATGACGGTTCCAGTCGCGCTCGAACAGCTGAGCTCCGAAGCGGCCAAGTACGGGGACGCTCCCTACCTGCTCACCGTGTCGGACGACGGACGTCCCCACGCAGTCTCGGTGCGCGTCAGCTGGGAGCAAGGCAACCTCGAGCTGTCCGGCGGAACCCGCTCGCGTTCGAACGCGTCGACGCGCCCGGACGTCACTTTGTTGTGGCCGGCGATCGAGGACGGGGGCTTCAGCCTCATCGTCGACGGCTCGGCGAGCGTCTCCGACGAGCGGATCGTGATACGGCCGGTGTCCGCGGTGCTCCACCGCTCGTTCGCCGCGAGCGCTGATCGTGAGGCCGGCTCGGAGTGCAGGCCGGTCTTGAGCCCCGAGCCGGGCGCTTAGGAGAGCGTGCACGACCGCGGGTCGCTCGAGGCGTTGCTATCGGGTGCCGGGTTCGTCGCGGCGTCGGAGGAGGCGGGCGAACTGCTCGCCTGCGCGGCCGGTGACACCGAACTGCTCGAGTCGCTCGTCGGGCGTCGGCTCACGGGCGAGCCGTTCGGCTGGGTCACCGGGAGCGTCTCATTCTGTGGTTTGGAGGTCCGCGTCGATCCGGGTGTCTACGTTCCACGCTGGCAGACAGAGCCCCTCGCGCGTCGCGCCGTCGAGCGCCTTCCAGCCGACGGCATAGCCATCGACCTCTGCACAGGCACCGGCGCGATTGCCAAGGTCCTGGCCACGAGCCGCCCCGGTGCGCGGGTCGTCGCGTCCGACCTCGACGAGCGTGCCGTTGCATGCGCGGCCGCCAACGGTGTGGAGGCCTACTGTGGCGATCTGTTCACCGTGCTGCCCCGTACGCTCGAAGGTCGCGCCGACGTCGTCGTCGGAGTGGTCCCCTATGTGCCGACACCCGTGCTGGCACTGCTTCCGCACGACACCCTCGTGTTCGAGTCGCCGCTGTCCTACGACGGTGGTCGTGACGGCACCGATGTCCTCCGGCGCGTCCTGACCGAGTCCCCCCGCTTCCTGCGGCGCGGCGGCGCTCTGTTGCTGGAGCTCGGAGGTGAGCAGGCGGACGCGCTCGGCGACGAGCTTTCTCGACTCGGCTACGTCGACGCCGTCGTCCTCGCCGACCTGGACGGTGAGGTCCGCGGCCTCGAGGTGACGCTCGGAGAACGGAGCTGACAGTGCCCGCCGACGCGTCGGAGCGCCCGAGCCGAACGGCAGCGGGCCTTCGGTTGTGTCGATCGGGCCGCGAGGCGACGGAGGGCTCCGGCTCGAGATCAGGGTGCCGACGCGAGCACGTGCGCTACCGCGGCGGTGAGACGCCGAGCTGTCACCAAGTCAAGCATCTCGTTCGGCCCATGTGCGTTGCTGCCAGGCCCGAGCACGCCAGTGACGAGGAACTGGGCTTCTGGGAACCGCGACGCGAGCTCGGCCAGAAACGGGATCGTCCCGCCTTCGCTCATCGCCCCCGCCTGCCGTCCGAACAGAACCTTGGAGGCCTCGTCGGTGGCGTGCGCAAGCCATTCCGCTTGTGGTGGCGCGTCGAAACCCCTCGCCGCGTTCACCACGACCGCTTTCACCTTCGCCCCTTGCGGGGGGTCCGCCGACAGCGTGCTGGCCACCGCCTCGGCGGCCCGGTCAGCGTTGACAGCCGGAGGCAGCCGAAGCGAGAGCTTCGCGGTCGTGAAGGGTCTCAGCACATTGCCGCCGTCTTTCACCGAAGGCACGCCGTCGATCCCGATCACGGCCAGCGACGGCATCCAGGTACGCCGAAGGAGCCGGTCGGCGCCAGCGCGACCGGAGAACTCGAGTGAAGGGACGATCGGGAACGCGCCGAGAGCGGCTTCGCCGAGCTCAGCGGCCATCGCCTCGGCCGCGGCCCGGTACCGGGCGGGCGTTTCGGCGAGGCACTCCGGGACGAGGATCTCGCCGGTCGCCTCGTCCTCGATACGAGAAAGCAGCTGGCGGAGAAGGCGGAACGACGAAGGCACGATGCCGCCCGCGAGCCCGCTGTGGACCCCTTCGGAGAGCACCTCGACGTTCAGGGTGACCACGAGCGAGCCACGGAGCGAGTTGGTGCTCCAGAGCCGGTCGTAGGTCGCGCACCCCGAGTCCAGGCACACGACGAGACCGGGGCCCGGCGCGCCTATGCGAGCCCCTACCTCCTCGAGGTAGGGGCCGAGATGCGGGCTGCCGCTCTCCTCGCTCGCCTCGATGAGGACGACACACCGGCCGTGCGGTGCACCGGTCGCCGCGAGAGCCTCGAGTGCCCCGATCGCAGCGAAGATGGAGTATCCGTCATCAGCGGCTCCCCTGCCGTAAAGGCGCTCGCCCTCGCGCACCGCGACGAACGGGTCGAGTCCTTTCCTCCAGCTCCCGAGCGGCGGTTGCTTGTCGAGGTGGCCGTACAGCAAGGTGACGAGCCGGGTCGCGGCACCGGGCGTGGCCGGCACGTCCGCGATGATGGCGGGAGTCAAGCCCTCACGTTCGACGACCTCGACGATGCAGCCCGGGAGAGGCCGCGACGCCGCCCACTCGCAGAGGGACCGGGCAGCGCGCCCGATCTCGCCGTTGTCAGCCCAGGCAGGGTCGAAGTCCGGCGAGAGACAAGGGATGGCGACGTAGGACGAGAGGGCGCCTACAACGCTGTCTTCCCAGAGATCGGCGACGTAGCTCGCGAGCACTTCGGGCCCGCTGGGAGAGCGATCCACAGATGTTGCTCCTTGCAGCTCGAAAAAAGCGGTGGCGAAGTCCGCCAAGAGGTGGACAATAGGGCCATGAACCGTCGTCCGCTCTCGGCCATCGTGCTCGCTGCGGGCGAAGGCACGCGAATGCGGTCGGGCACGCCGAAGCCGCTGCACCGCCTGTGCGGGCGTCCGATGGTCCTGTACGTTCTCGATGCGCTGGCCGCGCTGACTGTGGAGCGCGTCGTGGTCGTTGTCGGCCATGGAGCAACCGAGGTCGTGAAGACCATTCAGGCCGAGGCTTCCCGGCACCTCGCCATCGAGTTCGTCGAGCAGTTCGAACCGCGCGGAACCGGCGACGCGGTCGCGGTGGCGCTCACGGGTCTGTCCGGCTCGTACGGGGCGGCTGACTTCGACGAGAGCGACGTCATCGTGCTGCCCGGCGACACGCCGCTTCTGGGACGGGCCACGCTCTCTTCGCTCGTCGAGGGCCATCGAGTCAACGGGGGTGCTGCGACGCTGCTCACCGCCCGGTTGGACCAGCCGAACGGCTACTCGAGAATCGTCCGCGACAAGGACGGGCGCGTGGCCCGGATCGTCGACGAACCTGACGCCACCGAGCAGGAGCGTCTGATCGACGAGGTCGCCACGACTGTCTACTGCTTCAGGCACGGGGTCCTCGCTCCGGCGCTGCGCCGGCTGTCGCCGTACAACTCGCTCGGCGAGTACTACCTGACCGACACGATCGCAGTCCTCCACGATGCCGGGTACGCGGTCACGACGGTCGTGGTGCCGGACCCGGTCGAGGCCCTCGAGGTGAACGACAGGGCTCAGCTCGCCGCTGCCGAGGCGGAGTTGAGGGCGCGCATCAACAAGCGATGGATGCGCCGCGGTGTCACGATGTGGGATCCGGAGCGGACCTACCTGGACGTGTCCGTTGGCCTCGCGGCGGACGTCACACTGCTCCCCGGAGTGATCCTGGAAGGCAGCACGACCGTAGGTGTCGGAGCGGTGCTCGGGCCCTCGGTCCACCTTGTCGACTGTGAGGTAGCGTCTGGGGCGACGATCAGCCACACGGTCGCTTCGAACGCGGTGATCGGCGAGCAATGCTCGGTCGGCCCCTACGTCGTCCTCGAGAAGGGGACGCGGCTGGAGCGGGGCGAGCGGCGCGGGCCGTTCTTCGCACCGGGCGCCGACGGGACGAGCTGAGCGCGGGAGCAGCCTTCCGCCCTAGGCTTCCGCCGCGCGCCGCGAGCCGCGAGCATGCGGGTCGCATCTCCGGGGCACGCAGAGGAGGCGAGTCGTGGAGATGACCCCGAAACGGCGGCTGGAGCTGGTCAGCGGCAAGACCCACCCCGGGCTGGCGGAGGAGATCGCATCCTGCCTGGGGGTCACCTTGAGCGAGACCAACATCCGCAGATTCGCCGACGGCGAGATCCACTGCCGTTTTGACGCGTCCATGCGTGGTGCAGACATGTTCATCGTGCAGACCCACGCGGGGCCGGTGAACGACTCCATCATGGAGCAGCTGATCATGGTCGACGCCGCCAAGCGCGCATCGGCGCACCGGATCACCGCCGTCTGCCCCTACTACGGGTACTCACGCCAGGACCGCAAGGCCACGGGTCGCGAGCCGATCACGGCCAAGCTGGTCGCGGACCTGCTGTCAGCGGCCGGAGTCGACCGGGTCGTGAGCGTAGACCTGCATTCAGGCCAGATCCAGGGCTTTTTCGACGTGCCGGTCGACCATCTCACCGCGGCCCCGGTGCTGTTGGACTACCTGCGCCAGTACGGTGCGAGCGACCTCGTCGTCATCGCTCCGGACGCCGGCCGGGTCAAGGTCGCCGAGCGTTACAGCCAGTTGCTCGACACCGACCTCGCGCTCGTGCACAAGAGGCACCCCCGCGGGACCTACAACGAGGTGGAGGCGATGGACGTGGTCGGCACCGTGAAGGGCCGGCCGTGCGTGATCATCGACGACCTGATCGACACGGCCGGAACCGTGTGTGCCGCCGCCTACCGGCTCGTGGAGGCGGGCGCGACTGACGTCTGGGCCATGGCGACACATGCCTTGCTCTCGGATCCCGCGCTCGACCGGCTGAACGCTTCCCCGATCAGCCGTGTGATAGTCACCAACACGCTCCCGTTGCCGGTCTACTTACGGATCCCGAAGCTCGAGGTTCTCTCGATCGCGAAGATCGTCGCGGATGCGATCCACGCCGTGTTCGAGGACACTTCGGTGTCGGAGATATTCGGCGGTCAGAACCTTCTCTGAGATCTCGCGCGTGGCCTCGGAGGCGCCGTTCGGGCATCTGAGCCGAGCGGGCTCGCACGATCGCCTACAATCGGAGTCCTGCAGCGCAAACGCACCGTAGGTACGGGCGCGTCCGCCGCTGTACCAGCCCGTTCATTCTTCTGCAGGAGCGTCACATGGCCGAGATCACACTCAACGTCGAGTCGGGTCGCCCACTGGGCACGCGGCCGAGCGGACGACTCCGCACAGCGGGGAAGATCCCCGGTGTCGTGTACGGGCACGGCATGGCCCCGATACCTGTGGCCATTGGTGCCCGCGACCTTCGTGCGGCGCTGACAACCGAAGCGGGCCTCAACGCGCTGCTCAGCTTGAGGATCGGGGACACGACCCACCTTGCGATCGCAAAGGTGCTCCAGCGCCACCCGGTGCGACAGACCGTGACGCATGTCGACTTCCAGGTCGTGCGGCGTGACGAGATCGTCACGGCCGAAGTCCGCATCGCCCTGATCGGCGACTCCGAGGCGGTGCACCGTGTCGAGGGCACCATCGACCAGGAGATGCTGAGCCTGCAGATCAAGGCCAAGCCCGGCGACGTCCCTGTGGTCATCGAGGTCGACATCTCCGCTCTCGAGGTGGGTGACTCCTTGCGGGTCTCGGACCTCGTGCTTCCCGAGGGAGTGACGACCGACGTCGATCCCGAGGCCGCCGTCGCGATCGCGCACATGCCGCGCGCTCTCGAGCCCGAGCCCGAGCCCGAGGCAGCCGAGGTAGTCGCCGGAGGCGAACAGCCAGCCGCTTCCGACGAAGGCTGAGAGCGGGCAAGCTGTTCCGAGGTATCCGCGCCGTTCGTTCCCGCGCCGTTGGCGGGGACCGAGAGCACATGGCTTCCGCCGACCTGCTCGCGGTTGGGCTGGGCAACCCGGGTGCGGAGTACGAGGGGACTCGGCACAACGCCGGTGCCGAGGCCGTGCGCCTCGTCGCGCGGCGCCACTCTGAGAACCTTCGCGCCGAGCGGGGCTCGAGCGCCGAGGCGGTCGTCGTCCGGATCGGTGGCAAGACTCTCGCGTTGGCGGTCCCCCAGACTTACGTGAACGAGTCCGGCATCGCGGTGAGGGCCCTCGTGCGTCGGTACCTCGGCGCTGAGGAGGCGCAGGGCTCCGGCGAGGGCGGACGCGGCCGTGGCCCCCTCGTCTTTGCTCCCGGCTTGCTGGTGATCGTCCACGACGAGCTGGACCTCGAGCCGGGAGTGGTCCGCGTCAAGCTCGGGGGAGGAACCGCAGGCCACAACGGGCTTCGCTCGATCCAGTCGCATCTCCGCCACCTCGAGTTCGCCCGGGTCCGCATCGGCGTCGGCAAGCCCCCAAGCCCCGATGCAGGGGCGGACTACGTGCTGAGGCGGGCGCCGCGTGCCGACCGGGACCTGATCGCGGTAGCCGTCGAGGTGGCCGCCGACGCGGTCGAGTGCCTGCTCCTGGAAGGAACTGAGGTGGCGTTGAACAGGTTCAACACGCGGGTGTGAGCCAAGTGCAGATGAGCCTCCGGCCGCTCGCGGCCCTTCCCGGCCTGCTCGCCGGCGAGGCCGTCATCGCCGAGCTTCTCGGTGTCGACGACGCAATTGTCGCGGTTCCCGAGTCGGCGCGATCGGTCGCGCTGGCCGCGCTTGCCGAGCTGAGCACCTCGCCGACCGTGCTCGTCGCGACCGCGACCGCCCGAGAGGCCGAGCAGCTCATGCACGACCTGGTGCCGTTTCTCGGTGCCGACGCAGTGGAGCTCCTGCCGGCCTGGGAGACCCTACCCTTCGAGCGGGTGTCGCCCGCGACCGAGACGATGGGCCGCAGGCTCCGCACGATGTGGCGCCTGCGACACGGCTCGGCAGGTGGCTCACAGCATGCGACCCGTGTAGTCGTAGCCCCAATCCGCGCACTTCTGCAAAGGCTCGGCCCGAGAGTCGAAGACGCCGAGCCGGTCGTGGTCCGCCAGGGTGCGGACCTGGACCCCGCCGACCTCGTGGCGCGCCTGGCCCACGCCGGGTACCGGCGCGAGTACCAGGTCGAGGCGCGGGGAGAGCTTGCGGTCCGGGGCGGGATCGTAGACGTCTTCGGGTCGACGGCGAACCTTCCGATCCGCATCGACCTGTTCGGCGACGAGGTCGACCGGCTGACGGAGTTCGAGGTTGCGGGCCAGCGCTCGGTCGCCGATCTCGAGCAGGTCGAGCTCTTCGGCTGCCGCGAGGTGGTGCTCACCAATGACGTGCGCGAGCGTGCTCGGCTCCTGTCGCAGGACGCGCCGTTCGCCCGCGACCACTTCGCGAGGATCGCGGAAGGGGAGCTCTTCGACGGCATGGAGTCGTGGCTGCCGTGGCTCAGCGCCGACGAGCACCTCTTCACCGACCTCCTCGACGGACGCTCCCGGGTCGTGCTCGTCGAGCCGCGGCGCCTGCGTGACCGCGCGGCCGAGCTCCTGGACGAGGAGGTGGCGCTCAGCGAGAGCCTGGCGACGACCTGGGGGCTCCAGGCGGCTGACGTCACCGCCGCGATGCCGAGGCTCCACCTCGGCTTCGACCGCCTCTTGCAGCACACCTCCGCCAAGGTCGCGTCGCTGCTCCCTGTCGCCGAGAGCTCGAGCACGGTCACGCTTCAAGCCTCGGGCTGGCCACCGGTGCTGGGCGATTCCGCCGGTCTCGCCCGCCGCCTGGGTGAGCTCGCCCACGCGGGCCACCGGATCGTCATCTGCGCCGACGGCCGTGGGAGTGCGGAGCGAATGGCGGTCGTGCTCGATGGCGAGGGCCTCCCCTGCGGCCTGCTCCTCGACGAGCCGCAAGACCGGCTCGACGTCGAGATCCGCCGCCCCGGCGTGCACATCGTCGTTGCACCGTTGGACCGTGGAGGCCTCATCTCCTCCTCGAAGCTCGCCATCGTCGCCGAACCGGACGTGACGGGGCGGCGGCGGCCGCACCGCCAGGCGCGGCCGCGACCGCGCGCGACGGAGGGTTTCTTCGACGACCTGGCCCCGGGCGACTACGTCGTCCACAACGTGCATGGCGTCGCCCGCTTCGCTGGCATGGTGACCCGGTCGATGGGTGGCGCCGAGCGCGACTACCTGCTGCTCGAGTACCGCGGCGGCGACCGGCTCTACCTGCCCTCCGAGCAGATCGACGCCATCACGCCCTACACCGGCGGCGAATCGCCGGCGCTCAACCGGATGGGCGGGGCGGAGTGGTCCCGCCAGAAGGCTCGGGTGCGCGCCGCGGTCCGGGAGGTAGCAAAGGAGCTCGTCGAGTTGTACCGGCGCCGCCGGACCACTCCCGGCCACGCGTTCGCGCCCGACACACCGTGGCAGACCGAGCTCGAGCAGGCCTTCTTCTATCCGGAGACCCCGGACCAGCTGAAGGCGATCGATGACGTGAAAGCCGACATGGAACAAGCCGTGCCGATGGACCGGCTCGTCTGCGGAGACGTCGGCTTCGGCAAGACCGAGGTCGCAGTGCGTGCGGTGTTCAAGGCTGTGCAGGACGGGCACCAGGCCGCCATCCTCGTGCCGACGACGCTTCTCGCGCAGCAGCATTTCCAGACGTTCTCCGACAGGTACGCGCCGTACCCGATCCGAGTCGAAGTCCTGTCGCGTTTCCTCACCGCCTCGGAGGCGCGCAAGGTCGTCGACGGCCTGGCCGACGGGTCGGTCGACGTCGTGATCGGGACCCATCGCCTCCTCACGCCCGACGTCCGTTTCAAGAGGCTCGGTCTTCTCGTAGTCGACGAAGAGCAGCGTTTCGGCGTCTCCCACAAGGAGGCGATCAAGCAGCTCACCATCGGCGTCGACGTCCTGACCTTGACCGCGAGCCCGATCCCCCGAACGCTCGAGATGAGCCTGACGGGAATCCGCGACCTCTCGCTCATCACCACCCCGCCATCGGAGCGCCAGCCGATCCTCACCTACGTGGGAGAGCACGACGAACGCGCCGTCGCCGAGGCGATCCGGCGAGAGCTCCTGCGGGAGGGCCAGATCTTCTATGTCCACAATCGTGTTCACGACATCGAGCGCGTCGCCGCCGAGCTGCGGAGGCTCGTCCCCGATGCCCGGATCGCCGTCGCGCACGGCCAGATGGACGAAGGGACCCTCGAGCAAGTCGTGCTCGACTTCTGGGCAGGGGCCTACGACGTGCTGGTCTGCACGACGATCATCGAGTCGGGCATCGACATGCCCTCGGTCAACACCCTCGTGGTGGACCGGGCCGACCGTCTCGGTCTCGGCCAGCTCCACCAGCTGCGCGGCAGGGTCGGGCGTGCAGGCAGGCGTGCTTACGCCTACCTGATGTTTCCTCCGGACCGAGTCCTCTCCGAGCAGGCCTACGAGCGGCTCCGGACGATAGGCGAGCACACCGAGCTCGGATCGGGGTTCAAGATCGCGATGCGCGATCTGGAGATCCGGGGCGCCGGGAACCTGCTCGGCAGGGACCAGTCGGGCCATATCGCGGCGGTCGGTTACGACCTGTACGTCCGGCTCGTGGCCGAGGCAGTCTCGGAGCTGAAGGGCGAGCCGATCCGCGTCCCGGTGGACATCACCGTCGACCTACCGGTCGACGCGTTCCTGCCGCCGGAATACGTGGAACGTGAGGACCTGCGCCTCGAGGCGTACCGCAGGCTGGCGGAGGTTCGCGATCCCGCCGCGGTGGAGGACCTGCGCACCGAATGGCTGGACCGTTACGGCCCGTTGCCTCGCGAGGCGGAAGCCCTCGTCGCCGTCGGGCGTTTGAGGGCCGAGTGCGTCCGCACCGGCGTCACCGAAGTCACGGCGCCTGTCACCCGGCCCGGTGCAGGGGGCCCCGGGCGAAGCGGCGAAGCCGTTGCTCGCCTCGCGCCGATCCGCCTGCGGGCATCGGCCAGGGTGCGCCTCGGCCGCTTGCACCCCCGGGCGATAGTGAAGGAAGAGGTCGACCAGATCATCGTGCCTCTTCCTGCAGGGCCCGATCTCGCGGACCGGCTTGCCACGCTGCTGCGCGAGCTCGTACCGGCCGAGCCCGGCGGTGGTGAGCGTCCCGATCCCGATGCGGCAGCCGTTGCCGCGGCAGAAACGCTGGCGGCTGGCAACGGCGCCCGGCGCGCCCCTAGCATCTGAGAATCGTGAAAAGACTTCCCGCCGCGCTGGCAGGCCTGGCATCGCTCTGCGCCCTGATGTTCGGGCTCTCGGGGTGCAACGTCGGTTTCTCTCCCTACGCCGCTGTTGTCAACGGCTCCGAGATCTCCCAGGGGCAGCTTCGCGCCGCCCTGAGCGCGGTCGTGAACAATGCCGGCTACAAGTGCTCGATCGCATCCAGTGGCACGACGCAGATCGCGGGCGCCGGTGAGGGCACCTACAACGCCACCTTCGGCGCCACGGTGCTCTCGATCCTCATACAGGACGAGGTCGTCCGCCAGGAGGTCGCCCGGTTGGGGCTTCCAGAGCCGTCGGGCATGGATCCCGTTGCTCTTGCTCAGATCCAGGCCGTCTCCACACCCGCCAGCGGCTGCCCGGGATCGGGCGCCTCGGTCCTCGCCGCGTTCCCCGCGTCTTATCGAGAGCTGCTGGTCAGGTTCCAGCTGGACGAGGACGCGCTGAGCGCTCATCTGGCGGGCACAACGCTCAACCCGGGTCCGCTCGGCGCCTACGTAGCCCGCCACAAGACCGAGATGATGCTGGCCTGCCTCTCGGTGATCGAGGTCGGCGCCAAGGCGACGGCCCTGTCCCTGCGG
>Ga0187867_10000728_pt1 | contig 29058 bp, 34 predicted proteins | sample June2016WEW_13_1_FD_132976 | JGI IMG/M metagenome (GOLD analysis project Ga0187867, IMG submission 132976) | Peatland microbial communities from SPRUCE experiment site at the Marcell Experimental Forest, Minnesota, USA - June2016WEW_13_10 | ecosystem: Environmental > Terrestrial > Soil >... | reverse complement strand
CTGCCATTGGGAAGAAATCAACCGCAAGAAATAGATTTTTATGCGTTGTATTGCATCGCAACGTAACGCAGCGTGCAATTCATCCCCAAACAAGATTTGGGGAATTCTTGCCTAAATGTTAATGTAGATCGATGCTGTTACATCAAATTTATTTAAAATTTCCACTTCTGTTTTTAAAATATTGATTACTTTTTCCACATCATCAAAAGTGGCACTGTCAAATCTTTCCATTTTTTTAATATGTTTTGTTCTCTTATATGCTAATAGTGCATTTAGAAAATACCTTTCAGAGTCTATATAACCAGAGCTTGGCCTTTTGTCTGTTTTGGGATAGAAATATTTAGCGAATAGTCCACTATCACTCATCATTGGGTCAGCACCGTAATAGATTCCGTCGCCATTTTCAAACATAAAAACATTGGTTTCTCTTATTTTAAAGTTCTTTTCCATGTCTTTTCTTATACTAAATTTAGAACGTATCAGATCTCCAGACAGGTCTCTCCAAAGATCATCTTTTTGGATAGAATCTGAAACAAGCATAAGATATTTTCTTGGTTTTCCATTAATACCTATCGAATGCCTTACCTTACCATTTATATCTGATTTCACAAATGGCTTATGGTCTTCAATACTTATTAACAGATATGGACCTACCTGAAGCACATGTTTTTTGGATATTATTGCCTCAGTTAGTTTTGTATTTCCTACAATTAATGACCGAAATCTGAATTCTAGCGATGCCTCTGAGCCCTTATCCAATAGATATTCAACCATCGGTTTGTATGTTTGTAGTGTATTTGCTAGATCACGAATAAAATTGGCTCTTGAGGCTACTTTACCATCTTCCGATGCCCAACCGAAAGTATAAGGCGTAAAGGAGAAACGTAACGCCTCTATGTAATTTAAATATGTCTTATTAAGATTCTCGTTAGCAGATTGTAACTCCTTATTCCTTCTACTATAACCAACCGTTGTTATCCGTGTTTTTACGCCTAAATCTTCCATGGCAAATTTAACGTAGCTGTCTACAAAAGGATAAGAGGTTATATCATTATCTTCGTACGGATAGATTGTACCAACACGTCTTTTCTTCGGACCATAACCAACAAGTCCTTCTTTTGGCATTTTAAAATCACTTGGAAGAACACCATCTTCCGATAAACAATTCTTCAAACCAGCATTTTCTAATGCCACAAATTTTATTCCGGCAAATAGGTTAGCCAAAGCACTTCTATTAAGTCTAAAAACGAATTTACCTGCGTTTACACCACAGAAACTGCATTGATTAAAACAGCCGCTTTCAGCTTGTAACTCTCTTAGATCTATTATAACCTCTTTTGGTAATTTTAATAAGTTCTTTATAAGTTGGTCTCGTATAATACGATCACTTTCTGAAACGTTTTCCACTGTCTTTTCAGATTCCAATGCAATATTATACATGTAAACTACCTACTCGACTGTCACTATAACTCAAGTAAACTACAAATGCGCTTAAATTCTAATATCTCTGCAAAAACACTTTTCACCCATTAATACCTCTGATTATTCACCTATAAATACCTATCCAGATAGCTATAAAAGCGTTCTCGCTTGTTGGGGAACTGTACAATATAGATTAAAACATTGATATCCAATCCATATTGTGTTTGAATGGCACTACCGTATGATTATAGCAGCTTATCAAAATACTATGAGGTTCTAGAAAAAGTGGATCTAGATGATACTAACTTATTTTTGGGAAAGACACTCAAAAAATACGGTGCGAAGAAAATTCTGGATTTTACTTGTGGGACTGGTGCACAAACCTTATGGTTAACCGAGCATGGATATAATGTGGTAGGTGCCGATATCAGCCCTGCGATGCTAAAAATTGCAAAGGAAAAGTCCAAAGAAGCCAAACTAAAGATTAGGTTCTACAAAGGCGACATGCGAAGCTCCAAATTTGGGACTTTTGATGCAGTTATAACCATATTCAACGCTATAGGCCATCTTAGCAAGCCTGAGTTCGAGAAAACTATGAGAAACATAGGCACTAATCTGGATAAGCGCGGATTATATATTTTTGATATATTCAATCTGGACTTTATGAGGAAGAACTTCAGAACATACAGGTTTCTTGATGTTGCTACAGAAGTGAACGGTACAAAATTTGTGAGATCAAACAACAATAGACTTGACAAGGTGAAAGGATTAATGACCATTAATCAGGAAACAACTGTACAGGAGGGTATGAACAAACCGAAAGTATTCAAAGAAAGCTGGACGATGCAGACTTACACGGCTGATGAACTGAAAAACATGCTTAAAAGAAACGGGTTTGAAGTGCTAGGTCAATATGGTATTGATGGATCAAAACTTGGTGGCAGTTCTATATTGACTGTTGCTAGAAAGCGATAGTTACCGACTCGAATAATCAATTACTTGATATTCTTTTCAAGAAAATACCAAGTGAGATGGAACTTATTATTTCTCATTCTGGCAATTACTTTATAACCATGGTTTTTATAAAAGGTTAGTGCCTCTAGGTGTTTCTCACTTGTTTCCAGGTATGCAATATGACATTTTTTGGCTTTTGCTAGTGTTTCAAACTTCTTTAATAGCATGGAACCAATTCCCTTACCTCGTGCATCTTTTGAGACTATAATTTGAGATAAATAGGCTGCGCCACCATTTATCTTTAAACTGGCAAAACCAACAATGTTTTTACCATTGTATGCGGCAAATGTGTACTTCTTTACATTCCATCCGTAACCTCTTTCTCTATTAAATCGATCCCACTCGTTATTGGCAAACTTATCAACTCTTCTCTTATCTCGTTCAGCTTTTACTTGCTTTATTTCACTCGTATAATCACGTTTTATTCAAGCGCAAAACAACTTCCAATATTCCGTTTGGTACTATTTTTTCTTTTCCTTTAACAATCTCACCTATCGTTATCCAATAAAATCGCTTTAGCTTACCATTCTCATCCCCACTTATAACACTCTTTTTGTATAAGTCCTTCTTTGTTAATGATCCGGAATAAATGAAGTATATGTCGTGTGATCTTTTGCCCTCGAAGTAAAATAGATTTTCAATAACTTTTTCCAACTTTAGATTATTTACACCACTCCCCATCTCCTCCTTTATCTCCCTTTTTACAGCAGCTTTGCTACTTTCAAAATATTCTATATGGCCACCTGGTGGGCGCACAAAAGAACCATCTTTCGCTTTTGAGAGTAGTACTTTACCTTTACTAACTACTACAAGTGATGCTTTTGGCTCGATTGGTTCTCTTTTCAGTTTCATAGTCGTTCTCTTAGTTACCATAGTAAACTTACGTTCACAATAGCTTAAAATGTTCGCTAATATCGTTAACGTTCACCTTTAACCTTCCCACTAGAACGTTCAAGGTACACCCATCAAAGTACTCTCGTAAAAGGTCACCTTGACCCTCTATAAGAGTACAGTTCTCCCTGGATAATAAAGTACACCTAACCCTAATAGGTCAGATCACCAACACTCCGGTTTTTCCCCGAGATAGGTCAACTAAGTCCAATACCCTAGGTAACAAACCTCAAATCCTTCATAAGTCGAGGAAACAAACTGATTTAAGGAGCATATAACTCAAACAATCAGATGACTCTAGTTTTTCCCTCTAGATCAGGTCATACATAAAAGTTTTTATAGTTGAACTCTAGTTTTTCTTCAATACCAATAACCCGAGCAGAAAGTGGGGAGCCCGTGATTTGAACACGGATCGCCAGCGCCCAAGGCTGGTAGTCTGCCAGGTTAGCGTAGCTCCCCAAATCGACGATTAATATTTGGGGAAAGCTTAATATATACCTTTCACAAAATAATACTGCTAATTGTCGGTGATCTATATGATCCTAGATTTGCCCTGGGTCGAGAAGTACAGGCCGCATTCACTCAATGAGATTATAGGACAGAAACTCATAGTGGAGCGTCTCAAATCTTTTGTTGAGCGCGGCAACTTTCCGAGCATGATATTCGCAGGGTCTCCTGGGGTCGGCAAGACAGCCTGCGCTATCGCGATGGCCAACGACCTCTACAAGGAGGGCCTCAATTCTGCATTCTTAGAGCTTAACGCTAGCGTTATGCCAGATACCCCAGTTCTCGTAAGAAGGAAAGACAATATAGAGAGAACCACAATAGGCGAAGTTGCCTCTGCATATTTTACAGATTCGAATAAAAAATATGCTTATACTACTAATTTAGAAGTATTGACAATAGATAAGAAAGATTTTAAGGTAAAATTCCTTCCGGTTAATAATATTTCTAGGCATATCGTAGAAAGAATACAGGAGATAAAATTAGATGGCGGAAGTATAAAGACAACATCCGAACACTCAGTAATTGTATTAAATGAAAAATGTGAATTAGAGAGTAGACGAGCAAGCGACCTACATTTAGGGGACCTCTTAATAACATTCAGTGCCTCTATAAATTCTGACAAGAAGGAGATAGACGTATCCAAATTTGCTCCGAATAGACTTACGAAACTAGGGCCTGCGGATAACTTACACATATTTAGAAATCCAAAAGTCGGTACAGTACTAGATACAATAAGGATAAATGATGGTTTGGCGTGGTTTTTTGGCAGTTATCTCGCAGAAGGAGCGATTGGATTTAGAGGCAACACTTCTGGTGTTGTAATATTGACATATGCGTATCCGGAAGAATACGAGTATGTGGCTAGATCTTCTTATGCGGCAGAAATGCTCGGCTTTAATTCCCATCCGCACATAATTAGATCAGGAAGCAGCGGCAATGATTCTGCAATCCAATTGACAGTATCTTCTACTCAATTGGCTAGATTTTTAAAGCATGAGTTCTATGAAGCAGAATCATCGGAAAAGAATGCACACAGTAAAAGGGTTCCTTCTTTTGTTTTTAGTATGCCCCAGGAACTTAGGCATAAATTTTTACAAGGTTATGCAGGAGATGCTACAGGAATCTGGGGGGATTATCTAAGATACACTTCAGTATCTAAAGAGTTGTTGATAGATACGGCGTGGCTTGCAAGAATTTCGGGCCTCGAGAGCAGCACCTTCGATAGAGAAACAAGAATAGTGTGGAAAAAATCTTCAAGTTTCTATGTAAGGAGTGAATTATTGCCAGCAGAACCATTTATAACCTTTATGAAATCCATAAATGAAAAAGCAGGATTCAATTGGAGGTATTATTTAAGACATCAGCTGTACTGTAAGAAATCTGGAAGAGTAAGTAAAGGAATATTAAAGGACATACTTATCAGAGTAAGATTAAACTCGCTTTCGGAAGACGAGAGAAACAGATTAAGCAGATTAATGACCCTCGTAGACTCAGATATAGCAGTAACTGAGATAAAAAGTATAAAACTCAAAGAACATCGTGGATATGTGTACGATTTTGCTGTGCCTGATAGCGAGATGTTCTGGGGCGGTACCATACCTATTTTATTACATAATAGTGATGCGCGCGGCATAGACGTGATAAGGGAGACTGTCAAGGAGTTCGCCAAGACCATATCTATGGCGAAGGTCCCCGTGAAGATAATATTCCTGGACGAGGCCGACGCGCTCACCTCTGACGCGCAGCATGCGCTCAGGCGCACAATGGAGAACTTCCCGTCAACAAGGTTCATACTCAGCGCGAACTATGCGAGCAAGATAATAGAGCCTATACAGAGCCGTTGCGTTGTCTTCAGGTTCCGCCCTCTTTCGGAGGAGGACATGCGCACATACGTGAAGAGGATTGAGATCGCGGAGAAGCTGGAGCTCAGCGAGAAGGCGCGCGAGGCGCTTATCTATGTCGGCGACGGCGACCTGAGAAGGCTCACAAACGTGCTCCAGAGCGCGGCCATGCAGCACAAGAAGATAACAGACAGCAGCATATACGACACAGCCGCCAAGGCGCGCCCCAAGGAGATAGTCTCGATGCTCAATTATGCGATAACAGAGGACTTCCTCAACGCGAGGAACGAGCTCGACGGGCTCATGCTCAGGAACGGGATGAGCGCCGAGGACATACTGACGCAGTGCTACAAGGAGGTCCAGAACCTGAACATAGACGAGCGGCTTAAGCTGGAGATAATAAAGGACATCGGGGAGTACAACTTCAGGATAGTGGAGGGCGCCAACGAGAGGATCCAGCTTGAGGCTATGCTTGCAGGGCTCGCGCTAGCAGCGAAAAGGAACAAATAATAACATATAATCTAGATTATTGCTTCGGGGGTAGCATGAACGGCGACGACCACGGCAGCATCATTGTCATAACAGGGCCGATGTTCTCGGGCAAGAGCACGGAGCTCCGCAGGATACTGAAGCGCTACGAGATTGCCCACAAGGACTTCGTCCTCTTCAAGCCGGCAAAGGACAACCGTTATTCGGACACGGAGGTCGTGACGCACGACGGGCTGAGCCAGCCCGCAACCGTAGTCCCCGTAGACGAAAGCTGCCGCAGCATCATACTTAACGCCTCGAAGAACGTGAGCATTGTGGGCTTCGACGAGGTGCAGTTCTGGGAAAAGTCCGCTGACCTGCCAGGCCTGGCAAGGGAGCTCGCACTGCAGGACAAGACCGTCTATGCCACCCTGCTCAACCTTGATTTTACCGGAAAGCCGTTCCAGAGCGCCGGCGACCTGCTCAACCATGCGAACCGCGTAATATCGCTTACGGCTGTGTGCAGGAAATGCGGCAGCGACAATGCCGTATATTCCCAAAGGATTGATGAGAGCGGCTCTCCCGTGCTTACCGGTGAGACCATAAAGGTTGGCGGCGAGGGGGAATACAGCCCGAGGTGCAGGAAGTGTTTTTTAGACCCTAGCACTCTGCTGTTAAAGCGTGATGGCCCTGCAAAAGCAACCGCTGGGCGTGATCCTATAATAGTTCCGCCCGGCATGCCCAAGGAGAGGGTACCGAGCATATAATACGAATCCCTTACCTGCTTTTTGCTTCCAGTGTGCGCCTGAGCTGTTCAAGCCTATTGGCGCTATCTTCAGCGAATCTGTATAGATTTTCAGGGGAAACGCGTGCTCCGCCTTCGACGACGCTCCCTATAAAGTTACTGTCGGAACGCAATATCCTATCAAGTGCCATCCGGGCCTCTTTCTTATCTGCCGCTGACATGCGCGATAGTGTCTCCATGATAAAACACTGACTTCGGCCATATATAAGGCTTTTCAGCTACCACGTCAATAAGCGTAGGTGTGGCTTTGCATGCCAGTGCTTTGGCCTACCTGTACGACTTGTTGTCCGCCTTCTCTGCGTTCTTCGGCATCAGCTTCGACAGCCCTCCCTTGCCCATGACCTGGTCGAACCTCTTGATGGTCTCGACCAGCACATTTGAGAGGTTTTCGGCAGTCTCCCTGTCGATTATGAACCTGCCCAGCGCCATCTGCTTGCTCTCGTCCACGAATGTCATCTCTATAAGCCCGCTGATCACGTCGGTGTCCTCGGGCTTCAGGTTAGCGGGATTCAGGTTCGCGCGGTTCTGCTTGGGCTTTGTCTTGAACCTGAACCCTATCAGGAAACCGTCTGAAAAGATCGGCTTTAGCCCTTCTGCCTTTATGCTCTCCTCTATTATTGCTTGGTCTGCCATTCAATCTACTCTTCCGGATTTCATCTCGCGCTCATATCTGAACGGATAAATAGGTTTGAAACCCTGCCTTTCTTTATTCCGGTAAAGATATTTGCAAACAAAGGTTCTTATGGATTCTTGGATATCTTAATCCGGTGGTTTTCATGGCCAAATTCAGGGTTAGGTACAGGAGAGGAGCGAGCGACAGGGAATTCGAGACCGAGATAGAGGTGAACGCCTACACGCGCAACCAGGCGATGATAAAGATAAGCGAGAACAGGGGCGACTACAAGGACCTCGACTTCAATGATGTTGAGATACTGGACGTGCAGAAGGTAGAGAGATAGCCAGTCAGGATATAGTTATCTCAAGCGGGCCTGCATATGGCGCCTCGGGCGCCTGTATGTAGAGCTCGACTATGTAGCTGTTCGTATCGTCTACCCTCAGCGGCAGCTTCGGGTCGCTGCTCACGAACCTGAAGGGTGGCGCCACCTCTATCCTTTTTGCGGTGTCGCCGTAGCTCATTGCCTTGTAGAGCTGCACCTTCTCCCCGAATATCTGCCCCTTTGGAAGGTTGAGTATCCTTGAGGATGTCTCTATCTCCGTCCTCCTGCCGTTCCTTATGAGCATGGTCTTGGATATCTCGATGTGTATCGTAGGAGTTGCATCCGAGACGAAGCTCACGCTCATGGGCCCCGTATAGCTGTGCTCTGGCGCCTCTATCTCAAGCTTGAAGTCCACCCTCTCGTCCGCCTTTATCTCCAGGGGCGCCGCAGGCGCCACAGAGACTAACTTGAACGGCTCTGCCACCTCTATGCTGTTTATCCTTATAGGCTTCGCCTTCTCCGCCTTGAATGCGGCTGCCTCTGTCAGCATGTCGCTGTGGCTCTTGTTCGTGAATGGGACGTCTATGCTGAACAGCCTCTCCTTTACCACAAGTCCGCCCATGCTGTGGACGTAGTTGTGCAGCTTCAGGTTTATCGCTGTTATTGTGACCTTCTTCCTGCTTCCCCCTAGAAGGCCTGAAAGGCTAAGACCCATGTGCTCCCCACTCTACTTTTTATGCAAGAGGCTTTATAAACGCTAATGTGTAAATTATGGGGTGAGGTTATGGTTGTGATGAGAACCGGGGCAAAGGCCCCTGATTTCAGCCTTAAGGGCTCTGACGGCAAGACGCACGCGCTTAGCGAGTTCAAGGGCAAGAACGTAGTGCTTTACTTCTACCCGAAGGACGACACCCCAGGCTGCACCATAGAGGCCAAGGGCTTCAACAAGGCGGTCGAGACTCTGGGCAAGATAGACACTATAATAGTTGGCATAAGCAAGGACGACCTTGACTCGCACAAAAAGTTCTGCAACAAGTACTCGCTCAAGTTCCTGCTTCTCTCCGACCCGGAGAGCAAGGTGATAAGGCTCTACGATGCCTACGGCGAGAGGGGCATCTTCGGCAAGGGCACGCTCAGGAAGACCTACATAATAGACAGGAGCGGCAACATAGCGAAGATATTCGAGAAGGTCAGGCCGCTGGAGCATACCAAGGAGGTAGTTTCGGCCATAGCAGGCATGTAATCTACATGTAGCCTAGCTCCTTCAGCTTCTCCTTTATTATCTCAGCCTCGTAATCCGCCTTCTTGTTCGTTTTCTCGCTCAGGAGAGTCCTAAGGATGAACGCCACATAGCTCGACACGGACGGGAAGCCAGTGTTCTCAACGTGCTTCTCAACCTTCTTGAAGAGCCTCGTGGGTACCGATATGCTTGTGAACTCTATCCTGTTCGCCCTTTTTACCTTCATTTGTATCACTAATAATGGTACAGAAAGCCTTTTATACCTAATTATGCATAATATCTTAAACTATGTATAATTACATGGTTTATTGGGTGCGTCAATGCCGAAAACGTCAAAATTCGAGGATATATTAGCCAAGCTCAACAAGGACCCGAGCATCGCAAACTGGGAAACATTCGCAAAGGAGCTCAAGAAGAGCAACGTGAAGTACTACCGCCCTGTCTACATAAACGACAAGATAGACAGGCTGAAGGACCTCAAGGACTCCTACATAGTGCTCCATGACGCCAAGTACAAGGTCATTGGTAAGGTGCCGGTGTACAAGAAGCTCCCGAAGGGAGGCATAGAGGGGGCGCTCGCCTACCTTGCGGGGTTGCTGAACACGAACATGGTGAGTAAATGATAGTACAAGATGTTGGAAAACTGGAGGAGAAGAGCATATTCATAATAAGGGAGGCGAAGGCGAAGTTCAACAACATAGCCGCGCTATGGAGCATGGGCAAGGACTCTACCGCCATGCTTGCAGTGGCGAGGAAGGCGTTCGTGAACAAGGTGCCATTCCCTGTAATACACATAGACAATGGGATCGACTTCCCCGAGACCTACAAGTTCAGGAAGGAGCTGACAGACAAGTGGAACCTCGACCTCATTGTGGGGCACACGAAGATAAAGCATGTGAGCTGGGGGCTTGCCTGCTGCGGCGAGACGAAGACGATAGCGCTCAAGGAGGTGATGAAGGAGTACGGGTTCGACGCGCTTATGATGGCGATAAGGCGTGACGAGCACTGGATAAGGGCAAAGGAGAGGTACTTCTCGCCAAGGAACAAGAACTTCAAGTGGAACTACAAGAACCAGCCTGCCGAGCTCTGGGACGACTACTCATCGAAGCTGGACGAGAAGGGCCACATACGCATACACCCTATGCTTGACTGGAACGAGGTTGACATATGGAGCTATGTGCAGAAGGAGCACATACCGGTAGTGCCGCTGTACTATTCGCGAAACGGCTACAGGTATAGGAGCCTTGGCTGCACGCACTGCACCGTCCCGCTCAAGTCGAATGCAAAGAACATACCAGAGATAATAAAGGAGCTCGAGGGCACGGAGACTGACGAGCGTTCCGGAAGGTCGCAGGACAAGGAACGCGAGTATGTAATGCAAAAATTAAGGGCTTTGGGATATATGTAAGGTGGTGTGTATTAACCCTGAAAAAGTAAATTTAGCTTATGTGGCTGGATTCTTTGATGCTGAAGGCAGTATTACTATCGCAAGTTTTAATACAAAAACACAAAAAAGGCACCAATTAAGAGTAAGTTTATCAAATTCGGATAAAAAGAGTCTAATAACCATTAAAAAAAGTTTTCTGAATTTTGGTAGTATGGTTAAGCTAGGCAGAGCTTCCGGGATAGGAGGACCAGATACATTCGAATGGAGATTGGGTACAAGACAAGCGGCATGCTTTCTAGAGAAAATTTCGCCGTTTTTAGTAATTAAAAAAGGAGAAGCGGAATTAGCTATAAAGTTTCAAAATTCCTTATACAGAACTGCAGGCAAATTTTTAGCAGATTCGGAGATTAGAGGTAGAGACTTAATAAAGCAGGAGATGACAAGATTGCACAAAAATAGGTATATAGACGCTGTTGATTACAGTAATTATTTACTCCCTTATACTGCAGGTCTGCTAGATGGGGATGGTTATATAGGTATCCTACATAATACAACACCCACAGTAACAATTTCTAGTACGGAACTAAAAGCGTTAGAGTATCTAAAGATAAATTTTGATTATGGTTTTATTTATAAAAATCGCGAATGTTTTAGATGGATTGTTTCTTCACATTCGGCAAAAAAATTCTTAGAACAACTTTTACCGTACTTTAGACTAAAAGGTAGTGAAGCCGCGTTGGCTATAAGATTCCATGACTCAATTAAGAGTAATAATCGCAGACCGGTAAGTAAGGTTGAGTTGGATAATAGAAGGAGGATTATAAAGAAAATTATGAGTTATCACCTCAAAAAGGGTATAGCTTCAAGAATTAATAATTAGTGATTGTATGATAGTAAAGAGGATAACGCTGCTCGGACACAAGGACCACGGGAAGTCAACACTCATAGGGAACATGCTCATACTCACGGACAGGGTGAACCCTGCGAAGCTGAAGGAGGCGCAGAGGACAAGCAAGACGCTTGCGAAGCGCTTCGAGCCTGGCTTCATACTGGACAGCTTCCATGAGGAGAGGGAGGGCGGCCTTACGATAGATACGACAAGGACGGAGAAGATACCACACAAGGGAATCGCGTTCGAGTTCATAGACGTTCCCGGCCATGAGGAGCTCATAAAGAACATGATGAGCGGCGCATCGCAGGCCGACATAGCTGTACTGATAATATCCGCAAAGTCCGACGAAGGGATACGCGACCAGACAAAGAGGCACCTATTCATAGCCAAGATGCTCGGGATAAAGAAGCTGGTAGTCGCCGTCAACAAGATGGACCTGATCGGCTACAAGGAGCAGAAGTTCGATGCGATAAAGAGGGAGATGGCAAAGTTCATAGAGCAGATAGGCTTCTCGAGGAACGACATATACTTCGTGCCGATATCCGCATACATGAAGGACAACCTGATAACAAGGAGCAGCAAGATGCCCTGGTACCGCGGCAAGACGCTCATAGAGCTGCTATACATCAACGCGAAGAGCGAGGATGCAGAGAAGGGCAAGGAACTGAGGGTGCTTCTGCAGGGATTCCTTGACGGCGAGAGAAAGATGATCGGGGGAAAGGTGGTCAGCGGGACAATGCACGTTGGGGACAGCGTAGGCGTATGGCCTTCGGGATTCTCGAGCAAGGTTAGCGAGATAGTGGTGAAAGGCACAAGGACAAAGGTCGCAAAGACAGGCGCCAGCGTCGCATTCAAGCTGAACGACAGCTTCAATTCAGAGGTAAGGGGATCTGTTCTTGCCGACAAGGCTAATCCACCGAAGCCCAGGGACACGATAAGGGCGCTCATATTCGTTACGCACCCCAGGATGAAAAGCATAAAGATAAAGTTCAACAACGTTGAGATCAACTGCAACTCGCTGAAGGTTCTGAAATACGTGGACACGATAACAGGCAAGGCCACGGAGAAGGGGAGGCTGAGGCCGCTCGGCGCTGTCGAGGCTGAGCTGAAGCTGGAGAAAAAGCTGCCCTTCGAGAGCCACAGCAAGACTGAAGAGCTTGGCAGGTTCCTGATATACAGCGGAAGGGAGTTCGCAGGGATAGGAACAGTGCAGTGATCGCTGCATATTTTGTAAGTTCCGCTAATCCTAAAAGTAGTGATAAGTTTAAAAGGCTTAGCAGTTAAAGCCATTCCGCCCAAAATTTTTTTGCCATTTCATTTGGGCAGAGACGACCGACGATATGAGTAGAGTGTAAGACGAATGATCAGAATCCGTAATGTATGGTGATATGAATGGGAACCCAGAAGCACGCAACCGAATCAATTAGCCTGAGCGACACAGGGGTGCTCATGGCCACATCAAGCGTTTCCTGGATGCTGAGGCACGCAGGAGACAGGATACATGCTCCAGAGTTCATTGCCGTGCCAATAGCCGCTGCAGCTACGGCGGTTCTGTTCAGCTTGGGTAGGAAGGGCGTCAATAGGTATGTAAAGCCGAAAGCGGTTAAGATGCAGGCTGGCTGTTCAAGGCTGCTAAGGAAAGGCGGGGCAAAAATACATAGCTACGCAAACAGGGATGAGATACTGACCCTCAGGATATGATGGATAAGTCAGGAGGCAGGCCCTCCTTTGCCTTTGAGTATGGGGATTCTAGCCGAACAGTTAACCGAATCTTTTGACCGACTCCTTTAATTTTTTCAGTCTCTTGATCGACAGCCTTTCCTTGGTCAACTCCTCTATGCCGTATGTTGAGACATATTCAAACTCGGATATGCCACTCCTTCCGCCCCTCAATTTCAGAGTAAGAATGCCGTCTTTCTCATCCCATTCAGACTTGTCAAGGAAAAGCACACCGATTCCGCAAAAGCCCACCTTTGTGACCAGGTTATACTTTATGGTGCCATCATCGCAAAAGGTGTATATGTCGCAGATTTCCGGCAATGCGTTTCCGATACGCTCCCTGCTTAAAAATGTGGCACTATCCAGTTCGAACCAGTCCTTTTCGGACTGCGTAGGCTGCAGAACCCATTCTCTGGCAACAAAATACTCTCTTTTAAAGATTGCCATATAGGAATTTTCACGCCAATATATAAAACAGTAGCCCGCACCACGAATGATTCCGGTAATAGCCGATCAGTTGACTGCCTGGAGGTATAGACGCGCCTGGTCAGCCTTGAGGTAAGGCACTGCTGTGAAGCCCCAGACTGGGTCCTCCTTGAGCGTGCCCTTGACCGTGGTGATCTCCGCCGCATTCTTCTTTATGCTGTTTACAAACTCGTCAACAGTCATGCCCTCGACGGTTTTGCCATCCTTTGTGTATATTATGCTTTTTGGGTCCAGCGCCACCTTTATCTCTCCAGTAGAGTCGGTTATCCGCACATACATCATGCCCTCCTCTATCTTGACCTTGCCGTTCGACATCTCGACCCCTGATATTCTTTTACTGCCAGTCAACTCTACATCCATCTCGGTGAAGATGCGTTTTGATGTGGGAGCCAGATTTATTGTGAGATCTGATATCTTACTTATCTTGGCATATTTTTTCTCCTTTCCGTAGACAGAAGATCCGCCTTCATAGCCTACGCGCTCCCTTGCGCGTTCCAGAAGGGTGGGCTTGGGTGCCGTTCTCTCGCTCTCGTGCGTTATCTCGACTGTCGCGGTTGCCGCGGAGAGGACTCTTAACCTTTTGCCCTTTTTCTTCTCCTGCGCCTTGGCCATATTCTGAATGTCCAGAATTATCATGCTTACGCTCTTCAGCTCATTGTTGGTAAGCCCCTTGATGCCGTACTTGCTGGTATATTTCAGCAGCTCTTTCCTCTGCCTTTCCATGTCCGGGGTTTTGCCCTCCTTTGAGAGCCTTTTCAGAATAGCGTTGTAGCGTTTTTCGAGATCCCTGACATCGTATTTCGCCATGATATTATCTGTTTGTTTTATAATATATAAATTCTCCTGCTGCTCTTTCTACAAACGTGCTCCCATCGGGATTTGAACCCGAGCCTCGGCCTTGAGAGGGCCGTGTCCTTGACCGGACTAGACGATAGGAGCATTCTATTATATTCTTGGGCGCGGATATAAATAATTAGTATGTTGCCCTCCTTATCATCCTTTGCATCCTTGCCTGGATGGCGCTCTCCGTCCCCACCCTCTGCGTCATTACGTCTATCACGTTTATGTCTGTGACCTTCGAGAAGCTTATAGCCCTCTCTATGAAATCCGCCTTGATTCTTTCATCTTCCTGCGGCTTCACGTTCCCCTTCTCTATCGTCTTTATCCTCGCCTCCAGCCTTGACATCGACTTCGAGAAGTTGTCTATGGTGTCGTACTCTACGCTCCTTATCGCCATGTTGTTTAGGAGATTGCCCACATGGAGCGCGGATTTGCTAGAATCGTACAGCACCTTGAACGGCATCCTGTAGAGGTGGTAGAAAAGGCCCCTTGAGACCTCCTCCTTCGGCTGGCCCAGCTCTGCCATCAGCGCGGGTATAAGCAGCAGGTTCCTGTCGGCGCTTATCCTCGCGCCTTTCGCACTGCCGAAGGATTCCATGTAGCTCTTCCTCTCCGCCTTGTTTATCGTGTAGAAGAAGTCCACGTAAGTCCTCATGGATGACTCGATTCCCGCAGAGTGCATGTCGGGATCGTCAGGGTCGACCTGCGGCTCCGATTGGGCCAGCCGCATGGGCTGCCTTGCGTGCGCATTGAATGCGTCTATCGAGGCCGCGAGCTCCCTCATCTGGGAGGTCAGCCTCGGTATGTAGAGCGTTGAATTCGAATTCCGCGGCTTGCATGCCTTCTGCCTCGCATGCGCGATCGCGTATAGCGCCGCCTTTAACGGCAGTATGTTTGCCTTGCACCTTATCTCGAGAGCTAACCCCTTGCTCCTTATTCTAGGTCTTGCCGCTTTGGTTCTCTCCAATAGGATCACGTAGGTTGGCGTGTAGTCGTATGCGCACCAGAACTAGAACTATACTAAGACTAGGTTTAAATATTTATCTCCACGACCGTTGCGCCTAATCGCGGCCTACGAGGAGTCATGCCGTAGAAATACTTATATATTATGAAATTCACAATAGATCTGTGATATTATGAGAGAAAGGGCAAAGGAACGTTTATTGGTGGCAACATTAGGAGCTGCATTTCTGGTCGGCCCTGTTGGGGTCGGTTTCTATAGGCTCCAGAAGCTCTCGCCAGTTGAGCGCCAGGCGGAAATCCTGTATGAGAGCCATGGGGATGCGATCGACCTTATGAGGGGCGGCGCATCAGGATGCATAAGAAGTGCGCAGATTATGGCAGCAAACAGGGAGTACTCAGATGCACAGATAGAGGTCTCCGATGCGAAAAAGCTGATAGAGAATGGGATGGAAAGATGCCCTCCTGAAAACACAAAGGCAGGAAGGAAATGCAGGGCGGAGTTCTCGCCATTGAGGAAAGATCTAGATTCAACCTTGAGAGAGATAGAATCCGGGATTGCCGCAGAAAAGGGCACCCGGTAGAGTCATCTCCTGTTTGCCTTCCTGTTTTCCATTGCCTCGCTTAACCAATCAGCTATTTGGATGCGCTAGCGAATAGTTTATCGCGTAGTTGAGTGTCTGCGGCAGAGTGGTGTACTTGCAGTTCACTATTATCTCCGGCGTTGAGACTACATGGTAGAGATTGGCGAACTCGCTCTGGTAGTTCAGGCTCGTTGTTACATTCTGCATGCACACGTTGAGCTGGGTGATGTTGAGGCTGGAGCCGAGCGACACCTGGTAAAGGGTGAGGTTCGAGAGCGGCGCGCCTGTATAGGCTATGCTGAGGTTGGACACGAATTGGGGGAAGTTTTTCTGGTGCGAGGCGCAGGAGATGTACCTTCCCATCTGCTGGGTGTCTGCCACCCCGTAGCCGTTGTAGAAATTCTGCGAGTAGCCGCTGAATATGAGGTAGTAGCTTGTGTTTACACTTCCGCTGTACTTCCTGTTCGTGCTGACCGCGGCATGCAGGGTGTACAGCATTCCAGGCGCGTATGGGTCGGTGACTATGTATATAGGTATTTTATTGGATGATGTCTTGCATGATGCCTCTCCGGCCAGCTTCACGGTGCCAAGGCCCACTACGCTGTTGTTCGTGGCGGTCGTGGGGGTTATGCTCTGCAGGTAGGATGCGGCAGGGCTAAGGTTTGAATCGTACAATACAAGCGACAGGTTAGACACTACGTCGTTTGCGAGCGGGTTCATGTATGGTATGGTCACAAGCCATTCCTTCTGGTTTGAAAGATAGCTTACCTTCGACTGGTTGACAAGCGAATAGTATGGCAGTAGCGAGAGCGAGGTGTTTATGTTCGAAAACGATGTAAGGGCAGTCTCGGCTGCAGCAAGCGCCTGGGCGCTCGTATGGGTGGCGTTCGTTGCGTTGCATATGGAGCTGTTCCCGCTGCCGCAGGATGTGACCACCCTTGCAGACTTGAATGTGCTCAGCGCGAATGCAAGAGCCACCAGTATGACTACCAGCACCAGAAGCGTTATGTGCAGGTAGTCCAGGCCGAAGTTCCTGTGCACTGGCCTGACTATGAAGACAGGCTCCTTCCCCATTTTTGACTTTCCTCTCTTGTTGTCAGCCATCGATACACCTTTACGGGCCCGGCGGGATTTTCATAACTTTTTGTCAAGCGTTCCAAAAGGTTATTTTGAACCCGCGACCTTCACCTTAGGAGGATGCCGCTCTATCCAAGCTGAGCTACGGGCCCCTAAATATCCTAGGATATTAGCCTCGCTAAGTATTAATAGCTTTTATCTTTGCCTCTTGCTGTGCCTGTGCACCATGTAGCTCATCTTCTTCTCGAAGCCCAGCCTTTTGAATATGTCTATTTTCTCGTCAGGGGTGAGCAGCACTATGTAGTCCACCTTCCCGCGCCAATGGCCTATGAACTTCTCCATGAGCGACTTCGCTATCCTCTGCCTCCTGAACTCCTCGCGCACGAATACGTTCTCGACCCAGAGGTGGGTCCTGGTGTTCCTTGTGTCGGACTGCAGGTAGGCTATTGCATCGCCGTCCTTCCTTGCTACCAGCGTCAGGAACTTCGATTTCCTGATTAGGTCCTCGAATTTTGACTTTGACTGCACCTTCCAGAACCTGTCTTCCTCGTGTGCGGCTTTGTCAAGCGTTGCCAATTCCTTCGCGTCCCTAACATCAGCCCATGATATTTTTATTGCCATTCACATCCTCTCGAGTGCATCTATACCTATAAGCATGAGCATCGTTTTAATTGTATTCCTGAAGGAGAGCGTAAGCGCAAGCCTGAACGCCTTTTCCTCTTCGGAATCCGCCTTGAGTATCGAGCACTGGTCGTAGAATCTTGAGAACGCATACGAAAGATCGTTTATGTATTCAGTGATCACGTTTGGCCTCAGTTCCTGCGCAGCCTTCTCGGCTACCTCGTTCGCCCTGGAGATGGTCTTTACAAGCCCGAATTCGCTGTCGGATATCTCCGGGGTCTCCTTGGGGCTCCGTGAAAGAAGCTCTGTTGGCGCGTCGTCAAGTATGCGCGAGGCCCTTGCGTGCATGTACTGCGCATACGCCCCGGAATTGCCATCGAAGCTGAGCGCAACTTTCCATGAGAAGGTCATTGATTTCTCAGGTGCGTACTTGAGGAACTCGAACTTTATGGCTGCGAGCGCCACATTCCTTGCTATCCTCTCCTCGTCCTCCTTGCTGTGCTCCAGCTTTGATCCTATGAGCGTACTTGCCTTTGTGATGGCCTCCTCGAGAAGTTCGTCCGCAGTGTTGCCTATCCATGTGCCCTTCCTTCCGGCGAGCGCCCCCTCCTCGAGGTCTACCTTGCCGTAGGCAAAATGTATTATGTTGTCCGCTATCTCTTTCTTGCCCATGCCCCTGAAGGCGATCTTGAGCAGCTCCTGCGGATGGCTCTGCCTGACATCTATTATGTTGATTGCGCGCTTCATGTTGCCGAACTCCACCCTCTCGCCGGTCTGGGCGGTGCTGTAAAGCGGCGTGCCGTCCCTCTGGCGGTCCATGAACTTCGTGTACTTGAAATCGTTCTCGAGCATGCCGAACTTCCACATGTGGAAGGCTATGTCCTTCGCCACGTAGGTGGGCGTGCCGTCGCTCCTCACGAGCACCTTTATGTTCTCCTTGAGCCCCCGGAACTCCTTTGGAAGATCCTTTATCTTCTCAAGGTCCATCACTACGCAGCCCTTGTATTCGCCATCTGCTACCTTCTCGATAAGCCCCGTGTTGGACAGGATGTGCATCGCCTTCTCCAGCAGCCTGTCCTTGACTATGTCGCTCTCCCAGACAAGCACGTCGTGGTATATCCCGTAATTGAAAAGAGTCTCGTACTGCGCACGCACGCATGCCTCGGCAACCTCCCTTGTGAGCGTAGACTCATAGGTGCCGTCCTGCTCTATGAGCTGCGTAAGGTCAGAGAGCTCCTTTTTCATGTCGGCGTTTTCCATGCGCTTGTTAGTCTCAACGTAAAGCTTCCCTATCCTGTGGTCGAACTTCTTGTCGCTTGGGGCCTCGAGGTGCAGGTGCCCCCACATCGCCTGGACCATCTGCAGGCCGAAATCATCTATGTAGTCTTCGCGCTCCACCTTGTAGCCGCATGCCCTGTAGGTCCTTGAGAGGGAATCGCCAAGAAGCGCATTCCTAAGATGGCCGACGTGGAGCGGATGTATCGGATTGGCGCTCGGGTACTCGATTATCACGTTCACGCCCTTGCCCGAATCCGACAACACCTTCAGGCTGTCAGGATTTGATGCATGCACTATGACGCTCTGGCTGAACTCCTTCCTGGAGAGGTGGAAGTTTATGAATCCGTTCTCGACTGTTATGCTTTCGACATGGCGCGGCATCTTTATCCTTGCCTTTATCTCGTTCGCAATCGCGTTGGGGCTTTTCTTCAGCTCCCTTGCAAGCGAGAATGAGACCGAGCATGAGATGTCTCCGAACTCCTTTGAGAAGTCTATTGTGCCGGAAAGCTCTTTCGCGCCGTACCCAAGAGCATGAAGCGCAGCGGTTATCGAATCGGATATTCCTGATTTAAGTTCAAAAACAGGCGCACTTTGAGGCATTCTCTGACCTTTAAGATTAGTCGGTACCGCCCAGCATGCCGTATTTGGCGTTGTCGACAAAGTCATCTATGTTCACGGAAGGAAAGTGCAGAAGGGGCTTTTCTGTCGGCGTCGCAGCAAGCAGGTTTACCCTGAATTCGGCGCCCGTAAATTTGCCCTCGCTGGATTCGGCCTTAACGCTCAATATCTCGACAAGCGCGTATGCGTTTTCACCCTCCTCTTTCAGGCGTATTATCGCCAACCGCCCGTTATGCATCCCGAGATGCCCGTCTCTGACCTCAAATTCCAGATCGGTCTTGCTGGTCAGTATCGTCCCTGCCGCTCCGTCCCCGTCTAGCGCCTTTCTTGGGTTGCGGGAAACTGAAGCCAGCACATTGCCGGTAAGGGAACGCACTCTTCCCTTCTCGTCGCCGGTGAGCATAGTTATACTGTAATGCAGCGGCATAGACTTATCCTTCTCGGAGAAATGGCGTTCGCTTATTCTTGCTAAATCGTAGGCGATATCGTCTTTATCGGGAATTGCAACAATGTCCCCGACTCTCGCAGAGCCGCGCGCTATGTCGAATCTGCCCACCATCCGTGGGGATTCCGATGTTGATACCTGTTTAACGTCAAGCGTTGCCATTTAATCACCCATATGTTATGTTTAAGTTAGGCTTTTAAGCTTTCTATCCCTAAATAATATAGTCGGATTGCTTATTATTTATTATGGTGGTGGGATGGCAAAGGTCTACAAATCAAACAACAAGCTGATTTTGGCTATACCGAACGATGTGGTGAGCGCGCTAGGCATCAAGGAAGGTGACGACCTTGATTTCTTCGAATACGTGAACAACACCTACATACTCGCGAAAAAGAAGGACATAGTTAGGCTTCTTGCCGGGCAGGAAGGGCAGGCACAGGGCCAGGCGGCCGGAAAGGCCGGGTTGGCGTTCAAGGCGCAGTTCAGCAGGGGCCCGCAATCGGTGAACCAGGCTGAGCTTGCTGTGCTCAAGAAGCTTGACACCATGAGGTACAACGACAGGACCGCATCGAAGGTGAATTCTGTGCTCAACTCAAGCGAGAAGGAGATACTCCAGTCGCTGATAAAGAGGAAGATAGTGAATCCCTTCAAGAAGGAAGGGGAGAAGGAGATGAAGTACGGCATAGGGAAGGAGATATATGACAACTTCCTCTACAGAAAGGGGAAGATGGCAGAGCCCACAGGGCCTGCGCAGGCAAACGTAAAGGCAAGGATGCCGCTGAAACCCCAGAGCGCGACGGGCGCGCCAAAGGCATGGGAGCAGAAGCTCAACGACAGCGAGGGATACACCGACTTGCTTGAGTCGAAGGGCTATCTTGTGCTTTCGAACGAGGCCGACGCGGCAATGGTATCGGGGGCGCTTGAGGACAGCATAAGGCACGGGCTCATCCTGGGTACGCGCGCGTTCAACAAGAAGTTCTACATAGGCCTCAGGGGCTACATAAACAAGAATGCCTCGAAGATACTCAAGCTTATAGACCAGAAGAGCATGAGCATACCAGACATAGCGAGCGAGACAGGGGTAGACGAGGACGGCGTGAGAACCATACTCTACGTGCTATCAGAGAGCGGGGATGTCACAGAGGTAAGGAAGGATGTCTTCAGGGTTGCCTGATTCTTTTCCAGAGCCTTGCCTTACAGGATGAAGTGGTCCACAACAAGTATTACGACCGTGAACGCCACGACTGCCGCAATTATTATCCTGGGGTCAAGCTTAGGCCCCTTTGATGGGGCGTCATAGAAGCTTGTGACTCCTGCAGAACTTTGCGGGGTGTATAATCCAGGCATTAGTATCACTATTATTATTCGGATTAGACTTTAATACCTTTGCTTGGTAAGCTTATTATCATGGTGTAATCGTGGCATACGACAGCTCATACAGGAGGGAAAAGGATATTGAGATTCCCGGAAACGCAAAAAAGGGCACGGATGTCAAGGTTGGCATCTCCGGACCGCTGAGCTTCTGGGTGGGCATAATAGTCATTGCCGCGCTGATACAGCTGCTCGTGATACCCTTTACGGTGCAGTTCGGCAATCCCAGCCTCAATCCTTACCTTAACACCTTCGCAAACTATGTGCTCTACATGCCAGGGGTGATAGTGATACCGCTCATAGCCGCTGTGTGGATAGGCGACCATGTTAGCAGCAGCATAGGCAACAACAAGAAATTGCTGGTATCGAAGGGCATCATGAATGCACTCTATTCGTCGCTGATCTACATAGTCGCTATATTCATAATATACCTGGTTATGCAGAACATGAAGGTGGGTGCGCTTACCAGCATAGGCATCATACCCTTCCTGGAATACCTTGTGGTTGTGCCTCTTGCCATAGAGATCGTGGTAGTGCCGATTTTCGCTCTGCTTTCAGCGTCAAGGCATTACGCCTAGCTACTTTGCAGCGCTGACTATCCTTATCACGTCGTTCTCGTTAAGCACATAATCCTTGCCGAGCCTTCTCTTTGTCCTTGCATCTACCGCATAGAGCATGTTTTTCCCTATCTCCGTGTGTATAGCATTTGCAAGGTCAAGCGCTGTAGACCCCTTCCTCATTAGTATCGCGTCAGGCAGCACGTTGTTGAAATGGTCCGTGTACCTGTTCTCGTCCTCTACAGGGTATACGACTATATTGTCGAGAAGCTTGAATACCACGCGGTTGAGCGCCTCCTGCACGTTTGTCCCCTTTGTCCTTGTGAAGTCGAGCATGTACTTGAGCGCGTTCAGTTGTTCCTTTGTCGCCTTTCCCTCTACGATGCCGAAGCCTTCCCCGGACCTTGCTATCACGCCCTGCCTCTCGGCCTTCCTCAACGCGAGCTCTATTACCGCAGAGCATGCGATCACGCTGCCGCTGCCGAACCTTGATGCGAGCATCGCAGTCCTCTCCCCCGATCCCTTCGCGTCTGACTTGTTCGCGATTATCAGTATCGGCTTGCTCAGCGCAAGGATCTCCTTTGCGAACCTCCTTGTATCCGCTTCCGACCAGTTTATCTTCACCTGTGAGAGCGAACATTTTGATATTGCGACCTTTATCTGCTCGGTAGTTACCTTCAATCCTGTCAGGATTCCTGCGAGCGCCTCAGCGCCATCTGCCCTCTTTGATAGGGCGCTCGCATGCTTCTGTATTATTGATGCTACCCATTCCACGAGTTCGGTGTTGACGATCTCAACATCGTTGCACGGATCGCAGGAATCGCAGCTATTGCCGTTCGGGTCTGTCTTTCCGCTTGCATCCGCAACGAGTATCAGTGCATCTGCTGCCGCGAGGTCGCTCAGGAACTGGTTGCCCATTCCCTTGCCCTCGTGCGCGCCCTCAACCAGTCCGGCAACATCCACTACGTTTACAGGAATCTTCCTTGTGCCATCGGTGCAGAGCGAGTTGCGCGGATTGCACTTCACGCCGAGCTCTTTCTCAGCGCATCTGCATGTCGCATAGGCTATACCGAAGTTGGGGTTTATTGTAGTGAACGGATAATCGGCGATCTCAGCCTCCTTCAGCGTCAGCGCCGAGAAGAGCGTGCTCTTCCCCTTGTTTGGCGCGCCTATTATCCCTATGAGCATGCAATCACTTGAATAATCTTATAGTCACTACCTTCTTGTTCTCGTATTCACGCAGCGTGTAGTATACCATTATCAGCGTTATTATAAGCCCCATGCCTATCAGGAGCGCCTCCTTTGGCAGCCCTATCAGGAATGCCATGAGCGCCACTATGGCTATTATGGGCAGATAGGGGTAGAATGGTGTCTTGAAGCTTGGCGCTGCGTTCTTCCTCCTGAAGTGCAGGACGGAAAAACTCGCCATGAGGTAGGAGAAGAGCAGTCCGAAATTGCTTATCGCCGCGATGACGTATATGTTGCCCGAGAAGAGCATGATCACGCCTATCACTGCGGATATTATCACGCCGTTTGTGGCGACGTCCCTTTTCCTGTCATAGGCCCTTGTGAACTTTGGGAGCAGCTTGTCCGTGCCCATCTGGTGTAGCGTCCTTGACGAGCTCAGAAGGTAGGCCAGGGTTGCGGATGCGGTGGCTATGAGTGCGCCTATGCCCACAAGTATGAAGAGCCAGTATGGCGCGTTGCTCGCCTGCAGGGCTGAGGATAGCGGATCCGCGGATATGGTGTAATGGCTTGCGGGAAGGAGGAGCATGAGCCCGAAGACCACAAGGACGTAAAGCACTATGCTTATGAGCACCGCTGCGATTATCGCCCTTGCCGCGCCCCTGCTTCCGCCCTCTATGTTCTTTGTCAGCGTGGATATGGTCTGGAAGCCCGAATAGGCGAAGAATATCACAACGCTTGCCTCGAAGATGGCAGCAAGTCCGGAACTTGCTGGCGCTATGGTCTCGAGGTTGATTAATGGCGCCTTCATGGAAAAGGCGACGATGAACGCAAACGCTATGAATATCGCGAGTATCGCTATCTTCACCACAACGAGCGCGAAATCCGCCTTTGCCGCCTTCTTTATGCCCAGTATGTTGACCAGCGAGAGCACGAATATGAGGAGCATCGCGAAGGCGATGGGAAATGCTGCGCTGCCGAACCCTAGAAGGCTCGATAGGTAGGAGCCGAAGCCTAGTGCGACAACGGATATGCCGGTCGCGTAGCTGAAGTAGAACAGTATCCCTGTGATGAAGCCGAGCTCGCTCCCGAATGCCTTGTATGCGTAGGAGTAGGATGCGCCGCTCAGCCTTGGCATGATGGAACCCAGCTCGGAGAGCTCGAGCCCCACTATGAGCGCGACGATCCCAACAAGCAGGAATGCGATGAGGGCGTTCCTGCCCGCAAGCGCTATCGCAGTGCCGCTGAGGACAAAGATGCCTGCGCCTATTATCGCGCCTAGCCCTATGGCAGTTGCAAGCACTACGCTTATCTTGTTCGGCATGATGACACAATTAGTTGTGGAACGTATCATTATTAAAAGCACAAATGAGTATTATAAGCTTATTGCAGGGATAGCAAAGCTTGGCCAAATGCGCTGGGTTCAGGGCTCAGTCCCGTAGGGGTTCGGGAGTTCAAATCTCCCTCCCTGCAAAAGAGATGAAAGCATGCATACTTTAGAACTAAAAGGGGTTGATTCCGGCTATAACGGAAAATCGGTGCTTCATGGGATCAGTTTTACAGCTAAGGAATCATCGGTATACGTTGTTCTGGGGCCTAACGGTGCAGGCAAGACAACGTTATTTAGAACAATTGCGGGAATATTGGAGCCCCTCTCGGGAAAAATCATGCTGGACGGCAAGGAGATAGACTCCTCAAGGAAGATGAGGAGCAGCATAAACTACCTATCGCACTATAATGCGCTGCCGGAAGAGATGACAGTATACAATGCGCTCAGGTTCTACTCAGACATGGAGGGCGGCGATCCCGAGAGGGTGATAGAGCTGCTGGACCTCAAGGAGCTCAGGAACAAGAGGATCTCTGACCTTTCGCAGGGGCAGAAGAAGCGGGTATCTATTGCAAAGGTGTTCCTGGTGGAGCGAGACCTGTATTTGTTGGACGAGCCTACCGCAAACCTCGATCCCGCGCTCTCGAAGGAGATAAGGGACCTCATACTGAGGCTGAGCAAGAACAAGCTCGTCCTCTATTCCTCGCACAACCTATACGAGGCAAGCGACATAGGCACTAACCTCATACTCATTAAGGAGGGCAAACTGGCGATGTTCGACAAGATTGCGAACGTCAGGTCAAAGAGCTACAGGGTCGGCATACGGGCATCGGGAGACATTTCTAAGATTGTCGATGCAAAGAAAGGGGAAGGCGGGTACTACGTACTCACGGTATCGACTCCAAAAGAGGCTGGACTGGCGCTAGAGAAGATAGTGAAGAGCAGAATACTGGTAACTGAGATGAGAGAATTGGACAATCCGCTGCAGGAATTGTTTGGGAAGGATGGGAAGTGAATTGGCATGCCAACAAAAGAAAACAGGAAGGAGGGAATCGGGGCCGCACCGGCGATCGTCACGGCGAGAAGGGCGCTTGGCATCACAAAAACCTACGTTGCCTTGGCAGTTCTCATGTCGGTGTTTGCGGTTGCATTATGGGGCAATGTCATGTACGTAAATATCGGGACGAATTCCGCATCCAACAGTACGGTGTCAAACAGTTTGGTAGGCAACGCCTTATCCCACAATGCCGCGCTTGCCGGCAAGAGTTCGAAGGCCGGCTCAGGAACGCCACTGCTGGCCGTGCCGCTTGATGTGATCCCGGTGTTTATGCTTATCACTCCAGTGGTGCTGCTCTTTGTTTATGATAAGAATAATGGCGTGCTGGAATACCTGCTTTCGCTGGGTATGACGCAGCGGGACATATACATGCGATATCTCAAAGCGGCGCTCCTGCTTGTATCCATATTCTCCATATTATTCGTTCCGGCGGTTCTGGCGTACACTTATGCAGTGTATGGTGCAAGCACGGTCGCAACGATTCTTCCGATCCCGTTGCTCGCAATTCCGCTTTCGTTTGCAGTAGCTGCATTCATGGTCATGGCCATGATGGCATTCAGCTCATTGCAGAAAACCAGGGCGGGAAGCAACCAACCACTTGGGCTGCTCATAGGATGGCTCGGCACAGCCTCGGCGTATCTGGTGCCTTTCATATTACCATTCAAAGCCGCAATATATGCAGACCTCGGGATTGCAGCAATAATAGCCATCATTGTATTAGTTTTCCTCATGTCGTCTGAAAAATTGATAAGGAGGGAGAAGTTCCTCCCATAAGATGAGCGCCTGCCTTTAGGCTGGGAAGTGAATGCCGTACGCTCTTCGTCGCTCAGGGTTTTACCGTTTTCTTTATGTAGTAGGCTATTGCACTCGTCACCCAAGCAATTATCAATCCAACCCCGACTCCCCTAAAGTATATGTTTCCTGTAAGATACGCCACTAAAAGGAATATCGCGCTCAGAACTAACTCGAATAATATGAGCGTCGTACCCAAATGATGTTCCAAAATGTTTTTTCTCCATCTCTCCATTTCCCCACCTTTTTATCATAATGTTCTGCCACTGCTTAAATACCCCATCATTTAGGGAGTCTTTATTCGATTCTGAAACTCCCTGCTGGAAGTTGCCTTATTATCGTGTCTATGTCCTTGTAACCTAGCTTTGCCGCGATCTTCTTCGCAGCGTCGGACTTCTTGAAGTTGCCCTGGGTTACCTTGACGTGCTTAAACTCCTCTCCAAGCTTGTCGAATGTAATTAATGGCACGGTGTGAAGCTTATCGTCCTTTACGAACATGACGAGCACAAGCTGCACGCTCCTGTACCAGTCCCTCTCCCCGCTGAGCAGGAAGCTGCCTGTCCCGAGCGAGCCCTTGCTGCTAGACTTGCTCACCTGGCTCCTCTTCATCGCATAGACATCGATGTTGTGGAGGCCCTCCTTCCAGGCGCTCGAGTACGAGCCGGCGAACTGTGCAACCTCCTCCCTTGTCTCCCTGGGCGCGGATGCGCCGTTCTTCAGTATCACCACTGGCGCGCCGAATATGTCAGCATGGAAGAAGAGGTCGTTATCCTCAAAATGCTTTGAGTTCAGCATCTCGTTCTGGTGCGCGTCCCCGCCACCTATCGCCAGCATGTTGCTGCTTGTGAAGAACCAGTGGAATTTCTCGTACCATTCCTTCTTCTCCGCCTTTAGGATCCTGGGCTGCGCCTCCTTCTCCTTTGCCGAGACCTCGGAAAGCCTTTCCTCAAGCTCCTTTATCGCCTTCTTCGCGCCCTCCTTCTTGAGGGCGAGCTTCTTCGATTTCGTGTAGTAGTCGTTTGCGTTTTCCTGCGCGGACTTTGTGAAATCTATTTCTATTTCCATCGCAAAGGTCATATCAGTGACAAGGAGCCGGTAATTATGAGGGATACTATTATTGCCATCACGAAGCCAACTGCGCCTATCAGGAGGATGCCGAAGATTATCAGCCTTGCAGCCTTGTTGAACTCCCCTTTCGTGGGCTTGTAGCTTATGCTGAGCACGTGTTTTGAGTTCGCCATGAACTTCCTTATTTTGCCGAGTACATCCATAAAAACATCCTAGACGCTTAGAAGCACCTATAATAATAAGGGAAGAGCTTTAATATTCTTTTGCTAGGTTACTTCCATATGGCACGATGTCTGATCAAATGGCACAGTATGATGGGATAGTGATACATTTCGGGGAGATATGGCTAAAGGGCGGCAACAGAAACTCATTCATCCTGATGCTTTACGATAACATAAAGTGCTCGCTCAGGGACGAGCATTACGCAAGGCTCGAGAACGCGCGGGACAGGTTCTTCCTTGAGACCGACAAGAAGTCGGACCTTGAATCCATAGAGTCGAAACTCTCAAAGGTATTCGGCATAAGCTGGTTTGCCCCGGCAGTAGTTTCGGAGAGCAGCTTGGGCAGCATATTGAAGGCGGCGAATGCGCTGCTCTCGAAAAAGGACACGGTGCGGATAGTGCCGAACAGGGCGCTGAAGACCCTGAGCTTCAATTCGGCTGACGTTGTCACGCACTTCATAAAGAATTCCGACAAACTTAACTTCAAGATCGACAAGGATGCAAAGAGGGACCTTTACGTAAGCATCACTAAAAACCGCGCCTTCATCTACGACAGGAAGATCCAGGGGGCAAAGGGGCTTCCGGTGGGCTCTTCAGGAAACGCTGTCGTGCTCTTCTCTGGGGGAATAGATTCCCCAGTCGCTGCATACTATGCGATGAAGAGAGGATTGCATCCCGTGTATCTTCACGTCCACGCATTCCAGAACAACGATGACGAAAAGCTGTCAAAGATAAGGGACCTTGCAAAGCACCTCTCGGCCTATTCGTGCGGGTCTGTACTTTACTGCGTCCCTGGGCATGTCTTCCAGTCAAGCGCCATGAGGATACCTAGAAGGTACGAGCTAGTCATGTTCAAGCTCTTCATGCACAGGCTTGCGGAGAGGATCGCGAAGAAGGAAAGGGCCGAGTGCATAGTGACTGGCGAGAGCCTTGGCCAGGTGGCATCGCAGACGCTCAGCAACCTCACCACATCGCAGCAGGGGATAAAGCCGCTGATAATGAGGCCGCTGATCGGGTTCGACAAGCAGGAGATAATAAACGTGGCCAGCCAGATAGGCACGTTCGAGATGTCGATAATCAAGTACAGGGACGTCTGCTCCATAGCAGCGAAGAATCCCGCAATAACAACAGACTACAAGGAGATACGGAAGTACTGGAAGGAGGCCTCGATGGACGATGCTGTCTCCATGACGCTCAAGAAGGCGGGGCGCGAGCTCATTTAGCGGTTACGAATCTAATCGTGCTTTCGTAGTCCCTCTTTACCCCGTAATGCTTCTCGAAGTACCTGAGCACTGTCTTTACATCCCTTTCAAGGAAGACTGCGGAATTCGGGTGCCTTGTTACCACAGCCTGACCGAAGTCTATGAAGTAGGGCCTGTTGCGGTAGCAGAGTATATTGAACTCGCTGAGGTCAGCATGGACAAGATTGTTCCTATAGAGCGACCTG
>Ga0187867_10000727_pt1 | contig 29063 bp, 29 predicted proteins | sample June2016WEW_13_1_FD_132976 | JGI IMG/M metagenome (GOLD analysis project Ga0187867, IMG submission 132976) | Peatland microbial communities from SPRUCE experiment site at the Marcell Experimental Forest, Minnesota, USA - June2016WEW_13_10 | ecosystem: Environmental > Terrestrial > Soil >... | reverse complement strand
TTCGCCGGTATTTAGAAAACGGCGAGACAGATCTTTTCACCAGAGTTTTCTCTAGGGCCGACAGACGCGGGAGCGTTACCGTCGGTGTGCGCCATTTTTCGAGCCCGAGTTGCGCTTGTGAGATATGCAAGAGCCACAAGTCCTCAAGAGCATTGGTTTTGCTTCCGGCTGCTCTGCCGCCGCAACTGCCGCCGCAACCAACCCCAATGCTCGGACCGTAAATCGGGGACACACAAATAGCGCACTACCCGCCGCCTTGACATATACTGTCAGGTGCGGAGGCCTGATATGCGAATACGGAGAAAGATCCTGATCGGGTTTTGCGGCGGCGCAATCACGTGGCTGACGGGGTGCGGCGGTTCGCCGCACGCCTCCACCGAGAAATACTGGCTGGTGGCCACCAACATCAAAATCCCATACTGGCAAAGCGCCAATGCGGGGCTGCTGCGCGCGGCGGCGCAGATGGGCGTCAGGACGGAAATGGTGGGACCGGACTCGTTCGATCCCAAAGCCGAGCACGACGCCTTTCAGCGGGTGTTGGCCGAGAAGATCAAGCCGGCCGGCATCATGGTTTCGGTCGCGGACCCCGCCGTGATCCAGCCGGATATCGATGCGGCCATTGGCCAGGGCATCCCGGTGATCACCGTGGATTCCGACGCGCCCGCGAGCAAACGCCTCACCTTCATCGGAACCGACAATTACAAAGCCGGGATGATGGGCGCGCAACTGGCCGTGAAGCAGCTGCAGGGCAAAGGCAACGTGGTGGTCTTCACCATGCCCGAACAAGCCAACCTGAAGGACCGGTTACGCGGCTACCACGACGGCTTCGAGGGACACCCGGGCATCAAGATCGTGGATACGGTGGATGTCAAGGGCGACCCGCGCATCGCCTTCGACCATACCCAGGAACTGGTCGAGAAGAAGACCATCGACAAGATCGACGGGTTCATTTGCCTGGAAGCCATCGCCTGCCCGGAGGTGGCCGACGTGCTCGACCGGAACAAGGTCGGCAGCAAGGTGATCGTGGCCATGGACGCCGACCAGCGCACGCTGGACTGGATCAAGAAGGACCGCATCGCCGGCACCATCGCGCAGAAGCCGTTCACCATGGGCTTCGTGGGCGTGCCCGCGCTGGACACCATGCATCACTATCCGCCGAATCCGCTGGACAAGCTGTGGGCCCAAGACCCGCTATCGCCGGTAGCGACGTTCATTGGCACCGGCGAGATGCTGGTGGACAAGAGCAACGTGGACGGCTTCGTCAGCGCGACGGCGCAGAAGTAGCCGCGTCAGACCAGCAGGCCGGTGAACGCCACGATCAGGCCCGCCACGCCGGCGATCAGGCCGATCGCTGGAAACAGCATCTTGCGCGCGATGAAATACAGCGAGCTCAGCACCAGCGCGATTTCCAGCAGACCTTCGCCCAGATCGTAGCGTAGCGCGCGGCGCTCGGCGGCTTCCGACGCTTCTTTCTGTCCCGTCGCCTTCTCCTGCAGTTCCTTGGACTGCTCAACGTATTTCTGCTTCTCTTTGGCAAATTGCGCCAGGATCTCTTTCGCGCCGGGATTGTTTGGCCCCAGGACACCGATCAACCGCTCACCGACTTCCAGATTGTGAAATTTGAGCCGGCTGGCTTGGTAATACTGCCACTGGTCGTTGGAGTCCGTCTTCGTGATAATGGCCGCGGTATGGGTGCGATGCGAAAGGATGGTCACCACCGCGAGAAACACCGCCAGCAAGGCGGCCATGACTCCGACGCGCTGGCCTACGGGGTCGTGCTCGTGTCCTTCCTCGTGATGGATTTCGAGTTCTGCCATGGTATCAACCGACCGGCACGGCGTCTTGCGCCAGCAGTTCGCCTTTTTCCAGATGCCGCACCTTGGTGGCGAAGCGCGCGGCGTGCGGATCGTGCGTCACCATCACCACCGTCTTGCCGTATTCCTTATTCAACTTCGATAGGATGGTCAGCACGTCGTCGGCGGAGGCCGCATCCAGGTTGCCGGTAGGCTCGTCGGCCAGGATCAGGGCGGGATCGGTGACGATGGCGCGGGCGATGGCCACGCGCTGTTCCTGCCCGCCGGATAACTGCCGCGGATAGTGGCCCAGGCGGTCGCCCAGACCCACCAGCTTCAATGCCGTGGCGGCATGCTCCAGGCGCTCCTGCTTCTTCAGGTGCGTCAGCTTCAATGGCAGTTCGACGTTCTCCAGCGCGGTCAGCACCGGGATCAGGTTGAACTGCTGAAAGATGAAGCCCACGTGCTCGTTGCGCCAGTGCGCGATCTCGCGGTCGCTCAGCTCGCGCAGATTGTGGCCCAATACGCGGATCTCCCCGCCGGTGGCCTTATCCATGGCGGCGATCAGGTGCAACAGCGTGGACTTGCCCGATCCGGATGGACCCATCAGGGCCACGAACTCGCCCTTCTCAATTTGGATGTCGATGTTCTTGAGGGCCACGACATGGAACTCGTCGCGGATGAATTCCTTCGACAGGTTGCGGGTTTCGATAATGATTTCGCTCATTTTTGGATCAGACCTTTTGGCGCACGCGGTCGCCGTCCTTCAGCGTGGCTGGCGGGTTCACGATGATGTCTTCTCCGCCGATGAGTCCCTGTTCGATGCGCACGCCCTGGCTGTTGGCGGGGCCCGGCTTGATGGGGCGGGTCACCGCCCGGCCGTCCAGCATCACGAACACCTTGTTATCGCGGATGGCCGAAGACGGCACGATGACAATGGGCTGCGACGGTGTGGCGGCCGCATTCTTCTCCTCGGAGAGGAAGGCCACGCTGGCGTTCATTTCGGGCCGCAGGTGATCGTCCGGATGGGCCACCTTCACTTTCACCTGCACGGTGGCCTTCTGGCGGTTGGCTTCGGGCGAGAACTCCCGGATGAAGCCGTCGTACTTGCGGTCGGGAAAGGCGTCGGTGGTGACGATGCCCTTCTGCGCCATGTGCAGCTTGGCGAAATCGTTCTGGCTGATGTCCAGTTCCACTTCCAGGTCGTTGAGGTCCGCCAGCGAGACCACGTAGCCTTTGGCGCCGCGGTCGCCGACGAAGCTGGTGGTCACGAATTCACCGATCTCGACGGCGCGCTCCAGAATGGTTCCGGTGACCGGCGAACGGATGATAGTGTTGGCGAGATTCGTTTCCGCATAGGCGACTGCGCCGCGGGCCTGCTCCACCTGGCCGCGCATGGCGTCGATCTGCTCCTGCCGCGGACCGATCTTCACCAGGTCGTAGGCCTTCTGCAGCGAATTCACCTTGGCCACGGCGGAATCGTAGCGGGCCTGGGCGTCGTCCAGATTCTGTTGCGACATCACCGCCTGGGACACCAGCTTGCGGGTGCGCTCCAGGCTGACGCGGGCGTTTTCCAGGTCGGCCTTGGCGGAGTTCAGATTGGCCATCGCCTGGGCGATCTCTTCAGGCCGCGAACCGTGTTCCAACTCGGCCAGATGGGCTTCCAGGTTGGCCAGGTTGCCCTTGGCCTGGTCGAGCTGCGCGCGGTATTCGTCGTCTTCCAGGCGCACCAGCACTTGGCCTTGGGTCACCTTGTCCGCTTTATCCACCCCGATCCATTTGACCTTGCCGATGACTTTGGCGGCCAGCTCGATCTTGTGCGCGGCCACGATGTAGCCGGTGGCGTTCAGGATCACGCCTTCCGCGGCATGGCCCGAGTCGATGGCTTTTACCCGCTGGACTTCGACTTCGGTGGAGGCGTTCAGGCGGCTGTAGGCGAAGCGTCCGGCGCCCAGCAGCAGGAATAGGAGGACGCCGCCGATAATCCAGCGGGTGGCCCACTTGGACGGCTCGGCGGAGCGCTTCTTGCCGCGGTCGATTTGCAGAGATTTTAGTTCAGCATCCATATTAAATCGTCTGGCGGCCTACGAGGCCGCCGCAGGCTACGAGCCTGCCCCACTACACTTCCCTCAGCGCCGTCAGAATCTCTTTATTGGCCGCCATGCGCGCCGGGAACACGCCGCCGGCTGCTCCCAGCACGGACGCAAAGAGGATTCCGGCCAGCATGATCTGCGGCGTCACGCGAAACGAAAATGCCAGCTCGCTGAACGTAGTGCTGCCGATGCCCGTAGTCACGCCATTCAAAGGAAACACCAGCAGACATCCCAGTATCCCGCCCAAGCCCGCCAGCAGCACCGATTCCACGAAAAAGCTCAACAGAATACTGCCCCGCGAGAATCCCAGCACGCGCAGGGTGCCGATCTCCCGCGCGCGGCGGGCCACCGCGGCGTACATGGTATTCATGGCCGCAAAACTGCTGCCGACCGCCATAATGATGCATACGAAGATTCCCAGGAATTCGATCGGGCGGGCCGAAAGCGTTTGCAGCGCGTAGTATTCTTTTTCGGAAACCGCATTCATATTCAAGCGCTGATCGTCGTTGATGCTCTTCACCAGGGCGGCCGCCGTGATCTCGTCGGGGGCTCGCACCAGGGCCGAGCTGAGCACCTCGGTGCGATCCAGATCGGTCGAAATCTGGTTGAGGTCGCCAAAGCTTTCGCTGTTTTGCGCGCTTTGGCCGGCGTCCATGACGCCCACCACTTCCCAGTCGCCGCGGCCGAAGGTGATCCGTTTGCCCAGCGCGGCGCCCGGGTAACGCTGCGCGATGGACTTGCCCACCACCAGTTCGCGCTTGCCCTGGTCGAACCAGCGGCCGCTCACGATCTTGAGTCCCTGGCGCATCTCCAGGCCGATGGGCAAAAGACCGCGCACCGTCACATTCTCGCCCTCCGGCGAATCGAAGCTGGGCAGGTTGATCACCGTCACGATTTCCAGCGACGCCATGGGATCGCCGTTCTTCGCGCGCGCGATGCCCGCCTTGAATTTCAGATCCTGGAACTGTTCGCGGGTGAAATTGGAGACCAGCTCCGTCTCCGAGCCTTTACGCATCACCACAATCTGCAGCGGATCGCCGCTGGAGGAAAGCGTGGCGCGCAGGCCGGTTAACAGCGCCATCATGGCCAGCAGAACGGCCACGGTCAGGGCGATGCCCAGGGCGGACATCAGCGTGGTGGTTTTGCGAACCACTAAATTACGGAAGTTATAAGTGATGGGGATGGCCATGGGCAAGATCTCAATCGGTCGAGCGCAGCGCCTCCACAATATTCGTCCGGGAGGCGTTCCAGGCGGGGATGAAAGAACTGACCAGGCCAATGCCCAGAGCCACCAGAATACACACCGACGCGACCGTGGGGTCGAACTGCCGGATGGGGGGCAGGAACATGCCGGCGGGACTCTTCTTGACGCCGCCGGTCATGAAGGCGGAGAGCAGGAATCCAATGGCGCCGCCCGCCACCGAGATGGCGCAAGCCTCGCCCAGAATGATGAAAAGAATGTTGCCGCCGGTAAACCCCAGCGTCTTCAGCACGCCTACTTCGCGCACGCGCTCGCGCACCGACATAGCCATGGTATTGCCCGAAACCAGCAAGATGGTGAACATGACGGCGGCGCAGATACTGATCAGGAACATCTTGACGTTGCCCAGCATGGAGACGAAACTGAGCATGAAGGCCTGCTCGGTCTCCGTGCGCGTCTGCACCGGCGAGTTATGGAATTCGTCGTCGATGGTCCTGGCCACGCGCGGCACCGCGGCCGCGCTGTCGCACAGAATGTCGAACGTGCCTATCTCGCCCTTGCGGCTCTCCGGCAAGCCTTCCCGCACGTAGGCCCAATTGAAGTACAGCATCTCGCTTTGGCGCGGGCTGTCGAAGATCCCGCGCACGGTCAGCTCCAGGTTGCCCGGATAGATATCGCCGATCAGTGTAATCCGGTCGCCAATGTGGAAATTGAATTTATTGGCCAGATCGCGGCCGATCACCGTGCCAGTGCGGTCGCGGATGAAGGCCTGCTTCTGGTCTTCGGGAATCTTCAGCTCGCCATAGATGGCAAAGAGATTTTCCGGCGGGTCCACGCCGAAGCGGGCGAAGAAATTCTTGGGATCGCGGGCATCCTTATAGACGCCGTTGAACCATTGTGAGCTCATGATCATCTTCACGCCCGGCACCTGGCGGATGCGCTGGCCGTAGAACAGCGGAAAGGGAAGGGTCAGCGAGACGCGGTTGCGGGTGACCACGCGCAGGGCCTGTTCGGGGGTCGCGTCGCTCAGGTACAGGGCGTGATAGACCGCGATGAGCACTCCCAGCAAGCACATGGAGACCCCGATGCTGACGATGGTGAGCGTCGTGCGGCGGCGGTTGCGCCAGCAATTCTTCACGATCAGCGGGAGGTATCGGAACATATGGGGATCTTCCTATTCTAAGCTAAGAAGGGCATGCATGACATCTTCATGCGCGAGGCAGTGGCGCTGGCGCGCGCGGCCGAGGCGGCGGGAGAGGTGCCCGTAGGAGCGGTGGTAGTGGTGGGCGGTGAGATCGTGGGGCGCGGCCGGAATTCGCCGGTGGGGACCAACGATCCCACGGCGCATGCCGAGATGCTGGCGCTGCGCCAGGCGGCGGCCGCGATCGGGAATTACAGGCTGGAAGGGGCCACGGTTTACGCCACCCTGGAGCCTTGCGCGATGTGCGCCGGGGCGCTGGTGGCCGCGCGGGTGCAGCGGTTGGTGTTCGGCGCGCGGGATCTGCGATTCGGCGGAGTGCGCAGCAAGTTCCGGATCGCCGATTCGGAGCTGCTGAATCATCGCGTGGAGGTGGTGGAAGGCGTGCTCGCGGTGGAGTGCGTGGAGTTGCTGAAACAGTTCTTCGACCGCCGCAGGTAGGACGGGCCTCCGGCCCGTCCGCCGCGAACGATCAAACCCCAAACAATTGAATCTAAACGGTCTTTCTCTTGCGGCGCAGCCCAACCGAGGCCAAGCCTACCAGTCCGGACCCGATCAAAGCCAAACTGGCCGGCTCCGGCGTGGCCAGAGACGTATCGTTGGCGAATTGCCAGTCGAGAATGCTCTGAGTTTCGTATCCCGAACCGGTACCGGCCGTGAAGCCCACGAACGCCGTGTTCGTGCCCAGAAACGAAGAGATGTTGATGGGAAGGTTGTTGTAAATGACGTCGCTCCCACCCTCGGCGGGGTCCGACGCGGTCAAACTGAGATCCGTCCCATTGTAAGCCATGGTAACGCTCCAGATATCTCCGTTCGACAGGCAGCCCGGTGCGGTATACAGCGTGCCCGACGTAAAATTGCAGGTTGACACGCCATAAACATTGGTCAGATCCTGGTCGCTCTCGCCGGTGCCGTTGATAATGTTCCCGTTCTCGTCGATGGCGATGTGGTTGCTGCTGTTCCCATCGTCGGCGCCGTTGTTGTAGGTGTCGAATTCAATCGCCACGCTGTTCGGCACGCCGCCGTATCCGAGGTCACCGCCGCTGGTTCCTAAGCCTGTGGCGCTGGCCGCCAGCACAAAAATGATTCCGTCGGCCGGATCGATCCCGCCCGGATTTGTAATCTGAAACTGAAACGTGGTGCTGAACGTGGCGTTCGAGCCCAGAGAGACAGCCGTTGTGCTGTATGCGGCCCCGGCTTCACTACCGCCGCTGGATGTAAGCTGGAGTTCGCACGACGATGAAGTAGTGCTTCCGACCAACGTCAGGCCGGTAGTGCTACAGAAATTGGGGTAACTAGCCACCACACCCGCCTGGACCACCGTCGCAAGGCACAAGGCCGCGCAGACGCTCCCCAAGACGCGTATAAACCGGCTGCATGTCGTCATGATTCCCTCCAATTGCTTACCGTTGCCCAGGATTCTCTGATCCCGACTTGTAGCAATTGTACACCCGATAACACCATTTAGAGCGTTTTTTTTGGTCTCGAAGCCGTTTTCGTGTTATCTCCTCGATCCGGCCTGCTCAGCAACGCAACGAAGCCCCCCCAAGCCCCGTCTGATAAACTAGCCGGAGAAGTGCGCGTGAAAGTACTATTTTTCGGGATGCTTAAGGACGTGGTGGGCCGCGCGGAAGACCAACTCGACCTGGAAAACAGCGCCACCCTGGGCGGCGTCTTCGACCAATACTGCGGCCGGTTTCCGCTCCTGCGGGAGATGGCCGCCAGCATCCTGCTGGCGCGCAACCAGGAGTTCGCCGGGCCGTCCACGCAGGTCGCCGATGGCGACGAAATCGCCTTCCTGCCCCCCGTCAGCGGCGGTTCCGACAGCCGGCGGGAAATCTCGGAAAACGGGAATTTCTTCGCCTTGACCTGGCATCCCATCGTCACGCGCAAGATCGCCGACCGCCTGTTACGGGGTGAGGACGGCGCGGTGGTCACCTTCGAAGGCGTGGTCCGCAACAATACCAATGGCCGCCAGACCCACTTTCTGGACTACGAGTGTTACGAGCCCATGGCGCTCAAGTTGATGGCCCAAATCGGCCGCGATATTGCCGCCGGCTACGCCATCGGCCGGATCGCCATCGTGCACCGGCTCGGGCGCATGCTGATCGGGGAAACCAGCGTGGCGGTGATCGTCACGGCGGCGCATCGCCAGGCGGCCTTTACAGCCGCATTGGAGGGGATCGACCGGTTGAAGCGGGTGGTGCCCATCTGGAAAAAGGAGCACTTTGCGGACGGCGAAGTCTGGGTGGAAGGAGAGTGGGACCGCAGTGCTAGCATCGCTGAAAGCAGCGCTCAAAGCATCGCTCAAAGCATGGCCCAAAGCGGTTAGCGCCACGCTGGTCCTGGCGGCAGCCTTAAGCGCCCAGATCAAGGTCAACGTGAACCTGGTGCGCGTGCTGGCCACCGTGAAGAATCCCGCCGGCGAATTGGTGGGCGCGCTCAACAAGGAAGATTTCGAGATCCTGGACAACGGCGTCCCCCAGCAGATCGCGGTCTTCGAGCGGCAGACCGAGCAGCCCCTTTCCGTAGCCACCATGGTGGATGCCAGCGGATCCACCGCCAAAGACTTGAAATACGAAGTGGATTCCATGGTGCGTTTTTTCAAAGCGCTGTTCGCCGAGGGCAACCCCAAGGACACCGTGGCGCTTTACAGCTTCAACTACCAGGTGACCTGCCACAACTTCTTCACCCATAACCAAGCCCCGCTGGAACACTCGCTGCGGCTGATCCAAGGCGAAGCCGGCACCTCCCTGTACGACGCCATTTTCCTGGCCTCGCGCGATCTGGAGGCGCGCGATGGACGCAAAGTGATGGTGATCGTGACCGACGGCGGGGATACCACCAGCGTCAAGGACTTCCATGCGGCGCTGGATGCCGCGCAGTTGGCTAATACGTCCATCTATCCCGTGCTGGTGGTGCCCATCACCAACGACGCGGGCCGCAATCTCGGCGGCGAGCATGCCCTCACCACCATGGCGCTGGGCACCGGCGGCCGCGTATTTCAGCCCACCCTGGGACCGGCCATGGACGCGGCCTTCAGCGACATTATCAAGGACCTGCGCACCCAGTACCTGCTGGCCTACTACCCGAAAGACGTGCCGCTGACCAAGAACCGCTTCCACCGCCTGCAGGTGCGCGCGCGCCGTCCGGATTTGCGGGTAACCTCGCGCAATGGCTATTATGGGGAAGCAGAGCGTCAGGAGAGTCAGCTACGTCAAGACCAGGCGGAAAACCCGGGAATCGCGCTCCCGAACAAACCTTCGAAGAGGTGAGATACCTCCGGCATTTGATCGAGGCCGAAATTCCCATACGGGTGAAGCTCACCGATGGCGAAGAGGTCACCGGCACCATCGAGTATTACGACCATTCGTTCATCCGGCTGACGCGCAAAGACGGCCCCAACCTGTTTATCTATAAGCACGAGATCAAGTACCTGGTGGAAGGTGGGTAGGACAGGCCTCAGGCCTGTCCCCAAACAACCATGTCCTCCCCCCTGGAAACCGCCGTAGAAATCGCGCGCGAAGCCGGAGCGTTGCTCGTCACCTATTACGAACGGCGCGTGCCATTCGAACTGAAAGGCGAGTTCGACCTCGTCACGGAAGCCGATCGCGCCTCCGAAAAGCTGATCGTAGAGCGCCTGCAATCCCGCTTTCCGCAGCACGGCATCGTGGCCGAGGAAGGCGGCGGCCATGCCAGCCCTTCGGAATACCGCTGGTACGTGGACCCGCTGGACGGCACCACCAACTTCGCGCATTCCCTGCCTATCTTCAATGTGACTCTGGCGCTGGAGCGCGCCGGCGAGATGGTGGTGGGAGTGGTGTTCGACCCCATCCGCCAGGAGATGTTCACCGCCGAGCGCGGTTCCGGGGCATGGCTGCATAATGGGCTCAACAATCGCCGCATCCACGTTTCATCGGTCGGTAGCCTCGACAGCAGCCTGCTGTGTACGGGCTTCCCCACCCGGCGGCGCCACCTCAACGTAAACGTACACTTCTACCATCAGCTTGCCATGGCCACGCACGGCGTGCGGCGCACCGGTTCGGCCGCCATCGATCTGGCCTGGGTGGCCAGCGGACGCCTGGACGGGTTTTGGGAATTCGGATTGAAGCCCTGGGACATGGCCGCCGGGCGGTTGCTGGTAGCCGAAGCGGGCGGTCAGGTATCCGACATGTGCGGGAAGCCGCACGATTTCGCCTCGCCGCACCTGTTGGCGGATAACGGCCACTTGCACCAGCAGATCGTCGAGATTTTCAGCGAGGTTTTTGCAGGCCGCTATCGCGTGCCCCTGCCGCTCATTTGATCCGGAGGGCGGGCAATTTTTGCCCGCGGCCGCCTTTTCAGGCGGCTCACTCGCCCACTAAAGCTCGTTGATATCCGCGGTTTCCAGCACCCGTTTCGGCCCGCCCTGTTTCGCGACCCGGATCATCGCCTTGCCCAGCCTTTCGGTGTCAGTCACGTACCGCGGAAAAACTGCGCGCAGCAAGGGAAGCAGCGGTCCCATCGCCGCATAAGAAAATCGCACCAGCTTCGTCTTCGATTTGATCCCATGGAGCGGCACTATCGCTCCTGGACGGAACATATAGGCCGCCTTGAACGGCAGCCCCAGCAGATCGTTTTCAGTCTTGCCCTTCACCCGCGCCCACATGGTGCGGCCACGCTCCGAGCTGTCCGTGCCCGTCCCCGACACATACACAAACGTCATGCCAGGGTTGTGGCGGACCAGCACCCGCGCCGCCGCCATCGTGAAATCGTAAGTGACGCGCCGGTAGTCCTCCTCCTTCATACCCACCGACGAAACGCCCAGGCAGAAGAAACACGCATCGAAGCCGGCGAGTTCGCTTTCAATCGCGGAGAAATCCAGGAAATCGCGATGCACCAGCTCACGCAGCTTCGGATGCCGCTGCCCGGTTGTGGCGCGGCCGATCGAAAGGACGTTTTGCACTTCCGGATCGAGCAGGCATTCGCGCAGAACGCCTTGGCCCACCATCCCTGTGGCCCCGAAAAGAACCACGTTCATAGGTTCACCACCCGCCACTTTCGTGGCAAACGCTGCTTATGAGGCCCGCGCGCGCTTGCCGCCAGTCCGGCCGTAGCGGTTCAAAAGGTACGAGCCGGTCTGCAGCAGCGCCGCGAAGCCGAACCATACCTGCCAGTGCGAGAACAGCCCCTTGCGGATGGCGAAGTCGCTGGCCCAGTGCGGGTCTTCCGCCAGGCGCCAGATGCCCAGCACCGCCGCCATCACCGCCGCGGGCGTCAGGAACGAAGCGAACGCCATGGCCACCCGCCGGTTCGTGCGCCGTTCGCGCTCCACTTTCGAACCTTTTCCAAAGCGGATGCGGACCAACATCTTGCATACCACTCTATCAGCAATTGCGCTAAATTAAACACTTTGGAAAGAGGGAATCATGATTCACAGATTGAAGGCCGCGGTTTTCGGCACAGGCTTCGTGGGACGCGTCCACCTGGAAGGCATTCGCCGCTTGGGCTTCGTCCAGGTTTACGCCATCGGCGAAAGCCAGAAGGAGAAGGCGCGCCGCCTGGGCGAAGAGTTCCACGTCGATAAAACCGCCAGCGATTACCATCAGATTCTGGACGATCCCGAAGTGGATGTGGTCCACGTGTGCACGCCGAACGCGCTGCACTTTCCCATGGTCACCGACGCGCTCAACGCCGGCAAACATGTGATCTGCGAGAAGCCGCTGTCCACTTCGGTGGAGAATGCGCGCAAACTGGCCGCCCTGGCACAGGGAAAAAACCTGCGCAACTGCACCTTTCACAACCTGCGCTTCTACCCCCTGGTGCAAAACATGCGCCGCATGCGCGAAGCGGGCGAGCTGGGCGAGATCCTGGTGCTGCAAGGCACCTATTCCCAGGACTGGCTGCTCTACGACACGGATTGGAACTGGCGCATCGATTCCAAGTCCAACGGCCCGTCGCGCTGCATGGCCGATATCGGCTCGCATTGGTGCGATATGGCCGAACACGTCACCGGCCAGCGCATCACGTCGGTGTGCGCCGACCTGCAAACGTTCCATAAGACGCGCAAGCGGCCCAAGAAATCCATCGAGACTTTCGCGGGCAAGACCTTGAACCCGGAAGACTACGACGAGGTGCCCATCGACACCGAGGATTTCGGCGCGGTGCTGTTCCGCATGGGCGATCGTACCCGCGGCGCATTCACCGCCAGCCAGGTCAACGCCGGACGCAAGAACGGCCTGAGCATCGAGATTTACGGCAGCAAGGCATCCGTCGCATGGAACCAGGAGCGGCCGGACGAATTGTGGATCGGCCACCGCAACACGCCCAACCAGATCATCATCAAGGACCCCTCGCTAATGGAGCCGCTGGCGCGTCCCTACGCCGATCTGCCGGGCGGCCACAGCGAAGGCTACGACGATACCTTCAAACAGGTGTTCCGCCGCTTCTATCGCTCCGTGGAAGACGCCTCCGCGCCCATCGAGTATCCGCAATTCGTGGACGGCCTCCGGCAATTGCAGATCCTGGACGCGGAGCTGGCCAGCGCCGCCGCGCGCGCCTGGGTGGACGTGCCGTAGACCATTTTTGGAGGGCGGGCAATTTTGTCCTGGGGTCCCCTCTGGGGACGGCTTTCAGCCCGGCGAAATACTGTTTACAACAGTATCTTATAATGATATTATCGATATGTAATGCTGTTGTCAACAGGATATCACTACGCTTTTCGACGCCCCGAAACTCGACGATTTGGAACTTGAGGTTACCTCTCGCATCGAGGAACTCAAGCAGCGCTTGAAGTACGCGGTGCAGACGCCCAAAAGGTGGGCCGGCCTGTTGCGCCGCGCGCTATTCGCACGTGCGATTATGGCATCGAATTCTATCGAGGGTTTTAATGTGACCGTGGAAGACGCGATCGCCGCCGTGGAGGGTGACGAGCCGCTCGACGCAGCCGACGCCGACTGGCGGGCAGTGTGCGGGTACCGCTCCGCTATGACGTACGTGCTGCAACTTGCCGAAGATGCGCATTTCAGACACTCTGGCGATTTCTTACGAAGCCTGCATTTCATGATGCTCGAGTACGATCTGAGCAAGCACCCAGGAAGGTGGCGCCCTGGCCCAATTCAAGTCGTGGACGAAAACAAGAAGGAGATTGTATATAGAGCACCCGATGCCGAACTGGTTCCGGAGTTGATGGAGGAACTGGTCGTGTCTCTCAACCAAGCCGGAACTGCAACGCCTGGTATGGTGCGCGCCGCAATGGGACATCTCAATTTTGTCATGATTCACCCATTCGCGGACGGCAATGGAAGGATGGCGCGCTGCCTGCAATCCCTGATTCTAGCGAGGGCAGGCACCTTGGCTCCCGAGTTCGCCAGTATTGAGGAATATCTTGGTAGGAACACCCGAGAGTACTACGATGTCTTGCGCGATGTGGGAGCCGGCAGTTGGAACCCTCGCCGGGACGCCCGCCCGTGGATCAGGCTTTGTCTTACGGCACATTTCCGGCAAGCGGCCACCATACTGCGAAGGACCAGGGAGGTGCAGCAGACATGGGACGCCCTTGAGGTGGAAGTAAAAAAAAGGAAACTGCACGAAAGAACGATGCTCGCTCTTTCCGATGCGGCGTCTGGGCTCCGAGTTAGAAATAAGGCATATAGGGCTGTCGCCGACATATCCATCCAGGTAGCAACTAAAGACTTGAAGCTCCTGGTGGACCACGGCCTCCTGATTCCCGACGGTGATAGAAAAGGCCGCACTTACCAGGCGTCGCAGTTGATCAAAGACATCCGCGCCCGATTCAGGGAGCCAAAAGGCGTTCCCGATCCATTCGCTCCTAAGGGCTCCAGCCCACGACGCAGGAAAGCATAGAGCGGCTGCGTCCTCCTGCGCGCCATGGCCGCTTTCGTGGCCCTGGCCGCGCCAGTTCGAACCGGAGACATGGGCGATGGCAGGCGGACTGGCCGTTATTGCGCCGCAGCCGCGCCTGGAAGCACGTAGATCACGCCTTGCTTGTATTTCCCGCCGGCATAGGTGGTTCCCCAAAGGCCGCCTGCTGGCCCGATCGCTACACCCCCGTAAGGTTCGAACCCACCGCTTCCGCCTGGGAAGCTGTACAACACAGTGAGATTGCCGCCCGCGTCGAGTTTGTATACCAACCCGTTGTTGGTTCCACCGCTGTACGCTGTACCGTATAAGTTGCCGCCCGAATCACGGGTCACACCTGACCCAGGAGAGCCGGCATCCGCCCCGCCCATAAAGCTGTAGAGCACGGTTTGCTGGCCGGCCGGATCCAACTTGTAGACGGTGCCATACCCCCATGCTCCGCCGGACCCGGTAGTCCCATAGAGGTTGCCGGCGCTATCGAGGATCACTCCGCTCGCATCCGTGTTTGTGAAGCTGTAGAGGGCCGTCTCTTGGCCAGCCGTATCCAGCTTGTACACAACACCCCTCGCCGACGCTCCACCAAACGGCGTCGTTCCATAGAGGTTGCCCGCCGAGTCGCGCGCCACGCCCGACATCGGGCTACCGCCGTCCGCGCGGTCTGTGAAGCTGTACAGCACGCTAAAATTGCCGGCCGCATCGAGCTTGAATACGGTACCGAAGCCAACCGCGCCGCCATTTAGAGTGGTCCCGTAAAGGTGTCCTTCGGCGTCGCGGATCACGCCGGCCTGGGGGTACGCCCCGTCGGCTTCCGTGCCGCCCTGGAAGTTATACAACACCGTCTCATCGCCGGCCGGGTCCAACTTGTACACAACACCAGCGTTCGATGTGCCGCCCAGGATCGTGGTTCCGTAGAGGTTGCCGGCCGAGTCGCGGATTAGAGCGCCCGCAGGCTGGAGTCCGTCCTCGCCCGAGAAACTATGCAGCACCGTGTAACCGGTCGCGTCCACCTTATACACTACGCCCGCGCCATTGCCGCCGAATTGAGTCGTCCCGTAGATTGCGCCGGGCGATAGAATCACACCAGCGTACGTGATGGACCCGGATGGTCTCACGAAATCGTGTACCACGATCTCGCTGACTTGGGCCGGTATGGTGTCCAAGGTTGTTAAGCCGCATACGGCCAAAAAGCCCGCGCGTTGCGCCGCGCCGATGGAAAACCAGCCGGACGTTTGGGTTGCCTTCGCCGCAAATCTCATTGGTGCCCTTGGACAGCATAACAAGGCCGGGAGCTTGCGCGATGGCACAGCCAGAGATTTAGACCCAGTACCCAGTACCCGCTGAGTTCCCATGTAATCGGCGCGCTTAGGGTGCCTTGAATTCAGGGGGCAGTTGGGGTCGCCTGAAAACCAGCCAGTTGCCCAGTCTGGCAGTACGGGCTGTCGGGATGGGAAGGCGAGCCGTGTGTGGCCGGTATACGGTCACAAGTTTCAAAAAGAAAACCGTCCCCTGCATCTAACTCCATACAAACTACTTACTAAGTCACCGCCTTCCGGATACGCCTCTTCCCCGCACCCCCCGGTCTATCATCAAATCGAGTATGGGCACTTATCCCACGCCCCAAAAGGCGAATAAACATGTCGATAATTTCTGACAAACAGAAAGAAGCGAACCAGCGGAGCGCTCAGTACTCTACAGGTTCGAAGACTCAGGAAGGCAAAGCCGCCATCCGCTTCAACGCTTTCACTTACGGCCTGCGCACGCGCGCCACCATCCTCGAACGCGAAAACGCCGCGGACCACTCCCGGCTCTGGGACGAGTTGGAAGCCGACTGGCAGCCGCAAAACCGCACCGAGCGGTGCTACCGGGAAACCATGGCCACTTCCCAGTGGTTGCTCATGCGCATGGCCGAGAGCGAGCGCCGCATCTACGAGGAAATCGCCTTCGACGAAAAGCAATTCATCATGTTGGGGTACGTCGCCAAACAACGCGCCCAACTGGAGCGCTCCTTCCGTACCGCCATCGAGGACATGAAGCAGTCGCAGAAGGAACGCCAGGCCCGCCACCCGCAGAACGCGCAAATAGCGCAACCCGCGAAGCCCGCTCCGCCGCCAACCCCGCCCCCCAGTTACGTGATGCCGGAGGGCCGGAGGCGCCCCCGATCTCCTGCTCAGCCGTTGACAACTGCCATATCGTCAACAGTTTGGGCTTTGATCGTTCCGCCTGGACAGGCCGGAGGCCTGTCCTACTGCATGGCCGCCTTGGCGAACTCCCCCGACGGCGTCAACTTGTATTCCCAGTTACTAATCAGCGAAGGCCCCCATTCCGGATCGAAGCACCACACCATCCAACTGATCCCCTTGCCCTCGAGATACTTAATAATCGCCGGTCCATACGCATCGCCGCCCGCCCCGGGTCCCGCAAATCCGCCGAATTCGGTGGCCACTAGCGGATACTTGGCGGCGGCGAATCCGAAATCCTCTTCCCACTTGGGCTCCCACGGCCGCGGCCGCTTGTTGGCGTACGGATGCGTCACGTAGCCGATGCCCTCCGCATTGATCGGGGCCAGCCGCAGGGGCGTCAGATCGTAGGCCCAATCGAAGCCCGCCACTAGCGGAATCGCTTGCGGGTTGTATGCCCGGATCACCGCGATCAGGTCCTCCTGCATGCGCTTCCACACCATCCAGTCGACCGGCCCCAACTGCTCCCGGAAGGTGGTCGGCTCGTTGAACAGCTCAAAGAACACCACCGTATTGTGGCCGGCGAAGTGCCGGGCGGCGGTTCTCCAGAAATTGTAGGTTTCCTGCTGCGAGGTGTCGTACATCGGATCTTGGAACAACCCGGTGGTCAGGTTGCCGATGGAGTGCCAATCCAGGTCGATGTACAGATTCAGGTCCGTACACCATTCCACGGCCTGGTCCAGGAGTTTCAGATACTCGGCCGGGGTCCTATCCCGCCAAGCCACCGGATGCACCGGAATGCGCACCACCATCGCGCCCATCTCCTTCACTTTGGCGAAATGCTCTTTGCTCCAATGGCCCTGCCCTTGCAGTTTGTCAGGATCGGAAATAGACAACCCGCGGAACAGGACTGTCTTGCCCTCCGGGTCGATGAAGTGGTTGCCCTTCACCGAGATTAACGCCATTTTCCGGGCATTCGCGGTGTAGGGCCGTTCCCCCACGGGCCGGTCGTTCCACCACTGGTGAGAGCGCTTGTCCGCGGCGGTCTGGGCGGCTAGCCGGCCCGCGCTCACCGCGGCGATGCATAGTAATAGTGATCGTAGAAATCGCATGCCACGCTTCATTTCGTATGCTTCAACTTTAGCTCACGGCGTATGGAACAAACCGTAGTACCTTTGTCAGTAATGCTATTACCCGGAGGGCGGGAGTAAACTAAGCTCAAGCACGCGAACACGGAATTGGAGGCCATTAACTTAGGATAGTTATGACAGAATTATTCAAAACCATTCGGGGCTTTTGGAGTGATGAGAACGGCCAGGACCTGATCGAATACACGCTGCTGATGGCCTTTGTGGCCTTGGGTTCCGCTGCCCTGTTCACCACTACCGGCGCCAGTGTCAGCAAGATCTGGAGCTCCAGTAACAGCGCGCTGAGCACGGCGGTCGTGAGAGCCACCAGTTAAGGCAGCTCGTTACCGGGCCGCGACCGTGAGGGAGCGGTTCTCGCCGCCTCCTTCTGCTACAATCGTCGGTGCGATGCGAAGGATCTGGCTGCTGGCGCTGGTGGGCGCGCTGGCGGTAACGCTCTCGTCCTGGGGCAAGAAGAAAAAAGAGGAAGAGACGCAGGTCTTGCAGCTTCCTAAAGATCCCCCCAGCGCGCTTACCGCGGAGACGCGCCGGCTGGTCTTTCACGTCACGCCCCTTTCCGCCAAGGGACTCCTTTCCCAACAGACCCGCGATGCCTTGAAGTGGCTGCTGCACTCCACCAACGGAGGGGCCGTAGTCAAGCTGCGCGCCTTCGTGGCCGGCAGCGGGGATCTGCGGCGCGTGCGCGAACTGGTCAGCGAAACCTTCACAGAGCACCGCCTGCCGCTGCCGGTGCTGAGCGTGGTTCAGGTGGGCGCGTTGCCCATGGAGGCGGCGCAGGTGGTGATGGAATCAACGTCCGTGGCCCGGAAGGATGTCAACCAGTATGGGCTGGTTTACATCTCGGGGCAGGGAGCTTCCTCGAGTGAGCCGCTCGATCCGGTGCTGCCGCTGGCGCAACAGTCGCTGGCGCGCCTGGCGACGGCCGTGAAAGCGGCGGGTTCCGATCCGGACGACGTGGCGCGCGTCACCTGTTTCCTGAGTTCGCTCGACGGGTATGGCGAGGTGCGCCAACTGGTGGAGTCCACTTACCACGGGGCGGCCTTGAATTTCGTGCAGGTGCAGCGCGCGCCCGCGCGCGCGGTGGCCGAGTGCGAAGCCGTAGCCAGGCTGCGGTGGAATACGGGCACTCCGATTCACATGCTGAATCCGGAGGGGCTGGCGGAATCGCCCCAGCTTTCCCAGATTGCCCTGATTTCCGCGCCACGCGTGATCCTCACCGGCACCCAGGAAGCTTTCGGATTTCAGGACGCCGACGCGCGGCTGGCCTTCGAGCGCCTGCAGAAATCGCTTTCGCAGGAGGGCGGCTCCATGCGCGAGGTGGCTTTCACCAGCCTGTATCCGCTTTCTTCCAGGATTTCGGAGCAGTTGCGCAAGATTCGCGGAGAGTTCTACAACGGGGCGCGTCCGCCGGCCGGAACCATCCTGCCTTTTCAAGGCCTTCCGTCCATGGACGCGGGATTCGCCGTGGACGTCGTCGCGGTGAAACAATAGGCCGCATGCCCAAAGCCACGGCTCAGACCACGGTCGCATTCGGTGAAATCATGCTGCGGCTTTCGCCGCCCGTGTTCGAGCGCTTGCTGCAGTCGCCGCAGTTGGTGGCCACCTTTGGCGGCGGCGAAGCCAACGTGGCGGTGGCCCTGGCCACCTTCGGGCTGCCCGCGCGTTATGTGACCCTGTTGCCGCCCAACCATCCCATTGCCGACGCGGTCGAAGGCGAACTGCGGCGCTTCGGCGTGGACACCTCCCACATTGTGCGCGCGCGCGGCCGCATGCCCGTCTATTACGTGGAAACCGGCGCGAACCAGCGCGCTTCCAAGGTGGTTTACGACCGCGATTACAGCTCGGTGGCGCTGGCGAAGCCGGGCGACATCGATTGGGACGTGGCATTCGAAGACGCCGGCTGGTTTCACATCACCGGCATCACCCCGGCGATCAGCGCCACCGCGGCGGACCTGGCGCTCGAAGCCGTGCGCGCCGCGCGTGGGAAGGGCATCGCCGTTTCCTGCGATCTCAATTACCGGAAAAATCTGTGGAAGTGGGGCAAGCCCGCCAGTGAAGTGATGTGGGAACTGGTGCGCTTCGTCGACGTGGCCATCGCCAACGAGGAGGATTGCCAGATGGCGCTGGGCATCGCCGCGCCGGTGGACGTAGAAGCCGGCAAGCTGGACCCCGCGCATTACGCCGCGCTCACCGGCCAGGTGCTGGCGGAGTTTCCCAACCTGAAGAGCATCGCGGTGACCTTGCGGGAATCCCGTAGCGCATCCCACAACGGATGGTCGGCGTGCTTCAACGACGGCCGGAACTTCCTGGTGAGCCGGCACTACGAGATCACCCACATCGTGGACCGCGTGGGCGGCGGCGACGCGTTCGCGGCGGGGCTGATTTATGGCCTGCAGGCGCTCGAAAGTCCCCAGGAAGCGCTCGAATTCGCGGTGGCCGCGAGCTGTTTGAAGCATTCCATCCCGGGAGATTTCAACCGGTTCAGCGTCGCGGAAGTGCGGCAGTTAATGGCAGGCGGCGGCTCCGGCCGCGTGCAGCGGTGAAGCCGGCTCAGGCTTCTGACTTCTGTCTTCTGACTTCTGTCTTCTTGCTAGAATAGAGGGCAACGGTAATTCTCTATGGTGGCACGTATTCCTTTAGCGCTGGCGCTGGTTTCGCTGGCACTGGCTCAATCCGACAGTTCGCCCAAGCCCGATACCCCAGTACCCCCCAAGCCGATTAAGGTTCAGGTTAACGAAGTGATCGTGCCGGTGACCGTCACCGACTATAAGGGCCGCTTCGTTTCGAACCTGGAGGCCAAGGACTTCAAGGTTTTCGATCAAGACAAGGAGCAGCGCCTGGAGTCCTTCAGCCACGACCGCAATCAGCCGCTGGTGGTGGGGTTCCTGATGGATCTGAGCAACGACAGCCGGGTGAACTGGAAGTATTATCAGGACGCGGCCATCGACCTGGTGCTCCATATCCTGCCGGGCGACAAGAAATTCAGCGGCTTTCTCATTTCGTACGCCAACGAGCCGGAGTTGCAGGTCAATACCACCACCGAAGCGGACAAGATGGTGGAGAAGCTGCGCAAGATGAAGCCGGGCGGCGGTTCGTCGCTCTACGACGCAATCTACATGGCCTGCATGCACCGGCAGGTGGTGGAGGGCGAGCCTTACGACCCGCGGCGCGTGATCATCGTGATCGGCGATGGGCACGACAACGCCAGCAAGAAGAGCCTGAACGAAGTGATTGAAGTCGCCCAGCGCAGCCTGGTGACCATCTACGCCATGAGCACCGTGTCGTTCGGGTTTACCAACGAAGGCGAGGAGAACCTGCTGCGGCTGACCGCCGAAACCGGCGGCCGCGTGGAATACCCGCTGAACAACATCTATTCCGACGTCGACGGTTACCTTTCGCATCCTTCCGACGACGGCAATTATGCGCTGACGATTGGGACCGGCTTATACGCTTCGGAGGTTTCCTCCGGGATATTCCGCGCCATTGCGGCTATCGTGGGCGAAGTCACCACCCAGTACATTCTGATCTACGTGCCGGACACGGGCGGCGGGGATGCCAAGCAATTCCGAAAGATCAAGGTGGTGTTGCCGGATTATCCAACGGCGAGGGTGCGGTTCCGGACTGGATATTATCCGTTTGCGCCTTGAAGAAACGCGGAACCACAGATGGACACAAATGAACACAGATAAGAGACAAACCCGCGCAATCTGCTTTCTTGGTTTTCATCTGTGTTCATCTGTGTCCATCTGTGGTTCCTTTTTTTCCGAAGCCTTCGTGAGTTTAGACGATAAGGTATTGTATGGCGCCAGTCATCCCGATTAGCGCGCGCCGCAGGGGCGAGTATGTCCTGTTGCAGCTTGCGCTGCCGGGCCAGCCGATACACGACGTGGGAGTCCTGTTGTTGGATGCCGATCCGGATTCCGCGCGGCACGCTTTGCGCCTGCGCGCGCACTGGGAGGATTTGGCCTGCCCGGAAGACGCGGAATATTTAGCCGCGCTGGAACGGGATTTTGAAGACAAGATCGGGGAACTGGGCGCGCGGCGATTATTGGAAACGTGGGAAGACTCCCTTTCGCACGTCCTGCGCGTGTCGGGACGGGAAAGCGTACCGGTGGATTCGTTTTCGCGCGTAGCGGACCGGATCTTCGAGCGGCACGTGGAGAAGTTGACGGTCCAGCCATATCGCACGCACTTGCCGTTGTACACCTTGCGGGCGGCGGCGGGCAAGTTCGGCGCCGACGAAGAAGTCGAGACCGAGCCGGAGGATTGGGTACGCGCGCCGGAGCACCTGCGGCTGACCGACCAAATGTTCGTAGCGCACGTGGAGGGACGCTCCATGGAGCCGCGCATCCCGGATGGCAGCCTGAATATCTTCCGCGGTCCGGTGGTGGGTTCGCGCCAGGGCAAGATCGTGCTGGTGGAATTGATCGGCGTGCATGAACGGTTCACCGTCAAGAGGTACACCAGCCGGAAATCGCAAGCCGCCGATACCTGGGAGCACGAACGCATCGTGCTGGAGCCTCTCAACCCCGAGTACGAAGCCCTCGATCTGGCGCCCGATCGACTCAAGGTGATCGCCGAGTGGATTCAAACGCTGGCATGAAGCGGGCAGCGCCCGCACGATCCTTCGGCCCCACACTCCTCGGCTGGTACGACGCCCAACATCGCCTTCTCCCTTGGCGCGGCACCCGCGACCCTTATCGCATCTGGGTATCCGAGATCATGCTGCAACAAACCCGCGCGGAGGCCGTGATTCCGTATTACGAACGGTTCCTGGAGCGCTTCCCCAGCGCGGCGGACCTGGCGGCAGCCTGCGAGGAAGATGTGCTGGCGAGCTGGAGCGGCCTGGGCTACTATTCGCGCGCACGCAACCTGCATCAAGCCGCGCGCCGCATGGCAGGCGTTTTTCCCAGCGGCTACCAAGCCATCCGGGAGTTGCCTGGAGTGGGCGAGTACACTGCCGCCGCGGTCGCCAGCATCGCCTTCGATCGGCCGTATGCCGCACTGGATGGGAATGTCATGCGAGTGGTGGCGCGGGTCACGAACGATCCGGCGGATATCGGCTCCACCCGCACGCGTGCGCGGTTTCGCGAGTGGGCGCAGCGGTACCTGAATGAAGTGAACCGGCGGGCGGGCGCGTTCAACCAGGCCATGATGGAACTGGGCGCGACCGTGTGTTTGCCGCGCGCTCCGCGCTGCGGGGACTGCCCGGTGGCGGCGCTGTGCCAGGCCCGCCGCGCAGGGACCCAGCGGCAGTTGCCCGTGAAGCTGCGCAAAACGCAGCCGGTGAAAATAGAGATGGCGGTGGCCGTGATCCAACGCCGCGGACGCCTGCTGCTCTGGCAGAGGCCCGCGGATTCCCGGCGGCTGGCCGGCTTCTGGGAGTTGCCTTCACCGGATCAATTGCCGGAGTCGCACACGCTGCCGGAAATCGGCGCCTTTCGCCACACCATCACGCATCATCACTATCGGGTAACGGTGCGAGCGAGCCGCCTTGCGCCGAAGACCCGCGTGTCATTGCCCCTGCGCTGGATTCCCATAGATACGCTCCCCACACTGCCTCTCAGTACGACCACCCGGAAGGCGCTGCGCCTCGCGGGTTTGTTCTGACTTCTGACTTCTGTCTCCTGTCTGCTGTTTTGTCACTCCCACCCCTTCCGATGCGCCGACTCCGTGGCCGCTTCCAGCGTCCAGGCGGCGGCCGGCTCGGCGCCCAGCGTGACGGTCACTGGCACCAGCCGCCCGCGCCGCGCCAGCAGCAGCGGAAGCCGATCGCCCGGATGGTAGTTGGCGAGTTGCCGGTCCCAATCGGCCGGACGCACGCGGAAGTCGCCGAAGGCCACGATTTCGTCGCCGGTATCGATACCCGCTGCATACGCCGGCGTCCCGCGCGGGATGCGCGTCACCAGCAGCCTTCCGTCCTCCACCTTGGTGTCCGCGCCCAGCCATGCCTGTTTGCCAGGGGGCTCATCCGCGAAGCGCAGCCCGAACCAATCCAGCGCTTCCCGGTAGTCGAGTTCGGCGGTGGAGTCGAAGACCCGCGCGAACCAGGCGCTCAAATCCGTTCCGGCCACTTCGGAGGCGGCCGCGCGAAATGCCGCGGGCGTGTATCCCGCGCGCACGGGATTGCGCGCCAGCGCCAGCCGCATCACATCGTCGAGCGACTTGGCGCCGGCTGTGGCGGTGCGCACGCGGGCATCCAGCAGAAAGCCGGCGACCGCGCCCTTGGTGTAGTAGCTGATGGCCGTGTTTTCGGAGTTCTCATCGGGATGGTAGAACTTGATCCAGGTATCGAAAGACGATAGCGAGAGAGATTCGACCAGCCGGCCGGGCGTGGTCTGCAACTCGCGGATCGTGCGCGAGAGACTGGCCAGCAGTTCCTCTTCTGTGCAGAGACCGGCGCGCCGCACCATCAGCGGCCCGTAGTAACTGGTGAAGCCTTCGGCGATGCCCAGGCTGGTGGTGTAAGGCTCGGTCTCATACTCGCCGGGGGTTAATTCCGCGGGACGCAGCCGCTTCACGTTCCACGCATGGAAGAACTCGTGGCTGGCGAGGTCCAGCCAGCGCAGATAATTCCGCCGTGTGCGCGTATTCCAACGGTCGGACATCAGCGCGGTGGAATTGCTATGTTCCATCCCGCCGCCTCCGCCGGTCAGCATGTTGAGGAAAAGGTATTGGTCGTAGGGCAGTCCGCCCCACATACGGGCGTCCGCGCGCACGATGCGCGCCAGATCCGCGGCAGCGCGCTCTCCGTCGAAAACACCGTCCTCGCCCACATCCACCAGATAGTGCGGCCTGCCTTCGACGGTGAACTCGTGCACTGCCGGATTGCCCGCCACGATAGGAGAGTCGACCAACGATTCATAATCGGGAGCGCGGTAATGGCCGCGATCTCCGGGCACCGGTGGCATGCCGGTAACCGTGGTCTTCCAGGCGGACGGCAGGACGATGCGCACGTCATGCGGGCGCGCCACGCCATCCGCCAAGGTCAGGAACGTGGGCGCGCCGTTGAGCAGCGCGAATTCGTCGTCGACCCAGTTGTCCTGCACGCCCATGACATGGCAGTAGACTTTGTAGGAAACCACTACCGGATCCGCGCCGTCAGTCTCGATACGCCAGCGGTTCTTGCGCGACTTCTCGATGGCCAGCGGGCGGCCATCCGCCGTGCGGGCCGTCACCTCTTCCAGGTTCTTGGCGTACTCGCGGATGACGTATGGCGTCCAGACGGCCATCATGAGTTCCACGCGCGGTTGAGCGCCCGTGGGGACGCGCGCCTCAACCTCCACGTAGTGGGTTTGGGGTGCGGGGATGCGGACGGTGTAATTAATCGGCGCCGGCGCCTGGGCTGCGCTGGCGGAGACGCACCACAAAAGGAACGCGAGAATCCTGGAACCCATGCCTCGTCAACGTGCCGCCGCGTCGCCGCGTCGCCGTATCGCCGTGTCGCCCTTCGCCGAAGCCGCCGGCTTGCGCGCGGGCGGCTGGTTGAGCAGCCGCTTCACCGACCGCGCCAACTGCCCGACTTCTCCGGCGCTCTTGACAATCACCACATCGGCGCCGGTGGACTGCTCGGTCAAACCCAGCGGCTCCACAAATCCCGAGAGCAGAATGATGCGCGTGCCGGCTTGCGCGCCGCGGATACGCTTGATCAGCTCGACGCCGTCCATGCGCGGCATCTTGAAATCCGTAACCACAACGTCGAAGTGCTGCTTGGAAAAGAGTTCCAGAGCCTCGTCTCCGCTGGTAGCGGTGGAGATGTTGTAACCAAGTTCCTGGAGCAACGATCTACGCGCGATCAAACCCTGGCGGTTATCGTCGACCAGCAGGATTTCAGGAGTTTTCGCAGGGGGTGGGGCGGGGGCTTGTCTCATGCTAACGCAGGCGAGATTATCAAACCAGTAACGCAAGTGTCAACACTTTTGCATCAAGTTGTAAAGAGGCGAGATGGAGTGCTTGACAAAATGCCGTGCTATTCGACTTCGCGCGGCCCGGTGTAGCCATTCTTGGCCACGATCTGGTATTTGATGGGCTTGCCCTTCTCATCCACTACGCGCAACGGCTCGTTGGTGGCCGGATTCACCAGTTCTACTTTGATCTTGCGGAATTTTCCGTCCTTCACCTTGTTGGAAGGCTCATAGCCGATGGAGTACTGATTTCGCAGGGATTCGGATATTTCGGAAAAGATCGATGGAAACTCGCCGTAGAAGCGCGGAAAGCGGGCAAAGCCGCCCGTCTCCCGGGCGAAGGTGTTCATCTGGTTGTCGGCCTGCAGGAAGCTGATGTTGTCTCCCCTGGGGCTCATGATGCGCAACGCCTGCATCAGCCCGATGGCGTAGACCGGAACGCCGCTGTCCTGGATAATCTTGCGCGCCTTATCGTAGGTCAGCTTGCTGAACGTATCGATACCCGAGGAAAGCAGCACGATGGCCTTGCGCCCCTCGATCTTGGACATGCGGTCTTCGGTATCGGCCAGCGCGTCGAACAAGTTGGCTTCCGAAAAACCCGGGATGCGCATGCGCTGCATGGCCTCATAGGTCTTGCGCTTGTCGGTGGTGAAGTCGGAAAGGATTTCCTCCTTCATGTCGTAGGCGATCAAGGCCACGTAGTCCTCGGGCTTGAGCGTCTGTACAAAACCATACGTCGCGGTCAGGGTCTGATACCAGGTGGGAGATCCGTACCATTGGAACTTGTTGCTGAACTCCACCAGCAGGCACACCGTCATCGGCGCAGCGCTCTTGCCGAACGATTTGATCTGTTGCGGTACATTATCTTCCAGGACGCGGAAGCTGGCGCGCGGGATATTGGGGATGTAATGGCCCTTGTTATCCAGGACGGCGACATCCACGCTCACCACATTCACGTCGCTCTTGAAACTGGGCAGGTTGTCCGGAATGTCGGGCTGGGCCTTCTTGCTCAGCTTCGAAGGAATAGGGGCGTCCGCGGGGTCATCCGAGGCTTTGCGCGGCTTGGCCACAGTTTGGTCCACGTCCTTCGTGGGACCTGGCTGGTCCTGGGCGAGGGACGCGGCGGCCAGCGCGAACAGCCCCGCCAAGGCTACCGGCAGGACCGGGATTCTGTTCAAGGATTTCATAGACATACCAATTCCCCAGTAAACTATACCAGAGAAGACGCCGGTTCCGGCGGTTAGGTTTCGCGCCGGAGACGGTTATGGGTCGTCAGCTCGTCCTCGGATTCAACGTCCGGTTCACGTGGTCGGCATCGCGGGCGATGAGCGTGAGATACGCCCGCGTGGGCCGATCCGGTTCCGTCCGGCCCTGCTCCCAGTCTCGCAGAGTGCCAATCGGAATGTGGAAGCGGGCTGCAAATTCCTCCTGCGTCAATTCCAGCGCCCGGCGGATGATCTTCGCCCGCGGTGTCCGCCTCATCCGCGCAAGGTCGGCTGCGGTGAGCGGCTGTGCGTCGGGATCCGCCCGTGCGGCCCGCTCAATTGCGTCGCCGGACATTCGTTTAGGTGGACTAAGCGTTTCGCCAGAAATAGTCGTCTTGCTCACGTTGGGTTGCCCTCCGCGCGGAAATAATGCGAATGCGCTCGTCGCATTCCGTGTAGGCCACGTACAGCATGACCTGACCCTTCGCCATGCCGACAATGACAAAACGCTCCTCGCCGTAGTCTCCCCGATCATCTAGGCGCTCGACGGCAAACGCGTCGTTGAACACAGTGCTTGCCAAATCGAAGCTTACGCCATGATCCCGCAGATTGGACTTGGCCTTGGCGTCGTGCCATTCGAACTCCAATATTGATAATACTACGGGATTTCAGTAGTTGTGCGGCCCTCGTGAGGAGACAAAGACGTAGACATGGCGGCAGTCCGCCTTTCACCGCGTTCATAATTCGGAAGCGGCCCGCTCCAAAAAGGTACACTGGTCGTTGTGCGCTTTACCGAGATCGTGAACAGGCTCAATGGGATCAGTTGCCCCGTGTTCGGTGTGCAGTGGACTCCGCCCGTTCTGGATGTGACGGTCGCCCGCCGCGTGATGCGTTTTTTGGAAGATCGCCGGGTCCTTTACAATCCGTTCGCCTTCGGAAGAGCCGGGCCATTGTGTGGAGTCGGTCCTTGAGATCAGACGATTCCTGGACAGCGGAACTTGGTAACCTGCCTCCGCCAAGCGAACTGGCTCCGCATCTAAAAGCTCTCCGGAGCGCCTGCCGTAAGTTCGTCGACGCCATGCAGGACGGGCCCGTGGGAAGAATCGTCCGGCTTCATCATTACGGGAGTGATTCATTCGGATTCTATTCTGCTCTCGGCGAGTTCCGGGGTGCCATCGGGCCGCACGTCGCCGCCATTGCCGTACAGTACGGCATCGACGTTGAAGACGACCTGGCACAGGTGCCTCCTGCTGCCGATGATGACCCTAAGTCGGTTTGAACATCTCGCGCGGGCTGGCGCGGACATACGCCGAAGAGGTCGGCTCCAAGGGTCCTCCAGTTCGTCGCGGCACGAACACCAGCGCGAGCACGCTCGGGCGAGCCGCTTCAGCTCTGTGGTTGCAATTCTCGACGCATCGGCTAGGCGGCACAGATTCGGCGCGGCTGAGCCTGCCACCGCAACGTGGCGGATCCGCGCACGAGACGCTACGATCCCGCAGCCTTGCTTTCCGCCCCTCTACCGTTTAGCATCACGATAGTGGAGGGGCTTCCATGCCATCGAAGAAGATGAGCCGCCGCGGGCTGTTCCGTTCGGGCGCCGCGCTGGCTGCCGCGGGCGTGTCCGCATCCATTCCGGAAGCTATTTCGGCCGCACCCGCGCCCGCACCGGCGCTGGAATTGGGCGGCAATCTGTACGAATCGATCGGCGTTACTCCGATCGTGAACTGCCGCGGCACCTATACCATCATCACCGGATCCCAGACCTTGCCCGAGGTGAAGCGCGCCATGGATGCGGCTTCGCGCGCTTACGTCCACATGGACGAGCTGATGGAGGCCGTGGGGCAGCGCCTGGCGGAGCTGACCAAAGCCGAATGGGGGATTGTCACGGCGGGATGCGCCGCAGCCCTGACCCACGCCACATCCGCCTGCATCGCCGGCGGCGATCCGGAAAAGATGCAGCGAATTCCCAATCTCACCGGGCTGAAGAACGAAGTCGTGGTGCCGCGTTACTCGCGCAACGAATACGACCATGCCGTGCGCATGCTGGGCGTGAAGATGCTGGAGGCGGAGACCGCCGCGGAATTCGAAGCGGCCCTGTCGCCGCGCACGGCCATGGTGATGATTCTCTCCTGTCCGGCCGCGGAAAAAGGCGAACTATCGATTGCGAATGCATGCGCCATGGCGCGGCGGAAGGGCGTCCCGGTGCTGGTGGACGCGGCCACAGAGACGCTCACGATTTCCAACATCCACCTGGCGCACGGAGCGAACATGGTGGCGTATAGCGGCGGCAAATGCCTGCGCGGTCCGCAGGCGGCCGGGCTGCTGCTGGGGCAGAAAGACCTGGTGCGCGCGGCTTGGATCAACAGCGCGCCGCACCACACTTTCGGCCGCTCGCTGAAAGTCGGCAAGGAAGAGATCATGGGGATGCTGGCGGCGGTCGAGCTTTGGGTGAAGCGCGACCATGACGCGGAGTGGAAGCAATGG
>Ga0187867_10000726_pt1 | contig 29069 bp, 21 predicted proteins | sample June2016WEW_13_1_FD_132976 | JGI IMG/M metagenome (GOLD analysis project Ga0187867, IMG submission 132976) | Peatland microbial communities from SPRUCE experiment site at the Marcell Experimental Forest, Minnesota, USA - June2016WEW_13_10 | ecosystem: Environmental > Terrestrial > Soil >... | reverse complement strand
CCGGCGCCCGCAGCCCACCCTGGCCCTGTCCGGTCAAGTAAGCGGCGGTATAGGACATGGTGGCTGCGTGAGCACGGGGATGGGCGCAGAAGGCGTAGCCGACGTCGTAGGGGACATTGAGCCATTTGTGACCGTCGGTCGCCCACGAGTCGGCCGCCTCGATCCCGGCGGTGAGATGGCGGGTGGCTGGGTTGGCTGCCGCCCACAGCCCGAAGGCACCGTCGACGTGGACCCAGGCTCCGTGGTCATGAGCTTCGGGGATCGCCGCGGCGAAATCGTCGAAGGCCCCACTGTTCACGTTGCCGGCCTGGAGGCAGACGACCGTCGGGCCGTCCGGACCGCCGGCGAGGACGTGTGCGAGATCTGCCACGTCGATCGCCCCCTGGGCATCGGTGGCGACCGGTTCGAGTGCCCTAGCGCCCAGTCCAAGGAGACGCAGGGCCCGGTCAATGGTGGCGTGGCGCTCGCCGGTGGCGACCACCCGTAGCGGCGGACCGCCGAGGAGCCCACGCTGCTCGACGTCCCAACCGGCCTCGGCCAACACGTGGTGACGGGCCGCGGCGAGCGACACGGTATTGGCGCCCTGCCCGCCAGTCACAAAGCCGAACGATGTGCCGGCCGGCAGGCCCAGCAGCTCCTTCAGCCAACCGCCGGCCACGTCCTCGACCACCGCGGCAGCCGGCGAGGTGAACGCGTTGAAGGCCGGCTGGTCCCATCCGCTTGTCAGCACGTCCGCCGCCGTCGCAGCGTCGAGCGCGCCACCGACCACGAACCCGAAGTAGCGAGGACCGGTCGTGGCGACCAGGGCCGGCTCGACGGCGTCGACCAACTCGTCGATCACCTCAGCGGCCGGGGTAGGTCCTTCGGCCAACGAGCCCAGAGCGGTCCGCACGGCATCGAGGTCAACATCGCTCGGGAACACCGGCCGCTCGGCCACCCCCTCACGATGGGCAGCGGCCCGCGCCGCGGCATTGGTCAGCAGGTCGAGAAGAGAATCCATCTGTTGATTATGGCCGCCAGCACGGATGTGCCGGAGAGCCGTCAGGCAATGCCTTCCGGAAGGCTCGGGCGTCGCGTGGTCGGCGGGCTACTCGAGCGAGTCCGGGTCCACGCCGGTGCCGCCTGCTGCGCTGCTCGCGTATGAGGCGAGTGCAAAACGCAATATGTTGACGGCTTCGGTACCGCTCCACAGCATCGGGCCTTCACCTGTATGGAGCCAACGCAGCCAATGGTGGCCGGAATCCCGGAAACTGCTCGCCCAGTCGTCATCGAGTGCGTGGTAGGAGCGCATTTCCCCATCGAGGTAAACCTCGAGGCTCGGCTGTTGGATGCCTCGGCCCGTGCACCGGTTGACCCGCGCGTAACCGCGACGGCCGGTGACCTCCCAACGTTCGTCGTTGGTGTAGTAGTCGGAGCGCAGGTACATGTCGATCGCAAGTGTGATGTCCCAAACGCCGCGGATCCCGTTCTGGTGTTCCCACACCAGGGTCGTGGGTGCGTCGACGTCGATGCCAGGAATGACTTCGGTCGTGCCCACCCACGCCCGCACTTCCTTGATGGGACCGAAGAGCCAGATCGCCGTCGAGAGCTTGTGCCAGCCGTCATCGAAGACGAGAGTGCCGCGGCCAAGTCGCATCTGCTGGAACTGCCACTCGTAGGTGCTCCCCGGGACGTCCCAGCCACCGCGGCCGCTGGCCACCATCTTCATGTGGTACCCGCTCACCTCGCCGAGATCGCCTGACTCGACGATCTCCTTGAGCTTCACAAGCGGCTCGTAGAAGACGTAGTTGTCCATCACCCGCAGCAGCCGACCGCTGGCTACGGCCGCGTCGAGCATGCGCTTCGCGTCGGCAAGGTCATTGCAGATCGGCTTTTGCAGATTGACGTGCCAGCCGTAGCCAAGGAGCTCCGCAACGCCGTCGGCATGCAACGGTATCGGCAGCAGTACCTCGACGGCGTCGACTTCGAGACCACTGGCCGCCAGTTCGCCAGCAGAGGCGAACATGCGGGCGGCCGGCCAGTCCGGCTGGCGCTGGGCGCGGCGCTCTTCGCTCGGATCGACAAGCGCGACGACCTCGACATCGGGGTTGTCGACATAGGCGCGCACGTTGAGGTCATAAATGCGTCCCAGGCCCACGAACGCGGCGCGTACAGGCCGTTCATAGGGTTCGAAGTTCATATTCGGCCGTTTTCCAGCACCGTGCAATAGTAGGCACGGACCAGAAAGGCACTCACGTTCGGGCAAGCCGTGAGATCTGCCTTCAAGCCAGGAGATAGCGTTGGGCAGTGCCTGCGACCGGTCATATCACAGCCTTCGCCCTTACCGCACTTGTGATCATCGTTATCCCGGGCCCAAGCGTCATGTTCATCGTTGGCCGAGCGCTGGCCTATGGACGCAAAGCCGCTGTGCTCACGGTCCTCGGCAACACCTTCGGCGAGTACGTCCAGGTCATCGCCGTGGCATTCGGGATTGGCGCGGTTGCCGAACGCTCGGTGGCCGTGTTGACCGGTCTGAAGCTGTTCGGTGCTGCCTACCTCGTCTACCTGGGCGTGAAGACGATCCGTGATCGCCGGTCATTTCTCTCGATGCTCTGTCCGGCAGAGACTCCGTCACAGCGCCGCTTCTTGTTGCAGGGCTTCATCGTCGGGTCCACCAACCCCAAGACGGTCGTATTCCTCGTGGCCATCCTCCCGTTGTTCGTCAGTCGAGCCGACGGGAGCCTTTCGGGGCAGATCTTGGTGCTGGGGATCGTGTTCTCCGCCATCGCTCTGGTTTGCGACAACGCCTGGGGCCTGTTTGCAGGGACAGTCCGCGCGTGGTTCGCAAAGTCACCCCGGCGCGTAGAGCTCATCGGGGGCATCGGCGGCCTGGCCATCATCGCTGTCGGAGTTCGACTTGCCCTGACCGGGCGCAAGGACTGAGACGAGGCACGGTCGAACCTGCTTTCCACGGTACGGCACCTCGTCGTCGTGCGGACGCCACGACCAAGAGATGGCCTACTGCGGTTTCCACAACCGGAGCATCTCCCGCCGCCAGGCAGACCGAGCACGGGCGGCCTCGACGGTGTCGGGGTGAACCAAACGGGTGATCTTCGGCGGGTCGAGTCCCCGGTGGAACGCGGAGGCCCGCGCCTCGACCTCCCTGTCCGCCTTGGTGTAGTGATCTCGCTGGAGCAGGTAGCCGTTCCAGGAAGGCACGAGGAAGGTCTCGAAGAACTTGCCCGGTGCGGTCACATCCTGGTAGACGCCCCAGCGTGTCCCGCCGAGGCGCCGCCTCACGATGCGCAGCTCGGCCATCGAGGCCAGGAAGTCGTCAACATCCTCCCCGTCGACGCGGTACTCGATGAGGATCAGGACCGGGCCGTCGTCAGGGTGGACGTGTTCTCCGATGGCGAGCGCTGGGCTCGCGACGAGCTGCAACGAGGAGCGGTCCACGACCGGCAGGCGGTACCGGGGGATCAAGAGGATACCCGGCACGAGGCTGAAAGCCGCGACCAGCAGCGTTTCACGCAGCGGCAGGAACGTGTCTATGACGCCGAAGCCGAGCCCGCCGAGAACAAACGGTCCCTGGAGCACGACATAGAAAAGCGACAGCGAACGCGTCTGCACCCACTCCGGAGTTACCTGGCGTGCTGCGATGACGAAGGCCACGGTCGCCCACACCCACGACGCGCCGGTGACGACGAGTACGGGCCCGGCTGCCCAGCGCGTCGGCCAAACGACCAGTGCGACCAACGCGAGTGCGTTGGCGAGCGTCGCGGCAGCGACGATGGCGTCCAGATGGAGGTGGCCCTGCAGGCGGGGAAGAACGAGGGCCGCGAACATGGCGCCTACTCCGCTGAGTGCCAGGAAGAGGCCGTAGCCGAAGGCCGAAGTGTGCAGGTAGTGAGCGGCGAAGAGCGGAAGCAGTGCTCCGAGCGCCGCCGCCGGCGTGACGTAGAGAGCCGTGCGGGCGGCAATGGAGCGTAAGCCGGGCGTGTTCGAGAAGTACCTCCATCCCGACGAGATCGCACCGAGGAGGCTTTCGGCAGCCGATCCGCCCGGCGTGGACAGGCGGAGGTCGTCCCTCCCCCGCCACAGGAGGAGGAAGCCGATGAGAGGCAGCATGACGGTGCCGCAGAGGGCGAAGAACACTGTCGTGCCAGCGTCGCGTAGGACTGCGCCGCCGAGCACCGGTCCGACAACCTGGCCGATGTTCCACTGGAAGCTGTCCAAGCTGAGAGCGACGGGCACGACCTCGGGCGGCACAAGGCTGGCGATCGTCGTCCACCACGACGGTGAGGACGTTCCGCCGGCTATCCCCATGCCGGCGAGCCCGATGAGGAGCGTTGCCGGCGTCAGCAGCTGCGACGATGACATCAGGACGAGGAACGCCACCGAACCGATCAGCAGGATCTTCGCCACGAGCAGCACGGCGCGCCGGTCACGGGAGTCCGCCGCGGCACCGGAGAACACGACGGCGAGGATGCCGGCAAGCGGGCCTATGGCCGCGGCGAGGGTGACCAGGACCGGCGATGTCGTGAGGCGTTCCATGATGAATCCGCCGACGAGCGTGACCATCCAGACGCCGGCGTTGGCGAACAGGGCCGTCCCCTCGAGCCACCGGTATGCCCGGCTCCGCAGCGGAGCGAACAGTTCCGTCACCGGTCCACCGGACACCAGAGGAAACGCACGAGTCAACTCACGCGTGAGTCGGCCCTACTGCGGCCGAAGCGAGCTGGGCAGGGGCAAGTTGTCGCCAGCCACTTCTACTTCGACGACGTGGGCAATGTCGGCAGACGAGCGTCCGATGCGGAGCTGATAGGTACCAGAATCGACGTACCAGCCCGGCTGGGATCGGTGTAGTGCAGGCGGGACCCGGCCGTGGTGGAACACCGTTGCCGGCATCCGGGCAAGAAGCGACGGCCAATCCGTGTCAGCAACGTCGTAGTAGGCGAACGATCGCTCGTTGAGCTCGAGTGACACCGTCGTCGTCTCGCCCGGGTCGAGCCACACCTTGGCGAAGGCGCGCAGTTCCTTCAACGGACGGAAGCGACCGCCTGGCCGAGGCAGTCCTCGTTCTGGCGGTGACACGTAGAGCTGGACGACCTCGGCGCCCCGGCGCTGCCCGACATTGGTCACTGGGATTTCGACGCTCATGCTGCGACCCGGCTCCAATGTCGAAGCGGACGTGCGCGGTGCACCGATCTCGAATCTCGTGTACGAGAGCCCGTGGCCGAACGCGAAGCGCACCGGCAGTCGGCGCGTGTCGTACCACCGATAACCGACGAGCAGGCTCTCGCTATAGCGGACCGTGCTCGACTCACCGGGGAAGCTCCCGAACGCCGGCGTGTGCTCTATGCACACTGGAAGCGTCGTTGGGAGCCGCCCACCCGGCTCGCTGTCGCCGAAAAGCACGTCGATGATGGCGTTCGCCAGCTCCTGGCCACCGAACCAGGTCTGGATGATCGCGCCCGCTTGGTCCGCCCAGCCGAGACTGATCGGGGAGCCGGAGTTGACGACAACGACGGTGCGAGGATGTGCCGAGAGCACCCGTTTCACCAGCTCGTCCTGGTTGCGAGGGAGATCCATCGTCTCGCGGTCGTAGCCTTCGCTCTCCCACACCTCGTCGGTTCCAACGATGAGGACGACGGCATCGGCTCCCTCGACCGCACTCACCGCCGCTTTGATGCTTGCCTCATCCGCGACTCCGTCGCTTGCGACCCCGCGCGCGTATGTGATCTCGGCTGCGTTCCCCAGTCGCTCGCGAAGCACGGTCAGCGGCGACAGCACATAGTGGGGTGTGACGCTTGCGCTTCCACCGCCCATGATTGCGAGCCGCTCTGCGTTCGGTCCGACGACCGCGATGCGACGAAGCCCGGAGGCCTCGAGGGGGAGGAGACCGTCGTTTGCCAGGAGGACGATCCCGTCGGCAGCGGCTCGGCGAACGAAGGCCCGATCCTCCTCCCGGTCCTCGGGATGCTCACCGACCGGTACGTCGTCGAGCGCGCCGACCCTGTCAAAGACCGTGAGCATGCGGTGAACCATCTTGTCGAGCTGCGTCTCGTCCAGTTGGCCCGAACGCACCGCGTCGACGAGCGCCGGGCCGAACGCGCGCGGCGGGGCCGGCATCTCCAGATCGAGGCCCGCAGCAGCTGCCGCGACCGTTCCTGCGATGCCGCTCCAGTCGGTCATCACGAATCCTGCAAAGCCCCATTCCTTGCGGAGGATGCCGTCAAGAAGTCGGGCGTCGTCGGGGACGAAGCGTCCATTGACCCGGTTGTAGGAGGTCATGACCGCCAGCACGCCGGCGATCCGGACTCCGTACTCGAAGGGCAAGAGGTACAGCTCTCGAAGGGCCCGCTCGTCGATCTCGGACGAGGAGGTATTGCGCTCGTGCTCGACCTCGTTCCCGACGAAGTGCTTGATCGTTGCCACGACGTCGTTCTTCTGAACACCATCGATGTATGCGACCGCCAGCTTTGCGCTCAGCACCGGATCCTCCGAGAAGCACTCGAAGTTCCGACCCCAGAGGGGGTGACGGTGCAGGTTCACAGTTGGCGCGAGGAGGATCCGGCAGCCCTTCTCGCGAGCTTGCCGAGCGACGATCGCGCTCGCCCGCTCGACGACCGCCGGGTCCCATGTCGCCCCGAGCGAGGTTGCCGAGGGAATACAGACAGAAGGCGTGATGCTCACATGGCCGCGGGTGTCCCCACGAGCGCCGTTCGGCCCGTCGGTCATCTTGACCGACGGTATGCCGAGTCGAGGAAAGCTCGCGGTGCGCCAGCTGTCGATCCCGACGGTGAGCGCGGCCTTCTCCTCGAGGGTCAGTGCGCTCGTCAGCGCGGCGATATCACGCGAGAAGCTGACTTTGACCCTGGGATCAGGTGTTGGCATGACGGGTTCTCCTCTGTGTCGAAGGCTCCTGCGACTCGGGTAACCGATCGTAGGGGACGGGCCTGCCGGTGTCGGGATTGCCGGCCTCCCGGAAGCGCCGCAGCACCTGGCTTCGAAGCCCCAGCCCGCCGCAGCAGGGGTGCGCCCGGCAAAGACCCTGGGTCCTAACGCGACAGCACCCCGGGGGGGGATCCGGGGTGCTGGTATTAGGGGACACGATCACTCAGTCACCCCCGAGGCGGCGACCTATTTACGATCACTGTCGACCCGCACTCAGTATGCGTCCGAGTCGTCGGTGCTATCTAGGGCCGAACGGCACATTCTCGCGACGGGCCCGGAGAACACATCCTGCCCGCTGCGGTCACAGTCGTCCGCCTGTAGCACTGTTTCGACCAGGCCCATCAGCCATGTCAGCGTCCCGGCTTTTCGACTGATGCCACATCCCTGTAACGGAATCGGCATTGCAGTGCCCCAGGGGTCGAACCAAAATCAGTTATCGGTTCGAGCGCGAGCCGGGGGATTCTCCGGTCGCCGGCCGTGTCGCCGGCCGGAGAACGGCGCATAGCAAGGACACTTCTGAGGCTTGGGGGCGGACGGTGCTCGAAAGCCAAGAGGCTTTGCCTGTCGAGACCGGCAGGACCGGTGACGTTATCTCGTCCTGTCCTGCGAGCTGGGCTTTGTCACGGTGCCGAAATTCGCGACGGCACTCGCCCGGTGCTGTCGCCCAGGCCGAGACCTGTCGTCGTCGACGTCGGGAGCGTTCTCTTCCCCACGCCAGAGCGTCAAGTCGATGACGTCGCAACCGAGCTCGATGCGCGGAGCATCCTGATAGGAGGGAGGGCTTGTTCTCATGATCGAATCGGACTTTCGCCCCCTGAGAGGCCGCGACAACGTCCGCGCGCCCACGGTCGCCTACGTGCCGAACGAGCTCGGCGGCAAGTACGCCGGCTACCTCTATCTATTGGCGAGTCCGGAGGGCCCGGTGGTCAGCGTCCCGGGGATCGTAGGGGGCATAGACGACTCGGAGCCTGACAGTGCCAGCGCCGAGGCCCTGATCGGTGGTCCGATCGGACCGTGGGAGCTGCGCACAGATGGGTGGTATGCCGAGATCCAATGTTTCCCCGCGTACCGCCAGACGGTCGAGACTCTGCCTCCTTGCCAATCTGAAACGAGCTCACGCCGCAAGCTCGCCTAGGGGCGGCTTCGATGTCGGAGCGGCACCGCGTCCGGCTTGGTGGCCGCGCAGCGGTGAGCAGCCGCTAGACCGTTGGACGGGTGCACGGCTCATTGCTTCCCTCGCAAGGCAACAGGGGTCGTGCACCCACTTTGGCTACATTGCTGTCGGCCGGTGCCCGGGCTGACAGCGAGATACATAGGTCCGGGCGCAGGTCCCGACAGAACGCGGCTGGCTGAGTGCCGCATGGTTCTCGCACCGGTGCTTGCGGCATCATGTTGAGATGCAGGACTACCTCCAGGTCAACAGGGCCAACTGGGACGAGCGGGCTCCTGCACATGCAGCCTCGCCCGGCTATGCCGTCGAGCACTTCATCTCCGACCCTTCCTTCCTCTCCAAGGTGGTCCAGTTCGACCGACCTCGACTCGGCGAGCTCGCCGGTGTCCAGGGAGTCCATCTTCAGTGCCACATCGGGACCGACACGATTTCGCTTGCACGCCTCGGCGCCCGGATGACCGGCCTGGATTTCTCGCCGGCTTCGCTCGCTGAGGCGCGTAGCCTCGCGCAGAGGACCGGGACGTCGATCGAGTTCGTCGAGGCTGACGTCTACCGTGCCCTCGAGGTGCTCCAGCCGGCTTCGTTCGACCTCGTCTACACCGGCATCGGAGCCCTTGGCTGGTTGCCCGACATCGCACGTTGGGCTGGTGTCGTCGCCGGCTTGCTCCGGCCAGGTGGACGGCTGTTCGTCCGAGAAGGTCATCCGATGCTTCTTAGCATCGACGAGACACATCTCGATCGTCTCGTCGTCGACTACCCGTATTTCCAGCGGGACGAGCCGCTCATCTTCGAAGACGGTGGCACTTACGTCGAGACCGAAGTGCAGTTCTCCCACAATGTCACCCATGAGTGGAACCACGGCCTAGGCGAGACGGTCACAGCGCTCCTCGACGCAGGCATGGAGATCACCGGCCTGGTCGAGCACGACAGCGTCCCATGGGAGGCGATCCCCGGTGGGATGGTCTTGGACGCTGCCGGCGAATGGCGGCTCCCCGACCGACCTTGGCGCCTCGCAGCGAGCTACACGCTCCAGGCGCGCAAGCGCTGAGTCATCCGGGCATCGGAGCCGGTTGCTCCATCTGGCCGGCCACCAAGGCCGCGCCGCAGCCGATCCCACATTTCCCGACCTCGGTTCAGGGGAGCGGCAGCCGTCGTGATCGAGCAGCGGAGGCGAGACGCGGTTGTCCTGGTCCCATTGGTCCTCGTAGGCAGGAGTCTCGGTGGGGGGGCCGTGAAACCAGGCACAGGAGGTTCGTGACGCTCAGTGGAAGATCGGCGTGAGATAGGTCAGATCGGGATCTGCCCTCCGGGACTCGTCGGGATTGTCCGGGATGTCCCTCCTGGGATTCTGCGGATCTGGGGATCTGGGGATCTGGGGATCTGGGGGTCTGGGGATCTCCTGGGCTTTGTTGGGCGAATGTTGGGTTGGAGCCGTGGCGGATCCGGTCTAATAATCAGGCTCCGACCTGCCCTTTCATCAGTGGGCCCGGCAGGGATCGAACCTGCGACCAAGGGATTATGAGTCCCCTGCTCTGACCACTGAGCTACGGGCCCTTCCTGGAACCGTGGTTTGACGCGCCGCTACTTGCCCTAACTGTGCCCTCGGATGCTACGCCGAGGACAGCGCGGCTCGCCTTGCGTCAGGCCCCCGCGACTGGCGCGACGCCCAGAATGGTGGACACGGTCGGCTTGTGCTCCGGCTAGGGGACATGGACGGCGATTGGTTAACATCCGCCCGTGCGACGTGGAGGCGATGACGGTCACCCAGGGGACCGGTCCGCCTGGCGTCTCGTCCTGTGGTGCGCATGTGCGGTGGGTTCGGTCGTGCTCGTCGGCCTGCTCTATCTGTCGTCTGTGCATTCCTATCCCGGGAGCTCGGACGGGGCCAGTGTGGTTCTCGAGGGAAAGGCCTTGATCGGGAATCTCACTCTTACCCACTGGGCCCTCTCCCTCGACTCGTTCTGGTTGGTTGACGCGCCGGTTTACGCAGTTGCCGCCCTCATTGGTGGGGTCCATCCGCAACTACTGCACCTTGTGCCGGCGATCATTGCTGTCGGCGTCATCGGGGTCGGCGCATGGATCGCGCAGCGCGGTCGAGGCCGATGGACCGGCCTTCTCGCGGCAGGAACTGTCGTAGTGCTTCTCGGTCTGCCGACGCATGCCTTCGCTCAGTTCTTCCTTATTGGCCCATTCCATGTGACGACAACGCTTTGGTGCCTTGTCGCCTTCGTGGCTTTGAGAAGGGCCCGTTTCGGCTGGGGCTGGCTGCTGGCGATTTGTTTCCTCGCGGCGGGCTTGCTCGGAGACCTCCTGACCGGGATCCTTGGGGTAGCACCGATAGGCCTGGCGGGGATAGCTGCCGCACTCCGGGCTCGGCGATGGAGAGCGGGTGCTCCTGCGCTCACAGCCGCGCTGGGCAGCCTCGTGCTCGCCGAGGCTGTGCGCCGGATCGCTTGGGCGATCGGTACCTACACGATCGGCCCGGCGAATCCTCGGGCGGACTTCCACCAGATGTTTCACAACATCATTCACGTCGTCACCTGGGGAGCGGCTCTAGAGGGTGTCGGGTCTCAGCCGTTCGGTTCGCCGGGAGTGCCACCGGTCCTCGGGGTTGCACATGCGGTCGGGCTGGGCCTGGGCGTGGCGGCGGTCGTTGTGGGGCTTGTCGCGATCGTCCGCTCGATCGTCCGCTCGATCCTGACCGGCGAAGAGGCACCGGCATCAGACGAGGTCGCTGGCTCGGATCGCCGGGAGACCGCCTGGTTCGAGGACGTGCTCGTTTTCGGCTTCTTCGGCGGCTGCGCCACCTTCGTGTGGTTCTCCTTCTCGTCGGTGGCCCCTTTCGGCCGTTACCTTACAGCGGCGGTGATCTTCGGCTCGATCCTCGGTGCTCGCCTCGCGGGAAGAATCGCGGAACGTGTGGATGGATGGCCGAGAGTTGCTCTCGCCGCAGTCGCCGGTCTCGCGGTCCTTGGCTACGCGACGACCTTCGTGAACACCCTCACGACTCCGTCTCCGACGCAACCCGCCGTGAGCTTGGCTGCCTATCTGAAGCAGCACCATCTCACCAAAGGCATCGGCGACTACTGGAGCGCGTCGATTGTGACGGTCGAGTCCTCCGACGGAGTTGTTGTCCGCCCGGTCGTCACCCTTGCCGGCAGTCAGCATCTCGTCCGATACAAGAGGCTGTCGAGCTCGTCCTGGTACGGGGGAGGCTTCGAGTTCCTCGTCTACAACGCGACCGCACCCTGGGCAGGCGTAGACGCCCAGTCAGCTCAGGCATCCTTTGGGCTGCCGCAACGCGTAGCAGCTGTCGGTCCGTACCACGTGCTGACCTGGGCACACGACCTCACACTCCGGGGTGACGGCACTTATGCGCCCCAGCCGCGGGCGAACCGATAGCGAGCCTGCTCGTCGCAGCTTCGAGGCCAGGGCACTCGACGATGCGCTTGCCGTCGAAAGACCTTGCAGTCCCGGTGTGCAGCTCCGGGGGAGAGACTCGAACTCTCAACCACACGATTAACAGTCGCGTGCTCTGCCGATTGAGCTACCCCGGAAGTCAGCGCGAAGCCTATACGGGCTGACGGTCGTCGACGCGCCTGCCCAACGGCTGTCGCTCGGACACCCGGCCGGACGCTGCGGCGGACGTCGCTTCGAAGATCGCGTCGGACGTCTGGCCTCTCGGTCGACGACCCCATGGGCACCTCGCACTGGCGAAGCTCTTACGTGCGATGTAAGAAAGGCGGATGCGGTTCAGGACCGGGTTCGTCGTGGGGTGCGCAGCTGGCTATTACCTGACCCAGAAGGCGCGTCGGCTCCGGGCACCGACTGTGAGCCACGGCCAGCTCGCTTCCCCAACGTCGGACTGGCTGCGGCACAGCGGCCCGAATGTGCGAGCGGCTGAGCTGAAGGCCGAGAAGGTACTCGCGCTGGGCGACCTGGCCCGGGAAAGAGCGAGCGACCTGCTGCGCGGCCCGGTCGGGAACCTTGCACGCGAACGAGTGATCGCCCTTTTCGAGGGCGCCATCTCGCCTGAACGCGCGGAGGCGACAAGAAGGAGCTGAGTCCGATCGCTCGGCTTCAGTCGCCTTCCACGTAGTCCCGAAGCGGGCGCGACACCATTGGGTGACGCAGCTTCGCGAGCGTCTTCATCTCGATCTGGCGAATACGCTCCCGGGTGACCCCGAAGATCTGCCCCACCTCCTCGAGGGTCCGGATCCGGCCATCGTCCAGGCCGAAACGAAGCCTCACCACTTCTTGCTCGCGCTCGCTCAATTCGGAGAGGGCCCGTTTCACCGCCTCGTTCAGCAGCATTCGCGTGGCTGCGTCGACCGGCACCTCGGCAGTGTGATCTTCGATGAGGTCCGAGAGGCTGAAGTCCTCCTCCTCGCTGATCGGTTGTTCCAGGGAGATCGTGTCCTGGCTGATCCGCTGGAGCTCGCGCACCCTTTCGACGGCGAACTGTGTCCGAGCTGAGACCTCCTCGACCGTTGGCTCACGGCCGAGCTCCTGGGACAGTTGGCGCTGGGTGCGCACGATCTTGTTGATCGTCTCGACCATGTGGACCGGGATCCGGATCGTGCGGGCCTGGTCGGCGACTGCCCGGGTGATGGCCTGGCGAATCCACCACGTGGCGTACGTGGAGAACTTGAAGCCGCGCCGATAGTCGAATTTCTCGACGGCGCGCATGAGCCCGAGATTGCCTTCCTGGATGAGGTCCAAGAACGCCATGCCGCGATTGCGATAACGCTTCGCGATCGAGACCACTAGTCGCAGGTTTGCCTCGATAAGGAGATCCTTGGCTTCCGAGCCTTCGTGGATCGCCCTTTCGGCGGCTCGGCGCTCCTCGAAGGGAATCTTGTCGAAGGTCCCTGACGCCCTCCGGGCGGCCAGCTCTGCAGCTGCCTCCTGGCCGGCCTCGATCTTCCGTGCACAGAGAACTTCGAGCTCGGGCGACAGCAGCGACACGCGCCCGATCTCCTTCAAGTAGGCGCGAACGGGGTCAGTTGCCTGGGCATCGCCGTTCCCGCCCCCGAGTGACATGGGCATCGAGACGACACGAGGGCGAGGCCTGGGGAGTGTCGCGCCGTTCCGGCCAGCGCCGTAGTGCAACAGCGCGTCGGCTTCGATGCGGTCGAGCTCTGCCAGGGGTGGCTCGGCTGGTGCAGGCTCGCCGACCCCCGCGGCGCCGTTGGCCGCGCCGGTGCCAGCTGTGGAGCCTGTGACTCCCGACTCGGGGGCCTGTTCGGTCGTGCCGGTCATCTTGCCTCCAGATAGCGCTGCAACAGCCACGCTACCAATCGATTCGCAGCCTCACTCACGGCGGGTGAAGTCCTATCCGCCGTTCCCGGCTCCTGCATGAGCTCCAGCTCGGACTTCAACCAGGTAATGGCGGCACCAGCCGCAGCGAGCCGGGTCGAGTCGTCCTCGGCGTTGGCCTGGCGGGCCTCGGCCTTGATCTCGTGGAGCGCCACCTGGGCGGCGGAGCGGGCCAAGGCGGTCACGGTCTGATCCGGGTCCGCGTCGGGCTCGGACACCGCGAGTTGGCGAAGCAGGTCTGCCACTTCGTCGTCTGCATTCTCGATAGCGTCATGCAGGCTTGTCGAGTCCGTGAGCGCCCTGAGAGCAGCGCGCTGGAGCGGGTCGGCGAACATCGCCGCGTTGAGCCGCCCAGCCATGGCTTGCGGTTCGTGAACCGCGAGCACGAGCGCGTCCCGGCCGGCACGCTCGCCCGGGGGAACGGGGCCCGACTCCCGCCGAGAGCTGGAGCCACGCCCGGCAGGTCGTGTACTGGCCGGTGGCTGTTCCCAGCCGCCTTCGGGGTCAGGTTCCCATGGAGGTTCCTCGTCCGGTGGTTGAGGCCGCCCGCCTCCGACGGCCCGGCCGGCCTCGTCGGTAGTCTTGCGACTCGACGCCTTGAAGGCCCGCACGAGCGCCTCCAGGCGTGGTCGCAGTCGCTCCGGGTCTTGTCTGGTCAGGTCCGACACCCTGACGAGGAATTGGTCGCGGACCAGTTCGTTAGGGTGCTCGGCGACCATCGCGAGGCCAGCTTCGGCCGCGTGGGCCCGGCCTTCACCGGTCTTGAGCTCGCCCGAGGCCAGCGCCCGATCCACCCTGAAGCGGAGAAAGGTCTTAGCGTTCTCCACCGCGTACTTCAAAGCTTGTGGCTCGCGCATTGCGATGTCTGCCGGATCACTTCCCGGGGGCAGGGCGGCAACGGCGACCTCCAGCTCGTGACGTTTCTCCCATTCATAAAAGCGGGCAGCAGCGGACTGGCCGGCAGCGTCGGCATCGAACGCGAGGACGACCCGTTTCGCGAATCGCCCGAGGAGACGGAAATGCTCCTCGGTGAGTGCGGTCCCGCAAGTTGCCACCGCTCGCGGCAAGCCGGCAGCGAAGAAGCCGATGACGTCGGTGTAGCCCTCGCAAATGATGACTTCGCCGGTTTGAACGGCGGCCTGTTTGGCCCAGTTGAGGCCGTAGAGGGTGCGCCTTTTCGAGTAGATCGGTGTCTCGGGCGAGTTGCGGTACTTCGGGCCGGCCCCTTCGCCGGCACCGGGGAGGATACGGCCGCCCAGTCCGATCGCCTTGCCGGCCGGGTCGAAGATCGGGAAGATGACCCGGCCCCGGAAGGCATCACGCAGCCCGTGCTGGCCCTGGTGGGCGAGTCCTGCCTTGACGAGCAGATCGGCGGGGGCCCGGACCGCTCCCACCAGCGACCTGCCCGTCTCGGGCGCCCAGCCCAGGCCGAATTGGCGCACGGTCTCACCCTCGTAGCCCCGCGACCGCAAGTACTGCCGTGCGCGTTTCGCGTCCGGTTGGCTCAGCAGCTCCTCGTGGTAGAACGCGACCGCCCGCTCCATGACGCCGAGCAGCGCCTTTCGCCCTTCGCGGTCGGGCTGACCCTTGCCGCCGGTGTCGTGGCGGATCGCGATCCCGGCTCGTGCCGCCAGGCGCTCCACCGCTTCGACGAAGTCGCAGCCTTCGATGCTGCGCAGGAAGGTGATCGCGTCCCCGGAGACCTGGCACCCGAAGCAGTAGTAGAGGCCCTCTTCGGCGTTGACCGAGAACGATCCCGTCTTCTCAGCATGAAACGGGCACAGGCCGACATAGCGCCGCCCAACCCGTTTGAGCGGCGCGTACTCACCTATAAGGGCAAGGATGTCGGTTGCGGAGCGAACCGCAGCCACGTCCTCGTCGGGAATCGCCATCTCTTGGACGGTACCGCGGCGCGTGCGCGGGCGCGCCCAGGAGGCAGCGTTCCGGTTGGCTGGAGCCGACCTCGCTCTACGCGGAGGCTTGCTTCGCCTTCTCAGCGTCGATCGCGAGCACCGCGTGGGCCGCCGCGAGTCGCGCGACCGGCACCCGGAACGGCGAGCAGCTGACGTAGTCGAGGCCTGCCCTTGCGAAGAAGTCGATCGAGAACGGATCGCCACCGTGCTCTCCGCAGACACCGATCTTGAGGCCCGGGCGAGCGGCGCGCCCGCGCTCGACAGCGATGCGAACCAGCTCGCCCACGCCGGCGACGTCGACGTTCTCGAACGGGTTCGCGCTGAGCAGGCCTTGGCTCAGGTAAGCGGACATCATCCTGCCCTCGACGTCGTCGCGGCTGAAGCCGAAGGTCATCTGGGTGAGGTCGTTCGTCCCGAACGAGAAGAAGTCCGCCACCTCGGCGATCTGGTCCGCGAGCAACGCAGCCCGTGGAGTCTCGATCATCGTGCCGATGGCGACCTCGATCCTTCCGGCGGTCTTGCTGTCTCCGCCCTTGTCCTCTGAGGGCGCCGCGTCCTGCAGCGCCTGGACAACCCAGGAGCGGGCGAGCGCCATCTCCTCGCGGGAGACAGTGAGAGGGATCATGATCTCCACGATCGGGTTGCCGCCCGCCTCCGCCCGTTCGTAGGCGGCCTCCATGAGGGCACGCACCTGCATTGCGTAAAGGCCGGGCTTCAAGACCCCGAGCCGCACCCCACGCACACCGATCATCGGGTTGGCCTCACGCCATGACATGGCTGCCTCGAGGAGTTTCTTCTCGTCGTCGGTGAGGCCTTCCTTTGCCTGCTTCACGAGGAGGGATTCGACGTCGGGGAGGAACTCGTGCAATGGCGGGTCGAGCCCGCGGACGATGACTGGCAATCCGTCCATCGCCTCGAGGATGCCGAGGAAGTCCGCCTTCTGTGCAGCTCGCAGCTCCTCGAGCGCCGCGGTCTCCTCGTCTGCGGTCGACGCGAGGATCATCCGCCTCATGATCGGCAGGCGGTCGTCTCCAAAGAACATGTGCTCGGTCCGGCACAGGCCGATCCCCTCGGCTCCGAGACGGCGAGCGTTCGCCGCGTCGTCGCCGGTGTCCGCGTTGGCACGAACCCCCAGACGGCCCGAGCGGACCTCGTCGGCCCAGCTGAGCAGCTTTGTCAGCTCCGGGGGCGCCTCGGCCGCGATGAGGGGCACGGCGCCGACGACGACGGTGCCTTCCGAGCCGTCGATCGAGATCACGTCGCCCTCCCGGATGACGGTGTCTCCGACTCGGAAGAGCTTGTCCGATGCGCTGATCCGTAGGGCTTCGGCGCCGACCACAGCCGGCTTGCCCCAGCCGCGGGCGACGACGGCAGCGTGGCTCACCAGGCCGCCCCTGGCGGTCAGGATGCCTTCGGCAGCGAGCATGCCGTGCACGTCCTCGGGCGAGGTCTCGTTGCGCACGAGGATCACGTGCTCACCGTTGGCAGCAGCAGCCGCGGCGTCATCGGCCGTGAAGCACACGGTGCCGACCGCGGCGCCGGGCGAAGCGGCGAGTCCTTTGGCCAGAACTGGAGAGGAGTTATCCGCGAACTGCGGGTGCAGCACTGCCTCGATGTGGTCGGCGGTCGTCCTCTGCAGCGCCTCAGCGTGAGTGAGCGCGATGGCCGGATCATCGACCATGTCGACTGCCATGCGAAGCGCGGCCCGGCCGGTGCGCTTGCCGACCCGGGTCTGCAGCATCCAAAGCTTGCCCTGCTCGATAGTGAACTCCGTGTCGCACATGTCCCGGTAGTGAGCTTCCAGCCTGGAGAAGATCCCCATCAGCTCCTCGTAGATCGAAGGGAAGCGGCTTCCCAGCGCAGAGAGCGGTTCGGTGTTGCGGATCCCGGCGACCACGTCCTCGCCCTGGGCATTGATGAGAAAGTCGCCGTAGGCGCCTTTGGCCCCGGTGGCCGGATCGCGTGTGAAGCCGACACCCGTGCCCGACTTCTCGTCGCGGTTCCCGAAGACCATGGCCTGCACGTTCACCGCCGTGCCGAGGTCGTTCGGAATGTGCTCGCGCAACCGGTAGGCGACGGCTCTCGCCCCGTTCCACGAGGCGAACACGGCCTCGATCGCGCCGCGAAGCTGGTCGACCGGCTCCTGTGGGAACGGGCTTCCCGTCGCGCGCTCCACAACGCTCTTCAGTTCCTCTACGAGCCCTTGCAGCGCTGCCGCCGGCAACTCGGCGTCCGAGGCACCTGTGCGCTCCTTCAGGGCCTCTAGAGGCCCGTCCAGCTCATCGCCCGGGACTCCGAGGACGATACGGCCGTACATCTGCACGAAACGCCGATAGGAGTCGAACGCGAAGCGCTCGTCACTGGTCTGCTTGGCGAGGCCTTCGACCGACCGGTCGTTGAGGCCGAGGTTCAAGACGGTGTCCATCATGCCCGGCATCGAGAACTTCGCTCCCGAGCGGACCGAGACCAGCAACGGGTCGTCCGGGTCGCCGAGCCGGCGTCCCATGCGCTCCTCGAGCCTTGTGAGGTGCTCAGCCAGTTCCGCGTCGAGCTCGGCGGGCCATCCCGTTGACATGTAGGCACGGCAGGCGTCTGTCGAGATCGTGAAGCCGTGTGGCACAGGCAGGCCCAGCACCGAGGTCATCTCGGCCAGATTGGCGCCTTTCCCACCTAGGAGGTCCTTGAGCTCCATGGGCGCACGGGGATGCGCGTGGTCGAAGTCGTACACGTAGCTCATGGGGGACCTCCTGGGAGTTGTCGCGGCAGGCCGAGCCTAAACGAGACCCGGGTGATGGCCCAAAACGACGCGTCCCGCCGCCTGGCGAGGGCGCCGAAGCCCGTCTTGCTGCCCTGTCAGGGGCCAGAGCCGCGTCAGATGTCCAGTCGTCCGAGAAGGTGGGCAACGAGGTCCTCGACAGGAAGTCTCGTCTGTTCGGTCGAGTCACGATCGCGGACCGTCACCTGCTGGTCCTCGAGGCTCTCGAAGTCGATCGTCACGCAATAGGGGGTGCCGATCTCGTCCTGGCGCCGGTAGCGGCGGCCGATCGACTGGGTTTCGTCGAACTCGCACATGAAGTAGCGCTGAAGCCGGTGCAGGACGTCTCGCGAGAGAGGAGCGAGTGTGTCCTTCTTCGACAGGGGGAGCACGGCGACTTGGTAGGGAGCAAGCCTTGGGTGCAGGCGGAGCACCGCTCGCCGCTCGCCGCCGATCTCGTCCTCGTCGTAGGCGGCCAACAGGAACGCCATCATCGCTCGAGTCGCGCCGGCTGCCGGCTCGACGACGTGGGGGAGGTAGCTCTCGCCCGTCGGCTGGTCGAAGTACTCGAGGGACGTGCCCGAGCTCTCCTGGTGAGCACGCAGGTCGAAGTCGGTCCTGTTGGCGATGCCCTCCAGCTCGCCCCAGCCCCACGGAAACAAGAACTCGACGTCTGTCGTCCCGGCGGAGTAGTGGGAGAGCTCCTCCTTCTCGTGCGGGCGGAGGCGCAACTTCTCGCTCGCGATGCCGTAGCGCGTGTACCAGGCGAGCCGTTCGTCGCACCAGTACCGATGCCAACGCGGGCTGTCCGCAGGTGGGACGAAGAACTCCAGCTCCATCAGCTCGAACTCCCGTGTGCGGAACACGAAGTTGCCGGGTGTGATCTCGTTTCTGAATGCCCGGCCGATCTGGGCGATCCCGAACGGCGGCTTGCGCCTCATTGTGGTGAGGACGTTGAGGAAGTTCACGAACATGCCCTGAGCCGTCTCGGGCCGGAGGTACGCGACCGAAGAGTCGGCTTCGACCGGCCCGACGTAGGTCTTGAACATGAGGTTGAACGGCCGTGCCTCGGTCAGGTCCTTGGAACCGCAATTAGGGCACGCGTCCTCGATCTGGTCCGCGCGCCACCGCTCTTTGCAGTTGCGGCAGTCGACCAGGGGGTCGGTGAAAGTCGCCAGGTGGCCGGACGCCTCCCAGACCTTGGGGTTGGTAAGGATCGCGGCATCGATCGGCACGACGTCGTCGCGCTCTTGGATCATCGCTCGCCACCAAGCCTCGCGGACGTTGCGGAGCATGAGAGCTCCTAACGGGCCGTAGTCGTAGGTAGAGCGGATGCCGCCATAGATCTCGGCTGAAGGGAAGACGAAACCACGCCGCTTGCACAGGTTGACAACGGCGTCGAACAGCCCGGTATTGGCAGCGGGCTCGAAGGATGTCGGCATGGCGGCAGGTTACTTGCACGCGACACCTGTTCCCTCTGCTCGGGTCGACGCGTGCGCCTTTTCGACAGAGCCAGGTGAATCTTGCCGCTCTTCACCCATGCGTGTGCTGCTATGTCGAGCATGAGCGCGCAGCGGCGCACGCATAGGTGTGACGCTCAATCGGGGGCGTCCGGCGCCTGCACGCCGTCCGCCGCCCGCCCGGCGTGAGCAGCGTCGGAATTGCTCGTGTTCGACCAGCCTTGCCAACCGGCCGTCGAGATCTCCGCGCCCCGATGCGCTGAGCGCACCCTCCGATCCAGGTGGTACTCGGTCGCGAGCATGGCCAAGCGCTCTGCCTCGGCCGTCGCGCGGCTCGGCGGCTGGTCGAGTGCGGCGCGGAGACCTCCGCTGAGAACCTGCCGGATCAGGCTCACCGTCTCGGCGCCGACGGCCTGGCCACGGCGGCAGGAACGGCAAAGAAACCCACCTTCCCCGGCGTCGAATGCGACCAGCTCACCCTCCGAGCCGCAGCCGGCACACCGGTCGATTGAGGGACCGACTCCCTCCAGTGCGAGGAGCTTCCAGAGAAACGAACCGAGGAGTGCCGGCGAAAGGCGCTCCTCCAAGGTCCGCAGCGCACCCACGAGCATCCGGAACATCTCCGGCATGGGATGCCTCTCGAGCGCGACGTGATCCACGACCTCGAGCATTGTCATCGCGACCTGGAATCGTTCGAGGTCCCCACGGATGGCCTTGAAATGCTCGATGGTCTCGACCTGGCTGACGACGTCGAGCTCTCGCCCTCGCCAGCACATCATGCTCACATGCGTGAGGGGCTCGAGGCGGCCGCTGAGCCGGCTCTTGGTCTTGCGGATTCCCTTTGCCACGGCTCGGACCTTGCCGTGCTCGGGGGTCGCGAGGGTCACGATCCGGTCCGCTTCCCCGAGCCGCATCGTTCGCAGCACCACGCCCTCGTCGCGGTAGGTGGCCACCTCCTAGATCAGCCCCTCATCCGCGTTCCGAGCGCGATGAGGCCGATCCCCACGACGATCACGACCAGCAATGTGACGGCCTGTTCGTCACCCATGATCGCAAGCGCCAAGACGGAGAGAAACGCGACGCCGGCGAGAAACAGGCCCGAGATGACTCCTATGTGGTCGCGGACCCGGAACCTTACGCGCGACTCGTCGCTCACCTTTCGAGCCCTCCATAGCGTCGGTCACGCCGCTGGTACTCACCGATGGCATCGAACAGGTTCGTGCGGCGGAAGTCGGGCCAGAGGACGTCGGTGAAGACGAGCTCGGAGTAGGGAAGCTCCCAGAGCAGGAAGTTGGAGATGCGGAACTCACCCGAGGTGCGGATCACGACGTCGGGATCGGGCATGTCGGGCCAGTAAAGACGGGAGCGGAGAGCTTTCTCGTCGATCTTGTCCGGGGGAACCCCGTCGGCGACGAGCTGGCGGACCGCGTCGATGATCTCTGCTCGGCCGCCGTAGTTGAAGCAGATCGTGAGGGTCAATCGCCGGTTTGCCGCGGTGAGGGCGATCGACTCGTCCATGTGCCGGATGAGGCGCCGCGGGACGCGCCAGTCCCGGCGGCCGGCGAAACGTATGCGCACGCCCTTGCTGTTCAGGTCGTCGCGATGGCGCGTGAGGATCCCCTCGTTGAAATGCATGAGATAGCGCACCTCGTCGGGCGGGCGCCGCCAGTTCTCCGTAGAGAACGCGAACATCGTCAGCCAGTCGACTCCGAGCTCCAGCGCTCCCTCCACCGTGTCGAACAGCGCCTCTTCACCCGCGGCGTGACCCTCGGTGCGCGGCAGCCCACGTTGGCGCGCCCAGCGACCGTTGCCGTCCATCACACAAGCGACGTGCCTTGGTATTCGAGTGGGATCGAGGTTAGCGACGGCCATCACGCCGAAGTTACTCCCGGTTCCTGCCGGAGCCCTGCCCGCCTCATGAAGAGAGTCCCCTCGGCGCTCCCGGGCCGCCTGTCGCTTGCTCCGGCGGGGCTTACTCGAGCGGTCCTATCTCCTCCTCCACCGCTGCGATCAGCTCTCCGGAGCGGAGGAGTGCGATCGTCGCGTCGACATCGGGCTTGAGCGCCCGGTCGTGGACGAGTGTGGGCACGGCCCGGCGCAGCGACGCGATGGCCGCCCGGCTGGCCGGCGCGGTGAGCAGGGGGGCCCGTAGGTCACAAGCCTGGGCGGCGGCGAGCACTTCCATCGCGATCGCCGCCTCGGCATCGTAAAGGCACTCCCGTGCATGGCGGGCAGCGATCATTCCCATGCTGACGTGGTCCTCCTGGCCGGCCGAGGACGTAATCGAGTCGACGGCCGCCGGGTGCGCCAGGCTCTTCATCTCCGATACCAGTGACGCGGCGGTGTACTGACACACCATGAACCCCGAGTTGACGCCGGCCTCGCCGACGAGGAACGCCGGAAGACCGTTCGAGGTGTTCGGGTCGAGGAGCCGGAACAGCCTGCGCTCGGAGATCGAAGCGAGCCCTACGGTCGCGGCGGCCAGTGAGTCGCAGGCGAGCGCCACCGGCTGGCCGTGGAAGTTCCCGCCGGAGAGGATCTCGCCGGTCTCGGTCAGCACGACGGGATTGTCGGAGACCGAGGCCAGCTCGATCTCGAGGGTCTCCACGCTGTGACGAACAACGTCGCGGAACGCGCCATGGACCTGGGGAGCACAGCGGATCGAATACGCGTCCTGCACGATGTGGTCGCTCTTGCGGTGAGACGACAGTATGTCGCTGCCTGCCAGGAGTCGCATCAGGTTCCGAGCCGACGCCAGCTGACCCGGATGTGGGCGGAGCCCCACGACCCGAGGGTCGAATGCACGGTCGGTGCCGAGGATGGCTTCGATGGTGAGCGCGGTCGAGATGTCAGCGATCTTCGCGAGCCGGCCTGCTCTCCAAGCCGCCAGCACTCCGATGGCGGTCATGCCCTGTGTGCCGTTGATGAGGGCGAGACCTTCCTTGGCTTCCAGCACCAGCGGTTCGAGGCCACACCGACGAAGGGCCTCGATCGCCGGGAGCCGCTCGCCCTTCAGCCGAACCTCACCTTCACCAATGACGGGCAGGGCGAGATGTGCGAGCGGCGCGAGATCGCCCGACGCGCCGAGCGACCCCTGTTCGGGCACCACGGGAAGAACGTCCCTCTCGAGCATCTCGACGAAACGCAGCACGACATCGCGTCGGACCCCCGAGTGACCGAGAGCCAGTACGTGCGCTCGCAGCGCGAGCATGGCGCGGACCTCCTCGGCAGAGAGCTCGTTGCCGACAGCCACCGCATGTGACCGAAGTAGCCCGTGCTGGAGAGCCGTGGAGTGATCGGGCGTGAGCCGCACGTTCGCCAAGCCCCCGAAACCGGTCGTCACACCGTAGACGACCGACCCTGCTTCAACAGCCGCAACGACGACGCGCCGAGAAGCGTCGACCCTCCGCAGGACGTCGTCGCTCAGCGTCGCGCGAGCGCCCCTCGCGATCTCGACGACGTCTTCGATCCGAAGCGGGCCGCCTAGTTCCACCGATGCGGACGCGATCACCAGGCGAGTATTGCATCGCTCGAGGTGTGTGGCCTGTGGGCTTGGTCTCCGAGCGTCATGCGTACCGACCGTTATGCTCCGGGGAGTGGCGGACCCGAGGATCCCCGAGGAACTTCTCACCGCCCGGCTGCTGCTCCGCAGGTGGCGTCCTTCGGACCTGGACGCCGTGTGATCAAGTACCTCGGTTCGAAACGACGCCTCGTCCAGACGATCTCCGCCCTCGCCTCCGGTTGTGGCGCTTCCACCGCGGCCGACCTGTTCACGGGCACCACTCGCGTGGCCCAGGAGCTGAAGCGCCAGGGAGCGTTCGTCACCGCAGTCGACACGGCCACCTACTCAGAGGTGCTCGCTCAGTGCTACATCAGCGCCGATGCAACAGCGGTGGACCAAGCCGAGCTCGCTGAGGCGATCGTCGAGCTCAACGCGCTCCCGGGCCGGAGGGGCTACTTCACCGAGGTCTTTTGCGAGAAGTCCCGCTACTTGCGACCCGAGAACGGCGAGCGCGTCGATGCCATACGTGACGCCATCGAGGAGCGTCACCGGGCAAGTTGGCTGTACCCGATCGTGCTCACGAGCTTGCTCGAGGCGGCCGATCGTGTGGACTCGACGACGGGCTTGCAGATGGCCTACCTCAAGCAGTGGGCACCGAGGTCGTTCCTCCCACTCTCGCTCAGAGTCCCCGAACTGCTGGCCGGGCCCGGTCGCTCCATTCGCGCTGACGCTCGGGAAGTGGTCGCGTCGATCGGCCCTGTCGACTTCGCGTATCTCGACCCTCCTTACAACCAGCACCGCTACTTCACCAACTACCACGTCTGGGAGACCCTGATCCGCTGGGACGCGCCCGACCACTATGGGGTTGCCTGCAAGCGGGCCGACTCCAGGAGCGCCGCCACTCGCAGCGATTTCAATTCGAGGCAGACGATGCCGGTCGCCCTCGCCGAGATCGTCGGCACGATCGACGCGACCGTCGTCGTCGTGTCGTGCAATGACGAGTCCTGGCTCGGCCGCGACGACCTGATCGAGATGTGTGCCGGGCGCGGGCACGTCGAGCTCCTCGAGTTCGACTCGAGACGATACGTGGGTGCTCAGATCGGCATCCATGACTTGACAGGCCAGAAAGTGGGCCGCGTTTCCCATCTGCGCAATGTCGAGCGGCTCGCGGTCTGTGGTCCGCGGGCCGAGGTTCTCGGCGCGATCGAGGCCTGGTGCCAGCTGGCTCAGGCCTCCGATGAGACCCGGTCGGTCAGCAGGTGGTCCCAGCCGCCGGGTTCGATCGGGACCGACGACGGTAGGCTCGGTGGGCGGTGAGGCGCTGAGGTGAGGTCACGATGACGACTTCGACCGTGGTGCTCGCCCTCGCAGTGTTCGGCGCCAGTGCCGTCGAGATGGTCGAGGCGCTGACGATCGTCGCCGCGGCGGGTGTGACCCGAGGGTGGCGTTCGGCGCTCGAGGGAACCGTTGTCGCAGCGCTTGTGCTCGCCACGCTGGTCATCGCCGTGGGAGTCCCGCTCGCCCGGCTTGTCCCCATCAACGTCCTGCGTGTTGTCATCGGCGCCCTCCTGCTCGTGCTTGGCCTCGACTGGCTACGGAAGGCTGTGCTGAGGGCGAGCGGTCACAGGGCGCTGCACGACGAGGACGCGATCTACGCGAAGACGGTTGCGGACCTCTTGGACGGGGCTGAAGCGACAACCGGCAGTGCCGCGGCTCGCTCGTGGAAGCACGGACGTCGTGACGCCACCGGTTTCACCGTCGCTTTCAAGGGCGTCTTCCTCGAGGGCATGGAGGTCGTGCTGATCGTGATCACCCTCGGGGCGAGCTCGGGTCATCTGGCGCTCGCCGCGGCTGCGGCCGGTGCCGCTGCGGTCGTCGTCGGCACCGTCGGCTATTTCGTGGCGCGCCAGCTTTCGGAGGTCCCGGAGAACGCGATGAAGCTGGCCGTGGGCATCATGTTGACGAGCTTCGGCGTCTTCTGGGTCGGCGAGGGATCCGGGCTTCACTGGCCCGGCAGCGACCTGATGATCCTCGTGCTCGTCGGGGTGTTCGCATTGACCGCTGCTGTCCTCTCGTTCTTGATGCGGAGGATCGCGCCTTCCCGGGAGACGGCGACAGCAAACACAGGTCCCTCCTGATGACCGCGGTCATCCGGGCGCTGGGTGCGTTTGGAAGGTTCTGGAAGGACTTCCTGATCGGTGACGCGCCTGAGCTGTTCGTCGGAACGCTCATCTTCGTCGGTGCCGCGCTGGCTCTTCACCGCCACGGCGATGTGGCAGTTGTCGTGCTGCCGCTGATCGTCATCGTGTTTCTTGGCGGAAGCGTCCTCAGAGGTAGGACCAAGTCCTGAACCCGTTGCCCAGAGCCGAGCGACCAGCCTTCCGGTAGCGTCCCCATGTGGCCGAACCGAGTGTCGCCGAGCTGTTGCGACGGGTCGTGGCGACCCTTCCGGCTGGCGAGGTGCGCGAGGGACAGGTCGAGATGGCCGAGGCAGTGGCGAAGGCGCTCGCCTCGGGTGGCCACGTCGCCGTGGCAGCCGGGACCGGCACCGGCAAGTCGCTCGCCTATCTCGTGCCGGTCGTCAGCTCCCACAAGCGCGTCGTCGTCGCGACGGCCAGCAAGGCCTTGCAAGACCAGCTCGCGAACAAGGACCTCCCGCTCATAGCCCGGGGCCTTGGCCAGCCGGTGAAGTGGGCAGTGCTCAAAGGGCGGTCGAACTATCTCTGTCGGCAGCGTCTCTACGAGCTCGAGCGCCTCGGCGAGCAGCAGCAGCTCGACGCGCCGTTCGCCGAGGCGCTCGATGTGCCGCCGGGGGTGGAGGCGTTCGGCGCAGATCCGTCAGAGGCTGGCCGTGGCGCACGGCAGAGCAGCTCCGCACGAGCTATAGCAGCACGGCAGATTGGCGAGGAAGTGCGGCGCCTGGCGGCTTGGGCCGGATCGACCGCCAGCGGGGACCGTGCTGAGCTCGAATTCGAGCCGTCGATCCCGGCGTGGTCGAGCGTGAGCGTCACCGCCGACGAATGCCCCGGTGCTCGTCGCTGCCCGTCGGCGAGCGAGTGCTTCGCGGAGTCAGCTCGTGCGAGGGCGGCTGCCGCGGACATTGTCGTCGTGAACCTTCATCTCCTCGGCGCTGATCTGCGATGCGGGGGAGAGGTGCTGCCTGAGCACGACGCGCTCGTCATCGACGAGGCCCATGAGCTCGAGGACGTCCTTGCCGCCTCGCTTGGGGTGGACGTCAGCCCCGGGCGCCTGCGTGCGCTCGCGTCCTCAGCACGGGGAGCGCTCACCGCGGCCGGCCGCCGCGCTCAGCGAGGAGATGACACGGCACCGGCCCGAGCGGTCGAGTCGGTGCTGGGCGTGGCGGCCCGTTTCGAGGAGTTGCTTGCCGACGGCGAGGACCGTCGCTTGCCTCCCGGTCTGGGCGGAGAGATCGGCGAACAGGTGACGCTCATGGTCGATCGGCTCGAGCGGCTGGGCGTGGAGCTGCGTCGTGCCTCAGACGCCTCTGGAGGAACGGGAGGAATTGGAGGACAGGGGGGTGCAGGCACCGCCCTGGGCGGTGACGCGGCCCAGCGCTGTCTGAGGGCTCTCCTCGGAGTCGACCGCTGCCGTGAGGAGCTGGCTGCATGCATCGCGGCAGGTGGCGATGAGGTGGTCTGGGTCACCGGCGGGATCCGGCCGGCAATGCACTCGGCACCTCTCGATGTGAGCGAGGCCATGTCCGCCCAGGTGTTCTCGGCAATGCCGGTCGTGCTGACGAGCGCGACACTGCCGCGCGGCCTCGCCGTCCGGATGGGCGCCCCCTCCGACTCCACAGCCGAGCTCGACGTCGGCAGTCCGTTCGCCTACAAGGCGCACGGGCTCTTGTACTGCGCGGCGTCGCTCCCTGATCGCCGTCGTCCCGAAGCCGAGCCGGCGATCCACGACGAGATCGAGGCGCTCGTCCTCGCGGCAGGTGGCCGGACGCTCGCCTTGTTCACCAGTCGACGCGCCATGACCCTCGCCGCCGAAGTGCTCGCCGGCAGGCTCCCATGGCCCGTGCTGGTGCAGGGAGAGCTTCCGAAGGCGGCACTGCTCGAGGCACTCAGCTCTCAGTCGGCTGCGTGCCTGTTCGCGACGATGAGCTTCTGGCAGGGCGTCGACGTCCCGGGGCCGGCACTCACGCTCGTCATCATCGACCGGATCCCGTTTCCTCGGCCGGACGATCCCTTGATGGCGGCCCGTCGGGAGGCGGCCGGCCCGGCAGGGTTCCAGCAGGTCGACCTTCCGCGGGCGGCGACGCTGCTCGCCCAGGGCGCCGGGCGCCTGATCAGGACTGCCACCGACAGGGGGGTGGTCGCCGTCCTCGACCCGCGTCTCGCGAAGGCCTCCTACGGGCCGACGTTGGTCAAGGCGTTGCCTCCGATGCGACGGACCAGAGACCGGGCGGAGGCCGAAGCCTTTCTCCGCGGGATCCACGCCGAGGCCACCGGCGCCCTCCCAGCGTCTTAGGTCGATCAGCGCGGCAGAGCCGGTGGCCGTAGTGATGGACGGGGCCCTTCTCGCCTGCGGGCCGTCGCGACCGGCAGCCGTAGACTGCTCAGTCAACTATGGAGCTGCCCACCGAACCAAGCCAAGACGCGCAAGGGCTGACCGCTCACGCCTTCTCGCCCAGTTCCTCGCCGGAACTGGCCAGCTCGATTGTCTGTGGAGGTTGTGGCTCGGTCATCGACGCCTCGGAGCCCTACCCGTTCCGTTGCCCGCGCAGCGGTGACGACGGGGACCACGTCCTTCGTCGAGTGCTCGATGTCAGCCGGCTCGCCTTCCCGCTCGATAGCTCGGAGCCGAACCCGTTCGTGCGCTGGCGCGGTCTTTTTCACGCTTATCACCTCGCCACTGCCCACGGCATGAGCGACCAGGCCTATGTCGATCTCGTGCGTGATCTGGACAACGAGGTGGCGAGGGTCGACGGCCACGGCTTTGTCGTGACGCCGTTCACAGCCGCCCCGGCGCTGACCGGTCCTCTCGGGACACGTGCTTCGATCTGGGTGAAGGACGAGACGCGCAACGTCGCCGGCTCACACAAGGCTCGGCACATGTTCGGGCTCCTCGTACATCTCGAGGTGGTCCGGTTGCTGGGCATGACCGAAGGCCCGCTCCCGCCGCTTGCGATCGCAAGCTGCGGTAATGCAGCCCTGGCAGCCGCAGTCGTAGCAGCCGCCGGGCACAGGCGGCTGCTGGTGTTCGTACCGACAGACGCCGAGCCTGCGGTGCTCGGCCGGTTGCGGGCGCTCGGAGCCGAGATCACGGTGTGCCCGCGCGAGGTCGGCGTCGTCGGCGACCCGAGCTATCACAGCCTCCAGGCGGCGATCGCCGACGGTGCTCTGCCTTTCACGTGCCAGGGGAACGAGAACGGGCTGGCGATAGAGGGAGGCGAGACTCTCGGCTATGAGATGGCCGCCGCGCTGGCCGGGCAAGGACGTCTGGATCACGTTGTGGTCCAGGTCGGCGGCGGCGCGCTCGCCAGTGCCGTGGCACAAGGCTTGTCCGAGTCTGCTGCCTTCGGAGTGCTAGTGGGAATGCCTCGGGTGCACACGGTGCAGACGGCCGGCGCTTGGCCGCTCGCTCGGGCATTCGAGCTGGTTGCCGGTCGCATGCCGGCCAAGCCCGGACGAGAGGAGGTCCACGCGGCCGTGCAGTACGCCGCCGCGCACAGATCGGAGTTCATGTGGCCCTGGGAGACCGTGCCTCATAGCCTGGCCCATGGCATCCTCGACGACGAGACCTACGACTGGGTTGCAGTCGTCGAAGCGATGCTGATGACCGGTGGGCAAGCGCTCGTAGTGAACGAGGACGAGATCGCGCAAGCCAATGGCATCGGTGTCGAGGCGACCGGCATCGAGGTGGACCCAACCGGCTCGGCGGGGCTGGCCGGTCTGGCTCAGCTCTGCCGGCGAGGCCTGATCGGCCCGGACGAGCGTGCGGCCGTGCTGTTCACCGGAGCCCGTCGCTAGTCCGAACTTAAGCCTGCGGG
>Ga0187867_10000723_pt1 | contig 29102 bp, 25 predicted proteins | sample June2016WEW_13_1_FD_132976 | JGI IMG/M metagenome (GOLD analysis project Ga0187867, IMG submission 132976) | Peatland microbial communities from SPRUCE experiment site at the Marcell Experimental Forest, Minnesota, USA - June2016WEW_13_10 | ecosystem: Environmental > Terrestrial > Soil >... | reverse complement strand
GTCGATCATGGATGTTGTCGGACATGGAAATGTTGAGCAACATCGTTCGATTGGCGCTAAATACCAGATCATGGCGAAGCACCGACTCGGTGACATACAGTTTGCGGCTCTGCCCTGGCGTATAGGCGAGGGCGGCAGGCGTCAGATCATGCTGTTGACCTCGCGCGAGACGCGCCGCTGGGTCATCCCCAAGGGTTGGCCCATGAAAGGGCGAAAACCTGCCGAGGTCGCGAGCCAGGAGGCCTTTGAAGAAGCTGGTCTTCTCGGTTGCATCGTCGGCAAGCGACCGCTGGGCACTTTCCACTACCAAAAGCAACTGGCGAAGAAGGAACGGCTTTGCCAGGTGCGCGTCTTCTCATTCCGGGTGGAACGCCAGCTTGATGACTGGCCGGAAAAGGAACACAGAGAAACCGCATGGTTTGACGCAGCCGAGGCTGCGACGCAGGTAGCGGAAGAAGGGCTCGCGGGAATTATTGAGCGCTTTGCCGGCTCTTACGTTAGATTCGTGACATTTGGTAAGCCTTGATTGCGGGCGGAAACTGGCTTTACCCGGCGCCCAAGGCGTCAGCGTGGAAGGCCTGTGCATTGTATCCAGTCGGCCGAGGCATTGGCTCGGCCTGGCGATTGCAATCCAGCTGACTCCGGCGCATGCATTGGGAAAAATGAAATGGTGCGGTGGAGGTCGTCATGCGGGCGCTGCTCAAAATCGCCCTTCTTCCATTCTTTGTAGCGGTACAGGCGTTGGCCGCACCGCCGCCAGAGTCAAAGCCTGGGCTGGAGCGGGTGGGTCATATTATAGTTATCTTTCTCGAGAACCGCAGCTTCGATCATCTTTATGGGCTGTTCCCGGGCGCAGATGGCCTTGGCGACGCTCTGCGCTCCTCGGCCCAGGTATCGCCCGACGGTGAGCGCTTTGAGGTACTTCCGGCGGTGCTGAACAATTACACGTCTACGTGGGTCGACACGCGGTTTGCCGCCGGTTTGCCGAATGAACCTTTCCGCGAGGATCATTTCGTCGATCTGAGGGATAAGACCGGCGATCCGGTGCACCGCTTCTATCAAGAACAAGCGCAAATCAACGGCGGCAAAATGAACCAATTTGTCGCTTTCTCGGACGTCGGCGGTTTGCCAATGGGATATTTCGACGGCCACGATTTGCCTTTGTTCAAACTCGCTCAGGAATACACTCTGGCCGACCACTTTTTCCATGCCGCGTTTGGCGGCGGGTTCCTCAATCACATGTGGCTGATTTGCGCCTGCACACCGCGTTTTGCTGACGCGCCAGCCGAGTTGGTTGCTCAACTAAATGCGAATGGGCGCCTGACAAGCGATGGCGCCGTCACGCCCGACGGCTACGCCGTCAATACGATCCAAGCCAGGATTGGCTTGCATAACCCTACAGTTACCGATGAGCGCTTTCGCTTGCCGCCGCAGCGGATGCCGACCATAGGGCGTCTCCTTACGGACGCAGGAATATCATGGGCGTGGTATGCGGGTGGCTACGCTACTGCAATTGCCGGCCACCCTGACCCGACTTTCATTTATCATCATCAGCCGTTCGCTTACTTCGCAGATTATGCCAATGGCACAGCGGGGCGCTTGGAACACCTCAAAGATGAACGTGATATGCTGGAAGCGATTGACGATCGTACCCTTCCAGCTGTGAGTTTTTATAAGCCGATTGGGATCGATGACGAGCACCCCGGCTATGCCGACCTTATGCGCGGAGACAACCACGCTGCCTGGATCATCCAGAGAATTCGGAACAGCTTTATCTGGAATGACGCGGTCATCATCATAACCTACGGCACCAATGGCGGAATCTGGGACCACGTCGCGCCGCCGAAAATCGATCGCTGGGGCCCGGGGACGCGAGTGCCCGCCATTATAGTCTCCAGATTTGCCAAACGGCATTTCGTCGACCACACGATCTACGATACAACTTCGATACTCAAGCTGATTGAAACCCGGTGGCATCTTACACCGATGGGGGAGCGTGACGCGAACGTAGCCGATCTCACAAATGCACTCGAGTTTGGTGGCAGTCACTGAGACGAGACGGTCAATATCAGTAAATCACGCTGCCCATATCCAGCGGAACAACCTCACCTTCTCAGCGGCGTAGTTCTTTTGTGAACTTCAGGAGTTTCGCGCAAGAGCCACGGGACCGAGCAATGCGTCCCCATCACCGTGGCCACGCCCGGATCGCCAGAAACCCGCCATCGATCGGTAGCATCACTCCGGTCACCCACCTTGCCTCATCGCTCGCCAGATAAACGGCAGCCCAGGCAACATCCCAGCCGGTACCTTCGGTTTGCAACGGAACAGCGAGGCGGCGCCGCTCGCGGCCCGCTTCGCCCAGATGCGCCACCATCGGCGTCGCCACCGTGCCGACGATCAGGCAATTGGCGCGGATCCCCTCGGCGGCGAAATCCGCTGCCAGCGACAGCGTCATCCCCTGCAACCCCGCCTTCGTCGCGACGTAAGCGACCGCGCCCGTCGCGCCCTGCAACCCAATCGCACCCGCGGTCGAGGACACGTTGATGATCGAACCCCCACCGCCCGCCCGCATTCGCGGAATACAGGCCCGGCAACACAACAAAGCCGACGTCAGATTGGTCTCGAACACCCGGTTCCACTCGCCCAGGTCCACTGTCTCCGCCGTTCCCGGACTGCCGATGCCGACGTTGTTGTGCAGGATATCCAGCCGGCCGTAACGCTCCACTGCGAAGGCCGCCAGCGCCTCCGCCGCCTCCGCTTGGGTGACATTTGCTGCGAACGCCGTCGCCTCACCGCCCTCAGCACGGATTTGTTGTTCGAGCGCCTGTCCCCGCTCCAGATCGCGGTTGACCAGAACGACCTTCGCGCCCTCGCGAGCGAACAGGATCGCGGTGGCAGCACCGTTGCCGACCCCTTCGCCACGCGAGGCAGCGCCGGTGACGATGGCCACCTTATTGCTCAGGCGTCCCATTGGCGTGATCCTCCCAGCGTTCTGATAACGAATTGACCGGCAGGATTCAGCCGCGGTCGTTCGCCTGCCGCCAGTGCTCGATCGCCTCGATTGCCGCCGATCCGTCGATCACATCGGCGTAACGCCGTTCCACATCCTTCAGGTTCTGCACATGCGCGACCTCATCATGATCACCGACGCAATCGTGCGGCACCATGACCCGGAAGCCCAACGAGAACGCGTCGATTACGCTGGCGCGAATACAGCCCGAAGTAATGCAGCCCGTGACAATGACGGTATCTACCCGCTCCTTGGTCAGGATCGCCGCGGCCGGTGTGGCGAAAAAAATCGACGGCGCGGATTTCATCAGTAAGACGTCCGGACCCGCGGCAGCGATGCGCGGATCCAGTTCCACCGCCGGCGTGCCACGCAGCAGATCGAACACCGGCCCCACCTTCCAATGCGGTGCGGCGCGTGGACTGTCGTAACCATTGACGCAGGCGATCACCGGTAATCCGGCACGTTTCGCTGCCTCAATCACCGGGACAGTTCTCCGAACTGCCAAATCGACCATTGGAGCGCCGCCCATCGGAAACGCCGGATCGATGAAGCCGCGCTGGAAATCGACGACCACGACGCCGATTTTCGCGCCGAAGCCGACCGGCCGGCTGCCATAACCGCGTTCCGCATAAATGTCCGACATGGCTGAACCCCCTTCGATCCATGCGAAGGTAGCCTGGTGTCAGTCAGCGAAACAGGTGACAGTCCGGCCGCGATCCCGGACGCAAATCAATCCGCCGTGCCCTTCGGCAACTTCTTTTCCACGATCGTCGCGTACAGTGCCGCCCCATACGGGATTGCGTCATCATTGAAGTCATACCGATGGTTATGCACGCCCGCCGTGTCGCCATTACCGATCGAGATATGCGCGCCCGGCACCCGCTCCATCATGTAAGCGAAATCCTCCGATCCCATGACCGGCGGCGCATCACGTTCGACATTCGCCTCTCCGGCAATCGCCGCGGCAACGTCGCCGAGAGCGATTGCCTCCTCGGTGTTGTTCACGACGGGTGAGGCGATCGTGCGGAACGATACGGTCGCCTCGGCGCCAAAGCCCGCACCAATCGTTCCGGCAAGACGGCGCATGTTCCGTTCAATCATTTCCAGGACGTCGGATCGCATCGTACGAACCGTGCCGCCCAACCATGCCGTCTCCGGGATGACATTGAATGCGTCGCCGGCATGCACCTGGGTGATACTGAGCACCGCGGTGTCACGCGCCGGGACATTGCGGGATACGATTGACTGCAATGCCGTCGCCAAATGGCAGACGATAAGGGTGGAATCGATACCTTCGTCTGGCCGAGCACCGTGTGTGCCCTTGCCGGTGACATGGATCTCGAACATCGACGCCGAGGCATATCTTGCCCCCAGACCGATCCGGAATTTGCCCACCTCCAATCCGGGGCGGTTATGCATGCCGTAAACGAAATTGCATGGGAACCGCTCGAACAGTCCATCGTTCAGCATCGCCAGGGCGCCGCCGGCACCTTCCTCACCCGGCTGGAAAATGAAGTTCACCGTGCCGTTGAACGCGCGCGTTTCCGCCAGCAGTTTCGCTGCACCCAACAGCATCGTGGTGTGGCCGTCATGGCCGCAGGCATGCATCAGGCCTTGCGTCTGGCTGGCATGCGGCAAGCCGGTCGCCTCGACAATCGGCAGCGCGTCCATATCGGCGCGCAGCCCAACCGAGGCCTGGCCATTGCCGTTGCGCAGTACCCCGACCACGCCGGTGACACCGACGCCGCGATGCACCTCGATGCCCCACTCCTCCAACTTGCGCGCGACCAGGTCGGCGGTACGAAACTCGTTCATGCCGATCTCAGGATGGGCATGGATGTCGCGACGGATTGCGGTCAGTTCGCCCACAGCGGCACGGGCAAGGTCGAGGGTTGCGTTGGGCATGCGGGCGCTGTCCTTCCGTTACCTGGGCGCACAATTCCGGCCGGCGCCGTATCCCCATACCACGTCACCGCCGGCCCGGATCAATCTGCTCGCAGCCGGTTGCGATTTGCTATCCCAGTTGGCCGACATATTTCTCCAGCAACGCCCAGGCCGGCTCGCCCGCGGTCTTTCTGATGTCCTGGTAGAACCCGGACTTGGCCAGTTCGATGCGGAACGGCTTGGTTTCCGGCGTATTGAAGGTCAGGCCCTTCGAGGTCAGGTTCTTTTGCTCGGAGTCCGTCATCGTCACGAAGTCAGCTCGTTCCTTCAGCGCCTCCTCGCTGAAGATGCGATGCACGGTGTCCTGGAGATCCGGCGGCAGCTTCTTCCAGGCGGCGACGTTGAACGAAGTATGGAAGCCAGCCCAGACGTGGTTGGTGAGACTGCAGTATTTCTGCACTTCGTACAGCTTGGCGGTATCGATCAGCACCAGCGGATTTTCCTGCCCGTCGACAATGCCGGTTTGCAACGCGCTGTACACCTCGTTGAAATTGAGCGTGGTCGGCGAGGCACCCAGATGTTTGAACAACGCGACCAGGAATGGCGCCACCGGCAGCCGGATCTTGAAGCCGTGCAGGTCGTCGGGCGTGACGATGGGCTTGTTACGCGCGGTGATCTGGCGGAAACCGTGGTCCCAGCCTTTGTCGAGGCAAAACAGCCCGATCCCTTCTGCGACGCTGCGCAGCATCTTGCCGAGGTCGCCGTCCATCGCCGGCCAGACCTGGTTGTAGCTCGGGAACGCGAAGCCAACGCCGGTGATGCCGCACACCGGGTTGCGCGGCGCGAGCAGATCGATCGGCAGGTTATACATCTGGATCGCGCCGGAGATCGTTTGCGAGATCATCGCTGTGTCGCCGCCAAGCTCGCTGTTCGGGTACATGGTAATGTCCATGCGCCCGTTGGTTTCCTGCTTGATGCGGTCGGCGGCGATCTTGGTATGTGCCATCGCCGGGTGGTCCATCGGCGCCGACGAGCCGTATTTGTAGCTGAATTCTGCCGCGTTGGCCGGCCAGTGCAGGATCGTGGCAGCACTGATACCGGCGGCTCCCGCTACTACCTGACGTCGCGACATTCTTTTCCGAAGCATTTGGATCGTCTCCCTCAAGGACCCGGCCGGTGTGGCCGCTTGTTGTTGGGAGGACCGTGCCGGGCTGGGACTTGGCGAGTCAAGAGTCGGCATGTCGCGGCGCTGCGATCGTCCGCGCCCGACGGCGGCCGCAGCCTTCTGGCCCGTCGGGCCGCCTCACTTCTGGCACACCACCTCTCGAACCCTGACAGACCGGCGGCCCTGGGCCGCCGCGTCACGACGCGGCCCGCGGTTTCACTTCCGCCTCCAGTCGTCCCCCGAGTGTCTCGGCCGCCTGCTCCAGTTCATAATCACGCTGCAGGTTCAGCCAAAACTCCGGCGTCGTGCCAAAATAGCGCCCCAGGCGAAGCGCGGTGTCGCCGGTGATCGCGCGGCGTTCGCTGATGATCGCCTGGATGCGCGTCACCGGCACATGAAGGTCTTTCGCGAGGCGATACGCGGTCAGCCCAAGCGGCTTCATGAATTCCTCACGTAATTGCTCACCCGGATGGATGGGCGGAAGGTCACGCATGCTGATCATCTCCGATGGTAATCCACGATCTCGACATCTACTGGCCCGGTCTCCGTCCAGGTGAAGCAAATCCGCCATTGGTCGTTGATGCGGATGCTGTGCTGCCTGGCGCGGTCGCCCCTCAGCAGTTCCAGGCGGTTGCCCGGCGGGGCAGCGAGGTCGTCTAACACGTCCGCATTGTGCAACTGTCGCAGCTTGCGCTGAGCAGCGCGTTGGACATCCGCTCCAATCCGTCGGGAGAAGCGGCCATGAAACAAGGCCTCGGCGTCCCGATCGGCGAACTAGCGGATCATTGGGTCCCCGCTATGCACGCATGGCGTTATGAACGTCAAGCGTTCATACGGCCCTGGCGCACTCTCGCGTGACTCTTTGCCCAGGCTTCGCTACCTGTAGCGCTTTCGCTTCATCCGGAACCCGACCGCATACCATGGCCAGCAGCAACGACATCCGCGCCACCTTCCTCGATTACTTCGCCCGCAACGGGCATGAGGTGGTCGACAGCTCGCCTTTGGTGCCGCGCAACGATCCGACATTGATGTTCACCAATGCCGGCATGGTGCAGTTCAAGAACGTGTTCACCGGGCAGGAGCATCGGCCATATGTCCGTGCCACCACGGCGCAGAAATGCGTGCGCGCCGGCGGCAAGCACAACGACCTCGACAATGTCGGCTACACCGCCCGCCACCACACGTTCTTCGAGATGCTGGGTAATTTCAGTTTCGGCGATTACTTCAAGGAGGCGGCGATCCCGTACGCCTGGGAGCTGCTGACCAAAGATTTCGGCGTCGATAAATCCCGACTGCTGATCACCGTGTTCAGTGAGGACGACGATGCCGCCGCGATCTGGAAGAAAGTCGCCGGCCTGCCGGACGAGCGCATCATCCGGATCGCCACCTCCGACAATTTCTGGCGCATGGGCGACACCGGCCCGTGCGGTCCCTGCAGCGAAATCTTCTACGACCATGGCCCGGACATTCCCGGCGGGCCGCCCGGGTCACCGGATGAGGATGGCGATCGGTTCATCGAGATCTGGAACCTCGTGTTCATGCAGTTTCTGGAAGACCCGCCCGGGACTCGCGCGCCATTGCCCCGGCCATCGATCGATACCGGCATGGGGCTGGAACGCTTCGCCGCCATCATGCAGGGCAAGCATGACAACTACGACACCGACACGTTTCGTGCGCTGATCCTGGCCAGCGCCGAGGCGACCGGGCAGGACCCGGACGGCCCGTTCCGCGCCAGTCATCGGGTCATCGCCGACCATCTGCGCAGTTCCGCCTTCCTGATCGCCGACGGCGTGCTGCCGTCGAATGAGGGCCGCGGCTATGTGCTCCGCCGCATCATGCGGCGCGCAATGCGCCACGCCACCATGATGGGCGCGCGGGAACCGGTGATGTACCGGTTGGTTCCTGCCCTGGTGCGCCAAATGGGTGCTGCCTATCCCGAACTGGTCCGCGCCGAGCCGCTGATCGTCGAAACGCTGTTGCTGGAGGAAACTCGCTTCAAGCATTTGCTGGAACGCGGCCTGCATTTGCTGGCCGAGGAACTTTCTCGGATTGGCGACGGCCAACCGCTGCCGGGGGCGGTCGCGTTCCGGCTTTATGACACGTACGGCTTCCCGCTGGACCTCACGCAAGACGCGCTACGTGAGCAGAACAGGACAGTCGACCTGGCCGGCTTCGACTCTGCCATGGCCGAACAACGCACCCGAGCCCGTGCCGCCTGGGCTGGCTCCGGCGAGGCGGCGACCGAACGCGTCTGGTTCGAGCTCAAGGAGAGCGTCGGTGCCACCGAGTTCCTTGGCTACAGCACCGAGGCGTCCGAAGGCGTAGTGCTCGCCATCATTGCCGGCGGCGTCCCGGTGCGGGAGGCCGGCCCAGGGACCGAGGTTGCACTGGTGCTGAACCAGACGCCGTTTTATGGCGAGAGCGGGGGGCAGGTCGGCGATACCGGATTGATCGCCGGCCTGGACGGGTTGCGCATCCGGATAACTGATACGCAAAAGAAACTCTCCGACGTGTTCGTGCATCTGGGTGTGGTCGAGGCCGGTATTGTCCGGGTCGATGCCGCGGTCGTGGCCACCGTGGATCATGCGCGGCGGACCGGGATCCGGGCGCACCACTCGGCGACGCATCTGCTGCATGAGGCGTTGCGGCGAGAACTCGGCACCCATGTGACGCAAAAAGGCAGCCTGAATGCGCCCGACCGGCTGCGCTTCGACGTCAGCCAGCCACGCCCGATTACGGCGGCCGAGCTGACCCGGGTCGAGGCCGTGGTGAACGCTCGCATCCGGGAGAACTCCGAGGTCACCACCCGCCTGATGACCCCGGAGGCAGCGGTGGAAACCGGCGCTATGGCGCTGTTCGGGGAGAAATACGGCGAAGAGGTCCGGGTGGTCTCGATGGGTTCGCCGGAGGGCAACAAGCCCGCCTGGTCGATCGAACTCTGCGGCGGCACGCATGTGCGGCGGACCGGGGATATCGGTTATTTCAAGATCGTTTCGGAGGCGGCGGTGGCCGCCGGGGTGCGCCGGATCGAGGCAGTGACCGGTGCTGCCGCGGAAGCCTTGGTGCTGGATACCCAAAGCCGGCTGAACGAGGTCGCCGGCGCGTTGCGTGCCGCGCCCGCCGACGTGCCTGAACGCGTCGCTGCCATGATGGATGAGCGCCGGCGACTGGAAGCGACGATTGCCGATCTGCGGCGGCAATTGGTGACCGGCGGGTCCTCTGGTGGGGTCGAGCAGGTGAACGGGATCCCGTTATCCGCCCGGGATATGGGGGAAACGCCGGCGCGCGATCTGAAGGGCCTCGCGGAGGCAATCGGCAAACAGATGGGTTCGGGCGTGGTGGCGCTGGTGTCGTCGGCCGAGGGCAAGGCGAGCATCGTGGTCGGGGTGTCGCCCGACCTGGTGGGCCGGGTGAACGCGGTGGACCTGGTGCGCAAGGCGGCCCTGGCGGTGGGCGGCAAAGGTGGCGGCGGCCGGCCGGAGATGGCCCAGGCGGGCGGACCGGAGGGGGGGAAGACGCAGGAGGCGCTGGCGGCGGTGCGGGCGGCGTTGGAGTAGGGCGAGGAATCGGACTCGCGGAATTGACCGGAGGGAAACGGGAGCCCAGGTCGCTCCAAGACGAGGCATTAACGGTGCGCAGTTGGTTTCCGGCAGGCCGGTCGAGTATCCGCTCGCGATCGAACAATACGGCAGAGTCACGATTGATCGGGTCAATGAGACTGCAGCGCTGGCCGGCCCGAACTGAAATTTCGTCCTGAGATATGTGATGTCGGTCATGAGGGCGGCGCCGCACCGGAATTGAGCGGCCTAATCTCCCGCGGCCGCAATGTCACTGAAACTTCTACCTGTTGCCCGAGCCGCCCGAGGATCGCGATCAACCGGTCAATCGTAAACCGGCTAAAATTCGCCTGTCGTATCCTCGAAAATTCACTGTGTGAAACGCCGGTCCGAGCCTCCGCCTGGCGCGTTGACAAACCATCTTCGTCGAGAATCTTCATGATCTGTGTGCCGACCAGGGCCTTGGCCTGGAGTACATCGGCGTCCGGATATCCAAAGTCCCGGAACACATTGCCGCTGCCGCGGACGACGTCGATTGGTTCATCGTTCATCGCATTATCTCCTCTAACCGCCTGAGGCGGTCTCGTACCAGGTCGATTTCCAGTTTGGGCGTCGCGATTCCAGACTTCGATTTCTTCTGGAATACATGGATCACCCAAACGTCTGCACTGATCCGCAACGCGTAAACCACGCGAAACGCATTCCCCGATGCCTCAACGCGAGTTCCAAGACTCCTGGCCCGAGACCGGCCAGCGGTTTGGCGATGTATGGATGGCCGCCCTCTGCTACCGCGGTCAGCGCGTCAAGCAGGTGATCCCGCGCCTGGCTGCTTTGACCCATTGGATCGGCCGCGTGCTTCTTTCCACACAATCATTGGTGACAAATTTGTCAACGAATGTCAAGCATCGCCGCGCCCGGATCGCTCGCAGGCCAACGCGCGAGCGTATTCGCGATGATCGATGCCAGTTGCGGCGCGATTCCGAACTTCTCCACGTTGAACGCGAGCTTCACGCCGTCCTCGGGATTTCTCCGGGCGGCTGCCATCCAGTCACATACCATCTCGACAAGGTCGAACAGGTCCATCCCGGCCACGCCTGTATTGCCGTAGTGCTCGGGATGGTGGGAATTATGGCGGTAGTGATGCTCCAGCGCCGGCGCAACCCGATCCACGACCGCCTCAAATTCCGCTGAGCCATAGGCGACACCCTGCAGCAGCGGCAAAGCCATATCCAGCGAGGGTTTTTCGGCGTCCGAAGACTTGCTGGCATCATGCAGGCGGCCGCGGCGGAGCATCTCCACGACAAACATGCCGATATTGTCTCTTACGTCGTGAATGTGCGCGAGCGTATCAGCCCGGCTGTCATAAGTTTCATTCATGGCGAAAGCGTCTCCTTCGCATCTCGCTTTGGCCCGCTCCGATGGCGGCCGGGTTTGTCATGGGTAGGCTGGATGGGAAAGCGAGGGAACCAGGTTGCGCGGCGCGACCTGTGGGACAAGTGCCAGGCCTCAAACTCAATTGGCTGGGTGATTGGTGTGTCAGCGGCTTGCCCACATTGAGTGAAATCGGTCTGCCAGCCATATTTCTTCATCCACTTTGCAGTGTTGACGTGGCCAGCATTGCTGCCGATCCGGGAATCCGCATGTCGCGCGACGAAAACCTACGATGGGCAGAACAACAATCGGCCGGCCGGTTCGAGCGCATCGACGGCGTGGTTGTGGCGATGGTGCCGGAACGAGCCAATCATGCCGATCGCAAAGCGCTGGTCTGGCTTGTTCTGCGTCAAGCTATCGCCGCCGCTCGGCTACCCTGTCACGCCTATCCGGATGGAATGACCGTCAAGGTCGACGATAACGACTTCGAACCGGATGCAGTGGTGCACTGCGGAGAGCCACTGCCGGGTGATGCGATCGCCGTTCCCGAACCCTTGATCGTCGCGGAAGTCCTGTCGCCCAGTACACGAGGTTACGATCTGACCCACAAACTCGTTGCCTATTTTCGTGTGCCGTCGGTACAACATCATTTGGTATTCTGGGCCGACCCGCCGCAGATACTTCATCACAGGCGCCAGGATGATGGTCACGGGATCGAGACCCGCGTGCTGACATCGGGCGAAATCACGCCTGACCCACCGGGTATCACTGATCTCGGTGGCAGCTGTTTATGCGGAGTGATTGAGACACCCAAAGCGGGCTTTGCCGTTGACAACGCGCCTGTGCGCGGACCGCGTCGCGGTACGTGTAACGGACCAGCTCCGGGTCAGTTACCGCTTGATTTCCCGACCTTCTCCACTGCCGCAAAATCCACCGCGGTCAGAAACTGTTTCAACGTGTCCTCCGGCTGGCCCTTGCCCTCGACCCGCACCAGTACCCGGTCGCCAATAAAGCTGGTGAACGCGCCGTCTTCCTGCATGTAAAGCGTCCGGTGCCCGTTGACGATTTCCGTCCGCACGCCGGTCATGGCTGCCAATCCGCTGGACGCCAGCGCCGACATCGCCTGCAGCAACGGCGAGTCCGCCAGGATCGATACCGTCACCTCGGCGTCGCCCTTGTGGTATTTCCGCGACGCTCCGGTGCCGCCGCCGGCCATGGCGACCCCGGCAGAGATGGTCTCCACCTTGTCCGCCGTCCATCCTTCGAGTGCGGCAGGCAACAGCGAGCCATAAACGTCCGCCCGCATCTGCCGCAACAAATTGAGTGCCGCCTGCAGACCTGCGATCGCTGTCGGAAAATCCTTCTTGCCATAGGCGGTCAACGCTTCTTGAATTTGGTCGGTCACATCATCGGCGTGCGCCGGCAATAGCGGAGCTGCCGCAACCAGCAACGACACCAGCAAAACCCGCATGTTCACCAGTCGCGTCCCCTGCAATCCCCTGCCAATCTGGCACAAATCGAGGATCACGAAAGTTTCATTTTAGTTGATCGGCGACTTTTGCCAGTCCGGCACTGGCACAGGCCTCATCTTTCTCGCCGCCCGGTGCGCCGCCGACGCCAATGCCGCCCAATATTTCATTGCCAGACTTGATCGGCACACCGCCGGCCAGAGCAAACACGCCGGTAAGGTCCTTTAACCCCGCCGCAGCTGGGTTGGCGGTCAGTGTAGCGAAGGCCGCACTCGTCATGCCGAATGTTGCCGTGGTGAATGCCTTCCGCCGTGACGATTCCGCGGTGTGCGGACCCGCGGTCGGATCGCGAATGAACGCCAGCAGGTTGCCACCGCGATCGACCACGGCGGCGGAGACTTTGTAGCCATTCTTCTGGCATTCCGCCAACGCCGCCATCACCATCGTATTGGCCGCCGCCGCCGTCAGCAAATGGCTTTGCATGACCGCCTGTGCCGAAACTTGCGCCGTGCACGCGAGCCAGCCGGCAACAGTGCCGATTAAGAGACGAACCAGCATCCGACAAATCCCACCGGACTATCGCGCTACCGCCTGATATGCGGCGATGCAGGCGACATCGACGATCTGGCTGACCGAGGCATCCATCGGCACGATCTGCACTGGTCGTTCCATGCCGATCAGCAACGGTCCGATCGTTGTTCCCCCACCGAGATGATGCATGATACGCGTCAGGATGTGCGCCGAATGCAGGCCAGGCATCACCAGCACGTTGGCATCCCCGGTCAACCGGCAGAACGGATACAGCGCACGAATCGACGCTTCGAGCGCCACGTCCGGACTCATTTCGCCATCGTATTCGAAATCGACCTTGCGTCCGTCCAGGATCTTTACTGCATCCAGCATTGGCGCCACCCGGTCATGTGCCGGATCGCCGAACGTGGAATGCGACAGCAGCGCCACTCTCGGCTCGTGCCCCATCAGCTCGGCGGCAGCAGCAGCGCCGACGACGATGTCCGCCAATTGCTCGGCATCGGGTCGAAAATGCACTTGTGAATCGGCAATGAAAATGGTGCGTCCGTGCGGTCCAAACAGCAGAGTCAGGCCGAAATTAATATGACCCGGTTTCGGTCCAATGACGTGCCCCACATCGTCCAGACACACCGAGGTGGAGCGCGTCAGACCGGTGACCATGGCGTCGGCGTCGCCGGTCGCCACCATGCAGGCGGCGAAGACGTTGCGGTCCTGATTGACCATCCGCTGCACGTCGCGCCGCAGATAGCCCTTCCGTTGCAACCTGTCATACAGAAAGTCGACATATTTCGGGTTCGCACCGGACAGCCTGGCGTTGTGGATCTCGATCCCGTCGGTTTTGCCAAGGCCGAGACTGGCGAGCGTGGCCAGCACGCGATCCTCACGTCCGATCAGCACCGGCCTGCCATAGCCCGCGTTGCGATAGGCGACGGCGGCGCGGACCACTTTTTCCTCCTCGCCTTCGGCAAACACTACGCGGCTGGGTTGGCTGCGTACCCGTTCCATAATCGCATCCAGTGCGCCGGCGGTCGGATCGAGCCGGCCGGACAGGTCTCGTGCGTAACGTTTCAGATCGATGATCGGCCGGCGCGCCACGCCGGAATCCACGGCGGCACGCGCCACGGCGGGTGGCACCCGGGTAATCAACCGCGGATCGAATGCATTCGGGATGATGTATTCCGGGCCGAAGGTCAGCCGCCGCCCGGCAGAGGCGGAATGCACCTCATCCGGCACGTCCTCGCGTGCCAACTGCGCCAGAGCCTCGGCGGCGGCAATCTTCATCTTGTCGTTGATTGTGCTGGCACGCACATCCAGAGCACCGCGGAAGATATATGGGAAGCCGAGAACGTTGTTGACCTGATTGGGATAATCGCTGCGGCCGGTGGCGATGATGGCATTCGGGCTGGCGGCGCGCGCTTCCTCGGGGGTGATTTCCGGATCGGGATTGGCCATGGCGAAGATGATCGGTTTCGCTGCCATCTGGCGCACCATGTCCTGGGTCATCGCGCCCTTGACCGAGAGACCGAAAAAGATGTCGGCGCCTTCCAGCGCCTCGCTCAAGGTGCGGGCCTTGGTTTGTGCCGCATGCGCCGATTTCCACTGGTTCATGCCGTCGGTGCGGCCCTGATACACAACCCCTTTGGTATCGCACAGCACCACGTGCTCGGGCCGCATGCCCATGGCCTTCAGCAGTTCGACACAGGCGATGGCGGCGGCGCCGGCCCCGTTCACCACCAGCGTTGCGTCACGCAGTTCGCGATTGGTCAGATGGCAGGCGTTGATGAGACCGGCAGCAGCAACGATGGCCGTGCCGTGCTGATCGTCATGGAACACCGGGATATCCATGCACTCGCGCAACCGTTGTTCAATGACGAAACATTCCGGCGCTTTGATGTCTTCCAGATTGATGCCGCCGAAGCCACGCAGGAATCTCACGGCGTTAACGAATTCATCGACGTCCTCAGTGCCGAGTTCGAGATCGATACCGTCGATGTCGGCGAAGCGCTTGAACAGCGCGATCTTGCCCTCCATCACCGGTTTCGATGCGATTGCGCCAAGATTACCCAGACCGAGGACGGCGGTCCCGTTGGAGATCACGGCAACCATGTTGCCTTTGGCGGTGTAGTCGTAGGCCAGCGACTCATCGCGGGCGATGTGCAGACACGGTTCGGCGACGCCGGGCGAATAGGCCAGCGACAGGTCGCGTGCCGTTACGATCGGCTTGGTGACGCGGATCTCCAGCTTGCCCGGCCGGCCGCTGGCATGCATGGCCAGGGCCTCCTCGGCCGAGACGTGCGCGGTTCTGGTGTCTATGCCGCCGTCAGCCATGGCGTTCCTCCTCGGAATTTTCTGGATCAGCCATCATGGTCGAGGAACCGCAGGACTGGAAGGCCCCTCAACCGTGGCGTGTGGGTCAGGCGAAGAACGCCAGCAACTGTTCCAGCAGCGCCGCGGGCTGTTCCTCGGGCATCCAGTGGCCGCAGTTCTCGATCACGCCGCCGCGCACGTCCGTGGCCATGCGGCGCAACGATTCGACCACCTCCATGCGGCGACCCCAGGCGCTGTTGCCGCCCAGTGCCAGCACTGGCATGGGTAGTTTGAAGTTGGCGCTGATCGCCTGGTTGTCGGCGATATCCTGAGGGATCGCCCGGTAATAGCCGAAGCCCGCCCGTAGCGCGCCCGGCTGCCGGTAGACGCGCAGATACTCGGCGATATCGGCGTCCGGGATGACGTCAGGCCGATGCCCGTAGTTGCGATAGAACCAGCCGAAATAAATGTCTTCGCGGCCGGTTACCAGCGCCTCCGGCAGATCGAGAGTTTGGTGGAACGCGTGATGCCAGCGCCGCCCGCCCTGGCTGATGTTGGGGCTGCCGTCGCCGGGAATGGTCACATCCAGGATTGCCAGTTTGCGCACGGCCTTCGGGTGCGCGGCGGCAATTGCATAGGCGGTGGGCCCGCCCCAGTCGTGGCCAACCAGGAATATTTCGCCGATGTTCAATCGTTGCAGCAGCCGCCAGACATCGTTGCCCACGGTCTTTTTGTCATAACCGGTCAGCGGCCGAGACGAGTCACCCAGTCCGCGCAGGTCGGGAGCAATGACACGGTATTTAGCAGCGAGACCGGGCAGGACATGGCGCCACTCGTAACAGCTCTGCGGCCAGCCATGCAGCAGCACAACGGGAAACCCCTGGCCCATGGTGACATAGTGCAGGCGTACGTCGCCCAGATCGGTGTGATGATGTGCGATCCCGTCCATCAGTCCCTCCTATGGCCTTGTGTGATTGACACCGGCGAGGCCGGCTCGCATAGGCGGTGGGTCACAACCTTCCTGGATCGAGACGCCGCCATGCTCGACAGTGCCACCATCGACGCGCTCGCCCGTGCCTATCATGTCGCCGAAAAGGAGCGGAAGCGTACGCGTGCACCCAGCGTATTGCATCCGGGTTTTACCACCGAGGATGCCTATGCCGTGCAACGCGCCTGGGTCACAATCAAGCGTGGTGAAGGCAACGTCGTTAAAGGTCATAAGATTGGCCTGACCTCGCGCGCGATGCAGCGGGCGTCGGCAATCAATGAGCCGGACTATGGCTCGCTGATGGCTGACATGTTTTACGAAACGGGTCAGGAAATTCCGATGAGCCGGTTCATCCAGCCCAGGCTGGAATGCGAACTGGGATTTGTGATGGGTAAGCGATTGAAGGGACCGAATTGCACGATATTCGACGTGCTGAACGCGGTGGATTATGTGGTCCCTGCGGCAGAGATCGTCGATGGCCGGACCTACCGGGTCGATCCGGAGACAAACCAGCCGCGTTGCGTGCTCGATAGCATTGCCGACAACGCGGGCAATGCCGCGCTGATCGTCGGCGGCCGGCCGATCCGGCCGATGGAGATGGATTTGCGTTGGATTGGTGTGCTGTGCCACCGCAACAATGTCATCGAAGAATCGGGTGTCGCCGCTGCGGTGCTGAACCATCCGGCGAACGGCGTGGCGTGGCTGGCGAACAAGCTGGCACCGTTTGACATTGCGCTGGAGCCGGGCCAGTTCGTGTTGGGCGGCTCGTTCACCGCCACGGTTGAGGCGCACGCCGGCGACACCTTCCTGGTCGATTACGGCCCGCTTGGCACGATCACGACGCGGTTTGTGTAAATGGCCGACCTGCGCACAGGTGATGGGCCAGAACTGAAGCCATCTGTGTTTATCTGTGCTGATCTGTGTGCATCTGTGCTTTCCTTTTGCTTTGCTGACTTGGAACTGGCGCTGCCCGCGCAGTATCGAGGCCGTAGAAGACGAAACACAGATACCCACAGATACCGACAGATAAACACAGATGGGCCGGTGCCGTGGCAGCAACACGGGCAATGACGATGTTCGGCGGCGGCTCAGTCCTGCGGTCGCCAGGTGTTGAGAGGGAATGACATGGCTGACCATTTTGACGCACCGATGAAGTTCGGCATTGGGCAACCGGTCCGGCGCTATGAAGATGTGCGCTTGTTAACCGGTCGCGGACATTATCAGGACGATAATGTGCTGCCGCGGCAGGCGTGGTGCATCTTCGTGCGCTCGCCGTATGCGCATGCGAGGATCAACAACATCGATACTGAAGCTGCGAAACAGGCGCCCGGTGTGGTCGCCGTGTACACCGCGGCCGACTATGTCGCCGACGGCATCAGCATGCCGAAGGCCAACATGCCACGGAAAAAGCGCGACGGTTCGCCCATGTTCGCACCGCAGCGGCCCGCACTGATCGGCGATCGGGTGCGTTACGTCGGCGACCCGGTGGCGATGGTGATTGCGGAAACCCTGGCACAGGCGAAGGATTCGGCCGAACTGGTGGTGGTGGATTATGAACCGCTGCCCTCCGTCACCGATGTTGCCGAGGCAGCGAAGCCCGGCGCCCCGGTGGTCTGGGATGAAAACGGCGACAATATTTCTCATACGTTCGAGCGGGGCGATAAAGCAGCGACCGACGCGGCATTTGCGAAGGCAAAATATGTAATCCGCCGCCGTCATGTCATCACTCGGGTACACGCTCAGTTCATGGAACCGCGCGGATCGTTGGGCGTGTTCGATAAGTTCGAGGATCGTTACACATTATACGCCGATGTGAATTATCCGCACCGAGTGCGCAACATGCTGGCAGCCCAGGTGTTCAAGGTGCCCGAGAGCCAGGTTCGGGTCGTGGTCAACGATGTCGGCGGCGGCTTCGGCACCAAGGGTTGGCAGTATGTCGATCATCGCCTCGTGCTGTGGGCGGCGAAAAAACTCGATCGGCCGGTGAAATGGCGCTGCGAGCGGTCCGAGGTCATCATGGCCGACGAGCACGGCCGCGACAATGTCGGCGAAATCGAACTGGCATTGGACGAAAACTACAAATTCCTTGGCGTGCGGCTGAACATGCTGGCCAGCGTCGGCGCCTATATCGCCTCCGACCGGCAGTTGCTGACGCCGTTCGGGCAGATCATTACGCTGACCGGGGTATATCACGTGCCGGCGTGCCACGTAACGATCGACGCGGTGCTGTCCAACACCAACCCGACCGCACCGTATCGCGGCGCCGGACGGCCCGAGGCGATCTATCTGATGGAGCGGGTCATCGAGGCAGCAGCGGACGAACTCGGCATCGATCGCATCGAATTGCGCAAACGCAACGTCATCCAGCCGGAACAGATGCCGTACAAGGCGCCTCTGGGTCAGGTCTACGACAGCGGGACGTTTGCCAGGAACATGGATCTGGCACTGGAACATGGCGACTTCGCCGGCTTCCCTGCGCGCCTCGAGGCATCCCGCGCAAACGGCAAGCTACGAGGCATCGCGCTGATCAACGCCATCGAGCAAGCCGCCGGGCCGGTGCCGGAATACGCCGAGGTCCGGTTCCAGCCGAGCGGCTCGGCTTTATTGCTGATGGGCACCAAAACCCACGGCCAGGGCCACGAGACGATGTATAAGCAAATCCTGCACGAGAAACTCGGCACCGCAGCCAACGAAATTCGGTTTATTGATGGCGACACCGACCGGGTAGCCTTCGGCATGGGCTCGAACGGTTCGCGTTCGATGGTCACCGGCGGCACGGCGCTGACCATGGCGGCCGAGAAACTGATCGTGAAAGGCAAGAAACTTGCCGCACACATGCTGGAAGCGGCCGAAGCCGACATCGTGTTTGCCGATAACGCCTTCGCCGTTGCCGGCACCGACCGCAAGGTCACGCTGAAACAGGTGGCGATCGCCTCCTTCCAGCCGGCGCGGTTGCCCAAAGGCATGGAACCAGGCTTCATCGAGCACGCGACCTATGCGCCGGAACGCGCGACCTATCCGAACGGCTGCCATGTCTGTGAGGTCGAAGTCGATCCCGAAACCGGCGAGGTCGATCTGCAACGGTATCTGGTGATCGACGATGTCGGCACCGTGATCAACCCAATGACCCTGGCGGGCCAGGTGCACGGCGGCGTGGCGCAAGGCGTCGGTCAGGTGTTGATGGAACAAGTGGTCTACGATCGAGAGTCCGGGCAACTGCTTAGTGCCAGCTTCATGGATTATGCGATGCCGCGGGCTGACGATCTGTGTAACATTTCGATCGTCAGCAATCCCTCGCCAACGCCGAGTAATCCGTTGGGCGCCAAGGGCGGCGGTGAAGCGGGGACGGTCGGGGCGCTGCCCTCGGTGATGATCGCGATCCTGAACGCATTGGCGCCGCTTGGCGTTAAGGAACTGGAAATGCCGGCCAACCCGTTGCGGGTGTGGCAGGCGATCCACGCGGCCGCCTGAGCAAACCTCTCGAGGTTTGCGCACAGTTCAAAACCTCAGCGGGCTTGCGCCCTTGGAATCCCGACCATCTGGTCCGTGTTGCTGCCCACGCAAGCCTGCTTAGACGCTTGCCTGTTGCGTCGACGTCCCCCATCTAAGTGGGACGCCAATGCCGAGGAGCCGATCGATGGACTTCGACACCCTGCCGCACGTGACGGGCGAGCTCACTTACCTCGCAAAAATGGACGAGAAGCCGCACACTTACGCCTACGACCTGCCACCCGATCAGCCGCGCACCAACATGCTGCCCGATGTCCGTAAGTTGCCGATCTATGACATGCGGCCGCTCGGCGATGCCATGTCGCTGGATCGCGAGGGCTTCGCGTTGCTCGACGCACCGACCGAGGCCGGCGACCTTTATGACGAAGACGAACTCCGCCGCGTCTACTACCCCGAGTCAGAGTGGATCATCGCCGAGGCCACCGGTGCCAACCGGGTGGTCATCTTCGACCACACGATCCGCCGCCGTACCCCTGGCGTCGCAGATCGCACACCCGGTATCCCGCGCCAGCCGGTCACGCGAATTCATGGCGACTATACGGAACTTTCCGGACCGCAGCGGGTCCGCGACCTGATGGGCGCAGAGGCCGAGGAGCTGCTGAAACACCGGTTTGCGATCATCAATTTATGGCGGCCGATCAAAGGGCCGCTGCTCGATGCGCCGCTCGCGCTGTGTCACGCCGGCACCATCGCAGACGGTGATCTGGTCGCGCAGGACCTGATTTACCGCGACCGCACCGGGGAAATTTACGCTTTGTTTTACAACGAGGCGCACCGTTGGTTCTACGCTCCGGTGATGATCCGCGATGAGGTGTTGCTGCTGAAATGTTACGACTCCATGCGCGACGGGCGGGCACGGTTCATGCCGCATACGTCATTCGACGACCCGACCACGCCCGTGGAAAAACTGCCGCGCGAGAGCATCGAGCTGCGCACGTTGGTGTTTTTCCCGGACTGACCGTCTTACGTCTGCTTCGTCGCGGCTCGCCGGACCCGACATGAGCATTGCGCCAGGCGCGGACAGCCCAGGCGCCACGTCGCCCCTCGAGGCGATCGCCAAAGAGGTAACGCCGGAAACCAAATCACCCTACCCACCTGCCGCTTCGACGCCCGTTCTATGGGGTCCGGACGGCATCCGTTTTGACTTCAACCTCGGCTGCCGCGTGTTGCTCCCACAACGTGAAAATGGCAGCTGGCGGGTGCGGCTGAACGACCTCGACACCGGCAACATTCTGTTTGAGAGCGAGAACAAGGGCGCCTTCGTGAACTCTGCCAAGCGGTGGTACGTCCGCTTTCGAGTCGAAATCTGGTCGATCGAGGACGGCGCGACCGGAGAACCGATCCCGGTCATGACGCATGATTACGACCCGAGCCATCAGGACGTACTGATCCAGTTCCCGGTTGGCACTTTGGGCGACATCCTCGCCTGGTTTCCATATGCCGGGCGGTTCGCGGAAACCCATCCGAAATGCCGGGTAACCTGTGCGCTCTCCGGCCTGATCATCCCGCTGCTGCGCGACGCCTACCCGGGATTGCGCCTCGCCACCCACGAGGACGTGGTCGAGCAACGGCTCGCAGACACCATGTACGCCACCTATTCGCTTGGCGTGTTTTTCGGCGACGAGGCGAACGATTGGCAGCCGACTGATTTCCGCCTCGTCGGCCTGCATCGCACCGCCGGCTACATTCTCGGCGTCGATCCGGGTGAGGTTGCGCCCAACCTTGCGCTGCCGGACGAAAGCCGGCCGATTGCCGAGCCCTATGCCGTGATCGCCGTGCAAAGCAGCAGCGGATGCAAATATTGGACGAACCCGAACGGCTGGCGGGAGGTGGTCGCGTTCCTCAAGAAGAACGGCTACCGCGTGATCTGCATCGACCAGAAACCGGTGCATGGGTTTGGCCTGATGTGGACCCAGATTCCCAACGGCGCCGAAGATCGGACCGGGGATGAGCCACTGGCGGAACGTGCGCGATTGTTGCGCCACGCCGCAATGTTCATTGGCCTGTCCTCCGGTCTCGCCTGGCTCGCCTGGGCAGCAGGCTGTCCGGTGGTGCTGATCAGCGGTTTCACGCATCCGTCCAATGAGTTTGCAACACCATACCGGGTGATCAACTGGCACGCCTGCAACAGCTGCTGGAACGATCCGCGGCATCAGTTCGACCACAAGGATTTCCTGTGGTGCCCGCGGCACAAGGACACGCCCAGACATTTCGAGTGCACACGGTTAATCACGCCGACGCAGGTGAAGCAGGTAATACGGACGATTCCGGGCTTTGCTGGGCAAGAGTCGGACAATGTGCACGTACCAAAGCCTGGCCAGGACCTGGCGCGGACGCCAGTATCCGTGATCGGTGTCCAGTATCGTTGATCGGTGTGTAGTGGCGCTATCACTCCGCGGCTGCCACATCCCGCTTGCGCAAATACGCCGCCAATGCCGCCAAGGCGGCCGGAGTCATCCCCTGGATCCGCGCCGCCGCCCCGAATGATGCGGGCCGTACCGTCGCCAACTTGTCACGAATTTCCGCCGACAAGCCACCAACCAACTCAAACGCGAGGTTGTCCAGCGACACCGCTTCCTCTCGCGCGAAGCTGCGGATTTCTGCCTGCTGCCGGTGCAGATAGCCGCCATACATCGCTTCGGCCCGCATCTGCGCCACGGCCTTCGGTGGAGTTTCCAGCAGGAACGGGAACGCGCGCGTCAGCACCTCCCAGGCGACGCCATCATAGGCGGACAATTCGGCCACGTCCCGCCAACGCCCGTCATCCCGAACGTTTACTCCCACCCGAGCCAGTGCCGACGGTGTGCCACCCGCCCCCTTCGCCTGGGCCAACAGCCTTGCTACCGCATCTTGATGCGCGCGAAAGGTGGTTTCCCGTTCGCGCCCGACGCAGCCCCAGGCAATCCCCGTCTCGGTCAGCCGCAAATCGGCATTGTCAGCCCGCAACGACAGGCGGAACTCGGCACGCGAGGTGAACATGCGGTACGGCTCGCTGACCCCATGCAGCGTCAGATCGTCCACCATCACGCCGATATAGGCCTCGGAGCGCGCCAGCCGCACCTCGTCGGCCCCGCCGGCCAACCGAGCGGCGTTGATGCCGGCCAGGAGGCCCTGCGCCGCGGCTTCCTCGTACCCCGTGGTGCCATTGATCTGACCCGCCAGGAACAGGCCGGGCAGTGCCCACAATGCCAACCCGGGCGACAGCGCAACCGGGTCGACGTAGTCATACTCAACCGCATAACCCGGCCGAATAATGCGAGCATGCTCGAGGCCAGGGATGGTGGCGACCAGAGCCTGCTGCACCTCCTCGGGCAGCGAGGTGGAGATGCCGTTTGGGTAGATCGTCGGATCGTCCAGCCCTTCGGGTTCCAGGAAGATGTTGTGACGGTCGCGGGCGGCGAACCGCTTCACCTTGTCCTCGATCGACGGGCAGTAGCGCGGACCAACTCCACTGATATTGCCGACATGGATCGCCGAGCGGTGCAGATTGTCCCGAATGATCGCGTGCGTCGCCGGGGTCGTCGCGGTGACCCGGCAGGCCAACTGCGGCGACGGGATGCGCATGGTCAGTGTCGAAAACGGCTCCGGCGCGGTGTCGCCGGGGTCTTCGGCCAGACCTCGCCAATCGATCGTCGCCCGATCCAGCCGAGGCGGTGTGCCGGTCTTAAGTCGTCCCATCGGCAGGTTCAGCCGCTCCAGCGTCCGTGCGAGGCCGATCGCGGGCGCCTCGCCGACGCGACCGGCCGGTGTGCTCCAATCGCCGATATGGATGACGCCGCGCAGGAACGTGCCGGTGGTCAGCACCGCCGCGGCGCACCGCACGCGGGAACCATCGGCGCAGATGACTGCTGCGAGGTGCCCGTCTGGCCCGATTTCCAGGTCCTCCACCGGCGCGGCGCGCAGGGTCAATCCGGGGACGGTATCCAGAGCCGCACGCATGGCGCGGCGGTACAGGGTTCGGTCCGCCTGCGCTCGAGGGCCGCGCACCGCCGGCCCCTTGCTGCGGTTGAGCAGCTTGAAATGGATTCCTGCCGCATCAGCCACTTGGCCCATCAGCCCGTCGAGCGCGTCGACCTCACGCACCAGATGGCCTTTGCCAATGCCGCCAATCGAGGGGTTGCACGACATTTCCCCCAGCGTTTCCAGCTTGTGGGTCAGCAACAGCGTGTGTGCGCCCATTCGGGCGGCGGCAGCGGCCGCCTCGCATCCGGCGTGGCCGCCGCCAACCACCACGACGTCGAAGGTTTCACGGATTTGGCTCATCGGCGTGTCATGTGTTGGTCAGGCGGGTGGAGTCAATCGGTTCCGGCGGCGGTGACGCCGGCATGCACACCGTCAGCGTGGTCCGAACCGGCCGACGGACATTGTTGTCAGCGACCGGCCGGACCCGTCTACATTTGCACGACGGACGCCAGGTCGAAGGCCTGACCGGGCGGATTTTCGCCGATGCGGACCGTATTTGCATCCGGGAAATGGTACGGCGGCACCGGCAGATTGTACGGCGCCGGAACGCCGGAATAAACCCGCCCGGCCAGATCGTATTTCGAACCGTGGCATGGACAGAAATATCCGCCGGGCCAGTTGGGCGCCGGGGTCGTTGGATCGGGTGTCGGCATATAACCTGGAAGACAGCCAAGGTGAGTGCAAATGGCCACCAATACTGCGAATTCGGGCCGGCTGGACCGGTGCCAGTTCTGCGCATAGGGCGGTTGCTGATGCACCGTGGAGTTGGGATCGCTCAACCGCGACAAAAGACTGGTACTTTGCAAAACCTGCAATGCGGCCGGAGGTCGGTTGACAATGGCGATCGGGGAGCCGCGCCACAGAATGATGATCTGCTGACCCGGCGCCACTTTCCGCAGGTCAACGTCAATGGGAGCGCCCGCCGCGATCACATCGGCGGATGGGTTCATGGAATCGATCAGTGCCCATGCGATCGAGGCCCCGAGAAGTCCGGCACCAGCAAGGGGAATGAGTGTCAGGAGGTCTCGTCGAGTTGGCTCCGGCGCGTGCGCCGTTCCATCGACGGAGGTGGCGATATCTTCGGACATGGAATCTCCACTTGTGCGCTGTCGGCGAATGGGCCGCCCCCGTAACACCGGTAACACCGGTAACACCGGTAACAAAGGTTGCATCCGGGCTGGTCAATTCCAGCTTTCCGCGACATGTAAGTTCCGTCAGGATTGATGCCGTCCTGGGCTATGCGCAGTAGCTGGTGAGCCGCCGCAGGTTGTGCCGATCGCGACGTTACGGAGCTCGCGGGCATTTCATTGTTCCGGCATTTGGCATAGCGTCGTGGACGGGAGGAACTGCCATGTCCCAGCAAACCGCCGATGTGGCCTGGCCCGTTACCGACGGGACAAGGGTACCGTTCGAAATCTACACCAGCCAGGACGTGTTCGACCGCGAGCAGGAACGTATCTTTCGCGGTCCGCTGTGGAATTACGTGGCGTTGGAGGCAGAGATTCCGGCGCCGGGCGATTTCAAGACGTCATTCGTCGGCGATACGCCGGTGGTGGTGAGCCGGGCACAGGATGGCGGCGTGCATGTGTTCGTCAATCGCTGTGCGCATCGCGGGGCGACCGTGCAGCGGCAGGCCTGGGGCAATACCAAGGAGCATCGGTGCGTCTATCACCAGTGGTGTTATGACCGCCGCGGCGATCTGATCAGCGTGCCGTATCGGCGGGCGAACATGCCGATTGGCGGCTACGCGCCGGACTTCGATATGACCGCGCACGGCTTGCGCAAGTTGCACGTGGCATCGCGCAAGGGTGTCATCTTCGCGACGTTCGATCCGGCAGCGCCCAGTTTGGAAGAATTCCTCGAGGAACCGTTGCTCGATGCGATCGATCGGCTGTTCTCGCGCGAGGTGAGGGTACTGGGCCATATGCGGCAACGCATTCATGGCAACTGGAAACTCTATGTCGAGAACACGCGCGATCCGTATCACGCTGCGTTGTTGCATGGGTTTCATGCGACGTTCGGCACCTATCGCAGCAACCAGAAGGGCTTCCGAGGGCATGACCGGGCGCGGGCGCACAGTGCAGGCGGCAAATATGGCGATGACTTCGCGAAGCCGGCGACCGCTGAGACGGTTGGGGACGACAATTATATTTCCGGTTACTCGTTGAGCGATCCGTCGCTGATGGAAGGCCGCCCCGACTTCAACGACAACATCAATCTGGCGATCACCAGTATTTTTCCCAGTGTGGTTGTGCAGCAGATCATGAACACGTTGGCGACACGTCACATCCGGCCGAAGGCGCCAGATGAGTTCGAGCTGTACTGGACCTATTTCGGCTATGCCGACGACGATGCGGAGACCACGGCGGCTCGGCTGAAACAGGCAAATCTGGTCGGCCCGGCGGGCCTGATCTCGATGGAAGACGGCGAGGCGGTCGAGCTGATCCAACGCGCCATTGTGCGTGACGGCAAGGATTGCGCGTTTCTGGAGTTCGGACCGGTCAACGCCGATCCGGACCAGGATACCCAAGGCGAGGACGCAGTGCGCGCGTTCTGGCGCTACTATCAGGGAATCATGGTGTGAACGTCGCGCCTGACATCTACAACGCGATTCTGGCGCTGGAATATCGTTACGCTCGGCTGCTGGATGACGACCGGCTGGAGGAATGGCCGGAGCTGTTCGTCGAACGTGGTGTCTACAAGGTCATCCCGCGCGAGAACTGGCACCGCGAGCCGAAGCTGGCGATTCTGTTTTGCGATAGCCGGGCAATGATGCTGGATCGGGTGCGCAGCTTACGGACAGCGAACATTTATAACATTCATTACCCGCGGCACGTGGTTACGAACGTTGAAGTGATCGCGACGCGCGGCGACGAATATGATGTTGCTGCCGCGTTCACCGTCTACCAGACGGATCTGGAGGGGCAGACAAAATTGTTCAGTGTCGGGCAGTATTTAGATGTGATCACGTTTGCTGAGGGCGAACCGCGGTTTCGCGAGAAGCTCGCGATTTGTGATACGTTCAATATTCCCAACCTGTTGGCAATTCCGCTGTAGCGCCCGTTGCCGCTGAGTCGCGGGCGAGCAGAGTACAGACAGAGCCGTCGCTATCAACGTTTGTGTTGCAGCAGATGACTCGGCCCGGTACCCACGACCGCAGCGCGAGCCTGGCTGCTCCGTGTCATTGCAAGCGTAGCGACGCAATCCCACCGTCTGTGCGCGCCTTTCGCGGGATTGCCGCGTCGCTGCGCTCCTCGCAATGACCGAGGGGAGGCGTCGCGCTCCGACGGTGCTGGGTACCGGCCGGACCATGCTGAATGACACATAGGAGTAACGAGCGCCGCCGGCTATTCAGCCGCCGGTGTCTCCGCGGCCGCCGGCGTCGTCTCTGTCCCGCCAACAATCGAACGCGCCTTCTCGGCGATACGGGCTGACTTCCCACGCCGGCCGCGCAGGTAATACAACTTCGCACGGCGCACATCGCCGCGGCGAATCACGGTAATCTCGGCAATCGTCGGTGCGTAGAGCGGGAACACCCGCTCCACCCCCTCGCCATAGCTGATCTTACGCACGGTAAAATTGCTGTTCAGGCCTTTGTTCGAGCGAGCGATACACACCCCCTCGAACGCCTGCGTCCGAGTGCGGTCGCCTTCCACCACTTTCACCGCCACGCGCACGGTATCGCCAGGTGCGAATTCCGGCACCGCGCGAGTGGCGGTGAGGCTGGCGATCTGCTCGGCCTCGTATTGCTGGATGATGTTCATTTCAGGCGTCCTTTCGTCAGGATCGGGGCGTCTGGGCCCGCGATGTAAGAAGCCCACAAATCGGGGCGGCGTTGTTGGGTGATTTGTTCCGATTGCTCGCGGCGCCAGGCAGCGACCGCGCCGTGATGACCGGAAAGCAAGACATCCGGCACACGACGGCCGTGCCACTCCGCCGGACGGGTATAGTGCGGGTATTCGAGCAGGAACTGCGAAAAACTCTCCTCGGTGGCACTGTCGGCGGCGCCCATCACACCTGGCAGCAGACGGACGGCGGCATCCAGCAAGACCAGCGCGGCAGGCTCGCCGCCCGACAACACGTAGTCGCCGAGGCTGACTTCCTCCATGCCGCGGGCGTCAATCACGCGTTGATCGATGCCCTCGTAACGGCCGCACAACAGAATCACACCGTCGCCGCCGGCCAGGCGAACGGCATCGGCCTGCACGAACTGCCGGCCGCGCGGTGTCAGACACAGGATCGGCCGGTCGTCGACGACCTGCTCCACGGCCGCATCGATCACGTCTGCCCGCAACACCATTCCGGCGCCACCGCCAAACGGCGTGTCGTCCACCGAATGATGTCGATCCCTGGCGAAATCACGAATCTGGATGGTCTCGAGCGACCAGGTACCGTTCTCCAGCGCCTTCCCGGCCAGCGAATAACCCAGCGGCCCGGGAAACATTTCCGGGAACAATGTCAGGATGGAGGCGCGCCAGCTCATGCCGCAGCCTCCGCCGGTACTTCGATCTCATCCGGGGGCGCCACACGCAACCGGCCGGCCGCGATGTCCACTTCTGGCACGCAAGCAGCGGTGAACGGGACCAGCAACGATCCGCCACAGTCACGGGCGAGTTCCAGACTGGCGCCGGCGCCGTAATCATGCACCGCCGCAACGACACCCAGAGGCGCATCGTCCGTGCCAACCGCCTGCAGTCCGAGCAAATCGGCAAGGTAGTATTCGTCGGCCTCCGGCGCCGGTAACCGGTGTCTTTCGACGAACAGTTGCGTGTTCGTCAACCGCTCCGCCGCTGCGCGATCAGCGATCTTAAACGGCTTGCTGTCGATCATCTGAAAAATTTCGGCAATGCCGTCGCCCACCCAGCGCAACGTGAACTGCCGTCCCGACGCGTCGGACAGCGGTCCGTACTCGGTCAGGGCTACGGGATCGGCGGTGTGACTGGTCACCCGCACGAGCCCGCGCACGCCATGGGCGCGGCCTATCACGCCCAACAGGATGGGACGGTTGGGCAAGTCAGCCTGCCGCTGCGGCCTCGGCCGCCTTGGCGCGCTCCTGCGCCTTCTTCTTCGGCGCAGACTGGATCGGTTGTTCTTTCCACACCGGCATCGGACCCAACCCGGCATGGCCGAGGAATTTTGCCACCCGCTCGGTGGCCAACGCACCATGGCTCAGCCAATGCTGAATTCGTTCCGGCTGCAACCGGACACGATCGGCGTGCTCTTGCGGCAGCATCGGGTTGTACGAGCCCAGTTTCTCGATGAAGCGGCCGTCGCGCGGGCTGCGGCTGTCGGCCACGACGATGTGGTAGTACGGACGCTTCTTGGCTCCGGCGCGGGCGAGGCGGAT
>Ga0187867_10000720_pt1 | contig 29196 bp, 31 predicted proteins | sample June2016WEW_13_1_FD_132976 | JGI IMG/M metagenome (GOLD analysis project Ga0187867, IMG submission 132976) | Peatland microbial communities from SPRUCE experiment site at the Marcell Experimental Forest, Minnesota, USA - June2016WEW_13_10 | ecosystem: Environmental > Terrestrial > Soil >... | reverse complement strand
GCCGGTGTTGGCGACGGTCAACATGGTGCGCGCGAGGCCGGCGTTCAGTTCGATGTCGCCAGCTTCGGGGAAGAGTTCGCCGGGGATCATGCAGGCTTCCTTTGGTCTGGCCGACTGTATCACTGCGCCAACATATCCGTAACCGCGCGACGGTTCCAGACGGCGGAATTCGATGATTGACCTGAAGTGTATATGTATGTCATATACATTCTGTGATTGATCTGGCGCGATGCGAGGGCTTTCAGTGGGATGCCGGAAACACGCGCAAAAGTGTGGACAAGCACGCGGTCAGTCAGGCAGAGGCCGAGCAGATCTTTTTCAACGAGCCGCTTCTGCTGCTCGACGATACCAGGCATAGCCAGCTTGAGCCGCGGTTTCACGCTCTGGGTGTAACTGACGATGGGCGGCGTTTGCACATCACGTTCACTGTCCGCGACAAGGGACGATTGATCCGGATTATCTCGGCACGCGACATGAGCAGAATGGAAAGGACACGGTATGGCCAGGACACTTAAACCGGTTCCGACCTTCGCCAATGAGGCCGAAGAACGCCATTTCTGGGAAACCCATGATTCCTCGGCCTATTTGGACTGGAACACGGCACAGCGCGCGCGCATGCCCAATCTGAAACCTACCCAAACGGCGATCTCGTTGCGGTTGCCGATGCCTTTGTTGGAGCGCATCAAGGTCGCCGCCAACAAGCGGGATGTTCCCTATCAATCGCTGATCAAAATGTGGCTGGCTGAAAAGGTTGGGGAGGGTTGACCGCGTCGTCCGATGCGGCGACTCGCCGTTCCCCCCGCTTGGCGCATCGTCCGCGTCCGTCACTGTATGTTCCTGTGGATAAAATGGGGACAATTAAGCCTAACATCTTGACGGATCGGGAGGATTGTTCATAGCGTCACCTCGTGGAGGTCGTGAATGGTTCGCAAAGCCACGCTGACGAACAAGGCTGTTCTGGAACTTCGTCTGAAGATCGATTGTGCCCTCCAGCCGGAGGGGCGGCGGCGTATCGGTTCTTCGGCAGTGGAATTCCGGAACAGCATTCGACAACAAATCGCTGCTCCGAAAGCAAGACTTTCGAAGAAGCAGCGGGACACAACCGACGAGATTCTGGCGGAAGCCTTCTCGGATGAGCCGGTTGTAATTCTTGAAGGTCAGCCATTAGTGGACCTGGCCAAGCTCATCCGTCATGCCAGCGGGGATGACGTCCGTGTCTCCTCGCTGGAGGAGAACGTCATGGTGCATTTGAAACGCAGGCTGGATGAACTGGCCACGGCCGATAGCAGCGAGCCGGCCCTGGCAATCAGCCCGAAGCAGTGGCAGATCCTCAAAGATATCGAGCAGAAAACGAACTTTGGTTACCCTGAAGAGCCGCCCTCGATTGATCCCGATGGCGTGGTCGAGAACGACGATCCGGATGGCCAACCGCCCGAACGCGGCGCGACCGAGGGCGATCATGCTCGGGACTGGGCGGTCGTCGGCGTGGACGAAGACGAAGATTGCTAAGCGACCAGGTCGGCTCGGTAGTAGGGATCGCAGGTCCTAGCGTATTGGATGCTGACGATATTGTTCGAGCCGTGGCACACGAGCACTCTCACCTGATCGGTTCATGCACTGTGACAAGCTTGGTGCCATCCGGGAACGTTGCCTCCACCTGCACGTCGTGGATCATTTCGGCGATGCCTTCCATCACCTGATCGCGGGTCAGCACGCCGGCGCCTGCCTCCATCAAATCCGCGACCGAACGCCCGTCACGCGCACCTTCCACGACGAAATCGCTGATCAGTGCCACCGCCTCGGGAAAATTCAGTTTCACGCCGCGCTCCAGACGGCGCCGGGCGACCATGGCGGCCATGCTGATCAGCAGCTTGTCCTTCTCGCGCGGCGTCAGGTTCATGCGCCTGGTCCCCTCATTAACACAGCCAAACACGTGGTAGAGGCCGCCCGTCACGCAACTCCGCCAACGTCGCCACGACTGCGCGCCGCGCTGCGGCACCATCGTCAGCCAGAATGCGCGCAATCAGCATGCCATTCCAGGCACTGACGCCAAAATTTTCTCCGGTCACCGCCGCTCGCACCGTGTCCAACCGCGCCTCGGCATCCGGCGCCACATGGACCAACGTTGCGACTGCACGCCCCCCGCCGGCAATCGCAGTTCGTTGCATGATCTGATCGACTTCACCATCGAATCGGATCGCATCGTGCAGCAACAGATCGCCGCCGCGGCGGACCTGGATCAGATCGCGCAGCCGCGCGGACACCACGCGCTCGCCCATTGCCGCGCGGCCAAACACCAGCATTTCGACACCGAGGAACCAGGCGTCGGCAGCCATATCGACCACCAGCCGGCGTTCCAGCGAGCACCGATCGAACAGGATCGTGTCCTGCGGCAACCATTCCGCTGCTGCGCCTGAACCAATCTCCAGCGTGGTCTGCACCACCGACGGCGCGCTGCCCGGCAGCGCCCGATAAAATCGCTCCGCCGCCTGCGCCGCAATCGTCGCACGGGCGCCAACGCCCAGGCAGAACCGGGAACGCAGCCGATCGCCACCCACCACGCCGCCCGAGGTGTTCAGAGTTGTCGCATCGAACCAACCGGGCACAATCGCGCGCGGAAACCGCGTCTTGAGACAGCCCGCCTGACGCAATCCGCCGAGTACCGAGGCATCACCTCGCCGCTTCACCGCGACGAAACAGTCTCCTGTGGCACGCTGCAGCTCGTCAGACAGAGAGACGCCGTCGTACATCGGCCTCGTTCAGCTCCTCACGCCGCCCCGACAGCACCACATCCCCCCGATCCAACACCACAATCGTGTCCGCCAGTTCCTGGGCGAAATCAAAATACTGTTCAACCAGCAGGATGGCCATTTCGCCCCGACTACGCAACAGCGAGATCACTCGGCCAATGTCCTTGATGATGCTTGGTTGGATCCCCTCGGTCGGCTCATCCAGCACGATCAGCCGCGGCTTCATGATCAGCGCTCGGGCAATCGCCAGTTGTTGCTGTTGGCCGCCTGACAAATCCCCGCCACGCCGCCGCAACATGGTTTGCAGCACCGGAAACAACTCGAAAATTTCATGCGGAATTTTGCGGGCCGCGCGCGGCAGCACAGCAAACCCGGTTTCCAGATCTTCCCGTAATGTCAACAACGGAAACACGTCGCGGCCCTGCGGCACCCAGGCGATGCCACGCCTCGCCCGCTCATAGGTCGGCAGGCGTGTGATTTCCTCCCCTTCCCATTTGATCGAGCCCGAGGTGATCGGATGCGCGCCAACGATCGCCCGCAACAGCGAAGTCTTGCCAACTCCGTTGCGGCCCAGCAAACACGTTACCGCACCGACATTCGCGGTCAACGACACCTGGCGCAACGCGATGGCGGCGCCGTAATGCAGGTTGACGTGGTCCACGCTCAGCATTTATCGCCCCAGATACACTTCGATGACTTTCGGATCCTCGGAAACGTGGTCGATCGAGCCCTCGGACAGCACCGAACCTTCGTGCAGCACCGTGACCTTCACGCCAAGCGCTCGAACGAACGCCATATCGTGTTCGACCACCACGATGGCGCGGGTTTGGTTGATTTCCCGCAACAGTTCGGCGGTCTGTTCGGTTTCCGCATCGGTCATGCCGGCGACCGGTTCGTCGACCAGCAGCAGCCGCGGTTGCTGCGCCAGCAACATGCCGATCTCAAGCCATTGCTTCTGACCGTGCGACAAATCGCCACCACGCCGCTCGCGCTGGTCTTGCAGGCGGACGGTTTCCAGGATTTCTTCAATGCGGTCCCGTTCAACAGCAGTTTCGCGCGCCCAAAGGCTGAACCGCGGCCGCCGGTCACCGGCCAAAGCCAGCAACAAATTGTCCCAGACCGTGTGCGGCTCGAACACCGTCGGCTTCTGGAATTTCCGTCCTATGCCCAATGCGGCGATCGCGGGCTCATCGAGTTTCGTCAGATCGGTATTGGCCTGATATACCACCGTGCCCATATCGGGCCGGGTCCGACCGGTGATGACATCCATCATCGTTGTCTTGCCGGCGCCATTTGGACCGATGACCGCGCGCATCTCACCGTCTTCCAGCACCAGCGACAACGCATTCAACGCCCGAAATCCATCGAAGCTGACAGTCACGCCGTCGAGGTAAAGCAGCGTATCGGCTTCGGTCATACCGGCGCTTCCTCCTCTTCGGAGATCGTCGGCGCCGGCACCACCGCGGGTTTGATGAACCGCCCAGAAAACAGGCCCATGACGCCTTGCGGCAGCAACAAGGTGACGCCGATGAACAAGGCACCCAATGCGAACAGCCAAAACTCCGGCAGCGCGCTGGTGAACCAGGTTTTGCCAAAATTCACAATCAATGCACCGAGGATGGGACCCACCAGGGTGCCGCGACCGCCGACGGCGACCCAGATCACTGCCTCGATCGAGTTGGCAGGGGCAAACTCACTCGGGTTGATGATGCCGACCTGTGGCACGTACAACGCACCGCCGATGCCGGCGATGATCGCCGACAATACCCAGACCACGAGTTTGTAGGATTCCGGCCGGTAGCCGAGAAATCGCGTGCGCGATTCAGCGTCACGCACTGCGATCAGCACCTTGCCAAATCGGGAAAGCACCAGAAAGCGCGCCACCAGAAAAGCGCCGCACAGGAACAACGCCGTCAACACCAGCAGGCTCGACCGCGTCGCATCCGACTGCACGTTGAACCCAAGAATGTCCTTGAAATCGGTGAGGCCATTGTTGCCGCCGAACCCCATGTCGTTGCGGAAGAACGCCAACAGCAAAGCGTAGGTCAACGCCTGGGTGATAATGGACAAATAAACGCCGGTGACTCGCGAGCGGAACGTCAACCAGCCGAACACCAGTGCCAGCACGCCGGGCAGCAGCACAACCATCAATGCCGCATAGGGGAACCAATTGAAGCCATACCAGGTCCAGGGCAAGGCTTTCCAGCCGAGAAACACCATGAAATCCGGCAGGTTGGGATCGCCATAAACGCCGCGGGTGCCGATCTGCCGCATCAGATACATGCCCATCGCGTAGCCACCGAGGGCAAAAAACGCAGCATGGCCAAGCGGCAAAATACCGCTGAACCCCCACACCAGATCGACCGCCAGCGCCAGCATCGCGTAGCACAGGTATTTGCCGACCAGGGCGATCACATAGGGCGGCACATGCAGCGCGGAATTCTCCGGCGTAAACTGATTGAGCGCGGCCAGCAGGATCGCAAAGCCCAGTACCAAAGCGATCGTCAGGGTGGAGACGCGTTGGCTGATCATGCTTCCGCTGCCCGTCCCTTGAGCGGGAACATGCCGCGCGGCCGCCGCTGGATGAACAGAATCAGCAGCACCAGCACGACGATCTTGCCAAGCACCGCACCGGCCACCGGTTCGAGGAACTTGTTGACGATGCCCAGTGTTAGCGCGCCAAGCGTGGTGCCCCAGAGGTTGCCGACGCCGCCGAATACCACCACCATGAAACTGTCGATAATGTAGTTCTGCCCGAGATTGGGCGACACATTGTCGATCTGCGACAGTGCCACGCCCGCCATACCGGCAACGCCCGAGCCCAGGCCGAAGGTCAAGGCGTCGATCCACGGCGTACGGATGCCCATTGCCGCGGCCATGCGACGGTTTTGCGTCACTGCGCGCATGCGCAGGCCAAGCGAGGTGAACCGCAACGCCGCCATCAACGCGGCCAGCACAATCACCGCAAACAGAATGATATACATGCGGTTCCAGGTCAGCGTCAGACCACCAAGTTGCGTGGCGCCGCTCATCCAGCCCGGCGTGTCGACATCGCGGTTGTCGGCACCAAAAATCGTGCGTACCGCCTGTTGCAGCACAAGCGACAGACCCCAGGTGGCCAGCAAGGTCTCCAACGGCCTGCCGTACAGCCAACGGATCAGGGTACGCTCGATGGCAATGCCGATCAGGCCGGCAACGATGAACGCGAGCGGAATGGCGAGCAACAAACTGGCCGGGTAGATCGACGGTAGATACGCCCGGATCGCCTGCTGCACCACGAACGTGGTATAAGCGCCGATCATCACCATCTCGCCGTGCGCCATATTGATGACGCCCATGACGCCGAAGGTAATCGCCAGTCCGGCAGCGGCGAGCAACAGCACCGAACCGAGGCTGATCCCGTAATACACGCTTTCCAGCAACGACCAGAGCTGCAGGTTGCGATCGATCGCCGTGATCGCACTGGCGGCCGCGGCAGCGACGGCGGGCGTCTGGCCGGACAGATTGCCGAGTGTGCTGCGGGCTTCCAGGTCGCCGCGGGCACGCAAAATCTCTATGGCGGCGAGGCGATCGGCATCGGACGTGTCCGAGGAAGCCAACACGGCGGCAGCGCGCGCCTGCTCGATCCGGCGTCTTATCGTGGCATCGGTTTCCTTGGCGAGCGCTTTGTCCAAAGCCGGCAAGGCGGCCGGATCGCGCGCCACAAACACGGCCTCGGCCGCGTCGAGCCTTGTCGCAGCGTCCGGCGCGAACAGGCGCAACACACCCAGAGCCGCATCGATGGCACTGCGCACCGCGTTATTGACACGCACCGGCTTCAACGCGCCAGCCGGAACGTCGGAAGCCGCACCGGTCAGTGCTTCGGTGAAGCTTCCGGCATCGGTTTTGATGAACAGCGCCTTGTCCGTGCGCATATAAAGTCGGTTGTTTTGCAAAGCGGTGATCACTGTCTGCGCATGCGGATCGCCGGACACCGACAGCGCCATCACACCCTGGCGGATTTGCTCAAAGTTGGTGGTGGCCAAAGCCGCGTAAGCTTCGTCCGCCGTCTCGGCGCGGCCTGACGCCGGGGCAAGCCACAGAACAGCGACAAGCAACAGAGAGAGACAGCGGGCCATGGCACTCTTTCGTGACGTACCCTTAATCAAAGCGAGGGAGAGACGGCCGGGAGGATGCAACCGCCTCTCCCCTCGCACAACCCGGAAAGCGCCGGGTATTCGGTCAAATTCCCACCAGGGATCAGGTCTTTTTGCTGGAGGTGCAGGTCTTGGTCTTGACGTTGAAGGCGCCGCAGCTCAGCGGTTTGCGCCAGTCGCCGATCAGATCCTTGGTGTCCGCGACGTAAGGTGACCATTCCTGAGCCACAACAAGTCCGGGGGTCTGCGAGACGATGTTGAACTGGCCGTCGCCCTGAATTTCACCGATCAGCACCGGCTTGGTGATGTGATGGTTCGGCATCATCGCCGAATAGCCGCCGGACAGGTTCGGCACCGCGACACCGATCATCGCATCGATCACCTCGTCCGAGGCAACCGTGCCAGCCTTCTCGACGCCCTTCACCCACATGTTGAAGCCGATGTAATGCGCCTCCATCGGATCGTTGGTGGTGCGGTTTGGCTTCTTGGTGAAAGCATGCCAGTCGTCGATGAACTTCTTGTTGTCGGGATTGTCGACACTTTCGAAATAATTCCATGCTGCGAGATGGCCGACCAGCGGTTTGGTATCCAGACCGGCGAGCTCTTCCTCACCGACGCTGAACGCGACCACGGGAATGTCGGTGGCCTTGATGCCCTGGTTGCCGAGCTCCTTATAGAACGGCACGTTGGCATCGCCGTTGATGGTGGAGACGACGGCGGTCTTTTTCCCGGCGCTGCCGAACTTCTTGATCGAGGCAACAATGTTCTGCCAGTCGGATTGGCCGAACGGCGTGTAGTTGATCATGATGTCTTCGGCGGCAACACCCTTGCTCTTGAGATAGGCCTCGAGGATTTGATTGGTGGTGCGCGGATAAACATAGTCGGTGCCGGCCAGCACCCAACGCTTCGTCTGGTTCTCCGACATCAGGTAATCGACCGCCGGGATCGCCTGCTGGTTCGGAGCTGCGCCGGTGTAGAAGACGTTACGGCTGCACTCCTGACCTTCATACTGCACCGGGTAGAACAGGATGCTGTCCAGTTCCTCGAACACCGGGAGGACGGATTTGCGCGACACCGAGGTCCAGCAGCCGAAGACCACAGCGCATTTGTCGACACTGATGAGCTGACGCGCTTTCTCGGCGAACAGCGGCCAGTTCGAGGCGGGATCGACCACCACCGGCTCGAGCTGACGGCCGAGCACGCCGCCGGCTTTGTTCTGCTTGTCGATCAACATCAGCATGACGTCTTTCAGCGTGGTCTCGCTGATTGCCATGGTGCCGGACAGGGAATGCAGGATGCCAATCTTGATGGTTCCCGCGGACTGCGCCCCCGTAGACTGAGCACTGGCTGGTGCGGTGACAGCCTGCACGGCGCCGACGGCGGCGACGGTGGCGGCCGCGGCACCCAAACGGGCGAGACCTCGACGGGAGATACTGGGCTGGATCGGGTTCATGCTGCCTGTCCCTGTTGGTTGTGTTCGCTGACGTCCCATTGGCGGGTAAGCCACAGTCTGACCAGCAAGCAGCGTGCCAACCTGTCGGAAGCGCCTGTTGTATCGGCAGGAGGTTGATTTACCGGGAGTTCTTGACACCGACGGGACGCCACATAGGCAAACTGCCGCCGATTTCATCACTTTGTCATGACCATAAATTAGGCAAATGGGAGATGCGGCGGATCGCGGGCCGGGAACCTCGATCCGCCGCAGCCTGGTCCGGGCGATCGGCGCCGGCGGCAATCGGCGTGGCGCTTTGCCACGCCGCGTTCGGACCGATACATGGCTTGCGAAAGCGCCGCCGGCGGCCACCGACATCAATCAAAACTTTGGCGGTGTGCAACGCGCGGGCGCCGCATTGTTACACGATAGCGCGAGCGTAACGGAACAACGTAAGTAAGATTTGACACAGGTACCCACAGATGAACACAGATCAACACAGATGCACCGTGCGGTTTTGGCGGCATCGCCAATCATCCACGGGCAATACAGGCAGTTTCAATTCACCTCTGTGGCGAACCTCTTATACCAACCGTCATTACGTTAGACTCTCGACCAAATGGTTATGGCCCGGCTCGTGCGGCCTATGACGTTGAAACTGCGGTTCCATCGGTCAATTGTTAAGGCGGTTGGTATTAAACGGCGATGCATCGTCCGGTTGTGGCTGTATCGCAGATCATTCGTAGGTGTGCCGGAGCACTTGCAATTCTTATCTGTGTGTATCTGCGTTAGATTCTTCGCCAACCACGCCACAAAATTCCAAATGACGCACAACCTTCACGCCTTCGGCACATTCCGCTCCAGATCCGCGAGCCAAACCGCCGCATTCCCGTCCGACGGTGCCCGCCAATCGCCACGGGGCGATAATGAGCCGCCTGCCGACACCTTCGGCCCATTCGGCATCGCGCTCCGCTTGAACTGGCTGAACGCAAAGAACCGGCGCAGGAACACCTCCATCCAATGGCGGATCGTCGGCAGGTCGTATTCCATCCGCTGCTCCGGTCGGAAATGCGGCGGCCAGGCGCCGCGCGCCGCGTCTTCCCAGGTCTGCAACGCCATGAACGCAATCTTCGACGGCAGAAAGCCGTAGCGAAGAATGTAGAACAGCGTGAAATCCTGCAATGCATATGGGCCGATTTGCGCCTCGGTGCTTTGTGGCGCCTCGCCGTCCGCCGCCGGGATCAGTTCCGGTGAAATTTCCGTGGCCAAAATCGCATCGAGTGTTTCCAGCACCGGTCCGGCAAACTGCTTCGTCGCAATGGTCCAGCGAATCAAATGCTGGATCAGCGTCTTCGGCACCCCGGCGTTGACATTATAGTGTGCCATCTGATCGCCAACGCCATACGTGCACCAGCCAAGCGCCAGCTCCGACAAGTCCCCGGTGCCGATCACGATCCCATTATTATGGTTAGCCAGCCGGAACAGAAAATCGGTGCGCAAGCCAGCCTGCACATTTTCGAAGGTAATGTCGTACACCGGCTGCCCGTCCGCGAACGGATGGCCGATATCGGCAAGCATTTGCAATGCCGCTGGCCTGATGTCGAGTTCCGACCACGTTACGCCCATCGATTGCATCAACCGCAACGCGTTTTGCCTGGTATGATCCGACGTCGCGAAGCCGGGCATCGTATAAGCCAAAATCCCGCTCCGCGGCAGCCCCAACAAATCGAACGCCTTGGCACCAACGATCAACGCCTGGGTTGAATCGAGCCCGCCCGAAATCCCGATCACCACACGTTGTATCCTCGTCGCGCGCAGTCGCTGCGCAAGGCCGGACACCTGAATGTTGTACGCCTCGTAACAATCCTGCTCCAGCCGGGCGATATCGGCGGGCACGAAGGGGAACCGCTCGATCCGCCGCCGCAGGCCAAGATCGTCCAACGGCGGATCGATCCGGAAGCCAATCGTCCGCCAGGCACGCGCAACACGTCGCCGGTTGGTATCGAACGAGCCCATCTGCAAGCGCTCCTGGCGCAGCAGGTCCAGGTCGATATCGGCGATCGCCGCCTGACCTTCGGTCGGAAACCGCTCGGTCTCCGCCAGCACAACGCCGTTCTCGAAGATCGAGGCCTGGCCATCCCAGGCCAGATCCGTCGTCGACTCGCCGGCGCCCGCGGCGGCGTACAAATACGCAGCCAAACAGCGTGCCGATTGCGACTGGCACAACAGCCGGCGGGTCTCTGCCTTGCCGATGGTGATATTGCTGGCCGACAAATTCGCCAGCACCGTCGCCCCGGCCACCGCAGCCTCGCCGGAGGGCGGGTTGGGCACCCAGATATCCTCGCAAATTTCCGCATGAACAACGAAATCGCGGCGGTCCTCGGCGGCGAACAATAAATCGGTGCCGAACGGCGCCGCGTGTGCGCCAACGGTGACGGACCCGCCCACCTGGCCATCGCCGCTGACGAAATGGCGTGGTTCGTAAAATTCACGATAATTCGGCAGATGGATTTTCGGCACCATGCCCAACAGCCGGCCGCGATGAATGGCCAGAGCGCAATTGTACAGCGCGCCCTGATGGCGGATCGGCGCGCCTACCAGCAGCAGTGGCAGCAGTTCGGACGACGCAACGACGATCGTATCGACGGCTGCCTCGACCGCGTCCAGCAGCGCCGTCTGCTGCAACAAATCGCTGATTGCGTAGCCGGACACACAAAGTTCGGGAAACACCGCCAAGGCCACGCCTTGCGCGTGACACGACCGCGCCATCGCGAGGATAGTCGCGGCGTTGGTGGACGGATCAGCCAAGGCGGTCCGCGTCGTACAGGCGGCGACCCTGACAAATCCATGCCGGTACAGCGATCGGAAGCTCATAATCCCGGCACCATGGCACGGCCCTGCGCGTTTCGCCATGTTACCCCGGCATGGCTCGGAAAAATCGTGGTGCACCGCACGGACAACCGGTTGCGGCCGATCAACCGATACGTGTAAGCTTATTTTAACCATCACCGCGCGGGCCGGAATTCGAGCCTCGCCTTACGACTCCCCGCGTTTCCCCCCGATGAAGGAGGACGGAGCATGACAATCGCGGCAATTCTGAAACATAAGGGTCATACGGTCATCACGATCGAGCCGACCGCAACGGTGCCCGAGATCGCTGCCCGACTGGCAGACCATCGGATCGGCGCGGTTCTGGTCATGGACCGTGCCGATCAGCTGCTCGGCATCGTCAGCGAGCGCGATATCGTGCGCAGCATCGCCACCAATGGAGCGCGCACGATGGAAATGACCGCGGGCCAGCTGATGACACGGGCGGTGCACCTGGCTCACCCCGACATGACTGTCGAGGAAGCCATGCGGAAAATGACCCTGGCGCGCGTTCGTCACCTACCGGTGATGCACAATGACGCCCTCGTCGGCATGGTCAGCATTGGCGACGTCGTGAAGTCGCGCATTATGCAGCAGGACACCGAGGTCGACAGCCTGCGCGCCTATATTGGCGGGGCTGCCTGAGTCTCGCCGTTTCACCGGGCCGGACGATCAGGGGTTGTGGTCGCTCCAGGGCGGCGTGCCGAAATTGACGTGACTGGGTGAAACAGCGGCACCCGCGCCGGCGCCCACTCCGGCACCGATCAGCGCGCCCACGCCAACGCCAACCGGCCCGCCCAGTAGACCGATGACCGCACCGGTGCCGGCGCCAGTGGCGGCACCTCCGGTCGTGCGATCAGGTTGACTGCTGCCGCAACCCGCCAGAACCAAAGTGGCAACGACAAGGATCGATATAGCCCTCATATGTAGCCTCCCATAACCATAGGTTGCATAACAAAGCCGAATGGAGTCGGGGGACCGGCGCCTGTATGAACAATCCTTCATCTGGTGCGGATTCGCTCCCGGCGCCGCGGCTTCGCGGTCGCGGCCCTGGCCTGATCCGCACGTCGGGAAACTCCGGGCTGCTCCGCGTGAGGCCGGGTTGCATGGCGGGCGGTGTTCGTTCATCTGTCCGCTGCCACGTCTCGCGGTCCCAGGGGGATCACCAGGGGGATCACCAGGGGGATCAAATGCAGCGCATCTTTTCGGGCATTCAGCCCTCCGGTATCCCGACCCTCGGTAACTATCTGGGGGCGCTGCGCAATTGGGCTGCGCTGCAGAATGGCCACGAGTGCATTTACTGCGTGGTCGACCTGCACGCGATCACCGTGTTCCAGGACCCGAAGGAGCTGACCAGGCAAACGCGGGAGATGGCGGCGACGCTGCTGGCAATCGGGATCGATCCGTCAAAGCATATCGTGTTCCTGCAATCGTCGGTGCGGGCGCATGCGCAACTGGCCTGGATCCTGAACTGCGTGGCGCGGATCGGCTGGCTGAACCGCATGACCCAGTTCAAGGACAAGGCCGGCAAGGACCGCGAGAACGCGTCGGCCGGCTTGTACGTCTATCCGAACCTGATGGCGGCCGACATTCTGGCTTATCACGCGACCGGCGTGCCGGTGGGCGACGACCAGCGGCAACATCTGGAACTGGCCAACGACATCGCGCAGAAGTTCAATTTCGACTATGGCGTCGAGTTCTTCCCCACCATCCAGCCGCTGATCCTCGGCCATGCCGCGCGGGTGATGAGCCTGCGCGACGGGACGAAGAAAATGTCGAAATCCGACCCGTCGGATCAGAGCCGGATCAACCTCAATGACGATGCCGATACGATCACGCTGAAGATCCGCCGCGCCAAGACCGACCCCGAGCCGCTGCCGAGCGAACCCGACGGGCTCGCGCACCGGCCCGAGGCGCGCAATTTAGTGGGGATTTACGCTGAACTGGCCGACCTGACCCCGGCCGAGGTGCTGCGCGAGCATGGCGGCAAGGGCTTTGGCGCTTTTAAGGAGGTTCTTACGGCTCTGCTGGTGGAAAAGCTGACGCCGATCGCGGCGGAGACCACGCGGCTGTTGGCCGATCCTGCCATGATCGACGCGATGCTGCGTGATGGCGCTCGACGCGCCGCGGCAATCGCTGACCCGATTGTGGCGAAGGCGGAAGACCTCGTAGGCTTTCTGCGGGTCTGACGCCGGTCGGATGGTTGGCCCGCATGGGACGTTTCACCGAGACCAGGCATAACGCCGGCATGGCGGAGAATGCGGTGTGATCAATGGCCCGTTGGTTTGGATGATGTCATGACAGCGAATTTTCCCGCCGCGGCGCTGGAACCGGAGACGCAGGGGCCGCTGATCCTGGCGCTGCCCAAGGGCCGCATCCTTGCGGAATGCGGGCCGTTGCTGGCCCGGGCCGGCATCGTCCCGGCCGCCGATTATCTCGATGAGAGCAGCCGTCGGCTGCGTTTCGAGACCAGCGATCCGTCGCTTGACGTGGTCCGGGTCCGCTCGTTCGACGTCGCCACCTTCGTGGCGTTTGGGGCGGCGCAGATCGGCATCTGCGGCGCCGATGACCTGATGGAGTTCGACTATCCCGAGGTTTACGCGCCGCTTGATCTGGGCATTGGCCGCTGCCGGATTTCAGTCGCTGAACTGGCGGAAACCGCCGGGACCGACGATCCCTCACGCTGGTCACAGGTTACCGTGGCGACGAAGTACCCGAACATTGCCCGGCGGCATTTCGCCAGCCGCGGCATTCAGGCCGAGATCGTGCACCTGAACGGCGCGATGGAGTTGGCGCCACGCCTTGGCCTGTCGCGGCTGATTGTCGATCTGGTGCAGACCGGGGCCACGCTGCGGGCGAACGGGCTGGTGGAGACCGAGGTAATCGCTCAGGTGACCAGCCGGTTGATCGTGAACCGCACGGCGCTGAAGACCCGACCGGAGGTGATCGGCGGGTTCATTGCGCGGCTGCGGGCGGCGCTTGACAATACTGGAAAGTAATCGGATCGACTTGCAGTGGCCGCGTAAACGAGGTGGCGCGGCAATTCTCTCAGCTGTTGATGTCGACATCGAGACGTTTGGCCAGGTCGGTGCTCGTGGCGATACCCGACAAACCGCCGAGAACACGAAGTTCAGGGAGGACGCGGCGGCGTTGCATATGGCGCGAATGGAGAGTCGCCCGGTACCTACTGTCATCGGCGCATGAGTCGTGCGAGGCCGCGGGTCATTGCGAACGCAGCGAAGCAATCTCATCGTCGGTGCACACCTTTTGCGAGATCGCTTCGCTGCGCTCGCGGTGACAGAAGGGATGTCGAGGTGCAATGATTCTGGCTACCGCCTTCTCCGCGCCCTCCGAGAACTCTGCGTCCTCCGAGATCAATGGAACGCTTCCAGGGGCACAAACGCCTGGAGTAGATCCCTGGCAATGTCGAATGGGACCCGCGCAGGCCTCACGACGAGCCCGCTCGATATCACCCCTTCCCGAAGGCGGAATCCGGAGCGAATGGCCCGCTTTCCACGACGACGTCATGGATCGTGCCGTCGTAACGAAATACGCCGCGGCGACGCTGCAAGTCCCAACTGACCGGACCGCGGCGGTCGAGGCCAATGTCGAGCCCTTCATGGAACCCGTACAACAACGTTGGACTGAGTTCCTGCCAGTCGCTCGCGCCGCCTGCATCCAGCACGAGCCGGCCACGGCCGCGCCGCTTACCGAGTGCCTCGTATTCCAGCGTTGCCACACGCTCGCCCGCCGGCACCACCGGTCCGTCGATTTCAGAAAATTCGCCAAACCCGTTGTAAATCAGCTGGAGTTTGCCGTTCTCGATGGCCAGCACCATGCCGCCGGTGACATCGCCAACCGCAAACAGCACGCCCGCATTGGCAGCCGCATGCCGGAACGAAACTGCGAACGTGAATGACCGGTCGGCGATCAGCGGCACGATGACACTGCGATGCACAGTCTGGCCGTTGGGCAGGAAGCGCCGGCGTCCCGCCAGCGGCGGACGTTGATGCGGCGCCAGCTCGTTGAATTTTTGTGCCGGTGAGCGGTTATCGAGCGGATAGACCATGTTGTCCCACGCCGCTGCATCGAACGCCTCGACCAGTTCCTGCAATTTGGCAGGATGCTGGCGCGCCAGATCCATGCTTTCGGAAAAATCCTCTGCGTGCAGATGCAGCGTCCAGTTATCGAAGTTGATCTTCTGGCCTTTCACCTGCAATGACACCGCGATCCAGCCGTCGCGATAAAACGCCCGATTGGCCCAACACTCGTAATATTGTTCGGACCGCGGGCTCGCTGCCGCCGGATCGCGCAGGACGCCGGCCAGGCTCCTGCCATGCATCGATTGCGCCGGCCTGCCATGCGAGGTTTCCAGCGGGGGAACACCGGTCAACTCAAGCAATGTCGGCATCACGTCGGTGACATGGGCGAACTGCGTGCGAATGGCTCCGGTGTCGGAAAATTGTGCCGGCCAGGAAACGATAAAGCTCACCCGCCGTCCGCCGCCGCCGGTATAGGTCTTGAACGACGGGAACGGCGTATTGGAAACCTGGCCCCAACCGGCCGGATACAGCGGGGTGGTACGCGAGCTGCCGATCCATTCCGCTCGCGTCACATCGACGGCGACCGGCAATGCCGGCAGCGCGGCAAAGCGGCGGTTGAAATTGACCATGCCCGCCGGCCCGCCGGAACTGGTGCCACCATTGTCCGAGGAAAACACGAAAATCGTGTTGTCGAGTTCGCCTAGTTGTTTGAGTTCGGCAACGAGGCGGCCGATATTCTGATCGGCGCAATCGAGCATGGCAGCGTAGGTTTCCATGTGCCTCACAAACAGTTGCTTCTGGTCATCGGGCAGCGTCTGCCATGCCGGAACCTCGGGGTCGCGCTCGGAAAGTCGGGCGTTTGCCGGCACGACGCCCAATGTTTTCTGCCGCTCGAACCGCTCGGCTCGAATGGCATCCCAGCCGGTATCGTAACGACCACGATATTTTGCCAGATCGGGTTCTTTGGCCTGCAACGGGGAGTGCACCGCATTGTTGGCGACGTAGAGGAAGAATGGGCGCGTCGGATCGGCGTTGCGAATATCCGCGACAAAGCCGATCGCCTTGTCCATCCAGTCGTCGGTCGCATAGTAACCGTCCGGATAGGCATCGATCGGTGCCACGATGTTGTTGTAGACGATGCGGGCAGGGGAGAAGTAGCTCGTCTCGCCCTCGAGAAAACCGTAGAACCGATCGAACCCGCGATAGGTGGGCCAGGTGTGGTTCGGCGTGACCGAATTGGGTGAGTTGTGCCACTTGCCGACCGCGGCGGTCGCGTAACCCGCCGCCTTAAAGGTTTCGGCGATGGTCGGCGCCTCGAGCGGAATCTCGCCCGAATAACCAGGAAAACCGGGATTGTTGTTGACCAGCCAGCCGGTCCCGACGCTATGCGCGTTCCGGCCCGTGAGCAGGGCAGCCCGCGCCGGTGAGCAAATCGGATGGGTCGAGTAATTGTTCAGCCGGATCCCGCGCGCGGCCAGCGCATCGATATTGGGCGTTGCGATCTCGGATCCGTAGCAGCCGATATCGGACCAGCCCATGTCGTCCATGAACACGATCACTACATTGGGCGCACTCGGTGCAGGACGCACCGGCAAGTCCCAGTGCGGCGCCGACTCTTCGCGAGTCCGGCCGATTTTGCCAGGAAATCCTGGATAACGATTGGGCGCATCTGGCATGTTCGTCCTCTCCCGTTGTCTGGTCGTTGCTCTGGGCTTCCGTTCTGGGGCCAGGCATACAGAGGGTGGGAGGCCAATAACAGTCTGGCACCTGCGCGACGATGGAGTCGGGGTCTGCCCGCTCGCTTGAACCGAGCAGACCAGGATCTTTGCCCCAGGCGCGTAAGGATGAGGCGATCTGCACCTCACCGGACTGCGCTCATCACCGCTGTGGTGGTTCGGATAAACGTCGTCTGGCCGCCACGCGGATGAACCGGATTGGTGGCCTTCGCGGCAGAGCGAAGCTGGCGCGCCACATCGGCCTGGCAAGTATCGGTGACGCAACGAGGCCTCGGGCACTGGCTGTCGCCGCGGAATCATTACGTCCTTGTAAGACCGTAAGTAGATTCCGGGGCTTTATCCCAGCAGGCCCTCCCTGAATTATGCATGCGCGAAAGGGTGTCCCCCATTCGCATGCCCCTCCTACCAACCTGGGCGCGCGAAATGCGTGTTTTCGCGCGTCCTTTTTTGGCATTGTGTCGCCGGCTTCGTGTGACTTTGATGGTTTGGCCTGGAATAGCCTGGGGAAACCAGCTGTCGTGCCTCTGACAAGTCTACTCGTGAGATGGAGGAAGCAGTGCCCGAGATGTCATTCCCCGCTGATCTGCCCGACGCGCTGCCGGAACGCGGCGTCCTTGTGTTGCAATTGTATCCAGGGTGGATTGATGTTTACAACACGGCGCGGGCCAGGTTCCTTGAAAACGTTATGAATGTTTATAACGCTCGCGGCACACCAGCGACTGATAAATATTGCTTTGATCAACCGGGGCAAGTGCTGATCGAGGACGAGTACCTGCTAAAGCGGATCAGGGAAGATGCCCAGGATCGTGCTGTGCTTGTTCACTTCAGGGTGCATGGCCAGCCAGAGGACCATGAGCCACGGCTTCGCGAACTTGAACAGCAGCTTGCGTATTTTTTGACCAAAAACGGCCTTATCGTGTCGCTAATTCGAGCGAGACACCCTACAAGAGCGCAGGCGTTGTTGCATAGGCAGTTGCCGGGCGGCGAACTGTCGAAAGTGAAAATAGATTTTGATCTGAAGCCATATCTGGAAAACTTTGTGACCAGGGACCAGTAAGGACTGAATATGCATTTGGGATTCGAGCAGCCTGAATTTCAGCGACAGGCCACATTATGATTCTTCATACGCACCCATAATCTTCGAGCGGCCGGCACGAAATCGGAGGCTCTGACGTCATGGGCGATGGTCGGCGGTCGGTGCTCGGCAGTGCTGGCACTCATCGCCCCAAGATGGGACCCAGCCGGCACTTGGCATACCGGCAGGCAAAGCAGCGTAATATTCCTCTGGATTCCTTGGAAACACGCGCCCTCGCTCCCGAGGACTTAACTCGTTGTTAAGTTCCGCGTGCTAACCGGGTCGGGTCCGCGCCCCATGCCTGCATTGCGTCAAAAGGCCAGTACGCCATGGTTATGCCGATCCCGCACAGTTGCAGTCTGCATTGCGACGGTTGTTCGGTCCGACCGGACAGCCAGGCCCACAACTGACATGCCAGGCATGCGACCGGCGTTCGAGGACGTGCTGATTTTCTGCCCCGAGTACCTCAACGGCGGGTGCGAGGCCTTGCATCAATTGGGCCATCAGATCGCCCGTCATGGCGGTTCGGCTCATATGGCCTATTACGGTCCGTACTCGGGTCTGGAACTCGACGGCGATGTGCTGCGCTGTCATCTCGCGGCATCGCCTGTTCCCGCGTACTTTGCTCGGCACAAACCCAGGGTTTTGCATGAGGCGCGGCTTGGACCGGATACGCTGTTGCTGTTTCCCGAGGTGTTGTCGGCGCTCGCGGCGACCCGCGACGGTCGGTATCGGCGTGCGCTGTGGTGGCTGTCGGTCGATAACGCCATCGAACAGAACCGTGCGCTGCTTGATGCCAGCTACCGTCAAGGGGTTTTTGCGGATTCCGGGTTGCTGCATTTTCACCAAAGCGATTATGCCCGCGCATTTCTGGAGGCCAACGCTGCCGTGCGGTACCATGCGTTGTCAGATTACACCGACCCGGACTTCATTGACCGGAGTTCGAACCCGACGCAGAACAAACCGATCTCGCAGCGCGCCAACAGGATCTGCTACTTTCCGAACAAAGGCGCAGCGCTGGCCACGCGATTCATCGACGGGCAGGAGGCGTTACGGCAGAGTGTAGAGTTCCTGCCTATTCGTGGCATGACCAAGGCGCAGGTGCGCGATGCCCTGTTTGGTGCGCGGCTGTATCTGGATTTCGGCAATCACCCCGGCAAGGACCGGGTGCCACGCGAAGCTGCCATTGCCGGAGCCGTTGTGCTGCTGCATGCGGTGGGAGCAGCGTTATGTTTTCCCGACCATCCGCTGCCGGCTGAGTATCGCTTTACCGAAGACGACATCGCAAGCGGCGATCTGCATCGCAAAGTTGCTGCAATCCTCGATCAACCGGAGGCGCACTTCGCCGCGCAACGGATGTATCGCGAAGCAATCCTGCACGAACAAGAACGCTTTGATCTGGAGGTTCGATCCTGTTTCTTCAGCGGCTTATAACTGGTGGCCACGATCATTGCAGTGTGAGTCGTGCGACGCCCCGGTGTCATCGCGATGTCGCCGGTCATCGCGGTGTCCCCGGTCATCGCGGTGTCCCCGGTCATCGCGAGCGCCGCGAAGCAATCTCCTTGTTAGTGCGCAGTCGCCACCAGATTGCTTCGTTACGCTTGCGATGACAGCAGAGATGTGTCGGATGCCAACGATTCTGGGTATCAGGCGCGCACGATATCGTTGCTCGCTGGCCGGCACCGCGGGCAGCTCGTGCGTATGACAGCCAAACCGATCGGCATTCACACCATTTGTCATTCAACCGAACTGCTGGATACGGTCGATCCTGATTTCCTACCTTTCGACGTTTCCGCCGAACCGCAGGAAGATCGCCGAGAAACCGCACACATGCTGACATTCTGGCGCCTGGGCAAACACCGCGAATATAAGGTCAGTGGTCTGCTGTCACCCAAATTCGCCCAGAAGACCGGCATCAATGGTGCGATATTCAACCATTTCGTCGCCAGCAATCCAGACCACGACGTGTGGTTCGTCAATCCATATCCGCATTACTTCTATCTATCCTACAACATCTGGGAACACGGTGAAATCTGGTATCCCGGTCTGTCCGAGCGCGCGTCCCGGGTGTTTGCCAAGGCTGGGCTGCCGATCGATTTAGGGAAATTTCCCAGAAGCACCTGGAGCACGTTGTTGTTTTCCAACATCTGGGCTGGGACAACAGAATTCTGGGACCAGTTCATGGCGTTCGTCAGTCACATGGCAACCCATGCGGAAACCGTTCCCGGCGTATTCGATACAGTGCCATACGAAAACGGCAGAACGGTTTACTTCCCATTTATTTTCGAGCGTCTGTTCACCACCTTTCTGGTGCTGCATCCCGGCATCAGGGCTCGCTACGCGAATTTTCAAACCGCGCACATATTGGACATGACCGGCAACATCGATCGACTGCTGATCCGCGAATGGGGACCGTTGATCGACAAGTGGGACCGGGCCGGGGTCTACACGGACGATCAGCGCGCCATATTCCGCGGCATCCAAAAACTCTCGATCCTGGGCATGCACGCCAATAATCCTGAGGCCCTGCGCGCCCTGCTGGGGTTGTGACCGGAGCGCCCCGCTGGTTTACCTCTGCCGCAAACGTCGTTAGGCGTGGCCCGTCGCGCGTGGCCTCGCGCGCGGCCTCGCAACCGAAGCGGAACGGCACACTTCGATGATCAGACTTTCTACCGCCACATCCGGCTTCGAAGCCGGCTTCGTCGCCCTGTTGAGCCAGGCGCGCGAGACCACCGAAACCGTCGACCAGGCAGTCGCCGCGATCATCGCCGACATTCGCGCCCGAGGCGATGCGGCGTTGCTGGAATACACCGCCCGGTTCGACCGGCTGTCGTTGACTGCCGACCGGTTGCGGATCAGTGCCGAGGAAATCGACGCCGCGGTGGCATCGGTTCCCGCGGCGGCAGCAGAGGCACTGAACCTCGCCGCCTCCCGGATCGAGGCGTTTCACCAGGCCCAGTTGCCCGCCGATCTGCGAATGACCGACGCCGCGGGCATGACTTTGGGGATGCGGTGGACGCCGCTGGACTCGGTCGGGCTGTATGTGCCGGGCGGCAAGGCGGCCTATCCATCGTCGGTGCTGATGAACGCAGTCCCGGCACGAGCGGCAGGGGTGCGGCGGATCGCCATGTGTGTGCCCGCGCCGGACGGGGTGCTCAACCCGCTGGTGCTGGCGGCGGCGCGACGGGGCGGCGTGTCCGAGATCTACCGCGCGGGGGGCGCCCAGGCGGTGGCGGCTCTGGCGTATGGGACGGCGACGGTCCAGCCGGTGGACCGTATCGTCGGGCCCGGCAACGCCTATGTCGCCGAGGCCAAGCGTCAGGTGTTCGGCCGTGTCGGTATCGACAACATCGCCGGGCCGTCGGAGGTCGTGGTCATCGCCTCAGGCGACAACGACCCACGCCGCGTTGCCGTCGATCTGCTGGCCCAGGCGGAGCATGACGAAGCGGCGCAGTCGATATTGATTACCGATGATGCGCGGTTCGCCGATGCCGTGGTCGACGCGGTTGCGGCCGAACTGCCGACGCTGGGTCGTGCAGCGATCGCCGGTGCCAGTTGGGCGGCGCACGGTGCCGTCATCCTGGTCCGCGACTGGTCTGAGGTTCCCGACATTGTCGACCGGCTTGCGCCCGAGCATGTGCAGTTGATGGGGCGCGCGCCCGAAGCCCTGTTCTCTCGCATCCGGCATGCTGGCGCGATTTTTCTTGGTGCTTATTGTCCCGAGGCGGTGGGCGACTACGTGGCCGGCCCTAACCACGTGCTGCCGACCGGTCGCACTGCACGGTTCGCCTCGGGGTTGTCGGTGTTCGATTTCCTCAAGCGTACGACATGGATGTCCGGCGATGCAGCGGCGTTGCAGCGGATCGGCCCTGCGGCGGTGACCTTGGCTGAGGCCGAGGGGTTGGGCGCGCACGCTCGCTCGGTTGCGATGCGGTTGGGGTGAGAGTGCAGCTTCCGGCTGCCTCGCCCGCAACCTGTTCCGGGCCCGGCCGGGTAGCAACTTAAAGTGGCCCTGATTTGTTTGTTGCACCCGTGACTTCGATTTATCCTTACATATTATCGGAATTATCCTGTCAGTATTTTGGCAATTGTCCTGACATCGCAAAGCATGCACACAGTATCTGGCGAATTTCAATTGACGACTGTCCTGACATCACGCCAATGTTCCGATAACTCGACGAGCCGACCTGCGTAACAAGCATGTTCTCCGGCCGAGCCATGAAAAAATAAGGGAGTCTAAGCATGTCTGGATACGCACGGGGTGCAAGCGAAGTGCCGTGGTGGAAAGAACCGACCAAAGATCAATGGTACGCCTTTGTCGCCGCGTGGTTGGGTTGGACGTTGGATGCGTTCGACTTCACCGTCTTCCTGGTATTGGTCAGCTCGATCGCCAAGGAGTTCAACGCGCCACTGACAGCCGTTACCTTGGTCTTTACTCTGACGTTGTGGATGCGGTTGCTGGGTGCCGTGGCCTCGGGCTGGATGGCCGACCGGATGGGGCGCAAGGCGCCACTGATGATCTCCATCCTTTGGTACTCGGTCTGTAACTTTATCGCCGGGTTCTCCCCAACGTTCATTTTTCTGCTGATCGTCCGCACCATCCTGGGCATTGGCATGGGCGCCGAATGGCCGGCCGGCGCGGCGCTGGCGATGGAGACCTGGCCAATCCGTTCCCGCGGCCTCATGTCCAGCATTCTGCAAGGGTCCTGGGCTTTGGGCTACCTGCTGTCGGCGCTGCTTTATGCAACGATTTTCCAGCACATCGGCTGGCGCGGCATGTTGTGGATCGGCGTATTGCCGGCCCTCGCGGTGATCTGGATACGGGTTTATGTGAAGGAGCCTGAAATCTGGGCGGAAAATCAGGCGAACCAGAAGAAGCATAACGCCCATGTGAAGGCGCCGCTGATCGCGATCTTCCGTAGCGGCCTGATCTGGAACACGCTCAATGCCTGCTGGTGGATGGCCAGCGGATTCATTGTCTATTACTCGATCTTTGGGCTGTTCGCGACTTACCTGACGCACGATCTGCATTTGACGCCGGCTGAGGTCGGGTGGCCGTTGGTGTTCACCAACGCAGCAACGTTCGTCGCCAGCTTCTTCTGGGGCTGGCTGTCGGATAAGATCGGCCGTCGTTGGGCAATGATCATTCCGGGGCTGCTCGGACTTTGCCTGTGCCCGGTCTACCTGCTCACCACCGACTACATGACGATCGTCATCGGCTTTACCCTGCAAGGCGCCTGCGCCGGGGCGATGTACGGGCAAAACCCCAGCTTCCTGACCGAACGCTTCCCAACCGAAGTGCGCGCCACCGCGGCTGCGTTCTGCTACCACCAGGGAGCGATCTTTGCCGGCACGGTCGGACCGGTGATTGCCTGGCTCGCCACCGACGGAGGCATGGGCTTTGCCAAGCCAATGCTGATCTTCACCGCCGGCGGTCTGGTCAGCTTCGTGCTCGCATTACTGTGTGGCCCTGAGACATTGGGCAAGGAAATGGTCGCTGACCTGGAGATCGTTGCGGTAGCCGAAGTGCCCTGACGGTGGATGCGCCGGGGTAGCCGAGGCGCGCGGCTACCCCAAAGGCCGAAGCGTTACGACCTGACGCGATCAGCTGAAATCGTCGTTGGGATCCGAGCCTCTGCGGTTCCAACGCTTCGCGGCACCCTGGGAGGAGGGAAACGGCGGCCCGGAAGCGCCACAATCGGGGCACTGGACCCGATACGTGCCAAGGAACACGACCTGCGGCATATCGCCACAAAATGGACAGGTCTTCAGTCGTGGGATGACTTCGTCCTTATCCATGGCGCACTCCTCGCGTTGGGCCGATGCAGCCGACAGAATGACGCGACCGCTGTCAAGGCACCGATATCAACAATGTCGGCATAGCCCGCAGTCAATACCTGATCGACGTTACGTATCGCGTGGTCTGTTCGTTTCTTAATTCATGATTCATGCCGCGCCGTCCAGCCAGGCCGGCATCAACGCAACCACCCCTTCCGGGTTGCGTGCGAGTGCATCGAGCGCCGTGGTTTCCTCGGCTGCCACTGTGCGCAATTCCGGTGGACATTCGCGCCATCGGTCCCAGGGCGAGGTTTCCCGGTTGTTGATCGCGTATGCGTCGCGGACGACGTTCACCTTCATGAACCAAAGCCCTCTGGTGCCACCTTGGCCAAACCGTTCCGGCTTATCCTGACCGGCCCGACAGCGGAGCCACGCTTCCCCCGCGATGAGAAACTTCTCTCTGGGCACATCCGAAATGTCGAACGCAACCCGGAACGCCGCCCGTTGCACGTCATCAATCTGTGCGTCCGTCAGGCACCAGCGGCCGTCGCTGCTGTTCCAGTATTCGCAAACCCAGTGATCCTCCCATGCATCCGCAAAGTAAGACGCGAAACCGCAGCGCACGCGTGCCGCCGTGCCCGCCGCGCGTAGGAACGCGCACAGCATCAGGGCAAAGTCTCGGCAGGTGCCAACCTCTCGCCGGGTTGGCTCGCGAACTTCATTGAGGGCGCGCCCATCCCGTTCGAGCAGCGCCGCAAGACGTTGCTTCACCGGCAAAGTCGTGCGGCTGACCGGAGCGAAAGCGCCAGGGTCGTCGCCATACCTGGCAAGTTGGTCGCCATGGATGAGCAACCCTTGCACCACGCGATCGAGATCGGCGACGTCCGATGGCAGCCTGGCGAACAACCCCGCCAGTTCGCCAGGCTCCGTCATGGGTGAATGAGCGAGCCAGCGTGACGGCGGCTGCATTGGCGTTCTCTCGTTTGCAACTTGCTGTTACGAAGACACGTTGTCCAAACGTAGCATAACTCAGGCATTGCGGAGCAAGCACACAGCCCAGTACGACTGGTTACCCGAACCGCTTCCATGCCGCTTGCCGCGACACGGCAAGCGCCTGGCCGATTGTCGCCCAACTCACCTCGCGCTCACGCAGGATGTTGACGATATCCTGCATGGCGGTATCGACTGATGCAAACGCGCCGTTGTATCCCGCGAGAGTGTTCAGCAACTTCTCGGTTGACGCATCGTCCGGCAACAGCGAACCCGGCGCCTCTTGCGTCGCCGGTTTCCTGGCAATGACCGCCTGGCAGAGTTGCACGCATTCATTGCAAATGAACACACCGGGTCCGGCGACGAGCGTCCCGACCTCAGTTTGCGACTTGCCGCAAAAGGAACAGCGATAGACCCGCTTTTTGGGCTGGCTGGCTTCGTCGGCGGACATGGTTGCGTCTCCGCTGTCAACGTTGGATTGACGGTCAACCTAACGTTGACGCGATTGTCAATCCCCTATTGACGACAATCTGGCTCTCAGTTGGAAACGGCCTGTGATTGCGGGTCCGCGCGTCCGCAACGATCGCGTGCGGTTTCTTGTTGACGGCATACCAATTGGTTGGTATTCACCATGCCGCACGGTATGGAAATGGCCGCCATGGCAGAGCCGACACAGCACGAATCGAAAACAAAGTTCCTCGCCGCTTCCCTCAAAGTAATCCGCGCCAAGGGCTACGCGGCCACCACGGTGGATGACATTTGCCACACGGCCGGCCTCACCAAGGGCAGCTTTTTCCACCACTTCAAAAGCAAGGACGACCTCGCGCTTACAGCCGCCGCCTATTGGGGCGAGTTGACGGAAGGGTTTTTCGCTGCCGCGCCCTACCATCAGTCGCCAGACCCGCTGGAGCGGTTACTCGGCTACGTCGATTTCCGCGCGGAGATTTTAACGGGCGAACTGGCGGACTACACCTGCCTGCTCGGGACGCTGGTGCAGGAAACCTATGCCACGCATCCCGCCATTCGCGCTGCCTGCGACCAGGGCATGTCCACTCATATTGCGCTCATTACGCAGGATATTGCAGCCGCCAAACAACGCTATGCGCCGGATGCACCGTGGAGCGCGGAAAGCGTCGGCTACTTCATCCAATCGGTGTTGCAAGGCGCATTCATTTTCGCCAAGGCAAAGCAAGGTCCCGAGATCGTGCGCGAAGATCTTGCGCATTTGCGGCGCTATCTCGGACTGCTCTTCAACCAGCCGCACGACAGCAAGCGAAAGGACCAGCCATGACCGAAAAGATCACCGTCGAAGCCACGATCGCCGCACCGATCGGCCAGGTCTGGCATGCCTGGAATACGCCGGACGACATTACACAGTGGAATGCCGCGTCCGACGACTGGCACACGACGAAATCTGCTGTGGATTTGCGGGTCGGCGGGACGTTCTCATCGCGCATGGAAGCCAAAGACGGCAGCATGGGCTTTGATTTTGCCGGAACCTATACCAGGGTCGTCGAGCATCAGTTGATCGAGAGCAGCTTCGGTGGCCGGGCGCTGATGGTGGAATTTTTCCCTGCGCGCAACGGTGTCACGGTGCGTGAAACCTTCGACGCTGAGTCGACCTATCCGCTCGAACAACAGCGTCAGGGCTGGCAGGCAATTTTGGACAATTTTAAGAAGCACGTCGAGTCAGGTCATCACGCCTGACCGAACTGCGCCGGCGAACAGCGGCGTTTCCACAGTCCCGGAGACGCCGCTAACCGCTAACGCCCACACCGCGGACTTCTGCACAACCCACGACTTATACCACACGGCAGGGCCCCGCCGCCACGGGCATCGATAACGGATCGGCGCCCAGGGCCGGCGTGCCAACTGCTGGCGCAGTCGAATCCCGGCGCGGCCGAATATCAGACGGCCGCGCCACTGGCACACGGTGCGGCCCCCTCGCTGCCAGCCTGGCCCGGCTGGCGTGACAATGTCCCAGCGACTTCGCGGAGTCGCCGGCAAAGCTCGCGCGCTATCGGGAATCCGTCGGGATGCCCAACCATGGACATGTGAGTGCCCTCGACAGGCACAATTTCCACGTTCCTGGCAATCCTTGTCCATTTACTTGCCACACGTTCGCTGCTGCGGGCTGGCTCCGCTGTCGACTCGAAAACCAGAACGTCGCCGGAGTATGTTTCGTTTGGCTTATAATTACAAATCGCGTCGTAGAGTGCCATGGCGAAGGCCCGATGGTCTGCCGGTAAGCCGGCTATGTTGCTGGCATCCTCCGCGGGGTGACGCTGGGTGACACCGTTGCCGAGTACGCGGGCTGGCATTCTGCTGGTGATGGATCCAGTCGTCCTTTCCCAGATGCGCCTGAATGCCGAATGTTGCCAGGCGATCCTGACGGCTTGCCGAACAGTACGATTTTGCGATCGCAGGTGACGTAGGCGGCGCACCAGGTCGCCCCCGAGTTGCGCCAGTGAGGTGCTAAGATGTGCCAGCCGCAAATAGACAAGTTTGATTTTTTCTGACGGCCTCGAAGGCCCGATATCAACGGACGGAGGCGCCCCATCGATGACAACGAGGAGGGGAACCTCACGACCGAGTTCAAGCAATAGTTGGGCCATTATCAGAGCAACAGTTGCTCCTGCCGACCATCCGGCTATGGCCACTGCCCCTGTTGGGTAAAATTTGTTGATTTCGTCTGCATAATATTTCGCCAGCTGGTGAACGGAGGATCCGGTTTCGGCATTCCGCTTTGCCGACGGCAGAAAAAGCGCAACACATGGCTGCATCGGGTCCATCATGCCTGCGAGGTCGATGAAGTCCGTCGACAGCTGAGGCAGTGAAGGGACCATGAAACATGGGGGGAGCGTTTCGTCAGCATTGTTGGCGTCGTGGAACGCTACAATTGACGCCTCCACCGGTCTTTGCTTCCTGATCCATAACGCCTCACCCCAACGCAAAGCGTTTGCGATCCGCCGTGTTCGCTCGTGATCGGTTTGCCTGGTTGTGGCTGACGAAGCGGCAACTCCGTCGTCCGGCTCGTTACAACGACCACCAGACGGTGCATGGTGTACATCAAGGGAGGATAAGAATGGCATCCATATATTCCGCGGAAAATTGGAACCACCGTGTGCAGTCCATGGAACCTCGGCGCCAGCTCGGGTCGGGTTCAAAATTCATTAGAGACATTGACGTCTCGCTCCTCTCAAATGGACCGAACATCAAACTCCTCCGGCCGAGCCTTGTCGGCAATTATATCTGCAAACCCGGATGATTGTAGCCTACACAACCGTAAATAGTGCAATGAACTGATTTGAAAAACCCATTGTAACACAGACTCCATCGCGCGCAAAACATTCTTGTTGCTGGGCCAACGGGATATTGGTCCCGTTCGAACAAACCAGATTTCGGGTACTCCGCCAGGACGGCCATCCGAACACGAGTCGTACGACCAATCGACCGATTCGCTCAAGCATCTCGCGCAATGCTGCCATGGCACGGGGCGGGTCGACACAGTAGCCTGTCTCGACACCAGCGCGTCACAGACCGATCGCGGATCGCGGCGCCAATGTCGGGCACGATGGCCGCGGATCCGATCATGCCCAGCCGCCGGTACGAGCGACAGCGCCGTGCTACCCCGCAGCCTCGCACCGATAACAGGAATTTGACCTCCGCTGCGACACGCCCGAAAACACTGGGCATTGCGGGACCCGATCCGGCCCCGCCAAATTGGTGTTGGCAAATTTGTGTTGGAGAAACAACTCATGAGTCTCTTGCTTGCTGGCCGCGTCGCCATCGTTACCGGCGCCGGACGAGGGATTGGCCGCGAACACGCTCTCGCGCTGGCCAAACATGGCGCCAAGGTGGTGGTGAACGACCTCGGGACCAGCGGGGACGGCGTCGGCTCCGACGAGACGCCCGCGCAGGAGGTGGTGCGCACAATCAAGGCCGCGGGCGGCGAGGCAGTCGTCAACACTGACAGTTGCGCCGACTTTCTCGGTGCCAAACGCATGGTTGACCAGGCGATCGAGACGTTTGGCGGGCTCGACATTCTGGTCAACAACGCCGGCATTCTCCGGGATCGCGTGCTGGTGAACATGATGGAACCGGAATGGGACGCGGTGATCGAGGTGCATCTTAAGGGCACCTTCGCTCCGTCGCGGCATGCGGCGGCGTATTGGCGCAATAAGTCGAAGGAGATCGACGGGCCGGTGCACGCCCGGATTATCAACACGTCGTCGGTGTCGGGGATTTACGGCAACACCGGCCAAACCAACTACGGCGCCGCCAAAGCTGGCATCGCGGCGTTTACCGTGATCGCGGCCCGCGAACTGAAGCGTTACGGCGTGACGGTGAATGCCATCGCCCCGCAGGCACTGACCCGCATGACCGAG
>Ga0187867_10000719_pt1 | contig 29248 bp, 23 predicted proteins | sample June2016WEW_13_1_FD_132976 | JGI IMG/M metagenome (GOLD analysis project Ga0187867, IMG submission 132976) | Peatland microbial communities from SPRUCE experiment site at the Marcell Experimental Forest, Minnesota, USA - June2016WEW_13_10 | ecosystem: Environmental > Terrestrial > Soil >... | reverse complement strand
GGCAGTTGGGATTGCCACAGCGACCTTGCGTGGCGTTGATTGAGCCTGGCCGGAAATCGCCTAGTTCCAGGATTTGCGACAACCAACCGGCGCGCCGCTCTTCCAGTTCCTGCAAAGAACCCATCATTCAAATGGCCTCCTATAACCGAGAGTATCATATACGCTCGGTTATAGGGTCGAGACAAAGAAACTCGGCGCTTCTCCACATTCAAGTCCCACACCCGATTGACAGCCGCGGAAAGGCGCTCGCGCTACGCCGTGATATCATCTGTTCTTTCGATGTCCGAACCGTCCAAGGGATCGTTTGAGCCGGGAAGCGGGATTGCGCAAAGGTTTGAGATGGCGCTGCGGTCCGCCTACAACCACGTTCGAGGCTCTTTGGGGGCTTTGCTTGAGTCCAATCGGAGAATCCCCTTCGGGGTGCTGGCCGTTTGGGCCTCGCTCTACGGAGCGCGACCCTTCCGGCTCGGTTTCTACACCGACGATTGGTGGGCTCTGGTTGAACCCACCCACGGCAGCGCACCATTTTTGTTGGAACGATTGAAGATGTTCCTGGGGCCCGAGACGCCCTACGCCGCCCGCCCAGTCGACGCCATTTTGATGTTCCTGGTCAATTCGATTGCTGGAACGTCCGCTTTCGCCTACCAGCTCGTCGCCGCAGTCTTCGTCCTCCTGGCGGCGCCTTCGCTGCGCGCCTGGTTCGCTGCTCTGTTGCCGCAAGACGACTTTCCCTCCCGGACCCTCGCGGCCGACCTCGCCACTATCTTTTGGCTTTCCATTCCGTGGTCCGTCGCCAGCACCGCATGGCCCGTGCTCGCTCCAGCCGCCATGGGATCGCAGATTCTTTTCACCGAGGCCAGCCGGCGAATCCTGCCGCCGCGACAGATTAGCGCCAAGACTTTGGCGCTCCTGGGGCTCGGTTTGACGGCTTCCTATCTGACATATGAGCCATTCTACTTCCAGTTCTTTCTGGTAGCCGGGTTTTACCTGGTATTTGAAAGGGAGAACTTCAAGACAAGGTTCTCATCTGTCGGGCTCATCATTGCCGCGTTGGGCTCGCAGCTACTTGCGGTGGCCGTCAACCGCGCCGCTAAGCTTCTCAACCCGACATTCGCGGGCAGGCGACTAGCAAAGGAGATCGTTCCGAACTGGTTTGGTGTGTTTGTGGCGAGCCTGCAAGGCTTGCCGCACCAGTTGGAATACAGTGTGGGTGCATTAGGCGAGTTGTGGATTGGACTTGTCTTAGTATGCCTCATCATATCGCTGGTGTTGGTCTTGCGAGGCTTGATCGACCGCCGGCTCTTGAGGCCCACAAAGCGTCTCCTGGGTATCTTTTTGATGGGAACCGTCGCCTTGCCGGTCGCCATCCTGACGTACTCTCTAGCGGGTTACGGAGTCGGTACAGTCGGCATAAGTGCGCGAACATTACAGGGCGTTTCCTGGGCAATGACGATCATCGTCTTCTCACTGGTTTCGATGCTTCTTTTACCACATGGTAAACTCGCGAGGCTCACTTCGCTGGTTGCGCTTCTCTCAATCATCATTTTGAACTGCATTGGGCAAGAACGCCTGGTTGAAGATTGGGCATTCGTGTGGAGGCAGGAAAAGGAGGTGCTGGCGCACGCGCCGATTGAGAGACTCAAGAACCTGCCGCGTGGCTCCACGGTGCTATACATCGGCCCATCCTATTATCACGGCATGGTCGTCTTTGGCGCGTATTGGGACATAACCGGCGCTGTGTTCTCATTGCCGCCTCTGAGCCGGGGCCGCCGGCACTACCACGGACTGACCCAGATTCATTCCGCCGCCACGGAATATGTTTGGCATTGGGATGGAAAGGACCTGATTCAGGAGGAGCCCGGCTACTGGACGCTGAACTTCCCGGCAAAGCGGCTGTTCCTTTGGAACTATGAGCGAGGTGATGTAGTTGAAGCCCCTGTGGGGTACCGGATCGGCCCCGAAGAACTAAAGGCCTATGCCCAGTAAGGACTGTGATACTTTCGGAATGAGACGAGTGGCGACCAGGCCAATGATCGCAGCTTAAGCTTTGCTTGACGAAGCGTGCAATAATCGGCTTGCGGTACGCTCCGATGCATATGACGCCTTCACCTGCCATTTCGATTGTCGTCCCTTGCTACAACAGCGAGCAGAGCCTGCCCGATCTCGTGTCCCGGATAGAGCGGACGTTGTCGGCGGCCGGTGTGTCCTTCGAGATCGTAGCTGTGGAGGACGGCAGCGGCGACCGCACTTGGGATGTGGTTGAGGCGCTCGCTCGCCAGCGACCTTTTATCCGCGGCTTCCGCTTGATGCGCAACTACGGGCAGCACAACGCCTTGCTTTGCGGTATCCGCCGTGCGCGCGCTGGAGTCATCGTTACGATCGACGATGACCTGCAAAACCCTCCGGAAGAGATTCCCCGCCTGCTTTCTAAGCTCAGCGAGGGGTACGATGTCGTGTACGGGACGCCGCAAAGGGAGTCCCACGGTTTCCTGCGGGACGCTGCATCGCGAATTACCAAACTGACGCTCCAGAGGTCGATGGGCGCCGCGACAGCAAGCAGCGTCAGCGCCTTCCGAGCCTTCCGCACACCTCTGCGCGAGGCTTTTGCCCAATATCGCGGAGCGTTTGTTTGCATCGACGTGCTGTTGACATGGGGCGGCAGCCGGTTTAGCGCGATTGAAGTGAAACACTATCCGCGCCCGTTCGGGGCTAGCAACTACACGCTTCGGAAGCTTGTCGTCCACGCTCTAAACATGACAACGGGCTTCAGCACCGCGCCACTCCGGCTGGCAAGCCTGGTTGGATTCCTGTTCACACTACTGGGCGGCCTGATGCTTCTGTATGTCCTCGGCAGCCTTCTGGTCCGCGGCTCGCCCGTACAAGGCTTCCCGTTTTTGGCGTCCGCGATCATCATCCTTGCGGGCGCCCAGTTATTCGCTCTGGGAATCGTGGGGGAGTATCTCGCGCGCATCCACATCCGCACGATGGATCGGCCAAGCTTCACGGTCGAGTGCGCCACTGAAGAGGAGGATCGGCGTGCCGGATAGCATCTGTGACTGCCTGCCTTGGGATTCCTCGTTTTTCGGCCTGCGGGTGGCGCGCCTGGTGCCGACTCGTCTTTCGGTTAACGACGGCGATGGGTCAATTGGGTTAATCGGCTTGTCCCCGCACGCCCAGGGACACTCCTTGGGCTCGCATCTGCTCGCCGCCGCCATCTCATACTTCGGGAAGCGACAGGCCGCCAGGCTGAGCGTGGCGACTCAGGGGAGAAATGTGAGGGCACAGCGGCTCTACCAGAAATGCGGTTTCGCAACCGATTCGGTCATGCTTTGGTATCACAAGTGGTTTCGGAAGCCCAAACTCGCATCCACGGGCGACACCCGATGAGCACCTACCGGATTCCGTTCAACAAGCCCGGCCTGGTTGGCCGCGAACTTGAATACATCGCTGACGCCATCGAGCGCGGCCATATCGCCGGCAACGGCAGCTATACACTGCGGTGCCAGGAGTTTTTGCAACGGGAGTTCGGGTGCAGCCGTGCGCTACTGACCACCTCCTGCACACACGCCCTGGAAATGTGCGCTCTTCTGCTCGACATCAAACCCGGCGACGAGGTCATCGTTCCCTCTTTCACTTTCGTCTCCACCGTCAATGCTTTTGTGCTGCGAGGCGCCCGGCCGGTATTCATCGACATCCGGCCCGATACGCTCAACATGGACGAAAGCCGCCTGGAAGAGTGCATCACGCCGCGCACCAGGGCCATTGTGCCCGTGCACTACGCCGGCGTCGGCTGCGAGATGGATGCTATAGTCCCGATCGCCGAGCGCCGTGGCCTGAGTGTGGTGGAAGATAATGCCCATGGACTGTTTGCGCGCTACCGGGGGAAACGCCTGGGCACCTTCGGCCAGTTCGCAACGCAGAGCTTTCACGAGACAAAAAACGTAATTTGCGGGGAGGGGGGCGCGCTCATCGTGAACGAGCCGGCTTATGTCGAGCGAGCCGAGATACTCCGTGAAAAGGGCACTGACCGGAGCCGGTTCTACCGCGGTGCAGTGGACAAGTACACCTGGGTTGACATCGGTTCCAGCTACCTGCCGTCCGATCTGCTGGCGGCCTTTCTTCTGGCGCAGCTTGAAAAGCATGAGGAGATCCGGTGCGTCCGCGGGCGCATTTGGCACGCTTACGAAGCTGGCCTCGGCGAGTGGGCGCGCGATTCCGGCGTCGGACTTCCGCAGGTGCCCCCGCATGTCGAGCAATCCTATCATATGTTCTACCTGCTGCTGCCATCGGCGGAGGCACGTACGGGCTTGATCGAGCGTCTCAAGGCGCGGGGCATTCTCGCGGTATTCCACTACGTCCCGCTGCATCTGTCAAAGATGGGGATGGATTTCGGTGGGCGTTTGGGCGCCTGTCCGGTCACGGAGAGCATCTCCGCTCGGCTCGTCAGGCTCCCGTTTTACAACGATCTTTCGCGCGAACTGCAGGAGGAAGTAATGGATGCCATCCGCGCGTTTCGCTGCCGATAGCCAGAATGCCACACGGATCAGATCCAAGAGACGGCTACGATCCCCAGTTCTTCAACAGGCTGGCCCGCATCGAAGACCGCCACTTCTGGTTTCGGTTTCGCAATCGCGTGCTGATTTCCCTGGTGCGAGACGTGGTGAAGCCGCTACCTCCAGGATTCCGCCTGCTCGAGGCCGGATGTGGCAACGGCAACGTGTTGCGATTCCTGGCCAGCGCGTCGCGGCGCGGTGTAGCGATCGGAATCGACTTGTTTGAAGAAGGTCTCCGCCTGGCAAGGCGCCGTTCCGACGCCCATCTGGTTTGCGGCGACATTCATTCCCCGCCATTCCGTTGTCGTTTCGACGTAATTGGCGCCTTTGACGTCATCGAGCACCTGCGGGACGATCATCAGCCGCTGCGCGACTTTCACCACTTATTGGCGGAGCGGGGAGTTCTATTGCTGACAGTGCCTGCTCATCTGAATCTCTGGAGTTATTTTGACGAGGCGAGCGGCCACTGCCGTCGCTACTCTAGGAAGCAATTGGAATCTACCTTGGCCGAGTGCGGATTTCGAGTGGAATACATGACGGAGTTCATGATGGCGCTATATCCAGTGCTCTGGCTTGCGCGCCGCCTCTCAGCCTGGATGCGCAAGCCAAACTCCGCGCCAACGGATTCCCTTCCGGATCTCCGGGTGATTCCGGTATTGAACCAGCTTCTGCCGCTGCTATTGTACTGGGAACTCCCCTTGCTGCGCAGGCGAATTCGCATACCTCTGGGATCTTCATTGCTGGCGATTGCGCGGCGCGCGTAGGCGGTTTCGTTTTTTTGGAAACGCCGTCTCGCGATCCGGCCGCTTCCCGCTCTGTCAGCTCATGGAGCATGGGTAAGGGTTCATTCTTGAGATGTTATAATAATCCGTCCCGAGCCAACACTTGCGGGTAACGAGGGAAGTCTGCGATGGTTGCCGGCTTGCAGCCGCACAGTTCCAACAGCGACGAGGACGGGACCTGCCTATGAGCACGCCGACCGGCGGAACCACTACGTCTGCACGCGAGCCGGCGGACTCCGGCACCGCTCGATGGGGACCACAGGCTCTTCGCGCACGGAACGAGCGAAACCGGCAACACCAGGCTGCACAGGCTAAGACCAGAGCCAACTGGATAAGGCGAAACCGCTACTACTACAAGTCGCTGGCGCGCTTGCTCCAGCACCTGGTGGAGCCGGACAAGCGTGCGCTCAACATACGGTGCGAAACCGGTCTCCTTCTCGACGCAATGAAGCCGGCTTACGGCGTGGGTGTGGATATCAGTCCGGAAATGATCGGCACCGCTCAAGCGACCTACCCGCAATTCCATTATCAAGAAGCGTTTCCGGAAGGTTTTGTTCCTTCGGAGAAGTTCGATTACGTCCTGGTGAGCAGCGTGGGCGACATCGTGGATGTCCAGAAGAGCCTTTCGCGGCTGCAGTCCGCCTGTGAAAGACATACCCGTCTGCTCATCTATAACTACAACCATCTCTGGGAGCCGTTGATAGCTATCGCGGAGCGGCTACGGCTGAAAGTTCCACAAACGGAACAAAACTGGCTTTCCGAACACGACCTGATCCAATTGCTCACGCTGAGCGGGTTCGAATGGCTGAAGACCTATCGAATCCTGCTTTTCCCCAAATACGTCCCATTCCTCTCAACAGTCGTAAATCGCTTTTTGGCGAAGTTGCCGCTGCTCAACCGGCTTTGCATGGTGGAGGTCCTGGTCGCCCGGGCAACTCCCGTACCCGTGGAGGCCTCGAATCGCAAGGTTTCGGTGATCGTGCCTTGTAAGGATGAGCGCGGCAACATCGAGGAGGCCGTGAAACGAATGCCGGCGCTTGGCGGTTCGACAGAGATCATATTTTGCGACGACCGCTCTACGGACGGCACGGCGGACGAAGTGCGCCGTATGCAGCAGTTGTATCCGGCGCGCGACATTCGCCTGGTGGACGGACCTGGGATCTCGAAATCGATGAATGTGTGGACCGGATTCGAGGCAGCAACGGGAGATGTGCTGGTCATCCTCGACGCCGACCTCACAGTAATGCCGGAAGAACTGCCGTACTTCGTCGACGCAATCACCCGCCGGGGCGCCGAATTCGTGAATGGATCGCGGCTGGTCTATCCGGTTCCCAAGGCGGCCATGAAGGGCGCCAACATGATCGGGAACAAGTTCTTCAGCACTGTTTTTTCATACTTGCTGGGGCAGAGAATCAGAGATACCCTTTGCGGCACGAAGGTTCTCTGGCGAACCGACTGGGAGAGAATCCGGCCCATGATAGGAACATGGGGGATTACGGACCGATGGGGCGACTATGAATTACTGTTCGGGGCTGCAAAACTGAACCTACGTATCATGGATCAACCAGTCCACTATCAAGAGAGAATCTATGGTGTCACCAAGATGACCAAGGTTTTTAGGAACGGTCTAATCATGCTGAAGATGTGTATTCACGGATTCAGTAAGCTGAAACTCCATTACTGATGGAAAGCAGGCCGCCCGAAGACCTCCACATACGCCTCCACCATGGCCGCGGCGCTGTGGCGGGCCGTCGCCGCGATGGCCGCACGTTCGCCCATGGCGCGGCATTCCTCGGGCGTCTTATGCAACCGCTCGATACACCGGCTGAACACCTCGATGTCCCCTACCGGGCAGATAAAGCCCGTCACGCCGTCCGCTATCGCCTCCGGCAGACCGCCTACGGCCGATGCCACCACGGGTTTGCGGTAAACCTGCGCCTCCAGCACGATGAGGGGCATGCCGTCCAATACGGACGGCACCACCACCACATCCGATGCGGCGATCAGCGGCCGCACATCCGCCACGAACCCGGGAGTGTAAATCCGCTCCCGCAACCCGTATTCGCCGATCAGGTCCAGCACCGCCGCGCGCTCCCTCCCTTCGCCAGTCATGCAGAAGTACATATCCGGGTGGATGGCCAGCCGGCGGGCGATTTCAACAAAAGTTCGCGGCGATTTCTCCGCCGACAGCCGCCCGAAAAACGACACTAGGAACTTTCCCTCGCCGCAGGCGGGCAGCCCCGAAAGGGCGAAAGCCGCGGCCCGGCTCGGATACTGCGGCACGTCCGTCTCCACGCCATGCGGGATGACTGCCACTTTGTCCGGGATCTCCCCGTACCTCTGGGTCAGGGTGTCGGCCAGGGCGCGTGACGGCACGAGGTTCAAATCGATAATCTCGGAATAAAGCCGGTTGTTCTTGATGTGTCCGCTGTCGTTGAAAAGCTGGTCGATCACGCGAATGTGCGGGAAATCGGTCGCGATGGCCGGCAACAGGCCGTACACGAATTCACAGCCGGCGATCAGGATGATCGAAACCTTGTGCTGCCGCAGCAGGTGATAGAAGAACGTTTTCCAGGGCTGGCGGTCCGCAAACAATTCCGGGAAGTGATAGACGAAGGGCGTGAGATCGTCGAAGAAGCGATTGTTCGTCTTGACGCTTTCCGGCGGCACCAGCGTGGTTATGACGCTCACCCGATAACCGCGATTGAGGAGGCCCTTCACTAATGTGTGGAATAACGTGTCCACCCCTCCGATGCTCATAAAGGGAAGCGCCAGCAGGAGACTGGCGCCGTCCGGAGGTTGCGAGCAGTCCGGCTGGGCCGCGCGGGCGGTGCGCTTGGGGCGCCGCCGCCAACGTTCTTCCCGCGCGCCGAACAGGGCGTAGTGCAGCAACGGGTTGACGCCGGCGCGTTCCACGTCCGGATTGCTCGCGGCATACCACACGCCATCGAACTCTTCGGAAGGAATGCGGTCTTCCAGGTAACCCTTGCAGATGTAATGAAGCCTGGCCGGAATATCGAGATTGGCAACATCCGGGTAACGATTCAGATAATCGTCCGGGTCGAGATATTCATCCAGAATCAGGCGCGCATTCGGGTCCACCCGCGCTTTGGCCCATAGCAGGAGATTCCGCACCGTGCAGCCGAAGCGCTTCGGCGACAACAGCAACAGAGCGCATCGAACAGCGCCTCGGGTTTTTCGAATTACCCCGCCGTTTCCCATTCAAGAACCGCGCCTCGCAGTTGCTTCCAGTGTGATTCGCAGCCCCTCTTCCAGCCCGACCTCCGGCGCCCATAGCAATTCCCGACGCGCCTTGCCGATATCCGCCACTACGTCGAGAATCTCATGAGGGCGCGATTCACCCCGTGAGACCACGGTCTTGGCGCAGCCGGCCAACCGGTTCAAGGCGGCCACCAGATCCGCGATGCTCACCGAGAACCCACTGCCTGCGTTGTAGACTCCAGCGCCATGGCGTTCGAACGTGGCGATCAAGAGCCCCACCAGGTCCGTCACATACAGGAAATCGCGCCGCGGGCGATCGTCGGCTACTTCAATCACATCCGAATCGGCGGAGAGGACCTGGCGCACGAGAGTGGGGATCAGAAAACGGGGATCTTGTCCGAAGCCGTAGATATTGAACGGCCTTACGATGGAGATGCGCATGCCATGCCGGCGGGCGTAGAAACCGCACGCCTCCTCCGCCAGAAGTTTGCTGTGGCCGTAAGGGTTCAGCGCCTCGGTGGTGTGATCTTCGGCCAGCAACTGCACGGACGGGCGGCCGTACACGTACGAACTGACATACGTCAGAGAGGCCCCGCTGCGCCGGCAGGATTCCAGCACGTTGACCGTTCCCACCACGTTCACCCGGTAGAAGTCGCGCGGATCGACCCAACTGTCCGGCACGAAGCTCCTGGCGGCCAGGTGAAAAACATGCCGCACCCCCTCGCAAGGCACCTCCACGGCGGCGATATCGCCGTCGTTCAATGTGTGGCTCCGGACCGCATAGCCCCGCGATTTCAGCGCGGCCACCAGTTGCGATCCGATGAACCCGTCCGCACCTGTAACCAGAACGGCCGGTTTCATGGGCTCGCTATCGCGCCGGTCTCTTCCTCCGGGAGAAGCCGGCTCCTGCTCCGCTCGAAAGTATCGATCGCTTGCAGGTAGTCGTCCGGCCGGCCGATATCGAGCCATTCGCCGGAGTATGGCTCTACGTAAGCCGCCATACCGGCGCGGAGCATTTCGAGCATCAGGTCGTCGAAACCGTATTTCGTGTCCGCCGGCACAAGGTCCAGAACGCGCCGGTTGACGGCGTAGACCCCCATGCTCACCAGGTACTCGTGGGCGGGCTTTTCGAGGAAGCCGGACAAACGGTTGGAAGCGTCCATCTCCAGCACGCCGTAGTCGATGACGTGCCGGCGCGTGGAGGCACCGATGGTGAACAGCCGCCGCTCGCGGATGTGGCGTTCGTAGAAAGACGCGAAATTCAGGTCCGTCAGCACGTCGCCGTTTAACAGGAGGAAATCCTCCGGCAGGTCCCGGATGAGTTTGAGCGGAGCGATGGTGCTGAGAGGCTTCGTCTCGAGCGAGTAATCGATGCGCGCTCTCCACCTCGCCCCGTCCTGGCAAAACGCCTTGAAAATTTCGGCCTGCTGGTTCACCGCCAGGGTGATCCGATCGAAGCCAAATCGCACCAACTGCCGGATGATGACTTCCAGGATAGGGTATTCGCCGATTGGCATGAGCGGTTTCGGCAGCACGACGGTGTATGGCCGCAAACGGGCGCCCCTGCCTCCGGCAAGCACGACCGCTCTCTTAGATATTGTAGACATGCCACTTGTATTTCTTCAGGTTCGCCTCGTTTCGAAACCAGGCGATGGTTCGCGCCAGGCCTTCGCGCAAGGGTATGCAAGGCCGGAAGCCCGTGGCCGCCAGGAGCTTTTCGTTATCGCAACAGAGGCGCATTACCTCGCTGGTCTTGGGACGTAGCCGTTCAGCTTCCTGCACGACGGTCGCATCGCTGTTCATGATCTCCGCAATGGTCTGGAACAGGTCGCCGATGGATACTTCCCGGCCCGATCCGATGTGGAACACTTCACCCAGCCCACCGTCGAACCCGGCAATGCTGATGAAGCCCCGGCACGTGTCCTCCACATACGTGAAGTCCCGCGTGGGTGTGGTATCGCCAAGATGCACGTGCTGCGCCCCGGAAGCAATTTGCGACACGATGGTGGGGATCACCGCCCGGGCGGATTGCCGTGGGCCATAGCAGTTGAACGGCCGCGCCACCACCAGCGGCAGTCCAAAAGAGCGGTAAAAGCTCAGGGCTATGGAGTCTGCCCCGATCTTGGTCGCGCTGTAAGGAGATTGCGGCGTGAGCGGGTGCGCCTCGTCCATGGGCACGTAGCGCGCCGTGCCGTACACCTCGCTGGTGGAAGTGTGGATCAGTTTCTTGACTCCAGCCACACGAGCCGCCTGGCAGATGTTGAGGGTCCCGCGGATATTGGTGTCCACATAGCTCTCAGGCGCCTGGTAGGAATACGGAATGGGGATGAGCGCGGCAAGGTGAAAAATCACGTCCACGCCATCCACCAGAGAGCGGCAAAAGTAGGCATCTCGGATGTCGCCGGTCAGTACCCGGACGCCAGCGAGTTGGATGTCTTCCAACCACCCCCAATGATTGAAGGAATTGTAGTGGGAAAGCGCCACTACCCGAGCGCCTTCCTGCACCAGTTGCTCCACCAGATGCGAGCCGATAAACCCGTCCGCCCCGGTCACCAGGACTGTCTGCGCGCTCAGCTTCATTAGGGTAACTATCAATATAACAACTGTCTCCGCTCCACCCCTAATCCGTCCGCAGAAACCTTCGGAGTGCAAGCCGGGAGTCCGCTGTTGCATTACCTGGCGACCGGCCGCAGCGAGGGGCGAGCCTGCCTACCGGATGAGGGGGAATGCGAATGGCCCTGGCGACTCTCTGAACTATACTGAGGAGATATGAAAGCTCTGATCACTGGTTCGGGAGGCCTGATCGGCTCGGAGTGCAGCCGGCAGCTCTGCGACCTGGGCTGGGAAGTCGTTGGAGTCGACAACGACATGCGCGCACAATTCTTTGGCGAAGCCGGGACCACCCGGCCCGTCGTCCGGGACCTGATCGATCGGTGGCCCGCGTACCGGCACTGCGATCTGGATATACGGAATCGCCAGGGCGTACGGAATCTGTTGGAATCCGAGCGGCCGGATTTTCTCGTTCATACCGCCGCCCAGCCTTCGCATGACAAGGCGGCCGCTATCCCGTATGACGATTTCGACGTGAACGCGGCCGGTACTCTCAACCTGCTGGTGGCGGCCCGCGATTTTTGTCGAGAGACTCCGTTCTGCTTCACGAGCACCAATAAAGTATACGGCGACCGCCCCAACTTTCTGCCGTTAGTCGAGATGGAAAAACGATACGATTACTCCGGTGGATTGGATGGCATTGACGAGGCCATGTCGATTGACGGCTGCCTGCATTCGGTGTTCGGCGCCTCGAAGGTGGCCGCGGACGTGATGTGCCAGGAGTTCGGCAGGTATTTCAACATGCCCGTTGGGATCTTCCGCGGCGGATGTTTGACCGGACCGATGCACGCCGCCGTCGAGTTGCACGGGTACCTGGCGTACATCGTCCATTGCGCGGTAACCGGAAAGCCGTACACGATTTTTGGTTACAAAGGGAAGCAGGTGCGCGATCAAATTCACGCACACGACGTGGCGTCTCTGTTTTTGGAGTTCTACCGGCACCCACGCTGCGGCGAGGTTTACAACCTGGGCGGCGGCCGGAGCAACAGCATTTCCGTGCTGGAGACCATCGATATCCTTGCACAGATGGGTTTTCATCTGACTTATGAGTACAAGGATCAGAACCGGCGCGGCGATCACATCTGCTACATATCGGATCTGACCAAACTTCGGTCTCACTTCCCCGGCTGGGTACTCCGGTATGGTCTCCCGCGGATCATTTCCGAGATCGTGGAGAGGAATGTACGTTATTCAGCCGCGCCTGCGTAGGCGGATCCTCCGATTTTGCAGAAATGGCGGCTTTCAGACATCGTGGATCCAGTTTCGATCGTCATCCCGTGCTACAACCCGCCGGCGTACCTGCTGGAAGCAGTCGCGTCGGCGCACTCCCAGACCTACGGGAACATCGAAGTCATTTTGGTGAATGACGGGACCGACCGCGCCGAAGGCCTTGCCGTTGTCAGACAATGTTCGGGGCAGGCCGATGTCTATATCGAACAAGAGAACCGGGGCCTGACGGCCGCCCGGAACGCCGGTTTCCGCGCAGCGCGCGGCCGTTATATCGTGCCGCTCGACGCCGACGACCTCCTCGAGCGGGAGTACGTCACGCGATGCATCGCGGCCCTCGATTCCGACCCGGCGGCGGCCTTCGCCTATACGGATTTCCAGGTCTTTGGGTCGCAGAACTACGCCGAGAATCCCGGCGAATACAACCTTTACCGCTTGCTGGACCAGAACTTTCTGACTTATGCCGCCCTTATTCGGAAAACAGACTGGGAACAGGCGGGCGGTTACGACGAATCCATGCGGCTGGGCTACGAAGACTGGGAATTCTGGCTCCGCCTGGGTGGGCGCGGCCGTTTCGGGCGGCATGTGCCCATGGCGCTGTTCCGCTACCGCAAACACGGGCCCTCTCTCTATGACATCGCGAAGGCCCGTCACACGGAGCTGGTTGCGTACATTCAGGGGCGACATCCGGAGCTTTATGAATATGACGCCCAGGCTCGCATCAAAGCCCGCTGGTCGCCGGCGGTTTGCATCGTCAGCTCCCAACCTCCGAAAGCGCAATCGATCGAAGACGTACAAAAGCTGGACGCGGCCGGCGCAGGCCCGTTGACGGCCCGTTCCCCGGCCGCGGCCTTTTTGCTGTGCTCCAGCGGAGAGATCGCCGCCAACAGTGCGGAGATGGCGGCGCTGGCCGTCTGGAGCGGCAATGACTGGCAGACACTGCCGGACGGCTCGCACGCGATCTCCCGCCGTGTTGCCGCGAGCGTGACCGACCTCTCTGGTTTCCGACCGGCTGCGACAGCCGCGGCGCGATTAGGCACCGCACGAAAGATACCGCTTCCCCGGAAGGTACACCGGCACCTCATCAATGCGGATTTACTTTCGTGGCGCTCTTGGGTCCAGCACCCGTTGCGATCCGCGCTCCGGCTCATTCCGCTGCGCGTCAAGGAACGAATCAACAGGGCCGCAGGACGCCCGTTCTTCGATCTTTCTTTCTACCTGCAATTTCAACCTTCTTCCGTGGTGCTGGGGAATCGTTTGATCGAACCATTGCGCTATTTCCCGCATGCTTCGGGGGACCGCTCCCGGCTGGCACTGGTGGTTCCTCACCTGGGGCCTGGCGGCGCGGAGTCCGTGCTCCTGGACATCGTTGCCGCCTTATGCCGCAAACGATTCGAAGTCCTGCTTCTGGCTACCCAATCCCGCGATGACCGCTGGCTCGCGAAGTGGAATGTCCAGGTCGATCATATTTACGACTTAGCCCGCGTCGTTCCTCCCGCGCGCATGACCGCGGCGATCTGTTCCGTTGTAGCGAACTGGGGATGTGACGCGGTCCTGGTGCAGAACAGCCTTTATGGCTATGCGGCGCTCCCGGCCATCAAGCGCCTGGCACCGGAAACCAAGTCGCTCGATATCATTCATGCGCTGGACGAGGCCTGGGATCAAGTCTCCACCATCTTCGAGGTAGCGAAGGACCTGGATCTCCGGGTAGCGGTTTCCGATGCGGTTCGCGACCGCCTGCTGAAAGCCGGAATACCCGCACAGAAAGTGAGGGTGGTGCGGGGCGGCGTGGATCTGGACCGCTTCCGCCCGGCACCGGCACATTTCGATCGCGAAATGAAACAGATCCTCTTCGCCGGCAGACTCGATCCCGTGAAGCGCCCGTTGCTGCTGGTGGACATAGCGACCCGTTTGTTGGCGCTTCGAACACGGCGGGACTTTCGATTCCTCATCGCGGGCGATGGCCCCGAGATGCGTTCTTTTCGCAAGCGGGTGAGCAGAGAAGGCCTGCAAAGTTTGTTTGAGTTCCACGGCCATGTCGATCACCTCCCTCCCCTCTTCAGTGCCTCGGATGTAGTGATCCTACCCTCCAGGGCGGAAGGCATCCCGCTGGTGGTTCTGGAAGCGCTCGCTTGTTCGCGTCCGGTGGTGGCGTCCAACGTAGGCGCGATCGGCGAGGTGCTGACTCCGGATTGCGGGGTTCTCATCGACGTGGGCCGCAGCGAGGCCGCGGCATTTGCGGGCGCTCTCGATACCCTGCTGAACCAGCCCGAGCTGCGGGAAAAAATGGGAGCCGCCGGCCGAAAAAAGATCGAAGCAGAATACGACGTTCGCCTCACCCGCAAGATCTATTCGCGGCTTTTACTGAATCTCGCATAACATAGAGTGACCCTGGGCCGTTGGGATCTGGGTCGGCAAGAGACGGCTGCGAAAACGATGCCAGCGAAGCCGGCGGCGGTCAAAGCCCCCGCCGAGACGGCGGCGAAAAAGAGGGCTGCGGCCAAGAAGAAGACGGCCAAGGCCTCGGCGCCGGTAATGGCGGAAGCTGGTCGCCGTGCTGCCGTCTCTGGTCGTGGGCGACGGCAGCGGCGCGGCTGAGATCGCCGCCGCCCAGGTGACGCCGATCGTCGGCACGGGCTCCGAGACGCAGTTCCAGTTTCAGGGAACTATCAGCAGCCAGAAGCCGTTCCGCGACCTTCGCGCGAAAACTGGTAAACTCAAAGGAGCCATAGACTTGCTGGAGTGGCGGAACTGGCAGACGCACGGGACTCAAAATCCCGCGACCTTCACTGGTCATGAGGGTTCGACCCCCTCCTCCAGCACCATCATTGCACACCTCCGACCGCACCACCCCCATCCGAGTGTGCGAGATTAGGATTACACGGCTATGATGAGCTTCTTTCGGATCGGAGTACTTTCTTTCGCGTTGTTACACGCGGCCCGCGGCGAAAACCTGTTTGTCTATTTCGGAACGCACACGGCGGGTCCGGGTAAAGGATTTTCGCTGGCGCGTTTCGATACCACAACCGGAGCGCTGACGAAGCCGGAGTTCCTGCTGGAAGCGCCGGCGCCGGCATATTTCATCGTCACGCCCGATGGGAAGCACCTCTACACCTGCAACTCGACGGGGTTTGTGAGCGCCTACGCCATCGACCCAGCGACCGCGCGGCTGACGCTGCTGAACCAAGTGCCTTCCGGCGGCGGCGACCCAAGTTACATCAGCCTCGACCAGACCGGGCAATATGTCTTCGTGGCGAACTACGATGGCGGGAACATTGCCGCATGGAGGCTCCGGCCGGATGGCGGCATCGGCGAGCGCACGGCGTTTGTGCAACACACCGGACATGGCGTGAACCCGAAGCGGCAATCGCACGCGTTCGCGCACTCCATCCACGTGGATCTCACCAACCGCTTCGTCCTGGTGGCCGACCTGGGGTTGGACAAGCTGTTCGTGTACAAGTTCGACGTCAAGACCGGGTCGCTCACTCCCAACGATCCGCCATTCGCCACGGTGAAGCCCGGGTCCGGCGCGCGGCACATGGTGTTCTATCCCAACGGACGTTGGGTGTACCTGATCACCGAGATGGGGAGCACCATCATTCAGTTCGATTGGGACTCGACGCGCGGCGCGCTGAAAGAGCTACAGACGGTTTCGACGCTGCCCCCAGATTTCCACGGCAACAGCGCGTGCTCCGAGCTCACCCTGCATCCGAACGGCAAGTTTATGTACGCGTCGAACCGGGGACACGACAGCATCGCTGTGTTTGCGATCGACGCCCAGAGCGGGCGGCTGACGCCGGTCCAGTATGTTCCCTCGGGAGGGAAGACGCCGCGGAATTTCGCCCTGGATCGTGCGGGGCGCTGGATGCTGGTGACGAACCACGACAGTAATGTCGCAATGGTGTTTCGCATCGACCAGGCTACGGGGAGGCTGACGCCCGTGGGGAGCCCGGTGGAAGTGCCGTATCCGTTTTGTCCCCGGTTCCTGGAACCGCGCTGAGCGACAACCTCATGAAGAACATTCGTTGGCAGATGCTGGTGGCGGTGTGGCTGGCCATCGGAGCCGCGATCCCGGCCAGCGGGGCCAGGCGTTTCGTGATTACCAGCTTTGGCGCCGTGGGCGACGGCAAGACATCCAACACGCCAGCCATCCAATCGTTGATTGACAGGGTGGCGAAGGAAGGCGGAGGCACCGTGGTGGTGCCCGACGGGACGTTCCTCACCGGCGCCCTGTTCTTCAAACAGGGAGTGAATCTGTTCATCGAGAAGAATGGCACGTTGAAAGGGTCCGTCGAGCAGAGCGACTATCCGCAGGTGAAAACGCGGTGGGAAGGCATCGAGCGGGAGTGGACCTCGGCGCTGCTGAACTTCACCGACATGAACGGTGTGGATGTCAGCGGCGACGGCACCGTAGATGGGTCGGGCGACCTGTGGCTGCAGCGAAGCGGGTTTGGACGTGGACGTGGCGCGCCTCCGCAGGGTCCCCGGTTGGGACGGCCGCGCATGATCTGCTTCCAGAACTGCAAGCGCGTGCGGATTTCCCGCCTGCGACTGAGGCGAGAGGCCGTCTGGTGCCTGCACATTCTGTACTCCCAGGACGTGACCGTGGATGGCATCGAGATTCGGTGCGACCACAACATTCCGAGCGCGGATGGCATCGACATCGACTCGTCGCGCAAGGTGCGCGTGCGTAACGTGGATATCGACAACAACGACGACTCCATTACGATCAAGTCCGGGAAGGACGAGGATGGATTGCGGGTCAACCGGCCCTCGGAGGACATCATCATCGAGAATAGCCGCTTCCACCATGGGGGCAGCGTGGTGGCCATGGGCAGCGAGACATCGGGCGGCATCCGCAACGTGACCATACGGCATTGCGTGGCCGATTCCGACAACTCGGCGCCCATCCGGTTTAAGACGCAGCCCAGCCGCGGCGGCGTGGTGGAGAACATCACCTACAGCGATATCCAGCTCAATGGTACTCGCCAGGCGTTTGAGTTCAACATGGAGTGGCGGATGGTGCCGCCCATCGCACCGCCTGCGAAGGTGCTCCCGATAGTGCGCAACGTGACCATTCGGAACGTCAGAGGAACGGTTAGAACTGTGGGCGTGATGCATGGCTTAGCCGGCAGCCCGATCCGGAACGTGAAGTTCGAGAAGTGCGACATTACGGCCGACAAGGGCTTGGTGATCGAAAACGCGCGCAACGTGGATCTGTCGGGTTTGAAACTCACCGTCAAGAACGGTGACGCGATTACGAAGAAGAACGTCGAGTGAAGCGCGCTTCAGCCCGGCCTAGCGGTGAGCCCAGTATTGATGGCGGGCTTGCACCACCAGGCCCTTTTGCCCGACCGTCAGTTGGATGTTGCGAAACTCGGAGATGGTAATCGGCTTGTCCGACACATAGCCCAGATTGTATTGGGTGCGCAGTTCCTCCTGCAGAATATCGAATATCCGATCTACGGTTTGCTCCCTCGAAACTTCGAAAAAGCTGCCGCCGCTATCGTTCGACATGCGCTCTAAGGCGCGCTTGCCGTCATGGCCTCCGAAAGGTCCATAGGCGGCAGGGTCGGAGTACAGAATCGAATAGATGAGCGTGTCGGCGCGCTGCGCAGCCTCCGCCGCATCCTTCAGAGTGCCGTAGCTGCCGAGGTCCACGCCATCGGAGAGCACGATCAGAGCTTTCCGGCCGGTCAGTTTTCGCATGACCTCATCGGACGCCTGGATCACGGCATCGTAAAGCATCGTGCCGCCGCCATGCTGCATACGCAACTGGCGCTGGGTCTCCGTGTCCACGTAAGCCAGCGCATCGTCCAATTTGCCGACCGAGGAAGTGAGTGGCTGGCGAATCTGCACGGCGCTGTCGAACTGCATGATGAAAACCTGGTCCTTTTTTTCCCGGACCACCTGATCCAGGAAGCGCAGACTGGCGCCGCGCTCGGCGTCCAATACGCGCCGCTGGCTGCCGCTGGTGTCCACCAGCAGGCCGAGCGTCAGCGGCAAGTCGGTCTCGCGCGCGAAATAGCGGATGGTTTGCGGGCGGCCATCCTCAGACACCGAAAAATCGTCCTGGTTGAGATTGCCGACCAGCGATCCGGTTTTGTTCCGCACCGTCGCCAGAATATTCACCACTTTCACATCCGCGGAAAAAACCGGCGCCTCCTGACCGCGGGCTGACCGGACGCCCCACAGCGCCGCCGCGCACTGGAGAGCTTCGCGTCTGGTGAAATAATCCGGCATGGTTCCGCTCTTTCTATTATTTTAGAGCCGCTGGAATCGTTCGCGATGCAGAACTGAGACAAACGGCTACAATGAAAGCAGCGTATGGTTGGCGCCGGCCAGGTGGGCAGAGCGAAAATCGTGGTGAAGAACCATCCGTTGCTGCGCGACGTCTGCGCGCTCCTGTTGCTTACGGCGCTTGGCCTCGCGATCGCGGGCTACCATCCGGGGTGCGAGGACGACGGCGTGTATCTCACCGCCATCAAACACGATCTGGCGCCAGCTCTGTACCCCCATGACGCGGATTTCTTCGCGCTCCAGTTGCAGGCCACGGTGTTCGACAAGGCGGTCGCCGCTTTGATCCACCTGTCGCATGTGCCTGCCGGGATCGTCATTCTCACTCTGCATGCCCTGACCATCTTCTTCATACTCTGGGGATGTTTGCGGATCGGGCGCCGCTCGTTCCGCGAGACCTGCGCGCAGTGGTCCGGGGTTACATTGGTAGCGATCTTGCTGACCCTGCCCGTCGCGGGAACGGCCCTGTACCTGGTGGATCAGAATCTTCATCCCCGCGCCATGGCGACCGCGGCCATCCTTGCCGCAATCCTTGCCGTTCTCGATCGGAAATGGCTGCTGGCCGGCGCGTTGCTGGTCCTCGCGGTGGCGCTTCACCCCATGATGAGTTGTTACGGAATCTCTTTCTGCTTTCTCCTGGTATGGAGACCAAGGGCGGCGCCTGCCTGGTCGTCCGCTTTCGCGGTGATGCCTTTGAGCTGGGTTTTCGGGCCTGTATCGAAGGCCTGGTACGTAGCGGCAGACACGCGAACGTACTACTTTCTCTCGCGCTGGGAGTGGTACGAGTGGCTGGGCGTGTTTGCTCCGCTGGCCTTCCTTTGGTGGTTTCGCCGGATCGGATTACGCGACCGCAATCCCGTGCTGGCGCGTCTGGCGACACGTCTGGTCATCTACGGGATCTTCCAGCTTGGCGTGGCGATCGTGCTGCTGGTTCCCCCGAACCTCGCCCGCCTGGAGTCCTTTCAACCGATGCGTTTTCTGCACCTGCTCTATCTGCTGTTCGTGCTGCTTGCGGGTGGACTGCTCGGGCAGAAGCTCCAGCGCACCAAGCGGCTGCGCTGGGCGGCTCTGTTTGTGCCACTTGCCGCAGTGATGTTTTTCGCGCAGCGTCAGACCTATTCCGCCTCCGCGCATCTCGAGTTTCCCGGTACGGTCCCTTCCAACCCGTGGTTGCAAGCCTTCGATTGGATTCGCGGGAACACGCCCGTCACCAGCTTCTTCGCCATCGGCCCGGGCTACATGGAACGCCCCGGCGAGGACTTTCACAGCTTTCGCGCGCTGGCCGAACGCAGCAGTCTTGCGGACGTCACCAAGGACGCCTCGGTGGTGACCCAAGTGCCCCGCCTGGCGCCGCGGTGGCTGGAGCAGGTGCAGGCGCAGTCGGGATGGGAGCACTTCGGAGCGCAGGATTTCCAGCGGCTGCACGCACGATTTGGAGTCGACTGGCTGGTGCTGGAGCAACCGGGAGTCTTCGGTCTCGACTGTCCATATCAGAATGACTCGCTAAGGGTCTGCCGCATCGGCGGATTCAAGTAGCGGATTCCACCTTGAGGTTCAGCCATCATGCCCGAACTCGCCGTCGTGATCCCCACGTTCAACGAGTTCCAGAATGTTCAGCCCACCGTCGACGCTGTCTTCTCCGCCCTTAAAGGCATCGACTTCGAGCTAATCTTCGTGGACGACGATTCCCCCGACGGCACCGCTCGCCAAGTGCTCGAACTGTCTCGCACCGACTCCCGCGTGCGCCTGGTGCACCGCATCAATCGCCGCGGCCTCTCTTCGGCCGTCGTCGAGGGCATGATGGCCAGCAACGCGCCCTACCTGGCAGTGATGGACGGCGACCTGCAACACGACGAAACCCTCCTGCCCGACATGCTGCGGCGCCTCCAGACCTCTGATGTCGACCTGGTCGTCGGCACCCGCCACCGTGAGGGCGGCAGCATGGGAGAGTCCGCGTGGGCTCGTGTGGCTTTGAGCCAGTTGGGACGGCGCTTGAGCGCGCTGGTCTGCCACGCCGAGGTCTCCGACCCCATGAGCGGCTTCTTCGCTTTGCGCCGCGACTACCTCGATGAAGTTGTCCGCAACCTCAGTTGCGTAGGCTTCAAAATCCTGGTCGACCTGCTGGCCTCCTCCAAGCGCCCGGTTCGCGTCCAGGAAGTTGGCTACACTTTTCGCAACCGCCTCCACGGCCATAGCAAGCTCGACCTCGTCGTAGGGCTCGAATACCTGGAGCTGCTGCTGCACAAGCTCGTGGGCGATTGGATTCCGGTCCGCTACGCTCTGTTCGGCATGATCGGCGCCGTCGGCGTCGTCGCCCAGTTGGTTCTCATCGGGTTTTTGCTTTATTTCGGCCGTCTGACATTCGACACCGCCCAGGTGACCTCGAGCCTGCTCGTGATCGGCCTCAACTACGCCGGCAACAACCAGATCACTTTCCGCGACCGGCGCCTGCGCGGCTGGCGCTGGCTCTATGGGCTGGCCTTGTTCGCGCTGGCTTGCTCGCTCGGCCTCTATCTGAACCTGCGCGTCGCCAGCGGTCTCTCCGAAATCGGCGTACGCTGGATTCTGGCCTCGCTGGCCGGCATTCTCATCGCTTCGGTCTGGAACTACAGTATCGGCGCCATCTTGGTGTGGCGCATCAACCGCCCTGCCGCTCAGACCGCCGGCGACCGCGTCCTTCGACCATGAGAGCCGGTGTTGAGATCCCGCTTACTTCTTCTTGCAGAAGATACCCTTCAGGTCGGGCCAGAACTCCCTCACCAGGTTGGTTCCGGCGCTGACGCCCACGCCCGCCGTGCCCCATTCGAAAATGGACTCCGCGTTGCGGAACTCGCGGGGGCTCCAGAGCGTGGCGAGGGCCCAGCTTCCATAAGCGTTGGCCGGCATCGATAGCGCCACCGTGCGGCTGCCATCGGACTTGCGCGCGGTCACCGTATCTGTGATCACGTGGCCCGTGCGCTTGAAGAAGTTGCCTTTGCCCAGGCGGCGGTACCGCGTGTCCTCATGATGGATGGCTTTGACGCCGTCCTCAATCAGAACTCCGACGACGAACTGGGCATAGAGCGAGCCGAGACGCTTTTCAAATCCCAATCGCTTCCTGCCCCACTCGTCGGGCCAATCGTGCACCTGTTGCAGGATGGCGCCCGGAATCGTGGATGTTAAAGCCGCGGTGCTGAACAGACGCTTGAGGATCGGCTTGGGGGGCGGTGTTGACGGCGCGGCTGTCGCGGTGTTATCGGCGGGTTTAGCTTCCGGCGCCATATTCTGCGCACGGCACACCACGGCCACGGTCAGCAAGAGCGCGCCAATCAACGCCCTCCGGACCGGCATTCGTTTTCCCTTTCGCCGCGTATCAGAACTCAAAGCTGGCCGCCAGACGGAGACTTCTTCCGTTGTTCAACGTGTTGGTGATGGCCCCAAAGCTCGAATCGGTCAGATAATAATCCGGCGCGGAGAACTGCGCCGTATTGAAGAGGTTAATGGACTCCGCCCCGATAGTCAATGGCTTTTCCCTCCACACCGGAAACCGCCGCGACACCGAAGCGTTGACATTGCGGATGGGACCCTTTCGAAACACGTTGCGGCCGAGGTTTCCCGCGTCCGTTCCCGGCTGGATGAACGCGAAGGCTGAGGCCGGCAGCAGCAGCCTGGACGTGTCCGGGTTGCCAATGGTGCGGCCCAGGACGGCCAGGTTGACCAGGTTGGGCCGGTCCCAGGGGGTTCCGTCCACGTTGCCGAATCCCGGCGCGTCGGAGCCGGAGTATACGGTAAACGGCGTCCCGCTCTTGAGCAATGCGATGGTCGAAATGGTCCAGCCTCCGGCCAGAGCCCGAACCCAGCGCCTCGCCGAAGCCGGCGAGGGAGTCTCATATGAGACTCGCCCCCGGAACGACTGCGGCTGATCGAAGTCCGAACGGCCCTTCAGGTCCCTGTGCCTTTCATACTCCCACTGGCTGTCGGCCTGCGACAGGGGTCCCTGATCGGCGAAGTCGGTGCCATCGTCCATGGCCTTGCTGAACCAATACGATACATCGACATGCAGGCCTCTCCAGTGCGGCAGGAAGAGGCTGGTTGTGGCGGCATCATACCGGGCATCCGCGCCGTTCCAGATGTTGCGAATCGAGCTGTAGTTCTGGTTGGGCCGCCGCTCGTCGACATTGGCCTCGGTCAGCGTCATTCCCGGCACAATCAGCCCGCGGTTGATGGATCTGGTCTGAATCAGCTTGTTGGTGTCGCTCCCCACATAGCCCAGTTGCACGTGCCAGGATCCACGCAACTCCCGCTCCCAACTGAAGTTGTACTGGTTTGAATACGGCAGGACCAGGTGAGGGTCCAGAGTCGTGAGAAACGGGCGCCCCTGGGTCGCCCCAGCGAAGGACGTCCCACTGTCAGCCGTGATAGCCTGGATCAGATTCGGCTGCTGGATCATGAGCACCTCGTTGGCCGGCGGGTTGGAGCGTATCCAGGCGTAAGTAGATGGAAGGATGGGTCCGTACTGTAACCCGTAGCCCGCGCGCAGCACGCCGGCGGCTCCGGGAAGGCGGTATGCAAGGCCCACTTGGGGAGCCAGATTGTTGCAGTCGCAACCATAGGGGAAGACGCCGGGATGATTAACTTCGTTGGGAGCCGGGCTGGGTTCGTAGCGAAGCCCATAACTCAGGGTGAAATTCGCGCCCGCGCGCCAGGTGTCGCCGGCATAGTACGACATTCCCCAATTGCGAAATCCGGCTGACAGATCGCCGATGGATTCGACCATCGAATAGGGCAAGCCCAGCCGGAGGTTGGTGATGGCGGAGTTTTGGGAGTCGGCGTCGAAAGCGATATCGGGGCGGGTGGAGTCGGACCGGAATCCGTTGTATTGGTGCCGCGAAATCTCAAAACCGAAGACGAACGTGTGAGCGCCGTGTGCGTGGCGCAACTGCACTCCGTTGCGGAACAGGTTATCGGCCCGGTAAGCGGGTACGTCCGGAGGCGGGCCGAGCTCCTGCAAACCGATCACGTTGATGCTGGGGCCCAGGTTGTCCGCCGAGGGGGCTAACAGCGAGGTGGTGCGAACGAAGGCGATGGTGGCGCTGGTCGAAGTGGCGGGGGTCCAATCGCGGTGCCAGGTTACGCGGCCGTCGTTCGCCGTGCCCGTGGAGTCCGGGTTCTGCCCAGCCACGAGTTCGAACGCGGTCACCTTCTGGCCAAGGTAGCCGTACTGAAACATCAGCTTGTCGCGGCTCCCGATCTGCTGATCGAAGTGCGTATCCCAGTTCTGCCCGTCCACGCGTTGGGGGGAATTGGTGTTCAACATGCGGGGATCGATGTCGGTGCGATTCGGAATCTCATCCGGATAGGCGTTGAGAATGAGCTGGATATAGGCGCGCAGAGCCGGGTCGGTGGCCAGCGGGGTCCTTTCCGAGGGCAAAGGCACCAGGACATTCCCGTTCACCATGCCGCGGGTCTTCTGCTGGCTCGTATCGACCGTGATGAAAGCCCCGCGCCAGAGGGGCGCTCCCACCACGAAGCCGTACTGGTTATCGTGCGCGGGCTTCAGCCCTCCCACCTGAAAGAAGGCCCGCGCGCCGAAGACGCTGTTCTGATGGGACTCATACAGCCTCCCATGCAGCGCGCGCCGCACCTGCGCCGGAACGTGCAGCCCGATGGAAGGCGCTACGCCGTACTCCGAACCGAAATAGTCGATGTCCGGCAGGAATTGGGGAATCAGGGTGGCAGTCGTGCCAAGCCGCACCAGCAGGTCTTTGAGGAGATCCATATCCACCGGATTCACCGCTACGTTCTCATTGCGCTCGTTCTCCCCGGCCCCGGCGTCGGTCCGGGACACTTGCATTTCCGGGCTCCGAGCCCCGGGCGTGGAGGCGGCGTCTTCCGGGACTGCCGAATTCGCCGTTTGGGCCTGGCTGGGCGTGTCGCCGCCTACGGCGGGCGGGTTTGGCTCTTGCGGCGATTGCGCCGCAAGGGTGCTCAACAACATGGCAACAAGTGTGAGTGCAAATCTGGACATAGTCGTGTTAGAGGCACTACAGCACCAATCGATTCCTCGGCCGGCGGCTTTCACTGCACACCCGCCCATGTGATGATTCCGGGCAGGAAGGCCTTGGCCTCGTCCACGTGGAAGGGCAAGACCCGCACCGTGTAGCCGTGGAGACCGCTCTGGCTGCACGGCACCGAGGCCGCCTCGAAGATACAAAACCCTTCCGGGCTCTGCCCCGCCGGTTGCATGGGAATCGCCACGCCATCTGCGATTTCGCCGCCGGAGTCGAGCCGGCCCAGATAGAGCTCCACCGCGACTTCATCGGTGTGAATTGTCCCGAGCCGGATCCACGCCCGGACCTGGATATGGCTGCCGACTGCCAGTTCCGTGGCCGCCAACGCGGCAATGCGCTCGACGCGGACCTGGGCCCAGTTCGCCCGTATGCGCGAAACCCAGGCCGCCAGCGCCTTGGCGCGCGCCGAGTCTTCCGCTGTCAACCGTTGGTATCTCTCGTGCGCTTTCACATAGAAGTCGGCGGCGTATTCCTTTACCACACGTTGCATGTTGAATAGCGGACACAAGTGGGCGATGGAACTTTTCATGTTGGCGATCCAGCGCCGCGGCACGCCATCGACCGCCCGATCGTAGAAAGTAGGAACGATTTCGTGTTCCAGCAAGTCGTAGAGGGCCACGGACTCCACCTGGTCCTGGTATTCGGCATTGTCGTAGCTCTCGCCGCGGCCGATCGCCCACCCCACAAACTGATTCGCCGCCGCCGCCCCCTTCCAGGCTTCATCCCACCAGCCGTCCAGAATGCTCAGATTGATGACGCCGTTGGGCAGCGCCTTCATGCCGCTGGTCCCACTGGCCTCCTGGGGCCGCAGCGGGGTGTTGAGCCATACGTCCGAGCCCTGGACCAGGGACCGCGCCATGGCCGTATCGTAGTCTTCGAGGAACACGATCCGGCGGCGGAGATCTTTCTGCTGCGCCAGTTTAATGATCCGCTGAATCAACTCCTTGCCGGCATCGTCGCGGGGATGGGCTTTGCCGGCAAACACAACCTGCACGGGACGCTCGGCATGGTTGAGGATGTGCCCCAGGCGCTCGATGTCCCGCAGCAGCAGAGTCGCCCGCTTGTAAGTGGCGAAGCGGCGCGCGAAGCCGATGGTCAGCGCATCCGGGTCGAGTACTTCGTCGGCCGCGTCAATCTCCGACTGGGGCGCCCCGCGGCGCCGGAGCTGCAACCGCAGACACCGCCTCGCGAATGCCACCAGGCGTACCCGCCGGCGCTCGTGCGTTCGCCACAGTTCCTCGGCCGGAATGCCCTCCACCCGCTGCCAGAGTTTCGGGTCGGCGTCCACCCGCCAGTTCGGCCCCAGGTACCGGTCATATAATTGGTTCATCTCGAAAGAAATCCAGGAGCGAAAATGCACGCCGTTGGTGACGTGGCCGATGGGAACCTCGTCCTCCGGGACACCCGGCCAGATGGACTTCCACATCCCCCGCGAGACCTTCCCGTGCAGCGCGCTGACTCCATTGCTCGAGGCCGCCATGCGAAGCGCCAGCACTGTCATGCAGAACTCTTCGCCGTCGTTGGCCGGATTCTGCCGGCCTAGCCCCAGGAACTCCCCACGGCCGATCCCCAGCCGATTTATGTAATCCCCGAAGTAACGGTCCATCAAGGAAGCCGGAAAGTAATCGTGCCCTGCCGGCACCGGCGTGTGGCTCGTGAAGATCAGGCCCGCGGACGCCTCCTCCCACGCCTCCTGAAAGGAGATCCCATGCTTCTCTTTCAGCCGGCGCACCCGTTCCAGCCCAAGGAATGCGGAGTGCCCCTCGTTCATGTGGTACACCGTCGGTTCCAGTCCCAGCGCTTCCAGGGCGCGATACCCGCCGATGCCGAGGAGGATCTCCTGTTTCAGCCGCATCTCGAGGTCGCCGCCGTAAAGCTGGTGGGTGATTACGCGGTCTTCGGGATGGTTCACCGGGAGGTTCGAATCCAGCAGGAAAAGCGATATGCGGCCGGCTTGCGCTCTCCACACTTGTGCCGTCACCGAACGGCCGGGAAGCGCTACTTCCACCGTCACGGCACTCCCGTCGGCCCGGCGTTCGCGGGTGAGGGGAAGGGTCTGAAAGTCGTTGTCTTCGTACGACTCCTGCTGCCATCCCGCGGCGTTGAGGTATTGACTAAAGTATCCTTGCTGGTACAGCAGGCCGACGCCCACCAGCGGCACACCCAGATTGCTGGCCGACTTCAGATGATCGCCCGCCAGCACGCCCAGCCCGCCCGCAAATATGGACAGGCACTCCGTCAATCCGAATTCGGCCGAGAAGTAGGCCACCAGCAGGCCGTCCGTCCGGCCGTACGTGCGGCGGTACCAGGTGGATTCCGACGAGAGGTAGGTATTCAGTTCCCCGACCAGGCGATCCAATTGGGCCAGGAACGACTCATCCTTGGCCGCGGCCTCCAGTTGCGCCTGGTCGATAGTTCCCAGCATCAGCACCGGGTTGTGCTTTGTGGATTCCCACAGGTCGGTGTCCAAGCGGCGGAAAAGTTCAATGGTGTCGTGGTTCCAAGCCCAGCGCAGGTTGTACGCCAGTTGACGCAGGCCTTCGAGCGCGGCCGGCAACGAAGGGATGACATTGAATACATGGACGGGCTTCATACTGCCAGTATAAAGAGTTTCGGCTCTCAATACTGGAGGGCGGGCGACTGCGCGATAATGGCGTCGTGACGCAACGCGCATTCGGCTGGACCGGCGTAAATGTCCCTGTCATCGGACAAGGCACCTGGATGATCGAAGGCTCCCGCAACAGCGAGCGGCGCGCCGTGGAGGCACTGCGCGCGGGCATGGATCTCGGCCTGACGCACATCGACACCGCGGAGATGTACGGCAACGGCCGCGCCGAGGAACTTACCGGCGAAGCTATCGCCGGGCGCCGCCATGAGGTGTTCCTGGTCGGCAAAGTCCTGCCCTCCAACGCCAGCTACGATGGCACGCTGCGGGCTTGCGCGCGAAGCCTCGCGAGGCTGGGCACGGACCACCTCGACCTCTATCTCCTGCACTGGGAGGGCAGCTATCCGCTGGCCGATACCATGCGCGCCATGGAACGCCTCATCGACGAGGGCCAGATCCGTTTCGCCGGAGTCAGCAACTTCGACGTCCCGCAAGTGAAAGCCGCGCAGGCCGCGCTGCGCCACCATAGGCTGGCTGCGAACCAGGTCCTCTACCACCTGCGCGACCGCGGCATCGAGCGCAAGCTGATCCCCTACTGCCAGGAGCGGCAGATCGCGGTGGTGGCTTACTCGCCCTTCGGACACGAAGCGCTCCCGCGTCTGGATTCCCCCGCCGGCCGGGTTCTGACGGAAGTCGCGCAGCGCAACGGACGCACGGTCCGGCAGGTCATCCTCAACTTCCTCACGCGCTTCCCGGACGTCTTTACGATTCCGAAAGCCAGCCAGCCGGAGCACACGCGCGAGAATGCCGGCGGCTCGGGATGGACGCTTTCACCCGAAGACATTGCGGCCCTCGACCGCGCCTTTCCCGCGCCCCATAACGACGTCCCCCTGGGGATGCTTTAACGCGGTCCAGGCTGAATTCCGCCGCCGGTGGTCTATCGCGAGGCTATGCCCTTGAAGAACGTGTAGCAGAAGGTCCCGTCAGGCTCGGTCGCACGGTACAGATCCGCGATGCCTTTCTCCCACGTGCGTGGATCGACCATCCCCAGCGACAGCGCCTGATCGCGGACCCCTTCCACCATGGCGATGAACGTGTTTTTGGAGAAGCCCTCCACCAGATCCGGCCGGCTGTTGTCGACATAGACCATCCGCGGGCTGACCCGCACGTCGCGGAACCCGGCCTCCGTAAGCAGCGGATAGAGCCGCCGGCCAATGAGAGCGTCGCCGCCGAACCGGGCTTGGACATGCACCAGGCACTGGACGGCCAGCGCGGACTCCGGCGTTTGCGGATAGCAATACCAGGACCCGTGGTCGCCTTCAATCGCCGTGATCGTCTGGCCGCGGCGCAGGACCCGCTGAATAGCCCTGAGAGCCGCGGCCGGCTCCGCCACGTGCTCCAGCAGGAAGCACAGGAAGACATGGTCGAAGTGCTCTTCGCCAAAAGGCAGGTCGAACAGGTTCGCCACGTGGAACTCGACATTCTGGTAGCCGGCTGCCGCAATCCGCGCGCGGGCTTCTACGAGCGAGGCGGCCGATATGTCCACGGCCACAAATCGTGCCCCCGGATTTCGCGCAGCGAGAATGGCCGTCTGGGCCCCCGTGCCGCAGCCGCACTCGAGCACCAGGCTCCCCGGAGGATACACGGTGTCGTGGTGAAGCAATTCGCTCAGCGTATTGGCCTGGTCGGCCAGGCGATCCGCCTCGCGGGCGGAGTAGCCGTGGACGTATTGAACTTCGGTCACAGGATATAATTGTAGTCGCATCGACCGCACTAAGAGACTGTAACGAAATAAAGTATGCAGAATCTCAGAATCTCAGTGCCGCCTGGGATGCAGCGTGTAGTTCCAGTCTCCGTGGAACTTGTCACGGCGGAGATCAATCTCCGCTACTTCGCGATCTG